>Ga0209694_1000564_pt1 | contig 56379 bp, 63 predicted proteins | sample GluameincwithD2O_FD_187499 | JGI IMG/M metagenome (GOLD analysis project Ga0209694, IMG submission 187499) | Mouse cecum microbial communities from Vienna, Austria - Glucosamine amended microcosms incubated with D2O (SPAdes) (version 2) | ecosystem: Host-associated > Mammals > Digestive system >... | reverse complement strand
TAATCTCGGTAAATACAAGATCTTCATTATGAGCAGTGGTATTCGTTTCCATAGGGTAGCCACCTCCTGTGGTTACTCTACTTTAACTTTCATCAGGCTGCTACCCGCTGTTTTAATTCCCGCTTACCATATCTGTACAGCAAGGTGTGATTTGCTTCCAAAAAGATGAAAATAATTAAAAAAACTTTTCGGGTATTAAAAAAGCCCGCACAAAATATAAATTTTGTACGAGCTATTGGTATAGCGTATTTAATTGTAAATAGTATGCTGTTAAATTGGGCTTGAATATACTGAATTGTATTTAAAGCGTTTCATACGGCAAGCCCCCTTTACAACATTTAAACCTTAACCTTTGTCTTTTTGGTAATCGTATAAATATATTCCTCTGGTGTTGGCCGCTTATTTCCAAAGTATCGTTTAAAATTTGCCTGCACGTCTGGGTCTGTACTTTCCATAGTTTTGTCTATGGTATCTTGTAGCATAGCCCTAAATTCAGATACAGAAACACCTTGAGATTTAGCACCAACTTTCATAATATAATTCATATCTCGTCTTTTAAGTCCTATCATTAGAACCAACTCCCTAAAATAAGTTAATCTTCTTTTTCAAAAATTAAATCTATCTTTCGCATACAGCCTTTTGCGTCAATTTCTGTGGGTACAAACCCTGCGTAGTGATACCCCGTTTTTGCATAACTGTCAATAATTTCTTTGTGTTTATCAGTACAAAGGAATACAACTCCTTTCGCATTATAGTTAATTTCTACATACTCATATTTTTTCATTCTTCAAAACTCCTTTCAAATTCTAATTTATCAATTTCGTATCTTCTTGTATTCTTCTATGTTCAAATCATTACCCTCAAAGATAAAATTATTGATGCCGATCGGTAAACATATTAGAACGCAAATTATAGTGTCTGGTTCTAAAGAATTCATTTTTTTTGTAGAATTATAGCAATAAAATTCAGATAATCTCCACCGCCAGCTTCTATTGCCTTACGGTCATTTATTGCATATTCATTATTTTGCTTTATCCAATCCGACCAAACTTCCGAATTACTTTCCATTTCATATATTGAAATTAAATCTGCCTTTTTACAATGACTAATTATGTTAGACCAATATGTTATATCATGTAGATAATCAAGTTCCTCTGGTGTCCATGATAACAATAACTCTTCTGGAAGTTTGTCATGGCAATCTTTCTTCATACCAGGAACTGTGATATAAATAAACCCGCCTTTTTTAACAAATGGAAGTAATTTTTCATCTAAATATATAGGGTCACGTCCAAAATAATTATATGAATCTGTACTTACTACAGCGTCAAAAAATTCTTTCTCAAATTTAAGTTCATTAGCGTCAGCTTTTACGGATTTAATTTGTGCAGAAGATAATCCCATTTTTTTGAAAAATTCTTCATTTTCTTTTGGCTCACTCCATAAGTCAACTGCAAAAACAACAAATCCATATTCTTTTGCAAGAAATACAGAAGTTAAACCTTGTCCACTTCCAAGGTCACAGACATAGCTACCAGACGGGATTTTATGATTTTGTAAAAGTTCTTCTTGTAATTTTATAGGATTCGGTCCCATAATTTTTGCCTGTAAGTCGGGTGTAAAATATTTTTTACTGCGAATATATTCCATTTTCTCATCTCCATTATTGTAATATTTTAATAGTTAATATTTGTGACTTATAACAATATTCATTTTGTGTTTCTCTGCTGAAATTAAAAAGTTATGTTTGTATTCAGGATAGAATAAAGGATTATTTTACTTTCTCATTTGTAATATATTTCTTAACAAATTGATTAACGTGTGTGGTTAATTGAGATTTTAAATCCCAACAATTTTCAACTGCGTCTGCTACACTTATCAACAGAAATAATGGCGCATAATATTCAATAGCAAGCTGCTTTGTATCACACTCTTGAAGAACACCTTTTTCAACCATTTCATTAAATATATCTTCTATATAACTGATAGCACCATTTACAAGACATTTTTGATAAAGCATATTCATTTTTAAATTTCTATATTGCTCTAGTATTAACATTTTGCGAAAATTAGACGCAAAGTCATCAGTCACCCAAAAATCGTATTGTGCAAGAGTAAATGTTATTAGACTTTCAATAGTTGTATTTTTGTATGCATTAGGAGCTACCTCTATTGTACTTTCTGGTACTTGATAATCCTTAGCTCGCTCATTATCAATTTGATACATACGTTCTACTATACAGTCAAAAATATCTTGCTTATTTTTATAATGCTTATATAACGCTCCTTTTGTCATTCCCAAGGCTTCCGCAATCATACTAACAGAAACAGCTTCATAACCATTCACCGCAAATAAGTGTAGTGCAACTTTTAATATATTTTCTTTTGTGTCAGACATTTACAACCTCCTTTTTTAGTAAACGAGCGTTTACCTCTATAAATCATTATAGTAAACGCTCGTTTACTTGTCAAGTAGTATAAAATGTAGTGTGCCTTTAGTTCATAGGTTGATTTCTCAATTGTTGGTGTTTTGTGCCTTGCACCATATTTCCTACATACATTTCTCTATGCAAAAGACTGTTGATTGTAAAGAATTGTACTCAAAGCTTTCCTTAACGTTAGCCCCTTTAAAGCACTTTCTAGTATCTAAAAACATCATTCTACAACATAACAGATTTCAATAAACCTTAATACATCTTGTCGTCCTTGCTATCTTTTGAACGATTGTTAGAATTTCTCCTTTGGTTATACTTCTTCATAATTACAATTTTAAGTAAGCCAACGACAATCAAAACCATAACAATGATAATCCACCAGTATTGTTCCATAACCTACTTCCCCCCTTTCCCTTTCAATAGTCTTAAATCATCTTCCCTGTCCTATGGAGAATAGGGAAGTTCATTCGTATTAACATGTACCATACAATGTTTACATTGTGGAAAGTTGTTTTCAATCGTTTGATGGACTCCCTCAGCAATTCTATGAGCGTCATAAAGAGCTAAATTACCATCAGCTAATATTTCAATATCTACATACATTTTCGCTCCAAACATGCGGGTTTTTAATTCATCAATACCATCAACCCCTTGCTGCTGAAGCACAACTTCCCTAATCTTTGTTTCAGTAGCATTGTCACAACTATGGTCTACCATTTTGTTAATGCTTTCTTTGAAAATGTCCAAAGCAGCTTTTAAGATACAACCGCAAATCACAACGCTTGCAATAGGATCGAGAATAGCATAGCCTAAACGCGCTCCTACAATGCCAATTAAGGAACCAACCGACGAGAGTGCATCAGAGCGGTGGTGCCATGCGTCAGCCATAAGCGCATCAGAATTTGTATGCTTTGCAGCACTTCTTGTAAACCAGTACATCCACTCTTTTATAACAATGGATAAGACTGCCGCCGTAAGTGCGATTCCACTAGAGACAGAAAGCGTATTGTACTGTCCTGAAAAGATTTTCTTGATCCCTGAATAGCCTTATTCATATTTTTGTTTTGCAGAAGTCTACCTTTTTCCATAATATGCCTCCTTATCCTGCAAGCTTCCGAAACAGACGTTTTGTAAGGAAGTAGTACCAGACTAAAGCTACCACCAATCCTATGGAGAAATAAAGAACCGCTTCATTCTGCATGGCTTTCGCTACCCAAAATGATGGAAGGAAGCCAACCGCGAACTGGTAGTAACTATCAATAAAAAAGGGAGCGGGTATTCCGAGTAATGTAAGTGCAGCTAGTTTTGTAACTGCCATACCCTCTAATTTATTGCTTGATAATGTGATAATCATAAGTGAAACAATAATTGCCTGTACTGAGCCGAGAAGCGCCAAACATATTGTCATTCCAATGGACAACTTTTCTAATGAAAAAAGCAACAGTACAATAAAAGCGATGACCGCCGAAATAATTGAGGGTACTCCCAACCTTGTAAAGAGATACCCCGACTTACCAAGAGGGGTAATCGAAAAGTATCGTGACACTTTATCGTCGATTTCCTCTAATGTAATCATTGCAAATGCAAAGCAGAGCAATACAGGAGCCATGATAGAAAGTAATAAATCAAAGATCAGATAGTATGCTTGCAAAGAAAAATCTGTTATTCTTTCAAGAAAGGGAATACCGAATTTAATCAAAGCTCCCATGACAAAAGGCGTAAAACAAGCTGCAAACATCATAGGGTCGCTCTTGATTTGCTTAAATACCTGTATGGTACTGGATAATATCCTTTTCATAGCTTTACACCTCCCAAACTTCTCCACATATGCTTAACTGTATGTCGCGCAACTATGTAGAGGATAATCAACGTAGCAATTACAAGTACCATATCAAACGATAGTAAAATGCTTTTTCCAGTTATGAGGTTCATGCAAGCTGTGAACGGAAAAAAGCGGAATATATCTGGTAACTTTACAAACAGACCAACGATAGGTGGAACAAAGCAAACAATTTCTATCGGCATAATCACAATGAGAAATTGGTTCAAGTTTGAAATTTTTGTAGCCGCAATAATGCCAAGCATAGTAAAGATTGCTGATGTCAAAGCTGTACCAACTGCGATACTAAGTAACTGATTGCTACCGGAAACGAATCCTAATATCATTGCAATTATCGTAGATATGGCAATTAACGCAACTGTTTTTGAAAGTATGTACTCCGATACTTTTACAGGCGATACTACCATAGCATTTAACACCTTTTGACTTTTTTCCAAAAGAACAATCGCTCCCATGAAAAACAATCCCATTGCTGCTGGGTCAGAGTAGATCATAATAGAAGCAATATCCGTTTTCCAATGTTCCGGCAAAGCGGCAATCCCGCACACATATAAAACTGTTAATATAAAGTAGATAAAATAGAAACCATATTTCCATTGGAAATGTATATCACCACAAATTAAACGTCCCAATCTCATTGAAGTGTCCTCCCTGTAATATCAACAAAAATATCATTTAATGTAGGCTCACTACTATGAATAGAAAGCAAACGGTTTTCGGAAATTAAACTTTTTAACAACTTATCTTCTGTGGTTCTATCAAGGAGACATTCTCCGGTTTTCTCGCCTTTATCATAGTAGGTATAGTGTATTTTGGCAGCTCCCCTTGACATAATCAAATTATGCGGGCTATCCAATGCACTGACTTTTCCGGCAACGATAAAGGCTACTTGGTCACATAGCTCTGTTGCGTCAAACATATTGTGAGTAGTAATGATAATCGTTTTTCCGCGTTTCTTTTCCGCAAGAATAATATCTTTCATTAAACGACTATTTGTAGGGTCAAGACCGCTTGTAGGTTCATCAAGGAATAATATATCAGGGTCATGGACTAACGCTTTAATGAAATTCAAGCGAGAACGCATACCTTTGGAAAAGTCAGCAACTTTTTTGTCCCCGTCATTTTCCAAGCCTACCATATGCAATAATTCATCAATAGACCGAGGTTGCTTTTCATATAGAGAAGCAAAATAGGCGAGATTTTGTCGTGCTGTGAATTTCTCGTAGCAGGTTGAAAATTCAAAGTCTACCCCAATATTTTCATAAAACCGATTTGTATGCTCCCTTATTTCTGTACCTGCAACTTTTACGCTGCCTTTATAACTTGTATTAAGCCCAGTTAAAATTTTTTGAATAGTTGATTTCCCAGCACCAGAGGGGCCTAAAAAACCAAAAATTTCTCCTCTCCCAACATGGAAACTTACATTCTCCACAAACGGTTTGTCAGTATAGCTAAAATACAGTTTTTTTACATCAATCATTATTCATTCCTCCTTTAACTTTATGACGTTTATAGATATATAGTCATATAAACTGTAAAAAATTTGTTTGGCCACTTGCCTGTCAAATAACCAAACAAAATTATTACTCTGCTACTACTTGCTGAATAATACCATTCACTAAAAGATTTTGTATCATATTCAATTCTTCGTCCTCTTTGAATTGTTCCAAACAGGATAAAACAGAATACAGGGATTTTATGATAACCGTATGCGGAACCAAAAATACAACCCCTAAACCTTCCAGTATCTCCAATATACGAATATCACTGTACATATGATTTTCAAAAATATCTGACGATATTTTTCTTTGCAGATAGTCCATTAAAGATAAATCCATCTGTGAAAGAATAGGCGAAGTAATCACCCCCGTTAAACTTAGCATAATAACGTCCTTTGCTAAATCTCTATGGTTCTTATACTTTTTCTTTTTAACGGTTGTTTCTATACTTGTAAATAACTCTTTTTGTAAGCGAAAATTGATTTCCACATATAGATGTTCTTTACTGGGATAAAAAGCATAGAATGAACCTTTTGATATGTTTACAGCAGCTGCTAAATCATCAACTGTTACTTTTTTTAAGCCGTGTAATGAAAACAGCTTTTCTCCCTCTATCAAAAGTTTACTGTTTATGATTTCTTTTTCTTGTTCCGTAAATCGTGGCAAACTCATAACCCCCTTATGACTAAAATGTTTTTATCGTCATGAAAAGTATAACATTTACTGATTATATAATCAATATACTATCCAAGATATTTATGCAAGGTAGCTTCTAATGCGTTTATTGTAGTGTCCGTGTCCTCATTAAAAATCATGTGACGATTAAGCTCTAAAGTAAGCAATTCCTTTTTCGGTACATGAATTAAATCAAATACTTTGTTGGTATAATCAAAGCTAAAAAGCGGATCGCCTTTGGCAGTAATTAAAATAACAGGACATTGTATAGCCCCATTCTCCAAGCACGATAAGTCAGCATTAAATAAGCTGGCGACAAATCTTAAAGGATAATAGGGTAAAAGCATAGGGTCATTTAAGCAATCTTGTTTTGCCTGTTCACTATAAAATACTCTGTCATAGTCTAAATAAGCGTCTCCTGGAACCTTATAGTTAGGCAGCAATTTTCCACCTACACGAAAGCCCAACTGTATCAGCCCCATAAAACGGTGTGACCATGCGGGGTATTTTGTTAAGCTCATAGTTTCTTTTAATGTAGTCAGCATGATATTATGTGGAAAAACGGCTTTTAACCTTGTGTCCCTACCCGCCGCCATTGCAGCTAAAATCCCACCTTGACTGGAACCCATGACAGCTATGTTTTCACCAAAATTTTCTATTCCGTAAGTCGTTGCGTCATATACATTATGCAGCAAATCTTCCATTGTATAATTTTTTTTGATTTTAGGGCTTTTTCCGTGTGAAAGATAGTGAATGCCTATTATATTAAATCCTCTTTCACTCAAACCACATAGAAAATTCTCATACATGAGAGGGTGTGACATAGTACCCGGCAAAAAAACAATGGTAGGACTACTTCTTTCTGTATACCAGATAGAAAGTGTTATTGGAACATTATTTGAAGAAATACCAACTTCTTTATACATACCACATACCTCCTATATGACTAATTTGGTTTTATAGTCATATTTTAACTTATTGTAAGCAGAAAGTCAATATCCATAAATATATGATTTAAGATAAAATTGTCAAGAAAGATTTAATTGCTTAAAATACAATGAAATCGCTTGTTAGTGCAGCACATTTGCTACAGAAAAGGCAGACTATATCCGAAAATAGAGCCTGCCAACAAAATATCTTACATAATAATCTTCCAGTTGTTATCCTTATGTAGCACAAGCTTAAACTGTGATACCTGCGTTGTCTTTGTCTGATTGTCAATAAACTTCACGGCAACCTTGACTTTCACATTGTCCCCGTCAGCCGTAAACACGGGATTGACTAATTCTGAATAGAGGTAGTCCTTGCCGATAGGTTCAAGCACATTGCCAGCTACATAGTAAGCAAGTTCTTTTTCTGTTGCTGTCGGGTACAGCTCAAAGAAAGTTTCCAAAAATGCGGTAGCGTCATTGACGGTATCTGCGTCCACGCTTGCGTCGGCTTCTTGTGCCTTTGGCTCATAGTCTGATTTTTCAATCGCTGGTGCAAGGGTAGGGTTCTGAACGATAACCATATCGCCATCTTTATCTACATGGATTTTAACGGTATAAGTTGCTTTGACATTCGTTGTCTGTTCGCCCTCTTTTATCTGCTGATCTACTTCGTAGGTAGTAAATAAAGGCTCTCATACTTTAAATCTTGATTTCTTTGTCATTGTATAAATATATTCCTCTGGCGTGGGTCTTTTGTTGCCAAAATATTTTTTGAAATTTGCCTGTACTTCTGGGTCGGTGCTGTTCATAGCTTCATCAATGGTGGCTTCTATGTTTTCTTGAATTTCCGATAGTGGAACATCACTCAATTTTGCCCCTTGTTTCAGCATTTTTTAATATCCTGCTTTTTTAGTCTTATCATGGTATCACTCCAATCCTATTTTTTAGCTACGGCTAAATAACTGAATTTATTTATCTTTTGATATGGTATACATTGAAAACTGTCATGTTTCAAACAATATCAGACACCCTAAAGGGAAATACATAAATAATAAAGATAATCTTTGCCATAAACCCTCAAATGCTAAAAACGTATTCCTAAAATTAGGTTTATCTCCCATAACAAAACATGAAAAACACAATATTGCTAATATAAAACACCCAATGCAGAAAAATGAAAATTTTATGTCATTTATTTTATACGCATAAATTCCTAACAGAAGCGGTGCAAATGACAAACACATAAATCCAACAACAGAGCCGTAACCATGTATTTTTTCTGAAAGAGTATTAAGACTTTTTACTTCTCCAACAGAGAATAAGCCAGAAAGAATACAGCCGCCGATTGCATAAATCAGCAATACTATAAAAAGGATTATTGCAATTAGCCTTGACCCCTTTGAAACAACCGCATATACCTTAAAATTGATTACTGCTAAAGTCATTCCAAAGATTACCAGCCATGTATTATATACATTATGCAACGGGGCTTTACTATTTCCAAGAACACTCATAACCTGTGTTAAATGACTATATCCTCTATATGTGGGAGCTAAGATAAAAGGAATAAGTAAATCTAAAATGAAAGCTATCGGAAGTATAAGCATAATGTTATTTTTCATCATCTATACCGTTGCTTAATTTACCCAGCCCTTTCAATATTTTCACAGCTAATTCTTTCATAACATCTGCTTTCACAATAGCTATTCCCTGTTCTTCGTCGCCCAGCACTAATAATGTATCTCCTGCTTTAATATCAAAAATTTGTCGTGCTTCTTTTGGAATAACGATTTGTCCTTTTTCTCCTACTTTAACCGTTCCAAATATGTGTTGTCCCTTTTTCATTGGCATAATTACACCTCAATTCTAACTTTTTATTTTTGTTATACTTTTCATACTTACAAAAAAAGTATAACATAAGGAGTGTAGTTTGTCAAATTTAAGGAAGCGTGTACCCCTTTGCAGATATACACGCCTTATTGATTAACCTATGATTTTCCAGTTCCCGTCCTTATGAAGCGTCAGCTCATATTGTGAAATCTGCGTTGCCTTTGTATGATTGTCGATAAACTTCACAGCAACCTTTACCTTAATGTTATCCTCGTCAGCCGTAAATACAGGATTGACAAGCTCGGAATAGAGATAGTCCCCGTTTATCGGTTCAAGGGCATTTCCCGCCACATAGTAGGCAAGCTCCGTTTCCGTAGCCGTAGGGTACAGCTTGAAGAATGTTTCCAAAAACGCCGTAGCGTCTGCCGTGGTATCAGCGTCCACGCTGTTGTCCGCTTCCTGTGCCTTTGGCTCATAGTCCGATTTTTCCATAGCGGGAGCAAGGGTCGGGTTCTGTACGATTACCATATCGCCGTCTTTATCTACATATACTTTGACGGTATAGGTTGCTTTGACATTTGTTGTCTGTTCTCCCTCTTTTATCTGCTGATCTACTTCGTAGGTAGCGATAAAATCGTCCGTTCCCGACTGTTCTATATCCCAAATCAAGACATTTGTAACAATGGAGCTGGTCGGTATATCTGTTCTTATGGTATCAAGGTTCAAGTCCTGCAATTCCTTTGTCAGATAGTTACTGATTGCCCGCGCCCTTGCTTCGATAGCTTCCTTGCTGTTGTCCCATGTGTAATAGGACTTACAGAAGTTCTTCACGAAATTTTCAATCCCGTTGGTGTCATTTAATCTAAGCTGTATCGTTTCTGTTTCATGTACGGTGTGCATATCAATAGCGGTAAAGTTCTTATAAACTCCAAAGCTCACACTTGCGATAAGCACTACCCATAATGCAATCACAGATTTCTTATGTGTGCCTACCTTGACAGTACGCACCTTTTTTTCTTTTACTGGTTTTTCTTTCTTTTTAAACATGGTTTCCAATCCTTTCTACTGTTTTATTCTTCCAGCACCAATCAAGTGCTGTTGCCAATACGAATTATTAAGGTCGGTATATCCGATAGGGTCGCCTGCATGATACATCTGATTATTTCCTACATAGTAGAGTAGGAAAGCACCGCCTTTCCTTATTTCTAAGGTAGGTTTGTGCAGTCCTCTCCCCGAACCGTGCTTGCATTTCTCAATGCACACGGCTCTCCATCTTTGCTCCGTTACAGGTTATTTCTTTTCGCCATGATGTATAGCCATGTGACACTTGTGGCATACCACGATTGTTTTCCGTCTTTTGGCTATCATTATCTTTTCCCATTCTGATTTCCCTTTAAGGTTTTTAACCTTGTTTACATGATGAATTTCGTATCTGTCATTTTCCGTACACCCACATACTTCACATATCTTCGCCTTTAATCGGCTTTCTAATGTTGTTACGTCATGGGAATAATTTTTAGCTGTTTGTGGAACAATATCAGTAAACTTCTTTCCTTTGCAGTCAGCATAATTCGCAAAATACATTTTCTTTATTCCTGTTTTAGTTTCATAAGGAATAGCCCATTTGCCTGTACCGTCTTTATACATAGCTCTAATTTTAGAAACTTTAGAACGGTGCTTTCCTGCAAGTGTTTTCAAACAACTATATTCCATAAGATAATTGAAATAGATTAGCTTGTTAAAATTGCTTGCCAATCCATAATAATTACAGATACCTCTTAATTCTGCATTATAAATAGTCACTATTTCCAAATCTGTCCTATTAAGCAGTTGTGGTCGGTGTATAGGTTCTAATTTCCCATTGTCTGACCTCTGCTTTACAATTCCATTTGAAAATAAAAATTTCTCTATCTTGTCTTTGAATGGAATACTCAATTCCACCTTGTTATTCATAGAACGGGTTTTGAATTTTCCTTTTGGTTTAATCTGCTGGTCACGGCGTACTCTGACATCATATCCAAGAAAACGAGCAGGAGTATTACTGTGTGTAATCAGAGTTTTTTCTTGACTAAGTTCCATTTTTAATGTGGTACTTATAAATTCTGTAAGTTCTTGCTTAATCTTCTCACAATCCTGTCGATTGCCATTCACAGCTATTAGGAAATCATCAGCGTAACGCACATATTTTATTTTCTTGTCGTCACATTGTTTCGCTGGTAGTTTGAGCATTTGAGCCGTTGCAGTTTTATATTCTTCAATCAGCTTTTCTCTTTCTATACCGTTGCTATTTTTAATTTTGTTGTGTAATCTTTGGCGTAGTCCTACCAGTTTTGTATATTCTGGTGTATAACGTGCCTTTGTTGCCACATCAAACTCTTTCTTTATTTTCATTACGTGACGGTCTAATTCATTAAGGTAGATATTCGCAAGAATAGGCGAAATGATACCACCTTGAGGGCAACCGCTATATGTTTCGTGGTATTTCCAATCTTCCATATAACCTGCCTTTAAGAATGAACGAATGAGTTTCAGAAAACGTGCGTCTTTAATTTTCTGATTGATAATTTCCACAAGTACCGCATGATTGATGTTATCAAAACACCCTTTTATGTCGCCCTCTATAAACCAGCGTGCTCCTGTAAATTCTTTTTTTATTTGAGCAAGAGCAGTATGACAACTTCTTGCTGGTCGGAAACCGTGAGAGTAGTCTGAAAAAATAGGCTCATAGATTGCTTCTAATATCATGCGTATTGCTTCCTGTATCAGCTTATCAGTAAAGACAGGCAGTCCTAAGGGACGCATTTTGCCATTTGATTTTTTGATGTATGTACGTCTTACTGGTTTTGGTTGATACATTTCATTTTTTAAGGCATCAATGATATTTTCAATATATATTTCGCTAAAACCGTCCGCTGTGTCGTCTGTTACACCCTTTGTTCCTGCTCCTTTGTTGGAGTAGAGGTGTTGGTATGCAACATAGTATATATCTGGACGGAGTAAATACCGATAGAGCCTTGTAAATACTTCATCATGGTTCTTTTTTGAATTTTCCTGTAATTTGGTTAAAATCTCCATTGTTGGTTTCATTTGAGGTTTTCCTCCCTAATCAATTTCTAATTTTAATTCGCTAAGACTGCTTTCCTTCGCCATGTGAACGGTTTTCCCGTATCCGATTTTACGGCTTTCCCTGTCTTTTCAGGGTTCTCAGACTACTATGAAAGCTCCGTTACCTTGCCAGATTTTCAGCGTCATCTCACTTAGCATAGCCTTGTGATTTATCACTGCAAGAGCATTACGCATAGCCATTGTTGGCATTCTGGTTTAGGTAATCTCCAGTTGACGAAAGTAGTAGGCTAGTGTGAATTGTCGGATATGCTTTCGTTCCGTTACTACTGGTTCTCCAGCGTACCGTATGAGTTAATTGATAACCCACTGAAAGGCATTTATTTTCAGCGTTACTCATACCACAGGTTTCAGACAAGTTTCCTGTGTCCACACGTAACAGAGGTTTGGAACTCACATTCAACAAATCTAGTTTTATCCTCATATTCACTTAACCTTGCAGTTCAGTCGTGCTCTATTGTCTTTGAACAACTTTCTGCTTTCCTGCCGTGCTATTTTCCCGTACAGTTTTCGCCTTTCGGTTAGGCAGGTGGTTTCCCGTGTTATCTTACGGAGTAGTGCCTTTTTTTTGTCCCCCTTTCTTTAATCTACTTCTAACTTTCGTCCCTCTGGACGCACGATACCGACATGGGTTACATAGCTTCCTGCATTGTAGGTACTGTGGAAAAAGACCAAATCGCCAGCCTTTGCCTGCGACAGTGGGATATGCTGTGTTGCGTCATACTGCATTTGTGCGGTTCTCGGTAAAGAGATACCAGCCTTGCCATAACACCACTGGGTCAGTCCGCTACAATCAAAAGAAGTGTTTGGGTTACTGCCCCCATACACGTATTTCCAACCTTGATACTTCAACGCTTCATTCATTATCTTTTGTGCCAGTTCGCCCGATACTTGATTGACGACAAGGTACTGGTTCACAAGCTCCACATAGAACATATTTCCATAGCCATAACGCCAGCCCCCGTTCTTTGCCACAGCGATAGGGTTCGTATAGGTTACTTTCTGACCGCTCGATTTATCCCTTGCGAAGTTTTCCGCAAGGTTGAATGTATGCTTTTTCCCGTTTCCTGCCACATAACCAACATAGCCACCGCCATAGTTATAGGACTGTATCACGACATTTATATCACTGATACCTTGATTTTTGCAGGAAGAAAGCAGGGACGCAAAATACTGACACCCCTGCTTGATTGAGCTTTCTGTATCTAAGGAATTAGGCGGTAGTCCCAAACTTTCCGAACTTTGCATAACGTCCTCGGCTGTACCGCCACTTTCTACTTGTATGATTGCCAGCAACACATTGACATACTCGGAAATACCGTTTTCTTTGGCATATTTTTCTACCATAGGCTGATGTTTCAATACCTCGGCAGATAGGTTCATTCCTGCATAATTAGAAGAATAGCTGTTGCCCTCGTCGTCGTCCTCGGCACTAATCAGAACCCCAAAGAATAATACGATAGAAAAGAGGATAGGAAACAGACTGCCAACAATAGCGATATGTCTTAGTTTCATTTCTTCTTTTGTCCTTTCTTGAATAGGGTTCGTTTGTTCTTCTCGGTATTCTGCTGTGTCTGCTGCTGTGTCTGCTTCTGTGTGGTAGTTGTCTGCGTTTTCGTAACACGTTCAGCCTTGTAATTCTGTCTTGCGATTTCTTGATTGACCGTTTTTGCTGATGAACCGCCAGAAGATAGCGGACGTTCTTTGATAGCATTTTTCTTGCTAGGTTCATCATTCTTAATCGTTGAAGCTGTGGCAGGGCGTTTGACTTCCTGCTGTTTTTCTATGTTCTGTTTGGTAGCCGTGGCTGGTCTTTCATGGGGACGGGTAGCTCCGCTTGTCGCTGATCCGTCCGTTTTCTTACCTGCCTGCCTTGCTTCTTGTGCTTTTTGAAGCTCCATACGTTTGTCAGCGATATTCTGTCTATGAAGCTGCTGTTTCTCTAAACGTCCAGACTGGCGGTTTTCCTTTTCCTGCACCACGCCACGCTTGAAATCAGACATACTGGACTTCGCCTTTTCCTTAGCAGAGTGAACCGCATAGGCAGTCTGTGTCGGCATATCTTTTATATTTTCTTTGACAGCAGTTGCCTTGTCCTTGACCTTATTCTTTGTATCAAGGACAGCTCCCACAGCTGAACCTGCTTTCTGCCCCATGCTGGAGCTTGTATTTCCACGATTGTTCTTTGTTCCATTCTGGCGTGTAGATTTTGAACCGGCAACGACACCACCAGCCACCGCACCAGCGACACCACCAGCACTAACAGCTCTTGCAAGCCTATGTTCCATACGTCTAGCCCTATGTCGCATGAACAGATACGGTCTGCGGAATATTCTCCGTCCCATGCTTTGACTGTCGCCAGCGTTTAAAGAGAACATACTCATTAAATCGCCCAGCTTCATGTAGATACCTGCAAAACACACTATCTGCAAGAACGCCACCATAAAGAACGGATAATCCGTCGATATGTTGTAAAACATACTGGAAATACTAAAAGCAACCGTTACTATCAGCGTAATGCCTGCCCTTGTCATAATCGTGTTAAATACTCTTACGATTGCCTGCTTCGCCATGCTCTCATAGCTCGGTATCATGGAAAGCAAAAAGCTGATAGGTAAAAACATTGCATAGATAATAAAAAGTATCTGGCTGAACAACATCATGCCCGTAAGCAAGAATACAAATATCGTAATACCTAAGTTGAAGAACAAGAGGAAGAACACCATGCCAAGACGATTGATAACCTGCGGTATTGTCAGATTGTTGTTGTCGTTGTCCTCAATCTCGGTCTTGACGACAGTTTCCCTTGTTTCGCCGTCCTCGTCCTCTGGACTTGCCGATACCAGAGCTTCCACACGGTCAGAGCCGATTTCCTCTATATCGCTGTTACCAAATTGAAGCAGTAGCCACGGCTGTTGTACTTGTATGGAAAATAGGCTGTCCCGTATCAAATCCACGCTGTCTTTGCCTTTGCTTTCGCTGTCGGGAAGCATGATTTTTGTTCCCAAGTCTAAGGAAGCAGTGCTTATATCACTGGAAAAGTCATTCACTTTTTTTATATAGTCGGGAGCGTAGGCAATAAAGGAAGCCGATACCAGAAACACCACTACAAAGTTGATAACGGCGTGAAGTGCCTTGCTGGTTTCTCTTTTTATCAGTCCCGTATAGGCAACATAGATACCGACAACCAATATAATCAGCAGTAGGAAGCCTACATAAAATCCCGAAGAAGAAAACCCGTTCTGTGTAACGCCTGCAAGGGTCTGTATGCTTTTGCCGATACTGTCTGCCATATCGTTGATAAAATCCAGCTTGTAGGCTTCCTGCACCACATATCCCGTAGCATTAGAAAGATATAGGCTTATCGTCCAGACAAAGTTGGTAATACAGTAAAGCCCATATTGTACGCTTTTTCCAATCCCATCCAACCAATTCCACGGAAGCCACGACCAGCTATTATCCACATAGAAATCAAGCTGATAGTTGCTTAATGGATATTTGGAATAAAGGTTCTCGGTATTGATTGTATCGTCCACAAGCCCCGTGGCGTGTGCCACCGTTCCCAAGAGTGAAAGCAGGATAAGGGACAGTGCCACGACAAACAAAGCCATTTTGAGAACGTGAAGTATCTTTTTTCTTGTGAACGCACCTTGTATCCTTTCTTTCATCACTCCACCTCATTTCTCTGTATCGGCGGTCTGGTATCAAAGGCGTGCAGTAATTCTTCAAAAACAGGGTGTATTTGCACCACGCCCACACGTCCGTATAAATCTTGCAATAGGCATTGCCCGTTTTCCAAATCACGAAGTCGCTTCTGGTTGTTCTCGTCCTCTTTGTCAATGCCGAAAAATTCAAGGGTCTGCTTTATCTCGTTGATGTCGGTAGAACGGAAAGCGAATTTTAAACCGATATTGTTTTTCAGACTTTCCTTTGACACGTCCCCCGAAGATTGCGTAACGAAGTACACGCCTGCCTGCATGGCACGACCAGCACGCACTAGCTTGTTTGATAAGGTTTCGCCTTGTGCCACATTTAAGAACGCCCATGCTTCGTCAAGGTCTACAATCTTGAAAATACTTCTATCGCTGTGAATGAAATCTAACGCAAATGTAGATATAACAATCAGCATGGAAACGGACAGTAATTCAATGGTCGTGTATTCCTCAAAGGTAGTGTCCTTATCGGGCAGTACCAAGTCGGCTACTTGAATGATGTTGAGCTGGTTGTCTAGGCTGATTGCGTTTTCCACCGTACCGTCTGAAAACAGCAGATGTGCAAAATCGTAGTCCGTGAAACTGTCGATATGGTCGGCAATGTTGCGTGAGATAGGGGTATCTTCTTTTCTTAATTCCTCAATCACATGGAGCAAGCCCCTTGTTTCACTCTGGGTAACGGCACGCACCGCCTTTCTAAGTACGGGGAATTTCTCGCCGTCCCTAGAGGAAATCCCCGTAAGGAATGTGAGTATGTCGATTGCCAGACTTTCAGCGTCCTTTACATTCTTCATAATCACGAACGGGTCAAGAAGTCCAGCATTTTCTCTGTCGCTGGTAAGATTGACGATATTGATTTCATGGGCGATTTCTGGCAAAGTTTCTTTCCAGTTGCCACGCTCGGATTTCGGGTCTAAGATTACCGCCTGACCGCCAAACAGCACAGAATAATAGACAAGTAAGTTATTGCAGAATGATTTCCCACCGCCTAATGAACCGACAAAAGCGGAAGCAAGAGCATTTGTAACCGTACCCTTGATACCTTGTGAAGCTAAAGAGGGCTGTAAGTAAACATTGCGTCCCGTATCGACGGAATAGCCGATATAGATACCCGTATTTTCCCCTAACTGCTGTGTTGCACCGAACCCAAGCCCTGCTAGAAAATCTGATTTTACATACTGCACATAGTCATTGATGTAACGCTTACTGGCTGGCAGAAATTCAGAGTGAAGTCCTAACATATCGCCAGTAGGACGCACCAGCTTGACGTTCAAATCGTCGTAGAAGTCTTTGACTTCATCACAACGGCGTTTCAGCTCGTCAAGGTCGGGAGCAGATACATGGATAACATAGGACAGCTTATACATACTTTCTTTGGACTGGTCTAAATCTGTTTCCAGCTCGTCCACACTGTCCAATGCGTCCACCACATTTGAGCTGGTTTCACTGCCAGACTGGTAGGCGTGGTTATCTAAATCTTTTAACTCTTTCTTTTTATTTCTGACTGTCGATAACGCCTTTCGGTTTTCCACGATTTCTACATTCATAGACGTATCAACGGGAAAGGTAAACTGCTGTTGCTGAAAGTAGAAGATTTCACTGGACGGAAAATCCAGCTCCCCGACAATCGCATTGACAGTAAAGTAGGAAACGTAGCTTTCGCTGTCCTCATGCTCCAAGCGTAAATATCGCTGGCTTTCTTCTACAAGGCAACGGGTAGGTCGTATCAAGTCATAGTGCTTTATCAGCGTTTCCTTTTTCAACTTTTTCTTTGGTAGTGAATACTCATAATCTTCATAGGCGATACCGTCCCTGCCGTAGAGATGTTCAATCAGATACCCGAAGTCGTTTGTTTCCAAGCGTCGCACCTTGAAGCGTCGGCTGATTTTGTTTTCCAACAGCTTCTCCATTTTCAGATAGCGGTTGATTTCATCATTCGGCATGGAAACAAAGTCATTCATCAGTGTGTGGTTCACTTCATGGATAAACTCCTTGAATGTGAGAAACACTGATTGCTTCATGGTCTTTATACTCACGTGCTGGTCTGTAACCATAAGCTTGAAGCCAAGAAAAAAGCGGTAGTCTACTTGATTGTCCCCAATCATGCTTACCAGTGCTTCTGTCTGTTCATCTATCTTCTGATAGGCAACGTCTTTCAAGCGTCCCGTTACCAGCTTCTTTGACTGCTCTTGTATGCTTCGGATTGAGCTTTCTGTGGCAATCTGCAAGGCGTGTATCTTGCCCTCACGGGACTGTGCAATCAACTGTCGGAAGCTGTCATGCACAATGAATTTCTGTTCAGCGGATAGAAAACTGTAATTGTAAGGTATCAGCTCATAGTAGGCGAACACCTCATTGTCCTTGTTCCAGACAAGGTTATTGTCGATATATTTAATCGGGAACATAGCTCACACTCCTTACTGCCGTGATAGTTTCATGTAGTACCTGCTTATCCAGTTTCACGGCTTTTCCTGCATAAGTGGTCTTTGGTCGCAAGACAAAGGTTATCTGTGATTTCAAAAAGCTGTACAACTTCTTGCCGTCAAAAGTCTTTTGCGACATGAACCATGTGAGAGCCACGGGAATACCGAAGTATTTTAAAAATGCCCCCTCAATCATGGAGAATGGCGGTAAGTCCCCAAACAGAATGATGATAAATTCCGTAATCACAAACCATGTAATCTGTGTAAAGGTAACGGGAAAAGGCAGATTAAAGTCATTGATTGCATACAAGACTTTCTCCACGTTCCAGATACCCGTGTAGCTTTTAATCTTTTTCATGTTTTCATTTCAACTCCTTTCGTATCATGGAAAAGGACAGCCGTTCTCAGACTGTCCCTAGTAGAAAAAGCTGTCAGAAGCAACAATCCTTGTCGCTGATCTTCCAGCTTCTTACCACGGTATTTCACACATACCGTAACTTGTTTCAATAAAAGTTCCCTCAAAGGATAAATCCCTGCCGTATGCTTCATAATCAATATAGTTCTGCAAACTAGAGGGAATATCGCCAAGTGCCTGCAATTCATCAATAAAGTAATAGGCAACATCGGTCATATCCTCACAGCCAGCGTATAAAATCATATCGTCCTTATGGTCGTACAGTTCTTCCAGACTTCCATAATGTGATACAAATTCATCCAAGCTGTCCGTGATGAAATCGGGAAGCTCACATATCATTTCGTACATTTCATTCAGTTCTTGAATGGAAATATACTCGCCAATCTCAATGGGAAAATTATCGGTATCATGTATGGCGTATTCTTCGTATCGTTCATTCAGCCCGATACGCTCGGCGACATCTTCTTCATCAATCAGAAAAGAGAACCAGTCGCCGACTAAATAACCCTCATTGTATTTCCCAAGATTAGCGATATACACACGCATATCCTCTACCATAACAACACCTCACTTTTACGGCAGTTCATAGATACCGTGGTCGGTTCCCACAAATTTTCCGTTATCGTCAAGGTACTGTCCATAGCCCTCAAAATCAAAGTATCGGAGAATGCTTTCAGACAACGCATTGTAGGCAGGATTTTGTTCCAAGACCGTTCTTGCAACGTCGGTCATGTTTTTACATAAAGGATAATGGATAATCTCGTTTCTGTATGTGTGCAGTTCTTCCAAGCTGGTATAAAAACACAAGAGTTCCTCACAATCTTCCTGCATATCAGAGGGTAACTCTGTGAAAAGGGTGTATAGATTGTTGAGCTGTCCTGCAATGGTATCTTCCTTTACTTCGTCAGCAAATGGTAGTTCTTTCTCAATAATGCGGTAGTCCTCACTGTCCATAGTTACTTTCAAACGTTCTTCAAAAACATCTGCGTCAATGGGAAGCGTGAACCATGCGGATAGTTGTTCCTCGCCAGCAGGTGCAAGGCTTTCTATCAATACTCTTAATTCTTTCAATCGTTATCACGTCCTTTCTGTAATGCTTCAGCTATGATAGGGTAAGGGACACCAAAGACATAGCCTGCAAAATCTTCTAATTGTTTCTGTGGATAGTCGGCAAGGTTCAGTCGCTTCATTTCATGCCAGACCATACGCTTATGATGTGGCAAATCTGAAATGTAGGTACAGCCGATACTTGCCTGCATATCCGAAAATATATCTTTCAAGTAATCACTCCAATCTTAAATTTAGGTATGAAAAAAGCAGTCAATCCTAAGACTAACTGCTTTGTGTGTGGATATAAAGTTGTTAAATTGAGTTTATCAATTCTTGCACTTCATTAAAAAATCTGGATAAATGGAATCCATCAGCTACGGCATGATGTATATTCATTGTGAGAGGCATTATATATCTTTCGTGTTCTAATTCGTATTTGCCCCAAGTAATAACTGGTGCAAGAAATTTTCCTTCATCAAAAACATGAACATCAAAATGATTATATTTTACCCACGGCAAACAAGATACATCAAAAAAGTTCAAAGGTTGATTTTCCACAAATGCTCGTTCTGTTTTATACTTCTTCCTATCTGACATAAATCGTTTATGAAATTCAAATATGCTATCAGAAAAATCTGTAACTATCTTAGTAAAATTTTCATCTTCCTTATGAAATTCAGTATAGGACGGAGAAATATAGTCCCATTTAATTAAATTACCGTTATTATCCCAACTATATTTGAACTCATCATGTTTATTAACAACCTTTGAAGCAGCCCATATCATAGCTGGATAAAATTTCAAATCATGTTTCTTTGAAAATTCAATAAGCCTTGTTACATCAATATCTACGGTCAAGCTCATAACAATACGCATATTATCAATGTAACTTTGAAACAATTTACCTCTATTCCATTTATTCAAATCAATTTTTGTATATTTATATTCCATGTCCATTCTCCTTTGCATTTTGAAATCTGGTAAAATGTAAGGCTCTCTGGATAGCATTTCATTCCATACAAGTCTATTCCATTAAGCCTTATATGGAGATAGCACAATACACAATTTCATAATATCACTCCTTGTCAAATAAACTTTCGTTTATTACTTTCATATTCACATTATATCAGCTCTATTTGAGCCAAGCAATGAAATTCATCATGCCGTTGCTTTTATCTGTGTACCATTCCGTTACCCCCTTTCTTTCCCCCTTAGCCCACTCCCAAAGGGGGAATGGTATGTTTGCGTAACCGCAACCAGTGATGAAAGAGTACGGCTATGCACCGATAATCTTATTGAACAGTTCTAAGAGTACGTCTTTGACACCGCCTGCATTAAATACCAATCCAACCGCAATTAAGGCAACCACCAAGAAGCCAATAAGCTTTGAAAACTCACGCTTGAACCCTAAGTAAATACCAATCACGACGATTGCCATAAGCACTAAAGACTGTGCGTTGCTTAAAAACCAGTTGTATAGATTTGCTCCAAAATTCATTTATTTTTCCTCGCTTTCTTTTAATTCAATCATGTGTCGGTCAGCTTCCTTTCCGACACTCATAATACACATCAGAACCACGCCGATACCCATGCCAAGTGATACCAGCAGTAAGTCCTTAATCAATTCCCACATTATCTCAATCACTCCTTTTCTTGTTCTATCAGTTCGTCCACCGAAGCTGTCTGTTGCTTGACTATCTGCCTATGCTTATCCGTCAGCTTTGCCTGCTGTTCAATGGTTTTGAGATAGTCCGTCTGATTGCCTGCGTCTATCTGTTTCAGCATTTTCAAAGTCGGGGCAACCTGCCTTTGTAGCCAGTTCAGCGTTCGTTGCAGAGTGTAAGGCTCTGGCTTTGTCGTCAGCTTCACGGGCGGTCGTCCCTCGCCAATGAACCAAGACCAGCGGGCGTTGGTTTTCCAGTCGCTTTTTCGCTTGTTTGCTTCCTTATCAGCAAAGCGGATATACTGGTTGATAATAGAAAATGCCGTCAGCTCTGCGTCGTAGTGGGTCAGCAGTTCTCGCACGGCATAGTAGGCACGTTCATTTTTCAAACGTATCTCAAATCGGTTTTTAATGGGGACTTCCTCAATCGGTATTCCCAATTTTGAAGATTGTTCATAATTCTTTTCATAGACACAGAAGTAGACTTCACTGGTAAATGAACCAATATAAAGCGTATGTCCCATGCCGTCCTTGTTGGCTTCGTTGTGCTTTACCAGCTCCCCAGAGCCATAGTTCTTGAAACTACGGAATTTAGAAATACATTCCTCATTCTTGCATTTCTCTATCAGTTCTGGAATATCCAGCAATCCCGTTCTGTCATTGATTGCAAGGTCAAGGCGTTTCATTACACCGCCCTCAACCAGTGCGTCCATGAAGAAGTCATACCAGCTACGTTCCTGTGCCAGCAGATAGCTTTCAAACTGGCGACAGCCTTTGCCTTTCAGTTCCAGCAGGACACCTTTTTCCTTGTCTTGTGAAGTATAGACGAACACGTCCCCGATATAGTAATGCTCGGTGTACTTGTAATGCCCGAAATCTTCGTGAAGCATATAGTCTACATTCAGCTTTAGAATGTCCTTGATAACGTGCTGTATATCCAGTGTGGGAAATCGGATACGCACATAATCAAAGAGCAGGAACATAGGAGCGTCGGGATTGAACCTTTCCACAGCGTCCAGTAGCTTCTGCTTCATATCCTCGGTCAGTGTTACCTTGCCAGCTTCGATACGGCTTAAATGTTCACGGCTGATACCAGCCATGATTGCAAGCCTTGTCTGCGATACGCCGTAATCACTGCGTTTGGCTTTCAAGGCGTTAAGAAAATCAGTATCATTCAGTTGTCATACCCCCAATCGTGATATTTTTGTGGTTTTGTGATAATTTCAAGCGATTATCACAAACGGCTGAAAACAGAGAAAACCCTTATTCCTAGCGGAGTTTTCAAGGTTTTTGAACCAGTTTCCAGCGTAATTGTGCCCCTCTGTTAGATAATGAGGGGCTTATATCTGCTGGCGTGGCTAACGCCACACCAGCAACGGCTAGTCCGTGCCGTCGCCTTTCGCTTCGCACGTCGCCGTCCCGTCCTGCCTAGCGTATGCTAGAGAGCCGATTGTCTGTAAGAAGTCATGCCCTTTGGGTACAAGGGGAGTGTAAAACTCGCTGATAACACTTGTCCCTACATCACAGTAGCCACGCCCTTTGATACGCTTCTGGAAAAACTGCTTTTTCACATCTGAACCGAACAGCATACCGTAACCTAATTCGCTGATACGCCCAAGCCCTACACGGAAGTTGAAGTTATCCCTTATCCCGTCGCTGAAATATTTTGCGTCTGGACGCTGGCAGGCGACAATCAGAAAGTAGCCTGCCTGTCGTCCCAACATCACGATTTTCTTTAGCTGGCTAAGTAAGCTCATGCTTTCCTTTGTTGCTAGCATTTCAAAAAACGCCACATATTCATCAAAGATTAGAAAGCAGGGCGGTAGTCCCAGATAAGCGTAGTTTTCGCCCGTCTTATACTTCGGGTGCTGTTTCATTTCTTCGCTTCGTGCCACCATACCGTCATAAAAGGCATTGACGCAATCAATCATTTCTTCTTTCGTATGGTACACATTTGGCATAACCGTTCCCAAGTCGGCAAGGTCAGCGTTCTTCGGGTCTAAGATGTAAAGCTCGGCGTTGGTCTGCAACAAGGCTTCAATGATTGTCAGCAGAAAGTAGGTCTTACCGCCACCAGTCCCACCAGCTATCAGAGCGTGAGGGAGTGCGTCATATTCCCAGACAAGATTTTTCATCAGCCTTAGACAGCCGTTTTCTGCTTTTACTTTGTCAATAGAAATACGGTTCGCTATCATATCATACAAAAGCGTGTACTCAATGTAACCGTCATGCAGGGTCTTGTCGGTCAGCTCACAGTACAAACCGCTTTCCAGCTTATCCTCTAATCGCAAAAGCTGGTCTTGATATTTTCCTAATGTGATTTCACAGTGAATATGAAGCAATCCGTTTTCCATTTGATAATAAATCTTTGGAAACCAGCCGATTTTTTCCCTTGATCTGCTTTGCAGGTCAGTAAAAAAAACGCTGTCTTGTACGGTATCTGCTTCATACCACTTGTTTTCCAGTATCATTCGTGCCAGCTTTTGACGGTGCAGGAGCTTTTTGAAACTGTCATAACAGAAGCGGTAATACATAAAAGCGACCAATGCACAAACACCAGTCGCTATCAATATGGTTATGAAGTTGTAGGGGGAAAGCGTCAAGCCATTGTCCAATAAGCTGAAATGTTCCCAGTCGGTACGCATGAGCTGTTTGATATTCAGTAGCAGGAGAACCGCCACAAATACAAACAGAAGCGTCCCTATGGAAAAGTGGTAGACAAGGTTCTTGTCGCTGGCTCTGATACGGTGTCCTTTATTCAAAATCATTCGCATAAATCAATCACTCCAATCTTAATTTAAGTATGAAAAAAGCAGTCAATCTTAAAAGACTAACCGCTTTGTGTGTATGAATATGAAGTTGTTACATTGTAGGGTATGTTCATTATATATGCTTTGTTGTTTTAACTCTTGATTGTGCAATTTCTTCAAATAGCTGTTTTTCGTTTAGGTCTTTAAAAACTCTTTTGGGAATTAACGTATATAATCGTGGTGCTTGAATTAAGTAATAAAAATCATGGCTTTCCCATAGTGCAGAGTAAATGTCCCACTTCACTTCTGAGTCAATGCTTTGTGTTTTAAATTTAATGTTTTCCTTAGAAAATACCAGCGTATATTCCTCATGATATTTTGCAGTTTGTTTGAATTTCAGTATAGGCATTAGGATATATAAATAGCTTCCCAATGCAGTTACAACAATTATCAATCCAAATATTAAAATACTAAATACGCTAAAAGAGGAGAACAGCATATAAACGACTGACAGCAACAAAAATACAGCGACTAAAGCAATATCATATTTATGTATAGTTTTACTAGAAATTAAATATTGCCTTTCTGCTTTTATATATTCACTTTGAGTATATTGAAATCTTAACTCTACTGTTTCCAAAGGTATTCCCCCATTCGTCATATAAATAATCTTTGTTACAATTTCAAATTTGAAAATCACTTTTTCTTGAAAAGTTTCAGTTTTATATTTCTCCTTTCAGCAATCTTCTGAAACACCTCCACCACATACAAGCATTGTGCCTTAAATGGTAGTAAGGACAATTCGTCATTGGATTGTATTTGTTTCATTGCTTCTTGTAATTCTGAAAGTTCTAATAAATTGACTGCCACACAAAAGAAAGTCTTTCTACGCCCGTCATTATAGTTAGAAAGTAAGTAAGAAAGAATTTGTGTTTTTTCCTGCTGTTCAAGATTATATTGCTCAATGCCTATGTTTTTTGCTCTTTCTAAATCTGCTTTTCGCCGTTTATGCGTGATGAAAGAATCATAATCATCAATGTGTTGATATTTTTCGCATGGATATTGTCTGCATTCATAGCAATATTCAATCTGTCCATGTTCAAGACTACATTTTGCAATTCTGCATGATTGATTACCATTGCCACAACCGCCACAGTAATTTCCCAAAAGCATAGGGCATAGTCCGCAATTCAATCCGCAAAGAGAAAATAATTGATTTTTGCGTTCAAATCCTTTCATAGTATTAGACTCCTAACTTTCAATTTATCGCATACAAGCATTTATAAATTTCATAGGTACATCCATACGTTCTGCAACTTGTTCTGGTGTCATTCCACTATTTAAGAAACGCTTGCACACTATCTTCATGTTTTCTCCAACTTCAATAATATGTTTATCGGGGTCATAAAAGCGGACTACACGCTGTCCCCATGAATGCTCTATAATAGGGTGGACATATTCAATATCATATTCTTTCAGCCTATCAGCAAATTTATCAAAATCATCTTCTTCAAAATAGACTTCAAAATTGTTACCACCAAAAGAAATATCACTTGTACCGATAAACTCTTTGTATGTTTCACTTGTCTGTAAGGCTAAGCCACCTGTTAAAGTTTTATTTGCTCCAAAATCCATAATGACATGAAGTCCAAAAACCTTTTTATAAAACTCAACTGATTTATCTATATCAGTTACTACCAACATAGGGTTTTTTAATTTCATTTTTGCTACCTCCACAACTTTCAATTTTCTTTATGTCCACATGACAGCATTTTCATATATCCGCTATTATAAGAAACTATCCATTTGCTAATGGTGTGGTAATAAACTACTTTCTATTTGGTTTTCTTTTTATCCTCAAAAGTTTAACAAAATCGTCAAACAAAGTTGTATCAGTTGGCTCAAACATCAGCCATTTTCCGTCATGGTAAGTTTTTGTTTCATCATAAATTCTCTGAACTTCTTTTGAATAATTATCTCTATCTGTATCGAATTTTAACCGTTCATCTTTACCTAAGATAATCATAAATCCCACACAATTTTCTCTAGCATATAAGGCACATAATGTTTTGCCACCTCGACGATACTTATATTCATAATTCCATGCCTTGCCACCTTTATTCCATAGACATTCCATTTCATACTTTCCATCAATCAAGGCACACAATTCATTCCATACACTATATAATGATTGTCCGACCAAAGCAGTCATTTCCTCTGCATTAGGTATTTTATCTAGCATACACATTTCTCCTTTATAAGTCTAAATTAACTGTTTCCACATCCATATTATAACAGTTGTTTATATCTGCCACAATGAAAAATTAGTTTGTCAGCTTACTTTTTCTGCTGTCCCTGCGGAGCGTTGTTCTGCGGATTTCCAGCTTGACCCCCTTTGTTCTTCAATACAATATCATCAGCTTTGATGTACCAATCAACCGTAGTCCCTCTAAAGTTGGCATTTGCCACTGTATCAGCTACGGGATTGATTAACTCCACTTCCGCATTATAAGGAAAGTCCTTTACGGGAACATCAGCGGGGATTGACACTTGTATCATGCGTTCCTGCACACTACATTTCAAATCATAAGTACGACGCTTAATTTCATCACTTGTCGTTCCGTCCTCATTTTCTACACGCACCTCATGTCGAAGTGCAGAGAATTTCAATACTCCAAAAGTTTTTTCGTTATCTAATACAATTCCATTTGCTAATCTCATAATCAAATACCCCCTTATTTGCTTTCTGCTGGTAACATATCATCAGCCATTAAAATGTAGTTTGTAAATCCACGTCCTTTGACGTTGTAACCCTCTGCGGTAATGCGTGGGTTAATCAGTTTTACTTTCTGCTCTGGCTTAAAATGCTTCTCGCCAGCTTTTGCAGGTAATACAACGATAATATCGTCGGCTCTCTGAATATCCGAATACAAGTTGTAACTTCTTGATACGGGAGTGTAACGCCCATTGATGCGTTGCTGGTCTACTTTGTTTTCCCCTGCAAATTCCAAGTTTCCAAAAGTCTGTGCCACATTCGGCACGATATATTTTAATTCCATATTGTTTTACCTCGTTTCTTTCTTTAAGTTTGATTGATGTGTGTATTCTGGCATTTAGGAAAGTACCAGCAAGCCCCCAGATAGTAAAGGGTAAATAAATGCTAACGCACCCTTGACTATCCGTGTTCTTGCAGGTAATCGGCAGACAAGCCAGAATAGGTATAGTCTGCCTATCTAAGCTACGGCGGAGAGCGTGATTTTTCTTTTCTCATACAGCTACCGCCTTATGATTTCTTCATCTTACGGCGTTTGAAAAAGTATGTACCAGCCAGGCCACCAGCAGAAACAAACATCATAATTGCAAAGGCAAGGATATTTGTATTGTCGCCCGTTTTGGGGCTGTCTGTTTTCGTAGGTGTATCAGGTGTGGTTGGCTTCTCTGGTTCTTCTGGGGTAGGTGTTTCTGGTACTTCCTTGATAGTAACTGTCTGTCCGTCGTCCTCAATGTCATTATGCTCCGTAACTTTGATAGGTTCGTCTGGATTGCTTAAATCGTATAATTCCTCAAAAGTTACAAGCTGTTTACCGTCAAGATTGGAAGCGTCAAAGGTAAACTCGATTTTAACTTCCATAGTTTCGCTGTCAGCCGTAAAGATGTAGTCATTCTCAATACGCTTGTCATTGATGATAAGCTCTGCATTTTCTTCTTTTAACATCTGCCAGCCCACAAGTTGATACTTCGTACCGACTTCTAAACCCTCTAACTTGACTGTATCAACGATAGTTACGTCTTTTCCAGCTTCAATCTCTTTCTTGCCGTCTTTATCCGTAGCTATCGTATGAATTTTGATGATACGCTCTGTGATAAGCACTGTCTGTCCGTCGTCCTCAATGTCCTTGTGTTCCGCAACTTTTACGGGTTCTTCTGGATTGCTTAAATCGTATAATTCCTCAAAGGTTACAAGGTTCTTACCGCCAAGAGCAGACGCATTGAAAGTATAAGCGATTTCCACTTTCATAGCTTCATCATCAGCAACAAAAGTATAGTCATTTTCCACACGCTTGTTATTGATGATTAGCTCTGCATTTTCTTCTTTTAACATCTGCCAGCCTTTCAACTGATATTTTGTCCCTTTGATAAGACCGTCTAATTTAACTGTATCAGTGATAGTTACGTCTTTCCCAGCAAGAATAGTCTTTTCGCCGTCCTTGCTGGTAGCGGTAGTATGGATAGTGATTTCTTTTTCGTATTCATCAGTCAGCGTACCTAAATCAACCACAACCTTATTTCTGGAAATAACAATCTCAAACGGTGGAATAAGTTTGAAACCTTTGTTGCTTTCACAACGTAATTCTTCAATGATGTAAGTATCATAAAGCAACGCACCTTTGCTGTCGTCTGGTTCAGAAGTACCAAACCACACACCGTCCTCGCTTGTTTTTCCTGCATTGGTATTGTGCTTGTGGGAAGCCCAATCAGAAGCAGTAGAGAATTGTCCGTTATCATCAGTTACAACAACATGACTTTCGCCCGTCGTCTTGCTTGTGATCCTAAACGGAACATCTGCAAGACGCTTGTGCGAACCTGCACCAATTTTTACGCCCTCAATATCGCCACGTTTAATCTGGTTATAGATAGAGTGGGCTTCGTCAGTCAAATCAACGATTTTTCCATTTTCTGTGATTTCAAAATCAATCGGCTTTGCACTGTCAGTCAAATATCCCTCTGGCGGTTTTTGTTCAGACAATCTGTATTTTCCGTAAGGTAATAGGTCAGCAGAAGTAGAAGCGATACCCTCAATGTCGGTATGGATTGTCTTTAACACTTCATTTTTCTTGTATAACTTGCCCTCAACTAAGACGGCATTCTCATTTAAGGAAATGATTTCAAAGGCGGTATCTTTCAAAGTCGCACCGCCTTGAGCTTTCGTGTCTTTGGTTTCTAAATCTCGTTTCTGGATTTTCACACCGCCACGAATGACTTTATCAGAAACATGGTATTGATTGCTTCCAGATAATACGGCAAGGTCGCCGTCCTCTGTAATCTGTGTCAGATACATTCCTTTTATCTGTTCTTCGCTACCGTCAGCCTGCATATATGCACCCGCTAACAAGTAACCCGACGGACTTTTTGTTTCCTCAACAGTTAGTGTTCCTAATGGAAGTACGTTTTTGCCGTCCTGCGTATAGAAGCTGTCCCCAGATACTTTATATTTGTCAGCTAAACGAGTAATGTAATGGATAGCACCGTCGCTGTCTTTTTCAGCGATAGTCTTTGTTACCCATGTTCTTGTAGGTTGTGCTGGAAGATTGTTCTTGTTGTAATATCCAGCGTAGAAGTTCCATGTAAACTCTGCTCCCTCTAAAGAAGCGTTTCCCTGCGGATTGGATTTCTGTGTTTCCATGTCAATCTTGAATAGCTCAATCAAGGTATCTGTTACTTTTGGAGTATCAGATACTTTTAAAGTCGCTGTTTTTCCAGCTTCCACAGATAAAGAGTAAACTGTTTTATCAATTTTAAATCCTGCTGGTGCAGAAAGTTCCTTGATATATACTGTAGTGGCTCTTACTTCAACGGCTTCTGTATTTCCGCTGGTATCAGTCGTAAGGGTGGCAAGCTGTTTCGTGCAGTCTTTATCAGAATACACACCATACGTTGCACCAGCGATTGAATAAATCCCGTTGCCGTCTGTAATATTGGCATTGGTGGAAGTCTTTTGAAGTTTGGTATTTCCGACAGCTAACTTCGCCCAGAATTGCCCTAACTCTTGACCCTCGCCAGAGTAGATATATCCGCCACAGTCATAACGTCCTTTGTTTTCTTTCACAAAGGCTTTTGCTCCTGCGAATACTTCATCTTGTACGGCTTTTGGGATTTCATCATAGGAAGCTCGCACATTATCGCATTGCCAGTCAAGCTGAACACTCAATCTCTGCCAGACAACAAGCTGTCTTAATAGGTAGGCGTGTTTACTGCTTATTCCGCTGTGGCTGTCTGTGTACTGTTTCACATACTCAATAGATAAGGCGACGTCAGCTATCTGGTCGGCACTCATACGGGTACTTGCGTCAGCTTTGGTCTTATAGCCGTTTTTAAAGGCTGTGTTGATGTCGATACAATATGCGTCCTCGCCCTCAACGGTTAAATGTCCCTCATTAAAGGTAGAACTGATAGAACCGTCATTCATTACTTGTTCTACGATACCGACACGCTCTTTACTTTCCGTCCAATACTGTGTATTAGACGCATGAACCGTTGAACTCGGTAAAGCGGTAACGACAGTTGCAAAGGCAAGAAAGCCTGTACACAATCGTTTTAATATCTTTTTCATAATTCTAAATGCTCCTTTCATTTTGGTAGTAAAATAGCCGTCCACTAGGAACGGCTGGAAATAGAAAAGGAACGCTGATATTGTGCGTTCCGTAGTCTATGAAGTATTCAATTTTTCTTGTTTCAATACTGATGTGCTGTACCGTATCTTTGCATATCTGGGAAATAGGACGTATCAAGGCTCATTCAATCGTAGTAAATTAGTAGTATTTTGATGTGTTTAGCTCCTTCATAATGCCGATAGATACAGTATTTTAGCGGATAATCAAATTTTTAGTGTGTTTTTATATAAAAAAAATACCGGAGCTCCGGTATTAATATTGATCCTTTTTATATGCTTTAGCGAGTTCAGCATATTCTGCGGCGCTTAAAGCGTTTGCCTCGATTTCTTCTGGCGTGAGTTTACGGATAGCTTTGGCTGGCGAGCCTAAAATAAGCATTCCTTCCTCGTATTCTTTATTTTGTGGAACGAGAGAGCCAGCTGCGACGATCGAATTTTTTTTGATTTTCGCTCCATTCAATACGATCGCTCCCATTCCGATCAGCGTGTTTTTTTCGATCGTACAGCCATGCAAGATCGCGCCATGTCCGACCGTACATCCTTCAGAGACGATCGTATCATACCCTTCGTCGCAGTGGATGACGCAGTGATCTTGAATATTGCTTTCTTTCTTGATCAAGATCTTTGCGTGTTCAGCTCGAAGCACGCTCTGAAACCAAATGCTTGCGTTGGCTTCGATTTCTACATTTCCTTTAATTGTCGCATTGGGTGCGATCCATGCGTTGTCATTAATTTTCATCCTATTCTCATTCTCCTATATTGGCATGAGCCAAACTTGTTCGGCTTCCGTTTGGGAAAGATACCCATTTTCGACCATCGCCTCCAGAACGAGACGCTGTCTATTTTTTGCTTTATCAAAATGGGTGACTAGATCATAATTGGCGGGCGATTGAGGGATCCCGGCTAAAATCGCGCATTGCCCTTCATTCATCTGTTGTGGATATAATCCAAAATATCCACTCGACGCTTCATAGATCCCAGTGTACCCATTTCCGTAATTGATAATATTGACATAGAGGGCAAAGATCTCTTCTTTGCTGCAAGTGTTTTCTAGATCGTTGGCTAGAAAGATTTCCGCGACCTTTCTTTGAAGAGAAAAATCGAATAATCCATACATGTTTTTTACAGTTTGTTGACTGATCGTGCTTCCTCCGCTCTCTAGCATCCCTGGAACGAATTGGGAAGCCACTGCTCGAACGATCCCGATATAGTCAACGCCATGATGATAGAAAAACCTTCGATCCTCGATCGCGACTGTCGCGTCCACGAGAGTTTTGGGAAGCTGGTCATACGGAATAAAATCAGGGGACGCTTCGATCGTTTCGACGATTTGTGCCACGTTTTTATTCGATGTCAGATCTTTGTATTGCTTGTAGCCTGAATAGCCAAAAAAAGCACCAGCGCAAAGAAAAAACAAAAGAACACATTTTACGATGAATTTTATGAATCTTTTCATACTTTCCTCCTGGCACTTTCACAATAGCATGAATCATGATTTCTTTCCTTTCATTCCCGTAATCTACTAGACGAGCTTTGCTTCGAAAAGAAAGCGGATTTGGTCGTTGTCACAGTGTACTCGCAAATTCAAATCGTTTCGTCTGCTGATCTCTTTTGCGATCGCTAGACCTAAACCATAGCTTTCAGAATTCGTGCGCGAAGAATCTACTTTATAAAACCGTTCAAAGATCTTTTCTTGTTCCTCTTTAGACAGAGTTCCAGGATTTGCGATCGAAAAAAGCGCGTTTGAATCCGCTTTTTGCACATTGAATTCGATCCTTCCCTCTTTAGGTGTATATTTTTGAGCGTTGTCCATTAAGATCAAGACTAGATCTTCTAGATCATGCTGATTGGCTTTGATAAAGAGATGGTCTTGGATCTTCGCTTCAAGTTCGATCCCTTGCTCATACAAACCTTCTTCTTTTTCTAAAATGATTTTTTGACATAATGAAGAAAAATCAAATCGTTCTTTCTCTTCTTTCGGATTGGATTCCAATCGAGCGAGCTCTAGCAAGCGAAAGATCAAGCGTTGCATTCGATTGGTTTCTTCATAGAGCGATAAGAAGATTTCATTGTTTGGTTCTTGTTCTAGTAGAGATTGCGTATCCGCTTTTAAGATCGTTAATGGTGTTTTGAGTTCATGAGACGCGTCGGATACAAATTGTTTTTGTTTTTCCCACGCGATCCAAACGGGTTTCAAGATCCAGCGGCTCGCGAACCATGAAGCGGTCCCAAATAACAATAAAATAAAAATAAAAGATTGAACGCATTGAAAGATGAGTGTATGGAGCTGTTCGCTCAGCATTTCCGTTTCGACAAAGCCTGTGATATATCCACGTCTTGTTTCGTGCTTCTCATAGATGAGATCATCTTTTTTTTCTCGTTGATCGATTTTGGCTTGTTCTGCTAGCTCGATCAATTGGACTTTATCGATCAAAACGTTGCGTTCATCGCCAAACAAGGTGTAGCTTTCATCCCAAGCATCATAAATTAACGTATATGTTGGTACGCCCGGTGATTTATGATTTCTTAAAGGGGTAAGCTCCAAGGCCCATTCTAAACTTTGTTCGATTTCTTGTTCATTGGATCGATAGGAAGCAAAGCAGATCGAGAAAAAAATCGCGAGCATGAGAAGAGCTACAAAACTGAGTGTAAATCCAAAAAGCTTCCACCGCAATGTTTTGATGACGTTATTGTTCAAGGCGATACCCTCGCTTGCGAAGTGTCTGGATCTTGACGTTCGAGTCTAAAAACGCGAGTTTTTTTCGAAGAAATGATATATACACTTCGACATTATTATCAAGGGCTTCGCTGTCCATTCCCCAAACAAAATGGAGCAGATCCTCTTTTGAGAAGATGCGTAAGGGCTCTTTAAGAAAGCGTTTCATGATTTCAAATTCTTTATACCCTAAATGAACGTTTTTTTCCTTGGTTTTCAGATTTCCGTTTTGTAGATCTAAGCTTAAATCTCCATAGCATAATTCTTGGAGCACGACTTCCCCTTTTCTTCGAGTCAAAACTTTGATGCGGGCAAGTAGCTCGGCTGGAGCGAATGGTTTGGTCATATAATCATCCGCGCCTAGATCTAAGCCTTTAACTTTATCTTCAACTTCATCTTTGGCCGAAAGCATCAAAACAGGGGTCTCGTCTTTTCTTTGCCGGATTTCTTGAAGCACTTCATAACCGGACCGTTTTGGGAGCATCAAATCAAGGATCACGAGATCAAATCGGCTTAATTCTAAATAGTCGAGCGCTTCTTGTCCATCATAGACGATCGTAGTCTGATAGGAGTGCTTTTTAAGGATCCTTGATATCGAGGCCGCTAAATTTTTTTCGTCTTCAACGATCAAGATCTGCATAATATTTTTGATATTCAGCAATATAAGAAAGGATTTCTTCGATCGAATCCGAAATAAAATACATCCGCAAAACATCTTCCTTCATAAAACCATTCTCGACGCCTTCGATCAGCAGCGTGTTGAGAGGATCGAGGGAGTGGTCGATGTTATAAAGACAAATCGGCTTATCGAGCTGTTCGAGCTGCTTCAAAGTCAAGATCTCGAAAAACTCTTCGAAGGTTCCTATCCCTCCTGGCGTGACGATAAAACCGTCTGCCAATTGTTCCATTTTTTCTTTTCGCTCGCGCATCGTATTTGTATAAATAAATTCAGTGCAAGAGTCGGATAGCGCTTCCCATTTTTTGAAAAACGTAGGAGCGACTCCAATGCTTTTTCCATTCTTTTTATTAACGCCTTGAATAAAAGCGCCCATCATGCCTGTCGAACCGCCTCCAAAAATGAGTGTCCAGCCTTTTTCAGCTAGCGCTTCGCCTAATTGGACTCCTTTCTTGATATAGAGCGGCTTAATTTCATTGCTGCTTGCTCCGTAAATACAAACTTTCATAAATTATCCTCCTTATATGTCCATAGATTCCATAGATAAAGTGCGATGATGATCGCCCAAAATGAGCGACCAAACAATACAAATGTCAAAAACAATTGAGTCCAAGCGATCTCGTTTCGAGCGCCTGGAAAAAAGTAGATAAACAAACCTCCGATAAGCAAGCTTCCGCAGCCGGCTAGAAAAGAATCAAGGATCAAAAACAAGGAAACGATCCATATCGTCTGTACAAGACAGATCAGCCCTTGGTCTTTGAAGCTTTTTATTTGAAATGGAGGAATGTGAAAGGGCCAGATTGTTTGATAAACAATAGATATCCCTAGTCCATACGCTAGACAGATCGAAACTTCCATCGCTTCGGGTGCTATGCTTGCGATCATCAAAAGCATTCCTATTCCAAACAAGGAATAGGAGCGCAAGACCTTTTCTCCGATCAACATTCCTGAACTACAATATAGAAGGATTTGTCTTAGGTCAGGAACTTTGAGGAGATGAGGCGCGTGATTTACGAAAACGACAAAGCCCAAAATACAAAAAAGAAAAGAAAGAAACCACTGTCGGGTTCTTTGAGTTTGCATACCAATTTCCCCTTATTGAACGGAGTTATTTTATCATGAACTCAGAGAAAAAGAGGGTTTAATCCCTCTTTTCTCGCTTTTTTAATATAAACCATAAAATCAGCGCACTTGCGAACAAGAGCAACGAAATGATTTGCGATGTGGAAAAGCTTCCAATTTCCCCCCGAACAAGATCGCCTCGAAAATATTCGATGATAAATCGTCCTATACTATACGCAAACAAATACCATAGGCCAACTTCTCCATGGAACGTATTCTTTTTCTCTTTGACTAGCCAGATCAATACGAAGAAAAGCAAGAAGTCAAAAGCTGAAGAAATCAACTGCGTCGGAAATAAAGGGATTCCCGCTGGAGCGAGGGAGCCTTCTGGAAAGACAAGTCCAATCGGAAGATGGGTCTCTACTCCATAACAGCATCCTGCAAAGAAACAGCCTAATCGGCCAAACCCTTGGGCTAAAGCGACGGAAGGGATGATCAAATCGACTTGTTCTAAAAAATTAAGATGATACTTTTTACAATAAAGATAGCCTCCAAGCAATCCTCCAAGGATTCCTCCATATACGACCCAACCACTCACTAGATCGAACAAGATCGCTGGATCCTGCAAAACTTCTTGAAATCGTGTGATACAATAAAGCAGTTTGGCTCCGATAAACCCTGTGATCACGAAAAAGATCGCCATAGGTTCTAGATGAGATATGTCGATACCGAGTTTTTTTCCTCTTTTTTCGGTAACAAAGAATGCGGATATTATGCCGATCACATAAAACAGTCCATATGTATGGGCCGTGAATGGTCCTATCGTAAATAAATCATTATACATTGATTCACCTCTTTTCGATGATTCAAATTTTACAGAATTGAATTTATAAAGCAAGCAGTTTTTATTTCCTCTTCGATTTACGTATCATTATTAGAAAGGGAGTCTATTATGCATTCAAACAATCGATCGTCTATTTTATATGCTGGTATCTTTTTGTTTCTTTATTCGCTGTTCGCTTTGATCTTGATGCTTCGATCCTCGCTGTTTCCTGGTCTTACCATTTTACAAGTTTCTATCGTAGTCGTTTTAAGTGATTTTACGATCCTTCTTTTCGCCAAGAATCATAAGATCGCATGGATTTTTTATGGATTGATCCTGATCTTGATCAGTGTGTTCATTTCACGTCTTTACATTGTAGACCAAGAACTGAAAGTTTTGCAGCCAAGTATAGCAAACCAATTTGAAATTCGTACGCTATACGCAAAAACCCAAGATCCTGTATTAAATACGATTGGCTTTCTTAGCCAAGATGAAAAGGAATTAGAGGAACGTTCTGCTCTGTTTTCAAATATTGAACGTATTTCTTTCTCTTCAAAGAAAGAGTTATTCGATGCGCTTGATCAAAACAAAATCCAGGGTGTTGTGATCGATCCTTCCCAAAGCGAAAAAGGACTTGTTGCTTTGGAGAGCTTCGCCTATTCGATCCCTGAATTTGGGCCCGTGAAAAATGTGGACCTTCTCAAGAATATATCCACGATCTTGATCAAAGATAAAAATGGATTCAGCTTGTTGCAGATCGATCCGATCCATCATTCACTTCTAGTTAGAAAGCACTTAAGCTCTTTTGATCAAAAGAACTGTCAAAAGAGCTTAGGCTCTATGCAGGCTTGCAGCGAAGAAGAACTTGCTCTTCCAATCAATTATGCGATCGATCTTAAGATCAAGGAGCTTGATTTTTTCCAGTGGCAAAGGATCCCGTTATTTTGGAATCCTAATCTTGATCAGGAAAACGTATTAACGAATATGAGCGCTTCTTCTATGAAAGATCTGTTTTTATTGCCGCTCGATACGTACTCTAATATCACACGGTAAATGAATCGGCGCGAAATTCGACAATTTCATAGGAACGATCTCGATGGAAGCTTGCTGTTGTTTCATTTTTAAAATTTATTTCAACAAAGAAAGTGGATGTGAACCACTTTTTTTATATTCATAATTTGAAATAATGGATTTTAGGGATGTTTTTCTTTTATCTATAAGTTAAAGAATACATTATTATAAGATTTTATAATTGGATGTAACAGTTTAATGATATAATCGTGGAGAAGGATGGTGGTTTAATGATCGATATTCCAAAAGATGAAAAAGTACAGGTTGGAAAAGCCATCGATTTTTTACGAAAGAAAGAGTTTAAGAAAAATCCTTCTTTTAAAATCGAATGCTTTATCGAAACCATTTGTTCTAAAGCCACCTATGTCAAGCTTAGAAAAATCCCATTAAAGGAAAGTGAGATTTATGATTCTCTTTTAGCAAAATTGAATCTTATTTATCCTTATGATCCTCGAGAGCAGACGAAGCTTTTTCATACTGAGAAACTCATGGAAGATGCATTCATCCATAGAGACCCCGACGAAAAAAGCTTCTAGATTCATTGATCAACTATTATTCTACTTCCCATTCGGTCTATGACCGGCTAAAGTATATTGCTTTTAAGGATTCCGCTATGTCTGTTCCTGAATTGCTGGCGATTTACGAAATTGTCCAATCGCCGATCAGAGAAGTGATCATGAACAGGATCATTGACGTTCTTGAAAGCATGCCTCCTTCTGCAATGTCTGACTATATTCAAAGCCGTCTTCATTTCCATACGATTCGCAATCAGATCGATTACCTGTTTCTGATCATTCGAAACAAGCATTATTATCAAGCTGTCGCTTTGTGCGAATCTTTATTACGTTCTGCTACTCTCCCGATCGATCGAGCAAAGATCCGGATTGCCAAACTAATTTTGCTTCACCAAATTGACCCTCGCCATTTTGATTTGGAAGCTCAAGCTCTTTCTAACGATCCTTCCTTCCCTTTGGTCAGAGAGGATTGGATCCATATTTGCGCTTTTCATGCCTACAATCAAAACGATTATGATCGAGCCCAGCTGCTTTTTGAAGAAGAGATCAAAAACCAAAAAACTTTTTTTCCTGCTATTTTGTTTCTTGCCCATATGCATGATCCCAAAATAGAATTTAGTCAAGATGTTTTTTGTCGTTACAACATCCAAGATTATCCAGTCGAATATCAACACTTATACACATATTTCAAAATGAAATTTTCGCACAGTTCTTTCTCTATCCTCGAAAGTTACTTATGGAACATTTGCCGAAAAGAAATCAAAGAGTTTTATCCAGAAAATATCATCATCCGATTGATTCACGATGAACTGGAATGGATCAGCGAAAATACAGGAAACAGGACAAAACTATATATGTTCCATCAACAGTTTGATTAAACTTTTTTTATAAAACCATATAATTTATATGTTTTATTTTTTTCCGTTCAATTTTTTTCTTATTCATTTTTTTCTTTTAGAATCAAATTGTAAGGAGGAAAGAAAAATGGAATTAGTTTTTATCGGCGATAGTTTAAAGACAAATATTGTTAATGTTGTTTGTCAGTATATATTTAGTAAGAAATGCCCCTTATTATATATAAAAAACCCAAACTATCGATGTAATAGAAAGAAAATGATTGATGATTTCAGTGAAATAGTGTTTGCGTTGTTTGATTCGGAGAATTAAACATGAAAGTGCTTAATATTCGGAGAATACAAATATTCACCTTGTTTTTTTCTATTCTAGATTTGCTGTGTTTATACGGATTCATCCAGGCGATCCAGATCTTTATGGATCGTTTGATCGCAGGCCATCGAATTGATCAAAAAGACCTACTAATTTTTTTAAGTTTACTGAGCGGAATGATACTTTGTGGTTTGTGCTCTCAATATGGATTTAATTTGCTACCCGTACTAGGCAAGAAAAAGCTGATCATTCAATATGAAACTCAGCTTATGAAAGAGGATCATTCTTTCTTCGACCAGCACTCTACAGCCTTTCTAATGTCACTATTTCAAAATGAAATCAGTCTTCTAGGTCAACAAAAAGCGATATTTCCGGTCGTTTTTCTCTATCAAAGCATTGCGCTGACGGTTGGTACTGCTTTTTTGCTGATTAACGAATGGAGACTAGCCCTTGTCCTATTCGCCATTATTGGATTTTGTGTTGTGCTCACTCGTATATTGTCAAAAAAAATCGCAGACAATACCCAGAAAGTTTATAAAGAAAAGAACAATCTCTTTCAGGTTCTCCACGAAGATATCACAATGCATCGGCTAATCCGTTTTTTAAATAAAGAAGATTATTTCTCTTTGCGTTTTAGAAAGGTACTAAATGATCGACTGATCCCGATTGAAAAGAAACAAGCAAATCTTTCTACACAGTATATCACGATCTATTCTGTCCTTTCTCGAGCTCTTCCTCTTTTAGGCGCTGGAATCGGATTGATCTTCATGTCGTTAGAGGGGATGGAGCCCGGAAAAATTCTTTCCACTTACGCGCTGATTTCTTTGATTCAGGAACCGATCATGCAGCTGGCAGAAACAAGGACCCAAAAAAATACGATCAATACTCTTCAAGAAGCGATCGAACAAGTTTTTATACAACATCAAAAAGACAGGAGAGTTGTTGATTCGTTCGGATCTATCCAAAAAACCGATATCCAGATCGAACAGTTTCAATATCCTGATTCTTCAGTGATTCTGACTGGTCTTTGTTTTTCGATCCTGCGTGGTCAACATACAAAAATTGCCGGACCTAGCGGGGTAGGAAAAAGTACATTGATGGAGTTGTTGAAGGGAGTCCAAGGTGGAAGAAATACCCATATCTTGTTCAATGAAACAGAAAACTCAATGTTTTCCCGAAAATGGTATTCACAACACATTTTGATGGTTGACCAAAAACCGAAGATTTTCAAAATGTCTATTCTTGAAAATATCACATTGGGAGATACATTTTCCAAAATCGATCTTGATGAGATCTTGTATACTTGTATCCTTCAGAACATTATTGATGAACATCAAGATCAGATTGTCGATGATGAAAATGGATTAAGTCTTGGGCAGGCTCAACGAGTATCGATCGCCCGAATGCTTATTCGTAAGCCTGATGTTCTGATACTTGACGAACCGGTAAGCGCCCTCGATGAAGTCACGACATCTTTGATGATTGATCGTCTCAAACAATTTATTGAACGTTATCATATCACTTTGATCATCTCATCCCATAATCCAGCTATAAACACTCTATGTCTACAAACGATCGACTTGAAGAAAAACAACTGATAGCGAACTATGCCTATACTAAGCAGAGAATTTCTCTGCTTTTTAAATAATATCTGCGCATGATCGCTTAAAAATATGATTATCTTAGGTATCTATAGATTAGACCTTAAAACTCGAAACAAAAAAAGAAGTGTTTCCACTTCTAAAGCTGATTGTTTTATCGTTTCGAATTTGCATTCACGGATTTCATGATCTGACGAATCTGCGCCTCGCTTGGTTTGCGTCCCATCTGCAGGAACATAGCGCGAATCATCTTTTCATTGATCGGAGGGTTTTCCTTTAATTCTTTTTCGAATTTTTTACGAGTGAAATAGAATGTAAGGATCCCACCAATAAGTGCTCCCACGAGCGTGAATCCTACTGAAGACCAGAAATTCATATAGTTACCCCATTTCTTCACTCGATATTTTACTCTTTTTTAAAGGGTTTGACAACCGCAAACCTTTCGCTTCCACAAGAAGAATCGATACGAAAATCAAGCCTCCGCCAAGATACATCGTCCACGTTTTAACCTCATGGAAGACTAAGATCGCAAAAAGATTCGCGAAAAGACATTCTGTCGATAACAATAAGCTCGCACTCGAGGCGTCCGTATACTTTTGCGCCCACGTTTGCAAGAAATAAGCCACACCCGTCGCAAAAAGAATGCTGTAGGCCATGCTTAAAACCGCCTTGATCGAAACGATTTCCGGCCATGAATCCACCATCAAAGCGCATGGGATCGAAAGAAGCGCGGCTACACTCATTTGACAAGCATTCACAGCGATCGGATCCGCCTCTTTGGAAGCTTTATCGTTCGCGATGATTTGAAACGCGAAGAAAAAAGCACATCCTAACGAAAACCAATCGCCATTTCGAAAACGAAGGCCTTGTTCGGAACAAGACATCAATAAAATCCCAGCTAGACAAAGGAAGCTGGCAAGACATTGAATCCCTCTTGGCTTTTTATGAAAGAGCATCCACATTAAATACGGAACCAATACGACATTGACAGACGTTAGAAACGCATTGGTTCCTGCATCAGAATTTTTAAGTCCGATCGTCTGCAATGTGAATGCCATAAAAAGAAAGAAGCCAGAAATCACGCTATAACACAATCCCTTTTTAGAGATCGATGGCTTAAAGAACCAAAAGATCATCCAATACAAAAGAGAAGCTCCCGAAAAGCGGAGCGCTAAAATCGTGAAAAAAGGAAAGGTTTCTAAGGCGCTTGCCGTTGCGATAAAACCAAATCCCCAAATCATCGCTGTCAACAAACAGGCAATATTTGCCCACTCTTTCTTATTCATCTTTAAAAAGTGACTCCTGAATATATGGATCTTTCTTTTCCCATAACCCTTCTTTGATTTTCGGCATTTCCTTGATCCATTGTTCTCCTTGAAGAGGACCATATGGCAAAGAATACGTTTGACTCGCGTTCATGATCGGAACTTCGTGACTTTTGATCACTTTCTTCTCATCTTCTTCATAAAGAATATGGTCCTTTTCGCAGTCAAGAAGCGTCAAAATATGGCCAGGATTGGATTTGATCGCTTTATAAAGTCGATTCCCTTTTGCTGGTCTTGAAGCTTTCGCAAATTCATCCACATGCATTCGCTTCATTTTTCCCTCTTTCAAAAAGACGATCCATTGCTGGGCAATAGGAGAAAGCGCAAAAGCGGCTAATTGATCTTGGCTTGCAAAATTTATTCCCTTGACCCCTTTTGTCTTCAATCCTGTTTCTGGAATATCTAAGATCGAATACTGCAAGCCAAAGCCTTGAAGACTAGCAAGATACACTTGATCGACATCCGAATACGAGATCTCAGCTTGGATGAGAGCATCTTCGCTTCCTACTTTCATGCATACCATTTCCTTATTCATCCGATTGACTTCGAAAGAAGATAAGCAAGAGCGCTTGATAAATCCAGAACGAGTCGCCATCACGATCTGTACATCCTCTCTAAAGACATCCACAATATAGGCGGATATGATCTTTTCATTGGCTTCTATACGAAGATAGTTCGAAAGATGGGTTCCGATATCTTTCCATTTTTTCTCCTCGATTTGATGGATCGGAATATATCCATAGGTCCCTCGGTCGGTGAAAAACAACAACGTTTCCCGTGTATTCGCTTCCCCCTGGCTGACGATGATATCTTCTTCTTTATGTCCAGAAAGCGGTTCTGTGCTTGCGTTGTAGGAACGCATCGAACTTCGCTTCACATACCCATCTTGGCTGATCGAGACCATCACTTGTTCGCTTGGAATCATCGCAAGCGGATCGATCACGATCTCTTCCACTTCTTTTTCAATGATCGAACGGCGCTTCGTTGGAAAAAGAGTGTTGATCTCTTTAAATTCTGCGATCAAAACTTGATCTCTGACCTTTTTATCGGTAATGATCATATGGAGCCGATCCACTTCTTTTTTTAGCTCTTTGAGTTCATTTTTTAATTCCAGGACATCTGTGTTCGTTAAACGATACAAACGCATCGATACGATGGCTTCTGCTTGCGCCTCGCTAAACGCAAAACGATCGATCAAATTTTGTTTCGCGTCTTTTTTATCTTTACTCTTTCGAATGATGTGGATCACTTCATCAAGCACAGATAAAGCTTTGATCAAACCCTCTAAAATATGTTGCCGGTCGCTTTTCTTTTTCCAGTCATATTTACTTCTTCGAAGAACGACTTCTTCGCGATGATCTAAGAAGGCATCCAACGCTTGGATCAATGACAATTGAACAGGTGATTTATGAACGATCGCGATCATATTGTAGTTGAAGGAAATCTGCAGATCCGTATTTTTCAATAAATAATTCAAGACGAGTTGTTCATTTTGATCATTTTTGAGATCGATCACGATTTTAAGACCATTTCGATCGCTTTCATCCCGAACATCTAAGATCCCATCGATGCTTTTGTTGATCCGGATCTCGTCGATTTTTTTTACAAGCGACGATTTAATCACATCATATGGGATCTCGGTGACAACGATTTGCTTGATCGTTTTCGTCTTCGCAAAATGCGTCTTAGAACGAATGATCACCTTTCCTTTCCCACTTGAAAAAGCTTGATGGATCCCATCGATCCCCATCACGATCCCGCCTGTAGGAAAATCCGGACCTTTAACGATTTTCATCAAAGAATCCAGATCGCAATCTGGATGCTGTAAACGATAGATACAGGCTTCAACGATTTCATTGAGGTTATGTGGTGGGATATTCGTCGCATATCCTGCCGCAATTCCTGCGATCCCATTGATCAAAAGATTAGGAAAGCGGGCTGGCAAGACGGTCGGTTCCATTTTCTCATCCGAAAAATTGGGCGTCCATTCTACCGTGTCCTTATCGATATCTTCCAATAAAAAATTGGCTAGATGCGACAAACGAGCTTCTGTATATCGCATAGCCGCTGCTGGATCATCGTCGATCGAACCATTGTTTCCTTGCATATCGACAAGAGGGATCGTCGTCTTCCAATTTTGCGAAAGCCTCACCATCGCATCGTATACCGAACCATCCCCATGCGGATGATAGTTACCAATAACGTTTCCGACCGTCTTAGCAGACTTATGATACGAACGATCGTACGTATTTTTGCTTTCGTTCATGGCGAATAAAATACGCCGTTGAACCGGTTTTAGACCATCTCGAGCATCCGGAAGCGCCCGCTCTTGAATGATATATTTAGAATATCGCGCGAATCGCTCCGCCATGATGTCTTCTAGCGTATTTTGACGGATTCCTTTGATTTCTTGAGAAAATGCTTCATCTTTCGTTTTGCTCACGCTTGACTGACCTCCTTGCTGTAGTCATCTTCAAGAGTAAAAGTGACGTTTTCTTCGATCCAAGTCCTTCTTAGATCCGCTCGATCCCCCATGAGCTCGCTTACTCGTTTTTCGGCGGTTCGCGCGTTATCGATCGTCACTTGGATCAATGTTCTTGTTTGTGGATTCATCGTCGTCTCCCACAATTGATTGGCATTCATTTCGCCAAGTCCCTTGTATCGAGTCAGAGTATATCCATTTTCATATTCTTTCTTTTTCTCTTCCAATTCTTCGTTGGTATACAAATATTCTTCCTGTTTACCTTTTGCGATCCGATAAAGAGGAGGAAGCGCAATATACAGCATTCCTTCTTCGATCAAAGGACGCATATAGCGATAAAAGAATGTCAGCAGCAAGTTCTGGATATGAGCGCCATCGTCATCGGCATCCGTCATGATGATTACTTTATAATAGCTTGAATCTTGTGGCGAGAAAGCAGAGCCGACTCCCGCCCCTAAAGCGTGGATGATCGTATTGAGCTCTTCATTTTTCTCGACCGCATCCAATTTCGCTTTTTCCGTGTTAAGAACTTTCCCACGAAGAGGAAGGATCGCCTGGTATTTTGAATCCCGTCCTTGCTTGGCGCTTCCTCCCGCCGAGTCCCCTTCCACTAAATACAATTCTTTTTTTCGTGCGTCTTTTGATTGAGCACTCGCGAGCTTGCCGCTCAATATTTTCTCGCTTCTTCCTTTCCCTTTCCCTTTTCGCGCTTCATCGCGCGCTTTCCTTGCCGCTAATCTTGCTTGAGAAGCGCGTTGGATTTTTGCGCAAAGCACATTGGCTAATTCACGATTTTCTTCAAGAAAGTAGCGAAGATATTCAGTCACGACCGCTTCGGTGGCGTTTTTCGCTTCAGGACTTCCTAATTTTTCTTTTGTCTGCCCCTCAAATTGGAGCAGTTCTTCTGGTATGGTCAAATTCAATACTAGAGTGAGCCCCTCTCGAACATCGCTGCCATCAAAACCTTTTTCTTTCTCTTTCAAAAAACCATTTTTACGGGCATATTCGTTAAAGGCTTTTGTAAAGGCAAGCTTAGCTCCCGTTTCATGAGAACCCCCATCTTTGGTCCGAACCATATTCGCAAACGAAAAAATGTTTTCTTGATAATGGTCTGTATATTGAAAGGCGCCCTCGACTTTGATCTTGTTGTAGATCTTGCTGAAGGATACGGTCGGATGCATCCCTTCCATATCTTTATCTACTTCCTCAACAAAAGCTTTCAATCCGTCTTCGTATTGGTAAACATGTTCGCGCAGCTCGCTGCCTCGTTCGTCTTTAACGACCATTTTGAGCCCTTTTAATAAAAAAGCATCTTCTTGGGCTCGTTCCGCAATTTTTGAAAAGGAAAAGTGCGTCTGCTTGAAAATTTTGGGATCCGGTTTGAAACGAACTGTGCTTCCTGTTTTTTTTCTCGTGCCGATTTTTTCTAGAGGACCGATCACTTTGCCTCCGTCCTCGAATCGCATCTGCCAAATCGAGGATCCATCATGAACAGTCACGATACACCATTCACAAAGCGCGTTGACGACACTGGCGCCGACCCCATGCAGCCCTCCCGCATTGTGATAGCCACCTTGAGAACTGAATTTTCCACCAGCATGGAGCACCGTAAAAATAACAGCGAGCGTGCTGATCCCTGTTTTATGCATTCCAACAGGCATTCCACGACCATGATCTTCAACTTCAACGCTCCCGTCGTTTTTTAATGTGATCGAGATTTCATGTCCATACCCATTGAGCGCTTCATCGATCGCATTATCGACGATTTCCCACACCAAATGATGAAGACCTTTGGAATCCGTAGATCCGATATACATTCCTGGTCTTTTACGGACCGCATCCAGTCCTTCCAAGACAACGATGCTTTCTTCGTTATATTGATTTTGTGCCATATCTTTTCCTTCCTAAACTTCGCCCATTATAGAATAGACATTCTGAAAAATTCAAATATTTCCAGTGAATATTCCAATTATACACTATTTTTTATCTTATAAAGAATAGAATTACAGAATTTTTGGTTTTTTCAATTTATCTAGCGCTTCTTACTTTTCTCTAAAGCGAATATGCTAAAATAAATGCGAGGTGAATTTAATGTTGATTTTATATACGATCTTATGTTTATTATTGGGATACCTTCTAGGATCGATCCCATTTGCCTTGATTATCGGCAAAATTTTCTACCATACAGATATTCGCAATCATGGTTCTGGCAATCTTGGGGGAACCAATGCTGGACGGGTTTTAGGAAAAAAAGCGGGGATCGCCGTGATCGTATGCGATGTTTTAAAAGTCGTGCTCGCTGTTGGTATTGCGAGCTTGATTTCGCCAGCTGCCGCGACATGGACAGGATTCATGTGCTGTATTGGCCATTGTTATCCGATCTTTGCACACTTCCATGGCGGAAAAGCGGTCAGCACCGTTTTTGGTTTCTTGTTGGGAACAAGTATTTTTGTCTTCAAAGACACATTTTATTTTTTAGTTCCATTTTTGATGTTTTTTATCGTTCTTTATTTATTCAAATTCGTTTCGCTCGCCAGTATTTGCGGTATAGTCTGTGGTACCCTTTTTATTACCGCCACATTGTGGTCAATGAATGTTCAGAACATTTTAGTCATTATCGCCTGCTGGCTCATGGCGATCTTAGTGATCTATCGGCATTTAAAAAATATCCGAGCGATCCAAAATGGAGAAGAAAGAAAGATCACCTGGATGTAAACAAGCTTCGGCTTGTTTTTATTTTTCTCACTTAATTCTCACATTCAAGAAGTAGAATAATGGCATGTTAAATTATTTAAAATATGATTATTTACGATCAAGAGTCCAAGCCGACTTTAATGACCATACCCATCTTTACTCTTTTAAAACGATCAAGAAATTGATCAATGAAATGTGTTTGTATTTTGGATCGAGTTTAGAGGGGAGGAAAGCCTCTTTCCAATACCATATGAATATTCGCAAGCACGTTCCGATCTATATCAATTCTTCGCTCGTCCTACTTGAGATCATCCCAGATCTTTGGGTCAACTATTTTGCGATCAAAAAAGTGACTTCGTCAAAAGAAAAAGGATGTTATCTTCTTTTTAAAGATAAATCATCCTTGCTTCTTGATCATTCTTCCTTCATTTTAAACCGATTCATGCTGATTTACCGGTTCTGCAAAATGATGCTTTTTAATGAGTCGGCTGATCATCGCAATCCGAACAATTCGAAGATTGCATACTCTTTTCGTGACGGAGCGTATTGACGCCGATCCCTTCGATTTCGATCATCGCATCGTTTTCTAATGCGCTTACTTCAACGATCGTCATTGCCGGATATGGCGCTTCTACAAAGTTTTTAAAAACTGAAATAAATTGATCCTTAAGAGAAATATCGGTCAAATAAACCGTAAACTTTACTATATGATCGATTCTAAGGTCTAGATCCTTCAATACATCGATAACCCGATAACATGCTGTCACGCATTGTTCATGGAACGTCGTTCCTCTTCCTGTTTGGCCCGATAAATAAACAAAATCGCCTAGCTGTACGATTTCAGAAATACAGTCATCGCGAGGAACAGAGTCTCCAATCTTTAGGAAAATATTCATGATAAGGCCACCTCTCCATTCAATTATAGTCAATCTTCAGAAACATCAACAGCGCTTTGCACAAGCACCTCTCTAGGTTTTGAGCCGTTGGCCGGCCCGATGATCCGATTTTCTTCCAATACATCGATCAAGCGGGCGGCGCGAGAATAACCGATCGAAAACTTACGTTGGATCAAAGAAGTCGACGCTTTTTTCGAAGCGATCACAAATCGCTTGACTTCATCATAAAGCGGATCCGCACTTTCTTGCGCCACTTTCCCTCCTTGAATCTGTAAGTCTTTTAGAGTGATGAAAACATCATCGTATTTCGGTTTTCCTTGCTTTTTCACAAATTCGCTGATCGCACTGACTTCATCGTCTTTGATAAAGACACCTTGCACCCGCTTTGGCGAGTTTTCACCATTGGGTAAATACAACATATCCCCATAGCCCAATAGCCGTTCTGCTCCAGCTTGATCGAGAATTGTCCTAGAATCGACAACGCTGGCGACCGCAAAGGCGATCCGACTAGGAATGTTCGACTTGATCACCCCTGTGATAACATCCACACTTGGTCTTTGTGTAGCAACGATCAATACGATTCCTGCTGCCCGGGCAAGTTGTGTGATCCTTTGTATCGACTGCTCGACTTCTTTGGCGGCAACAAGCATCAGATCCGCTAGCTCATCAATGATCACGACGATTTGTGGCAAATAGATCAAATTGTCTTCGGGATGATTTCGTACATATTCATTATAGCCAGCGATGTTCTTGACTCCGATATCGCCAAACAAATTATATCGCTCATCCATCATTTGGACGACAACTTTCAACGCTTTATTCGCAAGATCTCCATCCGTGATGACAGGAGCGATCAAATGCGGAACATCGTTATACGGTGTAAATTCGACTTTTTTTGGATCGATCAAAATAAGTTTGACTTCATCTGGTCGGCTCCGCATCAATAAAGAACAAATGATCGTATTTACACAAACGGATTTACCCGAACCCGTTGCTCCCGCGATCAAAAGGTGAGGCATTTTATCAAGCTGTCCATATACACATTCACCCATCAAGTCTTTCCCTAAACAAAACAAGAGTGGTTCTTTTTGTTTCGAATTTGGAATATGCATCATTAGATCTTTCATTTGCACAGGTGTTTTTTCTAAGTTTGGCACTTCGATCCCTACCGCATTTTTTCCTGGGATCGGAGCCTCGATCCGAATATCTGTGGCCGCCAACGCCATCTTGATATCATCGGTCAAATTCGAGATCCTCGAAACTCGGACGCCTAATTCAGGTTTGATTTCAAATTTTGTGACGGTCGGCCCGATATGGATCTCTTTCAAATCAGCCTTGATGTTGAATTCATCCAATATTTCGATCAATTTTTGTCCATCCACTCGCGCATGCTGTAAATTGATCGAAGAACGGGATAGTCGAGAAACATCGTTGAGCAGTTTTGTTGGCGGCAATTTATATCCTGGATATAGATCTTCCGTATATCTTGAGATTTCATTGCGTTTGACGACTTCACTTTTTTTCGACGGTTTTTCTTTCGGTTGTGATTGCGAGATCACGACATTTTCGAGCGCTTTTGGTTGATCTTTATTTGGAATCTCATCCGCCACAAGGCCAAAGTCTTTTTGTCGCTTTGTCTTCGCTTTTTTCTTTTTCTTGCTTGGAGTTTCTTCTAGGTCAATAGGCTCAAAGCGTGTTTCGGCTGTTTCATAAGAGATCGGGATCTCGTTTCTTATTTCTCTTTGTGGTCTAGGTTTTTTGAGTTTTTCTTTGATCGTATCCCGGTCTAGATTGGCGAACCAATAATAAGTCAATAAAATGATACCGATCAGTCCCATGATCGCGGAAATCAAAAAGGCGCCGCTGTAATCGAACATACTGGCAAATATTCCAGACAACAATGTCCCATATAGGCCAGAAGTATAATTCATTTCTCCGCTCAAAATAGGCCAAGTATTGGATACGATCCGCATGAATCCGCTCCATGGAGTATGGGCCTGGAATTCTCGGCAGCCTTGATAGAGCAAAAGCGCCGAAAGCACGAAAATGATTCCTACAATATAGCTCTTGGGAATCTTCTTTTTATCGTTATGATAGATCGTCCAGATCGCATAAACGATCCCTAAGATCAAAATCACATAGGTCGCAAATCCAAAAAAGTATGAAATCAAATTGAAGAAAAACGAGCCTACGATTCCAAATTTAAATAAGGCCAGCAAACAAGCGCAAATGATACAAATGAGAAAGCACAAACGGAACAATCTGGATGTCTTCCAATTCGTTTGTGCTTTTTTTGACGTTTGGCTTGATTTTGATCTGGCAGTGTTTGCTTTTTTTTGTGGCTTTCTTTTCTTTGCTGCCATTCTTACCAACTTTCTAATTCTATTTATTGATCTCTAAGATCACAGGAAGGACCATTGGCCGTTTTGCGGTCTGTTTGAATAAATATTTTGATACTTTATCACGAATGTCCGAACGAACTTGTAAATTTTCGTATGTTTTATTCTTTACCGCTTCCTCGATCGTATCTTCCATGATTTTCGCGACATCTTTTGTGATGTATTCAGCATCTTTTAAATAGATCAAGCCGCGTGTCTGAATATCTGGTCCATTGATGATCTTTTTCGTTTTGGCATCCAAACCGATCGCCAGGATCATGACCCCATCGGTCGATAAGATTTCGCGGTCTTTTAATACGACACCAGCCATATCCCAGTTTTCCTTGCCATCGATCATCGTCTCGTGCAGATTCATTTTCACTTCATACGATACGAGATTTCCTTCTTCGAATTCAGCCACTTGCCCATTGTCCAGGATCAAGATATTTTCAGGTGGGATTCCCATCTCCTCTGCTATCATCGCGTTCGCGCACAACATTCTATATTCCCCTTTGACTGGAATATAGTATTTTGGGCGGGTCAAGAAAAGCATCATTTTGAGATCTTCCTTGGATGGATGCATGCTCAATACATTTTTATCTAGATTGATGATCTTGCCATCCCGTTTGTAGATATCGTTTTCCATATTGCGGAACACTTTTTCTACACCTGGAACGACTGGCGAAGCGATCACGAACAGATCGTCTGGCTTGATCGTGATATCATTTACTTCATCATTGGCGATATTGGACATCAAGGTGAAGAGCGGCTTTCCTTGTCCGCTGATCAATACGACGACATTGGTGTATTCATCGATCTTGGAAGCATCCACGACTACGCCATCCGGGATCTTATAGCCAATATAGGCAAGTCCATCGATCAAAGAACGCAGCTCTTTCGTGTACAGAACGAGCTTACGCTCTTGTTTGATACAACAGTCGATGATTTCTTGGATTCGATAGACCGATTGCGTGTAACAGCTTATAAAGAGTCGAGAATCGTGGTTGAGATCTAGAAGCTTATTGAGCTTTTTATCGATCCGATGGTTTGGTGCAGTGTGCCCATTTCGTTCTGCCCCTTTACTCTCTTGCATTAAAACGAGCACTCCCTCTTTTCCTAGATCCGCTCCGATCGTGATGTTTCCACGATAATTTTCAGATAGATCATCATAGTTCTCAATAAATTCTCCAGAATAGACAATATAGCCTTGACTTGATGAGATTGCGACCCCAAATGCACCTGGATAGGCATGGGTGATTGGGAAAAAGAGGACGCGGTGTTTTCCGATCGTCTTTTTATCGTGCCTTTTAATAGAATGGATCTTTACGCCTGTGATCTTTTCTTTTTTCAAGAGCTTTTGTATTTCTTTAGCGGCAAGCGGTGAAGTATAGACATCCGCCTTTACTTGTTTTAGAAGATGAGGTAATGCCCCCATCACATCATCGTGTCCATGGGTAATGATGATTCCTGCGATCTGATCTTTATGTTCAATCAAATAAGAGAAATCTTGAATGATATATTCGATTCCTAATGATTCTTTTGCTTCCGGAAATTTCAAGCCTGCTTCAATGATATAGATCTTTTCGCCAACTTGAATACAAATCATATTCTTTCCGTCTTCGTCCAAGCCACCAAGCATAAAAACTTTGACTTTTTCATTTGTGGACGGCGTATTCGTTTTCGCCATAAATCCTCCTCGTTTCTGTTTCGTTCGTATTATTTGTATTATATCACACTAAATGGCTTTACCGTCGAGCGAGAAAGTTTTTGCCTCTTCGATCAATACGTCCACAAAATCACCAGGATGAATATTCTCACCTGTGAAGTTGACGAGTTTATTTGTTTCGGAATATCCAGAATATACATTTTCATTGCGTTTGCTCATTCCATCCACGAGCACTCGAACAACTTTGCCTTCGTATGATGTATTGATTTGTCGCGCGTATTGGCCCCACTTTTCATTGAGTGTATACAAGCGCTGTTTTTTTGTTTCTGCATCGATCGTATCTTCCATTTTAGCCGCGGGCGTTCCAGGTCTTGGAGAATAAACAAATGTAAAAGCATTATCAAACTTACATTTTTCTACTAGATCTAAAGTATGCTGAAAAGCTTCATCGGATTCATTCGGAAAGCCGACAATAATGTCTGTCGAAATGGCTGCGTTGGGCACTTTGGCTTTTAGTTTTTGATACAATTCATAATACGATTCGCTCGTATATCTTCGTCCCATTCTCTTTAAGATCTCGTCGTCGCCTGATTGCATCGGAAGATGAATGAATGGCATAATATTCTCGTATTGAGCGATCACATCGATCATTTGATCCGTAAAATCCCAAGGATGCGAAGTCATGAAGCGGATCCGCGGAATCCCGATTTTTGCGACCTCTTCAAGAAGGTTTGCGAAATCAACTCCATTTTCCATATCTTTTCCATACGCGTTTACATTTTGACCTAATAAAGTGATTTCTTTATATCCTTCATTTTTTAGTTCCTGCACTTCTTTTAGGATCTGTTCCATCGTTCTTGATCTTTGTTTTCCTCGTGTATATGGAACGATACAATATGTGCAGAATTTATCGCAGCCATACATGATATTGACCCAAGCTTTATGCTGACCAAACCGTTTTACTGGTAGGTTTTCATAGACCTCACCTTCTTTAGAATAGATCTTGACGACTTTTGTATGCTCATTCATCGCTTCATAAAGAAGCTGTGGCAGATCTTGAATATTATGGGTTCCAAAAAGCAGCCGTACTTGAGGGTATTTTTCCAACAACAATTTGACAAATGAATTTTCTTGAGCCATGCATCCGCAAACTCCAATAATGAGATCTTTATTTTCCTTGTATAATCTTTTAAAATTGCCAATTTCTCCGAGCACTTTTTCTTCTGCGTTTTGGCGGATCGCACAAGTGTTGATCAAGATCACATCGACATGTTCGAGATCTTCGCTTGGTTTGAATCCAATCGTTTCTAGGATCCCGGCCATCGTTTCGGAATCGCGCTCATTGGCTTGACAGCCATAGGTGGAAATATGATACGTCTTTCCTTCTCCAAGGTGCATCGCATGGGCAGGAATCAAGTATTGATCTACTCTTTCGATCGCGCTTCTTGTACGGCGTCCTGCTTCCTTGAGGTCAGGCAAAGACCAGTTTTCTTTTATTTTCATAAATATGCCTCCAAAAAAAAATCAAGCATTGCTTGCTTGATTTCATTATATCATTTTTTCGGTTCTAGAGCGAATTACTCTAAAGTGATCGCACCAACTGGGCAAACACCTACGCATGCTCCACAAGAGATGCATACATCTGGATCTACAGCGGCTTTGCCTTCATCGTTCAACGCGATTGCTCCCACTGGGCAAACACCTACACATGCTCCACATCCGATGCAAATATCTTGGTTAACTACTGCTGCCATTTTATTAATCCTCCTACTGATTTCTTATTTACACATTTAATTATACACTCTAGAAATATTGAATCAAGGCGATTTAGTAAGGGTTAACAAACTCAAAAGAAAAGGTGAAGTTCAGTACTTCACCTTATTTAGCAACTTCCTGTGCTCGCACTTCGCGAATCACATTGACCTTGATTTGACCTGGATACGTCAACTCATTTTCAATTTTTTCTCGGATATTGCGTGCGAGTTTAACACATGTAACATCATCGACTCGGTCCGGATTGACCAAGATCCGGATTTCACGACCCGCCTGGATCGCATATGCTTGCTGAACCCCTTCGAAACCACCAGCGATTTTTTCGAGGTTTTCTAGACGATTGATATAAGCCTGAGCGCTTTCTTTTCGAGCGCCAGGTCTTGCCGCAGAGATCGTATCTGCCGCAATGACGATATGACTTGTCAAATATTTAGGTTCCACATCGTAATGATGCGATTGAATCGCGTTCAAAACAATGTCTTTTTCGCCATGTTTTTTGCAGAACTTATATCCAAGTTCTACGTGCGATCCTTCTTGTTGTTCAATATTCAAGGCTTTACCAATATCGTGCAATAAACCAGCACGTTTGGCTAACTGTTGATTCAAACCGAGTTCAACAGCCATACAGCCTGCCAAATAGGCGACTTCCATACTATGCTGCAATGCATTTTGGCCATACGAATAGCGGTATTTCAACGTTCCGATCAAACGAACGATCTCTCGGTCGATCCGCCCGATCCCTAGCTTGAATACGGCTTCCTCTCCGGCCTTCATGATTTCTTGATCGATCTCGTTTTGGTATTTGCGTACAACTTCCTCGATCCGACCTGGTTGGATCCGCCCGTCTTTGATCAAATGTTCTAAAGCCAAACGGGCCACTTCCCTTCGAATCGGATTGAAGCACGTGATCGTGATCAAATCCGGCGTATCATCGATATTGAGCTCAACGCCCGTTGCTTGTTCAAAGCAGCGAATGTTTCGACCCTCGCGACCGATGATCCGTCCTTTCATTTCTTCGCCAGGAATAGCGACGACGGATACCGTTCGTTCCTGGGTTTCTTGTTGAGCCATTCTCTCAATGGCTAAGGCGATGATATTCTGTGCTTTTTCGGTTGCTGTTGCTTTGGCTTCTTCTTCTTTGTCTTTGATATAAGCGACTGTTTCATGCTCCATTTTCTTTTCAACAACAGCAAATAATTCTTTTTGCGCATCTTGGCTCGACATTTTTGCCACACCTTCAAGCACTAAGATTTGTTTATCGATCTGCTCTTGTAATTTTTTCTCTTTTGCATCAAGAGATGCGAGCTTGTCATTCGCTTTCTGCAGCTTATCGGATATTTGTTTTTCTTTTTGAGTCAGCGCTTCATCACGGAAATTCAAGTTGTCTTCTCGGCGAAGCAATTTATTTTCAAACTGCATCGTTTCTTGTTTTCGGTCCTTGATCTCCTTTTCGGCTTCGATTCTTAGATCATGGGCTTGTGTCTTTCCTTCCAACACAGCTTGTTTGATCTTCGCATCCGCTTCGATCTGCGCTTCTTTCAACAATTGTTCCGCTTTTTGCTCATTTTTGTTTAAACCTGCACGAGAGATCCCCATCATAACGAGTACTCCCACAGCAATCCCTGCGATCCCAGACAAAGAAATGATAAAAATTGGATTCATCATTTCCCTCCTTGTCTTTCGATTCCGTAAAGCATATTCATTATACTCCCGTAATTCTATCTTGTCTATATCTCTAAAATTTGCACTTATGCACAAAAAAAAGAATGTATCAAAATACATTCTACTTCTCAACGACTTGTCTGCCGTTGTATTCTCCGCATTCACACATTTTGTGCGCTAATTTATATTCACCACAGCTTGGGCATTTCGTCAATGTTGGTTTCTCCAATTTGTAGTGAGTTCTACGCTTTGCTTTTCTTGTTTTTGAATTTCTTCTTTGTTGAACAGCCATGTCTGCACCTCCTAGTCATCATCCAATTTGAATTCACTCAGCTTTTCCCATCGTGGATCGATCTTGTCTTCCTTTTCCACTTTGTCCTGGTCCGAGATCACTAGCCAACCATTTCCTTTCGGGTACTGTTCCCTTGGGAGTCGAGTGATCGACATTGGGGCTTCATAGATCACAGCTTGGAAGACTTCCGGATTGATATCGATCGTATCCTTTTTCACCACGATGATATCCTCTTCGTTTTCTTCCTCCTTGATTGGAGAAAACGAATAGATCTCATGCGACTCAGTGTCAAATTCCACTTCCAGATCCTCCAAAGTTATGGAATCCGGAACGATCATCACACCTTCCAATTCCAAGTTTGAATAGACCAGAGTGGATCCGTCATATTGAAGATCTCCAGTAACATGTACCTTTGGAATGGACTTGACTTGCGTATGATGAAGTAAATCGTTTTCTTCAATGCCGATCCACTCATCGATCTGGATCTTTCCTAGATGGGCATTCAAGAAGTCTTTTTTCGTAAATTTCACGATTTTCACCTCATGTCGCATCTGATATTATAAGGAAACGAGTTAGGAAAGTCAACTTGTTCTTTATGATTCGATGCGCTTTCACTTCTTCTATCCATCATAGCACGTCTTTTCCATTTTAAAAACCAAAAGAATCTGTTACGATAGATGCATGAAAGCTTGTGGAATCATAGTCGAATATAACCCCGTCTTTTCAAGTTGAGTACTAACTTGTTTATAAGTTGAAGACATTTTCACTTGTTTGTCCCTAGTTATATCATTAAATTCCCTTTATTTTAAGGGCTTTTTTATTTTTTGTTTCTTTAAATTCT
>Ga0209694_1000560_pt1 | contig 56534 bp, 44 predicted proteins | sample GluameincwithD2O_FD_187499 | JGI IMG/M metagenome (GOLD analysis project Ga0209694, IMG submission 187499) | Mouse cecum microbial communities from Vienna, Austria - Glucosamine amended microcosms incubated with D2O (SPAdes) (version 2) | ecosystem: Host-associated > Mammals > Digestive system >... | reverse complement strand
GAGCTACACGACTGAAGATGAAGATAAAAAGCGGCGAAAGGATGCCGCAGAGAATATAAAGCCGGATTATAGGTTTTATGCGTAATAATTTTCATGACTTACTTATAAATGCAGGTACAAAACCAATGCGGTAGCCGAAATTGTTCAGTTCGGCTACCGCATTGGTTTCGTAAATCTTTATTGACTGTTACCGTTTCACGATTTTGACTGCGGGGTGGCAGTCGGGTGAAACCAGATATACCCCCGGTGCAAGATGCCCGACTGCTACGACGGCCTTGCCGTCAGATGCTTGTAACGAAGCGATTTTACGGCCTGCGGTATCATAGAGGTCTACTTTGGTCAGCCTCGGGGAGGCAAGAATCACGTTGGCGTTATCGGTGAAGCTGAGTGTGAAATCGTCAGTATTCATAGAAGCGGCATCGATTGACGACTGTTTGTCGATAACGAAATCGAAATGCGACACATCGGCGCGGGCATATGAACCCTGCATCCCGGCTGACGTAATTTCCATATTCTCGCCTTTGAAAGTCACTATAGGGCTGTCGGGCAGGCGGAATTTGTGGACTCCGCCATCCTTCATGTTGACACGTAGGGTTTTGACCTCGGTCGTGCCGCCGTCCTGGGCTGATGCCCCGGTGACACATAATGCCGAAATTACAGCCACAAATAAAGATGCTATAAATTTTTTCATTGGTTCGTTTATTTAATGATTAGTCACAAGGGCGAAACTGCTTCCTGCGGTGGGGCAATCATAATGCCACCTTAAAGCTTTCGTTTATAGATTCGCCTTTTACTGTTACTACGAACACCCCTTTGCCCCATGCGGAAGCATCGATTGTGGTAATAGGTTCGTTGAGGGTGAACCGGCCGACCATCGTCCCCGAGGCGGTATAGACTGCGGCCGTGGCCTCTTGCTCAAGACCGGGCACGGCAATTACAAGGTTGCCTGCGTTGTCGCCCCAGGCTTTTGACGCACCGTTGCGAGTGACTACAGAGGCGGGTTCCAGGCCCGACAGGCGAACGGCGGCTTTTACGCATTCGAGCGAGTTGATACGTCCGTAACCATATTGGTTGTTAGGGAGTGTGCCCATATATGAATCCGTTTCTGCCGTGGAGGCTATCATCTGCTTTACATCTTCCGGAGTCAGCATCGGGTTGGCCTCAAGCATGAGGGCCACTGTGCCGGCAACGAAAGGTGCAGCCATGGATGTACCCATGTTGTAGCTATAGTAATATTTCACCCCTTTTTCATCGGTGGTGTAGCTGCTCGTATAGGAGTTCAGGTCCATTCCCATGGAATTGTAGGCATGACGGTTGATGGCCGATATGACCGGGCAGCCTGCGGCAAGGATATTTGGCACGCATCGACCGTCGGCTGTAGGCCCGCAACTTGAGAAAACCGAGCGGTGGTCGCGTTGGTAGGGCAATACTTCGGCAACTTCCGAATAATAGCCGTCCGACCAATAGATGCGGTCGCGTGAGTCGTATGAACCCACCGAGATGATTCTCTTGGCTGTGCCTCCGATTTCACCCACAGTGCCTTCCGTAGTTCCTTCATTCCATCCGGCCTTGTCGTTTGACGAGAATTCGTTACCGCTGTAGTTCCATATATCCACTGTCTGCCCGGGGGTGCCTTCCACAATTACCCCCATCACGCGGCCTTCGGTGGTTTCTTTGACCGAGCATTCAACCATTACATGCGGCTGCCCGTTTAACGGGTTTATCTCCCCGCTTGTAATGACGGATGATGCAGCCCCGACTTCATCGAGATAGAACATCGTGATTATATCGCGGTCAGGGAGATTCCCTGTGTCGATTTCAGGAGTTTCTACAATGATTTTACCTTTGAGCGACTGCGCTACACACAGTTTCACCTTGATGTTGTCGGGTGTTGCTCCCCAAATGTCCAGATAATGGAGTTTGTGGTTCGATCCAGATGCCACTGTAAGCATGCTTTTGAGCTGGGTGTCGTCGGCAGTGAATGTCTTGGAGGTGTGCAGGCGCACGTTGCCTTCGTTTCCTGCCGCGCCGACTATTATCCTGCCAGGGCCGGTCGATTCATCGATTAAACGGTCGAGAAACGATGTGCCGTTATGGGGGCCGATGTGCTGACCCAGGCTCATGTTGATTACGCAGGGTTTGTCAACCTTGTCGGCATAATCGAAAATATATTTGATTGCATCGGCAATGTTGGTGTCGTCGGACTTGAAGCTGACAAATACAATATCGGCATCTGGTGCCACGCCGTAATATTTGGATTTCATGTCGCCACCTGCGGCAATGCCCATTGTGTGTGCACCGTGATACTCGCTTGACGAGTCGTAAACCACGTTCAGCATTTCCTCCTCGGTGGTTAATTCCGTACCATATCCGAAATCAGCCGGGGGGATTCCGAGTCGTGATGACTGATCCCACACTGCTTTTATACGCGTACCAGTCCCGTCGGCATTGCGGAATGCGGTATGGGCGTATTCGACCCCGGTGTCAATAATGCCGACCACTACGCCTTTCCCCGTATAGGGGCTGGGGAGGATGTTGTCAGTGTTGGCGTGAACATCGTCAACGCCGTCGTGTGCGCGTGCATAATCATTGAGGAGATTGGCTTGGCTTCCTATTGACACATAGCCTACCCCCGGTGTTTCGCCTACCTGGCGGAGTTTGTCAACCGGTATGGTTGCCGTGTAGAAATCGCCGTGGTTGTGACGTGGATGCACTCCTAACGCTTCCAGCGCCGGCAGGGCACCGGCATCGTCGAGTATGATATAGGCACTTACCGTTTCGGAATCGTCGGTTACGGCGGTTTTGTCCTTTGCGGTGATTTTCATCATCGGCTGGCCGAGTTGCTGTTTGGCAATCATAATCCCGGCGCCGGGCGAGAGTGTACGGCCATAGGCCGGGGCATATAATGCCCCGCCTAAAGCCAACCCTATCAAAATATTGGCAAATCTGCTTTTCATTTTACTGTACCGCTATAAGTTACAACTGCACGTTGGTTGCCGAGGTCGGTTACATCGGCCGAAATTGTGATATTTCCTTCGCCGTCGTCGGTGACTTTGACCTTTCCTGCGGCTGCAACAGGGCGATTCTCGTTGTTCGCTCCGGCAACCTGGATGTTGCAGAAGTAGCATACAACCAATCCAGTCGCTTTGGTGATGTCAAACTCCTCACCGATGAGTGCCGGGGCTATCTGTAGATAGATTTTGTTGTAGTAGTCGTCGGCCATATTTTCATCCGCAACGTCGAAGGAATATTGGATCAGTTCGCCGCCACGCACTGTTTTCTTGGTCACGGCATTGATTTCCGTCTGGTTGATTTGCTGGCCGTCGGGATTGAAGAAAACCATTTCGTTTTTAACAACCGGGGCAAGCCCTGTGCATGGGCCGTTGTATTCAAAGGTTACACGTTCCGGGGTGCCTTGGGCTGCGTCGCCTCCCCATGGGGTTTTATATTTGTTGGTAACGTCGGCATAAATCATGCAGGTGCCGTCGCCGTTGTCGGTTATTTCGATGTATCCTTCAACTCCTACGTTGCGATATTCGTTATTGGGGCTTGAAAGCTGTATGGAGCCGTATTTGAAGTTGAATGTCCCTTCAGCCGCCTCGGCGAAGTCTACGCGTCGGCCTATGGATTCGGGCTTGATTTCGATATAGCCTTGGTCGGCACTCTCGTTTTCGAATTCGAATGCGAATTTCCACATCCCGTCACCTTTTACGGTTTTTTTCACGCCTGTAATAGCCGACTGGATTGCGAGCTCCCCGTCCATGTTGTAGTATTTCATCTCGTTCTTCGGGCCGGGTGTGGGGAACAGTTCTTCAAGGTCGTCGACATCGGTCGGCGTCCCGTTGTAAGAAGCCTTTAAAGTTGTGCCGTCGGCAAACGTAGCGTCTACCTCTATTGTCAGAACCCCTTTGGATGTGCGTGTGGATGAAAAAGTTCCTTCTTTCAGTTCGGTAACGGTGTTTGTGATTTCGCCGTCGGTGTACTCATACATTTTTATGGCAGCGGGGGCGTCTGTGCCGGTAAGTGCAACTTCTCCCTGATAAAGGGCTGAGGGTGCGATGTCTACTATGAACATGCGTTTCCCTGTTGCAAGGTCGCCAAGGGTGGTCACATTCCCGGCGGTGCCGAACAGGAACTGCACGCGAAGCCCTTCCTGGGCCGGGACATATCGGAACAGGCTTCCGAATGTCTCGCTCTTGTATTCCTCGTTGCCGTCAGTCCCCGTTACAAGCATGCCGATGTTGTATTCACGAAGGTCGAACGCAACTTTTTCAACTTTGTCGACATTATATTCCACCGTGGTCCCGTCGATAAGTTCCACTGTCATGGTCTCCACCAGTTCAGTGAACGCATAGGCGCTTGTGCCTGCTGCAATGGCCAGTATGGCCGACATTATGTTTTTTGTTTTCATCACTTCAAGGCTATTTTGATTGATTGGTTGTTGATGCGGAGGATATAGATGTTTGACGGCAGGCTGGATGCGTCGAGGGTTGTTGCGGCATTGCCTGTCGCAACGGTGCGTCCGTTGAGGTCGACAAGCCGGATGTCGGCATCCCCTCCGTTGAGCACCATTATGTTGCGTCCCTCCACAGCCACTTTCACCTGGGTGTCGTCGCCGGTTGCCACTGTGATGCCGGATAGTTCTTTTTCAAGGTCGTCGCGAGAATAGAAGTATTCGATAGGCTTGTTATCCCATTTGCCCTTGATTTCGAAACCTGCATCGTCAACAAGGTTGATTTCGAAAGTATAGTTGATGTAGTCGTCGGTCGATACCAGTACGGTGCCTTCATGAATCGGGCCGAGCAGGTCGTAAACACAGTAGGAACCATCCTTGAAATGTGCGTAACGGGTTCCTTCGTCGGTTACGAACCCTTGTTCGAGGCTCATCGGTTCATATGTGCCGCCGGCGTTCAGGTCATTCTCGTTCCAACGGTATGAAGCCGTGGTGTATAGGCCGGGTTTAATAGCCGCGTCGCTTGCGGGTGACAGGAATGTCATGCGCAGAAGGTCGCCGCCATAGTTTATGCTTTCGTCACGTCCGGCAGGTGAGCCGAGGTCGACAATGAATGAGCGGCATCCGCCTTTAAGGCCGGTGTGCCATATGCGTCCGGTTTCGAGTTTGCTGAAGTCGAGGTCGACGTCGTCGGTAAGGTTGGAAACGGCACTTTTAAATGTGGCGTTGTCGGTGTTGAGCAACATCGGGCCGCTGAAAGTAACCTTTATGTGGTAGCCGAGGTTGGTAATCGCGTCAAGTGTTCCGTTTACGTTGCCGTCCTCGTCGGTGTTTATTGTAAATTCTCCTGATTCAAGGTAGCCATATGTGTATTCTCCATCCTTGCGTTCGCGGATAAACGAGCCGAATGGCATTGTTACGGTCTGATCGCCAAAGGGGTATTCGATTTCGCGGCATGGATACCATGTGAATCTGTCCAAAGAGCCGGCGTTGGTATATGTACCTGGGAAAACGGCAAAGTCTTTTTTCTGGGTCACACGTTTGTGAGCCACCATCATCGCAAGATTGAATCCGTCGCCTTTCATTGCTCCATTACTGTCATACTCGCCTGAATACAGGTTAATATATGTCACACCGTTATTGGAGTAATCCGTCACACCCTGATAGAATGCTATGCCGCCGTTCATCGTTACATCCACATCCTTTTTCATCATTACATAGGCTGTCGGTTTTTCGTTGCTATTTGTAACGGGGATTCGCCCGGTGTAACGAAGATCGCATGTTTCATTGGTTACCGGATCGGTTGTGGTTGTGGTGATAGTGTACATGCCGGCTTCGTCACATTCAACGGTTACAGGTGCTGTTATGCGTTGTGTTCCTTGCCGCTTGCCGTCTTTGTAATAACTCAGGTCGGAATAGTCTGGGTCGAACACACCGGGTGCGTCGGCCTGTGTGGCATCCTTGGGGTTATAGGTTCCGGGAAGCAGGGCTGCCGGGTTGGTTGCTGAATTATACATGTCAAGGACGAGCACATATCCCTCGTTAATCGACAATGACCCTTTCAGGTGGTCGTATTTTGCATTTTCAGAATCGGAAAGGATTACGTAATAGTTCGGAACATCGTAGCCCGCTTCGTCGTAGATGGCGACCACGGAATATGACAGTTCCTTCGTCGATGCCATGGCGGCAATTATGCCCAAGGCCATGAACGCTGTTGTAAGTAGAAATTTTTTCATAAGAATAAATTGTGATATGATAATGAAACTTTATTAGATGTGAATTATGTGTGAAATTTGTTTGAATGGTATGTTGAGATTTTAGGTGGTTTTTAACATGACTTGCCAAATATACCTAAATCTTCACCAAACTGCCCGCCATGATGGTTAAAATCTGTTAATGCAATGGCCGCGGGCGTCATTTATTGACATAGGTCAATTTTTTACTCGTAATTGTCGGCATGGTCTGCTTTATCGCGCCACTAAATTGCAATGTGTCCGGTTATTTTATATTCCGGGATAATCTGTTTGCAATAATAAATGCCCATGTTTGCCTGTTACATTGGAAAATCTTAATTTTACAGACTGAAACAAAACATGTAATTTTATGAATCTGTTTGACAAAATTTCAGAAGATATAAAGAAAGCTATGCTGGCACGTGATGCCCGCCGTCTTGAGTCGTTGCGTGGCATCAAAAAGGAATTCCTTGAGGCAAAGACAGCCAAAGGCTCCGACGGGAACCTTACTGATGAGAAGGCTGTGCAGATTTTGGCCAAGATGGTGAAGCAGCGCAAGGAAAGTGCTGAAATCTACACTCAGCAGAACCGCCCGGAACTGGCTGAGGCCGAAATGGCCCAGGCTGCCGTGATTGAGGAATATATGCCCAGGCAGCTGTCGGATGAAGAGCTTACAGCGGCTATCAACGAAATTATAGGCCGTGTGGGTGCCACTTCGCCGAAGGAAATGGGGAAAGTGATGGGTGTTGCCTCAAAGGAACTCGCAGGGAAGGCCGAGGGACGTGCCATCTCGGCAAAGGTCAAAGACCTCCTTTCGGCGTTGGCCTGACAGGTTGTTGGCAGCATCGGCTACGAGATGCGGAAAATGTAGGGAAAACAGAGGGCGCGTCGGCAAAATTTTGTAATTTTGCCGACTGAAAACAGCAATAAATCTATCATACAGGATGCTTACTTTACAGCAGATAAAATCTAATCCCGCCGAAGTTGTCGCACGCTTGGCGGTGAAGGGGTTTGATGGCAAGGAAGCCATCGACCGCGTACTTGCCTTGGACGACCGTCGCCGCCAGCTTCAGCTCGACAACGACAACAAGGCTGCGGAACTCAACCGCCTTTCGGCCTCTATCGGCGCTTTGATGAAACAGGGGAAGCGTGACGAGGCCGAGCAGGCCAAACAGGAAGTGGCACTTCTGAAAGAATCGCAACGCGGCATCGCACAGCAGCTTGCCGAAACCGAACAGGAACAGCACGACCTGCTGATTACGATTCCAAACATGCCTTGCGCCATGGTTCCAGCGGGGACTTCGGCTGCCGACAACGTGGTTGAGAAAACCGGCGGCCCGATGCCTGAACTGGGTGAGGACGCGCTGCCTCATTGGGAATTGGCGAAAAAATATAATCTTATAGATTTCGACCTCGGTGTGAAAATCACCGGCGCCGGTTTCCCGGTGTATATAGGTAAAGGGGCGCGGCTGCAACGTGCGCTCATACAATTTTTCCTTGACAGGGCCAATGATGCAGGCTATCTGGAAATCGAACCCCCTTATGTTGTCAACGAGGCTTCTGCCTATGGCACCGGGCAGCTGCCTGACAAAGAGGGGCAGATGTATCACTGCCAGCTCGACAACCTCTACCTTATCCCCACCGCAGAAGTACCTGTGACCAATATCTACCGCGACGTTATCCTTTCGGAAGAAGAACTCCCTAAGAAAAACTGCGCGTATTCGGCATGTTTCCGTCGCGAAGCCGGTTCGTATGGCAAGGATGTGCGCGGCCTTAACCGTCTGCACCAGTTCGACAAGGTGGAGATCGTGCGTGTGGAGCGTCCTGAGGATTCCTATGCCGCTTTGGAAGATATGAAGGATCACGTGCAGGGCTTGCTTGACTCCCTTGGGTTGCCATGGCACATTTTGCGCCTTTGTGGCGGCGATATGAGCTTTACATCGGCCATTACATTCGACTTCGAAGTATGGTCGGGTGCGCAGCAGCGTTGGCTTGAAGTTTCATCGGTATCGAATTTTGAAACATACCAGGCCAACCGCCTGAAATGCCGCTATCGCGGTGCGGATAAAAAGACGCGCCTTTGCCACACGCTTAACGGTTCAGCCCTGGCTCTGCCGCGAATAATGGCTGCGCTGCTCGAAAACAACCAGACCCCGGAGGGTATTGTTGTTCCCGAATGCCTGCGCAAATACACCGGTTTCGATATCATAAACTGATAAGGAAGTCGTAAAGATTATTCTATATCCCCATAAGGGATTAATCCCCACAATAATCTTTATGACGTATTTATTGACTTAAAAAACTATATGGAAAGAGGTTGCGCCTTTGTGGACACAACCTCTTTCTTTAACCTCATCAACACAGATATATGAGACATTTATTAACCAAAATTCTGTTTGCATTAGCATTGCCGTTATGCTGTGTATGTGTAAGTTCGTGTGGCACAGACGATCCGGAACCGGTGGAAAAACCTGTTCCCGCACCTGAGCCCGAGGAACCTGTAATCCCTGCCGAACCGGCTGCATGCGATAACAAGGTTGTGGCTCACCGGGGTGGCGCCAAGGAACTTGGTGAAACGGTGCCCGATAATTCCCTAGCATCGCTTGATTATGCCAAATCGCTGGGCTGTTATGCATCGGAATGCGACATCTATATTACTGCCGACAAGCGTGTTGTGGTGGCTCATGCCGATAGTGACGGGAAAATTAACGGCTATTACCCGTTTGATGCGACCCTTGACGAGCTGCGTCAAACCCCGCTGTCGAATGGTGAGCAGATTCCCACCCTTGAGGAATATCTCGACCATGCGATGACCGATGGCAGTTGCACACGTTTATGGCTGGATATCAAGAATGTGACGAAGCCGGAAACGCTTCCCGACCACCCGGTGGAGGCTTGCAGGCAAGCGTGCAGGATTATAGCCGGGAAAGGTGCGGAAAAGTGGGTGGAATTCATATGCACAGGCAATGAGGAGGTTATGTCGCGGTGTGCCCCCATTGTGTGGCGTTATGAAGGATTGAAAATGGGATGGATGGCCAACAAACCTGTCGAGGAGTATATCGCCCATAGCTACGAATGGGCCAATATGGATGTTAAGAACATGACCGATGCCACTCATTCCGGCCCCCGCACTGTCGACGAGTTTGCCAATGCCGGGGTGGCTATCAGCGTGTATAATGTTGACAAGCCTAAAAATATGCGCTATTATATCGAGCGCCTTGACAAGATGAAGGCGATATGCACCAATTATCCCGCCCTGTTGCTACAGGAAATGGGGCTGGACAGGCAATAAACGGGCAGCCATGAAGCCTGCGGTGCATGGCATTTGACTCACTTAAAATATATAATCAGGCGTTATATTCCCTGCGGCTGAAAGAAAGCGCTCAGTGATGATATAAAATAATTTTTACGCCTTACGCCTTACTTAAGATATGGGTTGGATAGAATCGTTATTGTTTGAACATAGCGCGTTACAGGCGGTGGTAGTGCTCTGCCTTATCTGCGCTGCGGGCATGGTCCTGGGTAAAATCAAGATTGCCGGAATCTCGCTCGGGGTGACATTTGTGTTTTTCGTGGGAATCCTTGCAGGTCATATCGGAATCAGCGTTGATGAGGCCATATTGGATTACGCGGGCGATTTCGGCCTTGTGCTGTTTATCTATGCCCTTGGCCTGCAGGTCGGCCCCGGTTTTTTCAGTTCGCTGGCCCATGGGGGTATAAAGCTGAACATGCTCGGACTGGCATTGGCTGTTGTGTCGCTTCTGATGGCCGTGGGGCTTACGTTTGTCACACCTGTGAGCCTTCCCGACATGATGGGTGTGTTCTGCGGTGCGTCGACAAATACGCCTGCGCTGGGAGGTGTGCAGCAGATGCTTGCACAGCTCGGCATACCGTCGGGTACACCTGCCCTTGGGTGTGCGGTGGCGTATCCACTTGGCGTGGTGGGGGTGATTCTGGCCATTGTGCTCATGAGGAAAGTTTTTGTAAGGCAGTCGGATATATCGTCGGCCCCGCTTCATGAGATTCCCAAACCTAAAATCACCGAGTTTGAGGTGACCAACAAGGGGATTGTGGGAAAGAGCGTGGCCGATGCCGCCCGGATGTTTGATTGCCATTTTGTGATTTCGCGTCTTTGGCGTGACGGGGTGGTGTCGATTCCGACCTCTACCACCGTGCTTGAGATGCACGACCGCCTGCTGGTGGTAAGCACACCTGAGGATGTGGAGCGCCTGCATGTGATTTTCGGGGAACAGGATAACACCGACTGGAATGATGCCGGGATTGACTGGAATGCTGTCGACCGCCAGCTTGTGTCGCACCAGTTCATTGTGACGCGCCGCCAGCTCAACGGCAAGACGCTTGGCTCGCTCAGACTCCGCAACCTTTATGGGGTGAATATAAGCCGGGTTTACCGAAGCGGTGTACCCTTGCTTGCAGCACCCGATCTGCGGTTGCAGTTCGGCGACAAAATAGTTGTGGTCGGTGAGCAGAAAGCTATCGACAAAATCGAACCGCTGATCGGTAACACCGTCAACACCCTGGATGAACCCAACCTGTTCGCCGTTTTCATCGGCATAGTTTTGGGTGTGGCATTGGGTGCGGTGCCGTTCCATTTCCCCGGGGTAAGCGTGCCTGTGAGCCTCGGCCTGGCTGGAGGCCCTATCATAATGGGTATCCTTGTCGGCACTTTCGGCTCGCGCTTCCATATGATTACCTACACTACTGCCAGTGCCAACCTGATGCTTCGAGCCATAGGGCTGTCGCTTTTCCTGGCATGTCTCGGCCTGTCGTCAGGCGCCGGATTCTTTGAATCGGTGTTCCGTGCCGAAGGGGTGATGTGGATAGGCATCGGAGCCTTCCTGACAATCGTGCCGGTGGTGTTGCTCGGCCTGGTTGCCGTGAGATTTATGCATCTTGATTTCGGCACGGTAACCGGCATGCTCTGCGGCTCCATGGCCAACCCCATGGCTTTGGAATATGCCAACTCCACCCTTCCCGGCGACCGTCCTTCAGTGGCTTATGCCACCGTTTATCCTATCAGCATGTTTGCCCGCGTCATCCTTGTGCAGCTGGTCATCCTCCTGCTGATGTAATCAGTCGGATTACAATATTGCAACCAAATAGTAAGCGAAGATACCGACGGCTAAAACCTCCGTCGGTATCTTCGCTTACAACTTACAACTTATGACTTACAACTTAGAACTTACAACTTACAACTTATAACTTATAACTTACAACTTAGAACGGGTATCCTATAGCTAGGTGGAATGCGAGGGATTTTCCGAACGATTCCATGTTGTAGTAGCCTTTCTTGCCGGTGTCGTAGGGGGCGTGGATACCTATGCCGAGGTCACCTCGTATAACGAGCATACCTATGTCGAAGCGGAGACCGGCACCTGTGCCTAGGGCAATGTCGCGCAGGAAGGTGGATGCCTTAAGCTGTCCGCCGGGACGGAGGGGATCATCCTTGAGGAGCCACACGTTGCCCGCGTCGATGAATACGGCGCCGTGGAGCGGGCCGATTATTGGGAAACGGTATTCAAGGTTCATTTCGAATTTGAATGTACCGGTCTGGTCAAAGTAGCTGTCGCGCACATCCTCCGGCGGCCTGTAGCTTCCCGGACCAAGGGAACGAACTGTGAATGCGCGGATTGAGTTGGCACCACCTACATAGAACTGCTCGGCATAGGGCACTTCCTTGGCGTTGCCGTAGGCATGTGCCGCGCCGAGGGCCACACGGCTCACCAGCCAGTTGTCGCCCCAAAGCCGACGGTTATAAACGAGCTGGGTGGTACCTTTGACGAATTGTGAGAAAGGTGTGCCGAACAATTCTTTCTCACCATGTTTGCCGCATAGTTCGTAAACGCTCCAAAACAGGTTGCCGGCCTCTTGCAGGGTTGTCTGCCAGGTGATGGCGTTGTCGCGGTCAAATGCCCGGTCGTAGGTGTAAGTGTAGCTCAACTGGGGGATATACTGGCTGCGGAAACTCAGGGCTATCGCCGGGTTTGCATTGGTGATGGAGTCGAACACCTGGGTGGTGTTGAGCAGGTTTGTGTAGGTCAGTTTGAATGGTGTGAGGGTATGGGAGGAGTAGCGCGACGACTGCCAGTCGTAGTTGAACGAGAAATTGAACTGCGCCATCTTGAAATAGTGCGGGCGGTTAAGGATGTCGAAATCCAAAGTGAAACGCGTCCAGTTGAGGTTGCGGTTTCGGCGCTTGATAAAGCCGGGCGCGAGTAGCCGAGGCACTGCAAGAGAGGTCGATATCCCCAATTCATAGGAATTGAACAGCGATGATTTGCCCTTGCCTGTCTGCCATTCGTAATTGCCTGTAAGGGTGACGTTGAATTGCTCGCCCCCGCCGAAAATATTGCGGTTGGTCAGGCCGAGAAGGATTCCAGGCCCGATATAGGAGTTTGATTTCGAGGAGGCATTGAGTTCGACGGTAGCTTCCAGGGGGGTGTCGAATGTGCAGTTCACAATTACGTTGAGTTTGCGGTCGTTGCGGGCGGAATCCGGCACCACGTCGATATTGATGGCGTTGAAAATCCCGAGACGAGCAAGGCGTGTCTGCGTTCTGTTCATGTCGCGAACGGCAAACACTTTCCCTTGTCGGAAGGTGACACATTCTGGAATGAGCTGGTGGCGCAGGCGCGACGGTTTCATCTGGATAAGGGTACCCCGCGAGGTGTGTATTGTGTCGGGGGTGCCCCCTCCCTGGTTACGGAATGCGTACACCGTTATGTCGCCTGTTGTGTAGCGCGCAAGCATAGGGGCGGGTATGTTGTTGGCCAGCATCATCCGAAGGTCTATTTTGAAAGGCTGGTTGATAGAGTCGGCGAGATACTCGATATAGTCGGGGCGGAAAAAGTAGAATCCCCGGTTTCGGAGTTTGTTTGTGATGCGCGTCCGCACGGCCGAAAGTGAGTCGGTCGAGTAGCGTTCCCCTGCACGCAGGTAGGGGTCGCGCATTGCGATGGAGTCGATGAGGTGGTTGAGCAGGCATGTGTCAGGCAGGAACCCGATTGAGTCGAGGGTGTAGGCCGGCCCCGTCTTTATTGTATAGCTTATCTTGGCCTTCTTGGGGTCTTTTTGGTCGATTGTCTCGTAGGAGGCATTCCCACGGAAGTAGCCGTTGTTGTCGAGGATTTCGTCGACCATGCGTGTGCGGATTTGCGGCCTTACGTCTGACACCAGTACCGGCTCAGACACAAGTTTGTCGTAGAGCCAGTGCTTGATTCCTTTGCCCGGATCGTCCCAGTTGTTATAGACCCACAGCCCCACAGGGAAAGGCCATCGGTATTTCGGTGACTTGAATATCGCGTTGTTTGGCGGCACGCCTACGGCTTCTGTAATCTGCCCGGCCACCCCTTCGGGCACTTTGTCGCCTTCGGGAGCGGTGATGTCGATTTTTTTAATGCCGGTGTAGAGCTGTTCCCCTTCGGGGATTCGCTTTGTGGTGGAGCATGCGCCGACGATGAGCACACCGGCACACACGGCCAGTGTCTGCATTATGCGGCGTGTGCATGAGGTGGTGTTATCGGTCGGTTTCATTTTCGTGGTCAGTGTTGTCGGGTTTGATTGCTGATTTCTGAGTGTTGTCGGTTTTCGGCACAGGGCGGTCGCCCGGCGGTGGAACCTGGGCAGGGGCAGCCTGTGCGGGTAGACCTTGTTGCGGTGGCTGCATCTGCGGGGTTTCAGGCCGTTTGTGCATGAAGTTGAACAGTTCCGACAGGCGTCCGATCTTCTTCTTGTAGACGAAACCTACGCCGGTCTGGGTTATTTCCCCTTCAAGGATGCTTTCGTAGCCGGTGTGACGGAACAGGCGCACATACATTGTTCCCGCTTTGTTGAGCATGTATTCGAACGAGATGTCGGCTATCAGGTTTTGCGCGAAGTTCTCATCGGCTTCGGCATCGGTGGTGTAGTTGCCGCCGACCACTATCTTGAAGCGGTCGTCGAACAGCGATTTGCTCACACGGTAGCTATAATTCATCGCTGTTGTGTTGGCTCCGTTGACAGTTTTGTCGTACTGGTTGATGCCGAACGATATGTCAACACCTTTTATGGCTGATGATGCCCAGGAGTTAAGTTGCGATTCAAGGAAGTTGAACAGCGCGTTTGTGCCTGCGTTGCCGCTGCTGATGGTCTGGGTGCCGCCGCTGCGGTAGGTGTTGTAGAGCAGCAGGTTCATAGCCTGGTTGGCACGTTGTTCGGGACTCATCGATTTGAGTTCGTTGGCAATTGTGATGTCGTCGGGGCATTCGAGGTCAAACACCACGTTCATCTGGTTGAGGGTGCCGGTTACGGTAAGCCCGACATCGAAGTTCACGACGCGGGAGTTTGTGCCGTCCTGTGCAACGTTTGCCCTGATTTGGTCGTAAGCCAGCACATGGAGTGTCGGGTTGAGCATGTCGCCGCTGAATTCCACATAGCTGCCCTCCTTGAAGTCAAACGATTTCTCACCTATCACCGGCACTGAGTATTTCACGAAGCCGTTGTTGATATTGATGCGCCCGGTGAAGTGTTCGTCGTTCATATAGTCGGTAGTGTAGTTCACAGTTCCCGACGAGTGTAGCTGCACCTTGCTTTTGCCTTGCGGGTCGAGTTCGACGTTGACGGTTGTGCCTGTCGATATGGTCAGACGTGCGTCGAGGTTCATCATCATCGAAGGTGACGCAATGGTGTCGGCATCGGCAACTACTGTCGTATCTTTGAAGTTGACGAATTTTACCATATCCTGGTTGCTACGTGATGTAAGCTCGTTTACGGCGTCGGCCATTACATAGGTCACGTTGGTGCCGGGCAGCAGGTTCATAGCCGCATCGACATCGAGGAATTGCATGGAGCCTTTCACTTTGGCATCAAGGTCGATGAATGCTTTGCCGTAGACCTGGCTCCGGCGTTGTTTTTTCGACCCTACAATCTGCATGTTCCGGGCTTGGAGCGCGAGATCGAGTTTCGGTGATGCCATCGACGACATGTCGACAGTGCCGTTGATTCCGAGAGGGTTGTTGTTCACCCCTGTGATTGTGAAGTTGTCGAATCTGACCACGTTATCCGTTACGGGGATTTTATCTTCGGAGAAACGGAACGGTGTGCCGAGCATCTCCACGTTGACGGTGGTTGTGTCGAAATCGAGGAATCCGTTGAATATGGGGTTGGCCATGTCGCCGGTTATGTCCATTTCGCCGTTGAGCACACCCGAGAGGCTTGCAGTGCCTTGCGGCAGAAATGGGTTTGCCACCGAGAGGGGGAACCTTATCATCTTGAAGTCGAGCAGGAATGGATGCTCGGCAGTGGAGTCGTTGAGGTTGCCTGTGGCCGTTATCGCCTTGACCCCGTTGACCATCAGCGATGTGTTGGCTCGGATTGTGCCTGCGGTGTTGGTGCTGACATCAAGCGCAAGCTCGAAATCGCCTACTTTTTTCTTCCCGTAGTTGAACCCGGTGAGCGACACCGTGCCGTTGCCGTTGAGGTCGGGCTTTTGCCACGACAGGCGCATGTCGGCAGAGAGATCGCCGGTAATCGGTGGCGCGAACGGGTTGAGCGCCAGCCAGTCGGATAGCTTTATGTCTTTCACCTTAAGGATTACGTCCTCCTGCAGTGAGTCGTTTTCCTGATGCTCCGTGAAAAGGTGCACGGAGCTGACGGAGTTGTGCAGGTCGAGATTCGCGTCGAGATGCTGCGATTGAAGGTTATAGCGGATGAAGTTGTCCTTGTTTATTTCCCAATCCTTATAACCGATAACGGGGTGGTATGGCACAAACCGGAGTTCGATTGTGTTCTTATCGTCGACACGTGCCATTGCCCCGAGGCTGTAGCCCGTTTCTCCCGCCAGGTTCTGTTGCTTGAAGATGAGGGCTATACGGTCTGCATTGATATAACCTTTGGCATCGACTGACGCGAATTGGTCGAAAGTGCCTGGACGGTTGCGCATCTTTGCCTCGAAAAGCATATAGTTGTTGCGTTGCTTCATCGAAAGGGTCAGGGTGTCGAGTTTTGTTTCGCCCGATTTTACACCGTCACAATAGGCGTTGAGTGTGAGCAGGCTGTCGTTAAGAGCGTTGACATGTAGGGTCTGGAATGATATGTCGCTACCGAGCAGGTAGTTCGACAGGATGTTGTCGGTTCCAGCCTGCAAGTTGAGGGAGAACGGGGGGAGGGCGCGTTGAAGTGTGTCGATTGCCAGGCGTCGGCGCTCCATGTCGCGGTTGAGAACCATGGCTGCCCATCCGAACCGTTTTGTCAGGGTGTCGAGCGGCACCGGCGCATAGAATTTCAGTGCCATGTCGCGGTTGGTGAGAGCGGCATCGGTCAGGGTTGTGTCGGCATTGAATTCAATGGCTATATCGTTTGCATTGACGGCATCACCGGGCATATGCCAGTAGAGGTCGGCAATGTTGACATTCGCATAGATGGTCATGGGGCGTGCGGATGTGCGCCTTGTGGCTGCCACCGCCGGACGCAGGCGTGCGTTGCCGGAAAGGGTTATAGAACCATCGGCCGTGGTGTCGGATAGCGCGAGGGCGCGGAGGTCGATGTGGCGGATATTTCCGTCGAAGTTCCAATCATAGGTGTCGCCCGATAGGTTGCCGTCGGCTTTTAGCGAGAAGTTGGCGTTTCGGTTGCGGGATAGGGCCTCTATGGCGGCATGTCCGTCGGCCACAATGGCGTCAAGTGTCACATCGTCATAGTTCCTACCCATATATTCCACATGGTCAAGGGCTATTTTTGCTGTTGCTTTTGTTTTGGGCGAGAACGGGTCGATTCCCAACCCTGTCACGGCAACGGTCGCATCAATGTCGCGGGCACCGGCGAGGGGGAGGATTGACTGGATGGGGAAGGTGTTCATATCGAGGTTTACCTCATATGCTTCGCGGCGGTTATCCCACCTGGCGTCGAGGGCCACATCGCCTTTGCCGGTAACAGCTTTCAGATTCCCTGCAATCACGCCTCGGTTGAGGCTGGTGGTGCCGAGAAGCCGCAGTGGCGGCAGGTTTACCTGGCGGCCTGTCTTGGCATCGAACAATGCCGGTTTTATGAAGTTGCCGTTTGGCAAGGAGCCGGTTATGCGCAGATTCCCTACGGCACGGTTTATGTCGGAATAATCGGCAATTGTGCCGGTCACGGCTATAGAGATGTGGCGGGGCAGGTCGGCACTCAGCCGTTTTATGTCTAGGTTGTTCATCCTTCCTTCGATGTCGGCTTGCAGGTCGAGCGGGGTGTAAGGGGGGAGTGTGGCTGCTATAGGGGCGGCCGCCGCCGGTGTGAGCTTTTTCAGGTCGTCGGGGCTTATTGAGGCGCTCAACCTGACGTCAAGCGGAGGATTGACGGTGTCAAGCCCCATCATGGCGTCGAGTGTGATTTTTGATGCCGGGGTGTTTATAGAGAACCCGTGTGCCTGCATCGACAGGGAATCCATTTCGAACAGCCCGGATGCATCGAGTGCTATCCCGCAGCGTTCGCGGGCTGAAAGCCTGGCGAGTGGCACGCGTATCTCGCTACCTCGGTTGGAAAACGAGTCGACGGCGATATGGATTTCGCTGGCTTCGATATATGCCGGGTCGAAATTTTCGGAAGGTATGGCACCTTTGGCCGCATATAGGGCATGAGAGCCGTCGAGCCTTAGTTTGGCGGCGGTTATAGACCAAGGGGTGACCACGGTGTCGGCCGTGTCGGCTTGGATTACGGGTGCCGGGTGTGATGCGATATATTCCTGTGTCGGGACGATGTATGTGGCATCAACACCCGAAATTGCTATTTCCCCGATGTTGATGGTGTTGTGGCGCAGGCTGATTTCCCCGTTTGTAAGTTCCGCAACTGGCAGGTTGCATGCCAGGCTGTCGATTGTGGGGAGCATCTGCATGCGGTAGCCGATTTTTTCGAGCCTTGCCTTGTCAAGGTTTATTTCCCATGTGGCAGGCGCGCTTTCTGATTTAGGGGCAGGCACGGTGTCGGGGGTCATAATCATGGATATGTCGCCGCCCGACGCGGTAAGCCGCCCGATGTCGATATGGTTGGAAAACAATCCGACATTTGCATCTTCGAGGCGTGCCAGTTTTACGGATGAGCGCATATAAAGCGCGGAATCGGGGGTGCCGAGATTAATGATGGCATCGTCGACAGAGAGGTCGCGCACCACGGCGTTCCCTCCCAACAGCGGCATGAAGGCAATGTCGGCAGCAGCTTTCCCGGCAGCAATGTCCATGCCGGGAGCCTGCATGCTCAGTGAGTCGATGGTGAGGTCGAGGGGGAAGCCGAGCCGCAGTTTTTTTACGGAGATGTGCATATCGCCCGACTTGTTGACGCTTTCCAGCGCCTTCCTGACCACCAGGTTTTGAACAGGAGGGAGGTAGAGCAACACTACGGCAAGAACCAGCAGCCCGATTATCCCGACTACCGACCACATGATTGTCTTTAAAATATAATTGATTACCTTCTTCACTGTTTCTCAAAAATAAATAGGTATGATGAGGTCATCATTACTTAAAAAGCCAAGATGACTTTGATGTTGAAACTGTTCCCCTCCCTGTGTCGTCCCTCTCCCCGGTTAATTAACATTGACGCCCCCCTTGTTGGTTCAAAAGATGCAACGGCTTTCTGGCCGGGTTACCCGATAGGCAAATCGGGGTTACCTCAGTGTTATGGGAGCTATGACCCGTAGGCAGGTTTCATAGCTCCCATTGTTCACATAATCCCTATATCTGAGGCGTTTTATTTTTTTGCGTATAGCACGGGGTTGGTATCGGCGTCGTTATACATTTTCATCTGGCGGTAGACTTTCATGTATTTGCGGCCTGCTGCTATATCGTCGAGGAGGGTGTCGATTGCGTCGGTCAGGTCGGTACGCTGCTCGAGCAGGATTGCAAGTTTCCCGGCGCATTTTTCGCGATGCATGTCACCCGCATCCTCACGTTTGGTCTCGGCACGCATGTGGTAGATTTTGACTGCGAGGATAGAGAGGCGGTCGAGTGCCCATGCGGGGCTTTCGGTGTTTATGGTGGCATTTGCAAGGGGTGATACTCCGGCGTATTTCTCGCGGAACCATGTGTCGAGCTCCTCCACCATGTCGGTGCGTTCCTGGTTGGATGCGTCGATGCGTCGTTTGAGCGCCACGGCTTCAACGGGGTCGATGTCAGGGTTCCGAATCAAATCCTCCATGTGCCATTGGTTGACGTCGATCCAGTTCTTTGCATAAAGTATGGCGTCGATTGACCCTGCGGGATAGGGATTTGTGTAGGGGGCGTCAACGGTGTCGGTAATGTGGTAGCCGGCTGTCGCGCGGTCGAAAACCTCGTTGCAATTTTCGGTAAAAGTCATGGTAGATATGAATTTTAATTGTTTCTGATTCCTGTTATCTTGCGGGTGATTTAACCCGTTCTACGCAAAGTTAGGTAAAAAACAACACTCTGCAAGCCCCTTAGGCAAAAGAGATGTTACAAATCAAGCGCTAAATTTGTTCGTTATGTCGAAATGGGTGTATCTTTGCGTATAAAACATCGTAAAAAAGAAACTGAGATTTGAATCAATATAAGTCTGCCTGCGACTCAGGCAACAATCCGCGTAGGCTTACGAGTGTGCTTATAGCCAGGTTTTCGGCGTTGGGCGACGTGGCTATGACCGTGCCGGTGGTTTATAGCGCATGCCGTTGCTATCCTGAAATACGGTTCACCTTCGTGACACGCCGGTCGATGACATCAATCTTTATCAATCCGCCATCGAACCTGACGGTAGTGGGGGTTGATTTGGAGAAGGACTATAGCGGTGTCGCCGGGTTATGGCGTCTGTTCAAGGAACATCGCGACAGGTTCGGGTTTGACGGGATGATTGACCTTCACGATGTGCTGCGTACCAAGGTGTTCGGTGCATTCTGCCGCCTGCATGGCATCCCTGTCTCGGTTGTGAACAAGGGGCGCAAAGGCAAACGTGCCCTTACGCGCCGGCACGGCAAGGTGCTTTTGCCGCTTATCTCGATGCGTGCACGCTACCGTCAGGCTTTTCATGGCATAGGGTTGCCTGTCGAAAGCCGTTTCCATGGTCTTTTCGGAACGGGGAAAGGCTCGCCTGAGGCATTCGCGATGATTACAGCGCCGAAGCCGGAAGGTGTTAAATGGGTGGGGTTCGCCCCGTTTGCCAAACATGCTGGTAAAATCTATCCTCCGGCGATGATGGAGCAGGTTGTGAAGGAAATATCGTCGCTGCCTGATGTGGGTCTGTTCCTGTTTGGCGGGGGTGAAACCGAGTGTGAGATTTTGCAGACATGGTCGGAACGGTATCCATCGACTGTTTCGCTTGCCGGTAAGCGTTACGGTTTCCCGGCAGAATTGTCGTTGGTCAGCTGGCTTGACGTGATGGTGTCGATGGATTCGGCCAACATGCACCTGGCATCACTGGTATGCACGCCTGTGGTCAGTGTGTGGGGTGCGACGCATCCTTATTGCGGTTTCAAAGGCTGGCGTCAGAAAGAGGAGGATACCGTGCAAATGCCTATGACGTGCCGCCCGTGTTCGGTGTTCGGCAACAAGCCATGTTTCCGTGGTGACTGGCATTGTCTGCGTGGCATTGCCCCTAACGTGATAAGCGAACGGGTGATGAAATATTTGGAGTAACCGATGCAACATTCGTGAAACAAAAAATGTTTTATCCATAGGCGTTTGAATGCGCTTTTGAGGGATAAGTAAGTCATAAAGATTATTGCAAAGATGGTTGCTTCGGCGGCGTTATATTTCCTGCCATCGGAAATATAGAATGATTTTACGGCTTACCTGACAACTATTTGTTTATAGACCATTACATTATTTATGTCGTCAATGTTACGTAGTAGCCGGTTGCCGGCCACTTTACTTGTTGCCGTTGCCTCGGTGTTCGCGGTGTCGGCTGAAATTCCTGTGAGCTATTACCGCACCGCCTCCGGCAAGAAGGAAGGGGAATTGAAAACAGCTCTTCACAAGCTTCTGTATAACCATACCGAGGTGTCATCCTATAACGCCCTTCCCGATTATTTCCGCCGCACCGATGTGTATCCCCAGGATAACGGACGATATGGCGAATGGTGGGATATGTATGGCAACATACCCCTGTATGTGCGTAACGGTTTCCGGGGGCTTAACCGCGAGCATTCTTTTCCGAAAAGCTGGTGGGGCGGCTCGACCACCACGCCTGCCTATGTCGACCTCAACCATCTTTATCCTTCGGAGGCAGCAGCCAATATGGCCAAAAGCAATTATCCGTTGGGCGAGGTGCAGACCCCGAAATTCGACAACGGAATCACGCAGGTGGGATATGCCGTGCTGGGGCAGGGGGGTGGTGCCTCGCAGGTGTTCGAACCTGACGACGAGTATAAGGGTGATTTCGCCCGCACGTATTTCTACATGGTGACGTGTTATCAGAACCTGCAGTGGAAATATACCTATATGGTTAACAATAACGATTATCCCACCCTCAACCCGTGGTCGGTCAGCCTTCTGCTGAAATGGCATAAGGAAGACCCCGTGAGCCAGAAGGAGATTGACAGAAACGAGGAGGTTTACCGCATACAGGCCAACCGCAACCCGTTTATCGACTATCCCGAACTGGCCGACTATCTCTGGGGTTCGAAAAAGGGGCAGATATGGATTCCCGGCTCGTCGCAGGAACCTGCCGGGGATCCCGAACTGGTGACCCCCGTGCAGGGAATGGCTTTGGAATTCGGGGAAACGGCCATCGGGACGACCAATACCTCCAGCCTGTTCTTCCAGGGGCAGAACCTGAAGGGCAGTCTGAGCATAATGATTTACCGTGGCGACAAGGATATGTTCAGTGCCGATGCCTCGAGCATATCGGCTTCGGTGGTTAATTCCGATAACGGTTATTGGCTTAAGGTCAAGTATGCCCCCACCGAGCTTGGAACCCATGAATCGCGCCTGCTCATTTCCGACGGAGGCCTGGAAGAGTCGTCGCGTGCGGTGATTCTGCGCGGAGAATGTCTGCCTGAGCCTGAACTGCACGATTTCAAGGCTCTTGCCGCTACGGATGTCACGTCGACATCATATACTGCCAATTGGGAGGTACCTGCCAATGACGTAGTTGACTATTATGTGGTTACACGCACCGTCTATGCCGACGGCGCTGCGGCATCGGAAGATATTGAAGCCGAGACCAACGAGCTTTTGGTTGACGGTTGCGAGCCTGGCACGCGCGAAAGCTATAATGTAAGGTCGGCACGCCTGGGATTCTTCTCGGCACGTTCCAATGAAGTGTTCGTCGATCTCGAGTCGGGTGGAATCATGGATGTTTCGGTTGATAACCCGCTTGGCTGGGCTTATATAGAAGGTGGTGTAAGGCTTGTGTGCGGCACCCCTCATACGGGATGCCGGGTGTATGACGCATCAGGGCGCCTGGTGCGTATGATTCCTGAGATTGGGAATAATGTTGAAATCATGCTTCCCCGTGGTGCGTTCTTTATCGTGACCGACCAGCAGCGCACCCCGCTGAAGGTGCTTATACGCGACTGACATTGTTTTCGCGACAGATATTTTAGGCAATCTCTTAATGTGATTTTGAATCCATGGCAGATAGCATTGATGGCGCCGCTTCACGCAAGTGTGCGATGTTGATAATAAACCCCATTTCGGGCACGGGAAATAAAAAGAACGTGCCCGAAATGGTTGCGGGGCGGTTGAAGGAATTCGGATTTGACCTTGATGTTCGGTTCACCGGCGGACGGGGGGATGCCACGACACTTGCGGCCGAAGCCTCGGCAAAGGGTTACGGGTGTGTCCTTGCCTGTGGCGGTGACGGCACTGTAAATGAAACCGCCCGTGCATTGTGTGGGAGCAATACGGCGATGGGAATCCTTCCGGCAGGTTCGGGCAACGGCCTGGCACGTCATTTGGGCATACCGATGGATATATCCTTGGCTCTCGACATAATCATGAATGACAACATAGTGGCGTCGGACTACGGAACAGTCAACGGCCTGCCGTTTTTCTGCACTTTCGGTATGGGTTTTGACGCCGCTGTGAGCCATCGGTTCGCACGTCAGAGCCGTCGCGGGTTGCTGAGTTATGTGAAAAGCGCGATATCGGAATATGTGCAGTTCCGTCCGCAGACCTATGCTTTAAGCGCAAACGGCAAGGTGTTGACCGAGAAGGCATTCCTTGTGGCGGTTTGCAATGCCTCGCAGTGGGGTAACAATGCCTATATCGCGCCGCATGCCAGCATTACCGACGGTTTGCTTGATATTACGATAGTCCATTCCGGCTCGCCTATCGATGCCGCAGTCATGGGGATGGATATTTTCACCGGCTTCATCAATAAAAACACCATGGTGCACTGTTTCCGTGCCCCTGCCGCCGTGATATACCGTTCGAAACCGGGAGAGGCGCATATCGACGGAGAACCGATGATGATGGACGATATTCTCGACATAAAATGCCACCAAGGGGCATTGCGCATTTTCACACCGCTCGAGCATGACAGCTTCCGTCCTATCGTGACCCCGATTAAAGAAATGTTGCGCGACGCGCGCATATCGCTTTCCCATCTGCTCCGTCTGTGAATCCGGGCAATGACCTGATTTCAAGGGGGAGACTGCCCTTTCGGGAGAAAGGGTGCCGCATTGTTTAGTATATGTGTACAAACATTTTTTTTTGTTAAAACATCCGCCTGGACGTAACCTATAATAGGTGCGGGTAGAAAAATTTATGTAATTTTAAAACCGAAAACCTCTTGGAGGCGGCGGTGTTGTTCATCCGGCACCGGCCTTTTGAGGCAGACCAATCATAACCTGGTAAATCATAACCAATTATTTGTTGTAAAGATATTGCAGTCAAAGCAATTCAGTGCGGCGTATGAGACCTATAAAAGTTGGAATAATCGGCTTGGGACGCATGGGGGGCTTCTATCTTAATGAGTTTAGGAAAAGTCCCCGGTGGGAAGTCGTAACCATTTGCGAGTTGAACGAATCACGTCATGACGAAATCCGTGCCGGTGTGCCGGGTGTGAAGGTCGTGACGAACGATGATGAAATTTTCAATGACCCTTCTATCGACGCAGTGGTGTTGTCGGCGTTGGCCGATACGCGTCTAAGCCGCATACGCAAGGCTGTGGCATCAGGTAAACATATAATTGCCGAAAAACCGATTGCCGACACTCCTGAAAACGAATGGGAGGCGGTGAGGCTGGCCGAGTCGGCCCCGGTTATTTCTACGGTCAACCTCTATATCCGCAATTCGTGGTATCTGGAAACACTCAAGGAATGCATCGAGTCGGGTGATATAGGTGATTTGGCCGTGGTGCGTGTATGCCATATGACCCCAGGGCTTTCCCCTGGCGAAGGGCATGAGGCTGAAGGGCCGGCTTTTCATGATTGCGGCATGCACTATGTGGATGTGGCACGTTGCCTGGCCGGTTCCGAATTCAAAACATGCCGTGCGCAGGCTGTGCGGATGTGGGCATATAAGGATCCGTGGTGGTTGCAGTGCCATGGCACGTTTGAAAACGGTGTGGTATATGACATAACCCAGGGGCATGTGTACGGGCAGTTGTCGGCCGAGCAGACCCATAACTCCTATATCGACATAATCGGTACGAAGGGGATTGTGAGGATGTCGCACGATTTCAAGAACGCCGTGGTGGAATGGCATGGCGTTGACAGGACGCAACGAATAGAACGTGCCTACGGGGGTAAGAATATCGACAGGCTGATAGAGCTTTTTGCCGATTCGATTGAATCGGGCAGACGCGACAGCCGCCTGCCCTCGTTCCGCGATTCGGCCATCGCGTCGGAGTTCGCATGGAGGTGCCTTCATGATGCAGCCACACATGACCTCCCTATCCGGGGCACTTCGGAGGAGCTGGAAATGATTCATGAGCGCCGCCGCACAATGACCGAAGGTTACGGACTGCTGAACCGGCAGACATTCGGAAGATGAGGCTGCCGCCTTTCCCGGTCTGCTTCTTAAAATAAATGACAATAATCAATAATAGAATAACGACATGTCACAGCAACTACTTTTTATAGGCAACCTCGGTGCAGGTGAGATAATGGTCATCGCGCTGATAGTGCTCCTTCTTTTCGGAGGAAAGAAAATTCCCGAGCTGATGCGGGGCATCGGCAAGGGTGTCAGAAGTTTCAAGGAGGGGGTTAACAATATCGAAAAGGATATTGAGAACTGCGCGGAGGAACCCAAAAAATAGTCAGGGATACTGAAGCCGGGATATCCCCCCTTAGGCATCCCTTCTCATAACCAATCATATTAATCACATAGATAAATTATGTCATCACAGATCTCAAGGAGACAATTCCTTAAATCGGGTGCTACGGCGGCTATCGGTCTTGCCGTTGTGCCAAACACCGTTCTTGGAAAAACTTACGGACATACGGCTCCCAGTGACAAACTCAACATCCTTGGTGTGGGAATCGGAGGCCGCGGCTCGGCAGTGCTCGACGGCCTGAAGAGTGAAAACATCATCGGTCTTTGCGACGTCGACTGGTCATATGCCGACCATGTGTTCAAGAAATATCCCGGTGCCAAGAAGTTTAACGACTACCGCAAGATGTATGACGCCATGCTCAAGGATGCCGATGCGGTGATGGTGGCAACCGCCGACCATACGCATGCAATCATTGCAGCCGACGCCATGGCGGCAGGGAAGCACGTGTATGTTGAAAAACCGCTTACACACACCGTTTACGAATCGCGCCTGCTCACCAAACTGGCCGACAAGCATAAATTGGCTACACAGATGGGTAACCAGGGTGCGTCGGGCGAGGGTGTACGCCAGATTTGCGACTGGATCTGGAACGGCGAAATCGGCGAGGTGACCAAGGTTGAAGCTTTCACCGACCGTCCCATCTGGCCGCAGGGTCTTTCACGTCCTGAAAAGGGGATGAAGGTGCCTTCGACAATGAACTGGGACGCATTCCTGGGCCCGGCTCCCGAACGTCCCTATCACTCATGCTACACCCCCTGGAATTTCCGTGGCTGGTGGGATTTCGGCACAGGCGCCCTCGGCGATATGGCGTGCCATATCCTTCACCCGGTGTTCAAGGGTCTGAAGCTCGGCTATCCCACAAAGGTTCACGGCAGCTCGACATTGCTGCTCAACGAATCCGCCCCCAATGCGCAGATGATCAAATTCGTGTTCCCCGCACGCGACAATATGCCTAAGGTGGCTATGCCCGAGGTTGAAGTTACATGGTATGACGGCGGTCTGATACCTCCCCGTCCCGCAGGGCTTCCCGATGGTAAAGACCTCAACTATGCAGGTGGCGGCGTGATTTTCCACGGCACCAAGGATACGCTTATCTGCGGCTGCTATGGGGAGCGTCCCTACCTTCTGTCGGGTCGCGAGCCTAAGGTTCCGTCGCTGGCACGCAAAGTCGAACTTTCGCACCAGATGGACTGGGTGCGCGCATGTAAGGAGGATCCGTCGGTACGTATCCCGTCGGCATCCGATTTCAGCGAGGCTGGCCCGTTCAACGAAATGGTGGTGATGGGTGTGCTTGCAGTGCGTCTGCAGGGTCTTAACCAGGTGCTCGAATGGGACGGCCCGAACATGCAGTTTACCAATATCCCCGAGGATGCCATAATCCGCACCGTAATCAAGGACGGGTTCCAGATCAAGGACGGTCACCCGACATTCGACAAGACATGGACTGAGCCGGTCAATGCCCGTCAGTATGCCAACGAGATGATCAAGCACACATACCGCGACGGCTGGAAGCTGCCCGATATGCCTGCGTGACAGCATGTGATTCCATAAGTAAGGCATAGTTTTACGACTTACTGATAAACAACCGATAACCAAAACAACACAACAAAAACATAATCATGAAAAAACTTCTTTTGTTCGTTCCCGCAGTAGCTGCCCTGGCTTTGGCATCGTGTGGTAACAAAAATAGCAATCAGGCAGCCGAAGAGGCAGCAACAGATTCTGTGGCCCAGCCGTCATATACCCTTCTCGACAAGGAGCAGGTCGACCTGGCTTCTTTCCCCCAGGATGCCGACGGATATTATGTGATTTTCAATGGCAAGGATTTCACCGGCTGGCGCGGATACGGCAAGGATACCGTGCCTGCACGCTGGACTGTTGAGGACGGTGCCATCAAATTCAACGGCGCAGGTGGCGGCGAAGCCCAGACCGGCGACGGTGGCGACATTATCTTTGCTAAAAAGCTTGGCAATTTCGAACTGGAAGTGGAATGGAAGGTTTCCAAGGGTGGTAACTCCGGCATCTTCTACCTGGGCCAGGAAGTTGTGACCAAAAACGATGATGGTTCGGAACAGCTTCAGCCTATCTATATCTCGGCTCCCGAATACCAGGTGCTTGACAATGCCAACCACCCCGATGCAAAGCTCGGTGTAGACGGCAACCGCATGTCGGCTTCACTCTACGACATGATTCCTGCAAAACCGCAGAACCAGAAGCCTTTCGGCGAATGGAACAAGGCAAAAATCCTTGTTTACAAAGGCACTGTGGTTCACTCGCAGAACGACGCCAATGTGGTTGAATACCATCTGTGGACTCCCCAGTGGACAGAAATGCTCCAGAACAGCAAATTCAGCGAAACCGCATGGCCCCTTGCATTCGAACTGCTCAACAACTGCGGCGGCGAGAACCGCGAAGGTTTCATCGGCTTCCAGGATCACGGCGACGATGTGTGGTTCCGCAATATCCGTGTGAAACCCCTTGACTGATAGGTCGTTTATTTGACAAATATACCGATGCCCGGTTGAATTATTCGCGACGATTGTTCACCGGGCATCTCTATTATTAATTTCTAAAGATTGTAAATACATGAAACTCAGAATGATATTGGGAGGGGTATGCATGCTGGCGGCAGCTTCGGCTGTGATGTCGTCATGCTCTACAGCTTCTGCCAACGGGGAAACCCCTGCCAAGAAGGAGGTAGGGTTGCAGCTCTATTCAATGCGCGGCCTGATGGCTCCGGGTGCGAAATATGAGAACAACCTGCCTGCATTGCTCGACACTCTCGGTAAGATGGGTTATACACATTTCGAAGCGGCAAACTATGATGCCGGTAACGGCACGTTCTACGGCCTCAAGCCTGAGGAATTCAAGAAAGCCGCCGAAGATGCCGGGGTGAAGATAACCTCGTCGCACACCGGGCGCACGCTCAGTCCTGAAGAAATAAAGAGCGGTGACATGTCGGAATTGACAGCCTGGTGGGATAAGGCCATCGCCGACCATAAGGCTGCCGGTATCTCATACATCGTGGTGCCGGGCGTGTGGACACCTGCCACCTTGGCCGAATTGCAGAAACAATGCGAGGCGTTTGACGAAATCGGTCGCCGTTGCGCCGGGCAGGGGGTGAAATTCGGTTATCATAACCATTCGTTCGAGTTCAATAAAATCGAGGATGTGCCGATGCTCGACTATATGATCGAGCATACCGACCCTGAAAACGTGCTTTTCGAAATGGATGTTTACTGGGCGGTTATAGGCGATGCTAGCCCTGTTGATTATTTCAACAAATATCCCGGCCGTTTCAAACTGCTCCATATAAAAGACCGCCGTGAAATCGGTCAGAGCGGCATGGTTGGTTTTGATGCCATTTTCAACAATGCCGACAAGGCTGGTATGGAAGGCTATTATGTCGAAATCGAGGAATTTACCAATGGCGAAGAGAACGGGGCCAAGGAGAGTGTCGACTATCTGGTTGGCGCCGATTATGTAAAGCCTTCGTATGCCAAGGCTGCCAATAACTAAACTGCAGTTGTTGTAAATATGCGATTTTCAGTAACCCGGATGCTTTTTTAATGTTGTCATCACGTCCCGGTAAAAGCCGGGGACGGTGTCGCATTAGGATAAGTGTCCGGGTGCTGTAATGATTAAACCTGTAAATAAATCCGGGTATGTCGGAATCAGAAAACCAAATGACTTTTTGGTCGCATCTTGAAGCCCTGCGCTGGGTGCTGATGCGAATCGTACTTGTTTATTTAGTGTTGGTGGGGGTGTGCTTTGCATTTATGCCGCACATTTTCAACTCCGTGATTTTAGGGCCGACATCTTCCGATTTCATTCTCTACCGATGGCTCGGCGGGTTGGGTGGCTACGGCACATTCTTTCCTGATTTCGGGTCGGATTTCAAGGTGGATATAATCAACGTGAAGCTTGCTTCGCAGTTTATAACCCATATAAGCACGTCGTTCTGCCTGGGGTTCCTTTTGGTGTTCCCTTATCTTATAAGCGAGGTGTGGATGTTTGTGCGCCCGGCTCTTTATGACGGGGAGCGTCGGAGTGTGCTTGCGTTGCTTGGATTCGGCGTGCCTATGTTCTATCTGGGGTGTGCCACCGGTTACTTCCTGGTTTTCCCGTTCACGTTCCGCTTTTTGGCGCAATATGAACTTAGTTCCGAAATTACCAATATGATTTCGCTGGGTTCGTATATCGACAATTTCCTGATGCTGATTTTTGTGATGGGGGTTGTGTTCGAGCTTCCCTTCGTGACGTGGATTCTGTCGCGTATGGGCATCGTAACCGCCGCTTTCCTCAAGCGCTACCGGCGCCAGGCTGTTGTTACGCTCCTAGTGCTTGCCGCCATCATCACCCCTACAGGCGACCCGTTCACCTTGATGATTGTGTTCGTGCCTCTCTATCTGCTTTATGAACTCAGCATAGTGCTGGCCCATAAGAAGCGGCGTGTTGAAGATGAGGATGCCATGGCATCGGTATAACCATGAGGCTTGTATTTGGCGCCGGATGGATTCCGGGTGCTTAAGTTAGTTGGGCGAAATGGAAAATGTTTGATATTGAGAAGGATGGGTGCGATTGAGATTGAGAATTTGGGTCATCCCGGGGTGGAATGTTTCTCGGGGCTGACCGAGGCGCAGTTGCGTAACAGGCTGGAGCCGGATAAAGGGGTGTTCATTGCGGAAAGTCCCAAGGTGATTCGTGTGGCGCTTGATGCCGGTTATGAGCCTGTGTCGCTGTTGTGCGAGCGCAGGCATATCGAGGGGGATGCGGCTGATATTATAGAGCGTTGCGGTGATATACCTGTCTACACAGGCGACAGGGATGTGCTTGCCGCCCTGACCGGCTACACGCTTACGCGCGGGGTGCTTTGCGCCATGCGGAGGGGGTGTGAGCGTTCGGTTGAGGATGTTTGTCGCGGGGCGAGACGTATTGCCGTAATCGACGGGGTTGTTGACACCACCAATATTGGGGCTATATTCCGATCGGCGGCCGCGCTCGGTATCGACGGGGTGTTGCTGACCAGGTCATCATGCGACCCTCTGAACCGTCGTGCTGTCAGGGTGTCGATGGGTTCGGTTTTCCTTGTGCCTTGGACTTGGCTTGACGCGCCGGTGCAGTCGTTGAATACGCTGGGCTTCCGAACTGTGGCGATGGCATTGACCGACAGGTCGGTTTCAATCGACAATCCGCAGCTCATGGCCGAACCCCGGTTGGCAATCGTGCTGGGTACGGAGGGTGACGGGCTTGCCGCCGAAGTTATTGCTTCGACTGATTATGTGGCGCGCATACCTATGTCGCATTGCGTTGATTCGCTCAACGTTGCTGCGGCATCGGCGGTAGCATTCTGGCAGTTGAGATGTCACGATTCAGGGTGTTGAATTAGGTTTGATAGGGGACGTGAATGGGCGTGAAATTTTTTTCATGCAAAAAAGTTGCGATAAATTTTGGTGATTCAAAAAAACTGCGTAACTTTGCACCCGTTGAACGAGCAATCATATTCTTGATGCCCCGTTTTATAGCGAATTTTGAAATTGATTGTCTTGTGGTGTAATGGTAGCACGTCGGATTCTGGTTCCGCCTGTGGGGGTTCGAATCCCTCCAAGACAACTGATTTTGATGCCGCGAATTTGGTAAAACCGAATTCGCGGCATTTTTTATATAGCCATAGGCAATGGCGGTAGGTGGCGATTAGTCAGAACCGATGGATTTCGGTTCTGACCGATATTATTATATGCTGCTGGACGGACGGAGGTGCGTAGAGGGGGCGGAATGTGTTTTTAGGATTTTATTTTTTGAAAGGAGTTGTAAATCTCTTAAGCAGAGATGTATCTATGCTGCAAAGTTACTCTTTTTCTGAATAGCAAGCAAGCCGCGCAATAAAAAGCCTTCGTTTTCCTAAGGCTCTTCCTCACCTTTGTTGGAATCAGAAATATGCTATTATCCATGTATCATTATCAAGCCAACGCTTGAACGGCAGGTTTCATTTCAATTTTAAATGAAACCTGGTATCGATACATCTCTGCTTAAGAGATGTACCGGCATCAGATTGAGCCAGGTTTTGTCAGGCTTATGGTAATTTGATGTATGGCAATGATTTATGTTGTGCATGCAATTATGGAAACCTCTGTTATGGAACACACGCCGCAAACAGGGGGAGAAGAGCTGTTCCCGAAAGTCGGGGTAGTTTGATTTTTCCTTGCGTTATTGATTTCACGCAGTTTTTGCAACCTCTTGTTTATATGGGTTTCACTGTAGGACGTTCTGTGTCGGCGGCAGATGATGCCATGAGGCATTGTGCTGTTACCGGGGATGTCGAGGTGCGGTTTTCAGATATTGCCGAAAGGGTGAGATGCTGTAAGTCGGCATCTACGGCCAAGGGGTATCTTGCCGTCCTGGGTAGGTTGGAGCAATATTGCGGATGCGGCAGTTTGTTGTCGGGGCAGGTTTCAGCTGATTTTGTTACCGGTTTCGGACGGTTTCTTGCCGAGGAGAAGCTGACGGCGGCCACTGTTGCCATGTACAAGCGCACGTTGCGGGCCTTGCTGAAAGATGCGTTCGGGCAGCAATGTGCCGGGGTGATAAAGGCGGCGTTTGCCGATGTTGTTTCCGCGAATGAAACCGATACGCGCGGCATCACTGCCGACGAACTGCGCCGTGTGGCATATGCCGATTTGGGCGGTTCGCCATGGCTGATGCGTGTTCGTGATGTGTTTATGATGTGTGTTTATGGCTGCGGGCTGCCGTTGGGCAAACTTAAGCAGGCGCTGGCAGCGGAACCGGGCTCAGGAATGATGGATGATGACGCCGACGCTGCCTGCGGCTTCGCACGGTTTCCTGCTGCAAAATGGATGCAGGAGGGTGCGGCGGCATTCGGGCGCGTACATGGCACGGGGATACGGGAATATCTGGCCGGGCTGTCGGAATCCACTTATATAAAAGGGTTGGGGGCAATAGGCACCGTATTGCAATTGAAGCATCCGCTCACGCCTAAGTCGGCGGTTGACGGATGGATTGCCGTAGCGCAGTCAATCGGGGTGCGTGGTGCGGTTATTGCGGCTGCCGTTACCGGCGACACGGCCTATAGGAAGATAATGGGGGATGAGTTTGACGATACCACACGGGAAGAGGGGGTGCAGGTCGCATGCCGGGTGGCGGGGGCGATTACCGATTTGACCGAACGATGGTATGCCATGCGCTGTTTTGCCGATAGTCCCGAAGATGTGTCGGCGAGAATTAAGGGGGGAGAGGTAGTTGAAGGGAAGGTGGAGACATTCATCCCGGTGGCGTCGCAGGGTGGCAAGAATATGGCTGCCGGTGACAGGCTGATGGGGAAGATGCTGTTTTTCCGTTGCACGTCGGCCGCAGCGGTTGTGTTGAAAAACCGCCTGGGGAGGGGTGTGCATGTGTTTTCGTTTCACGACAGCGAACGCACGCCTGCCTTTATCAACACCGACGAGATGATGGCATTTATGTTCCTGGCTGATGTTGCCGGTGATACGATACGCTATTTTTTTCCGGATGAAACCGAGGCGATGCCTGAATTTTCGGCAAACGAACGGGTGACGGTTACCAATGGCAATTTTACAGGGCATGTTGGGTTGATTGACAAAGTGGGGAAAGACCGTCTGCGTGTGGTGGTGCGCATCGAGGCGATGAACGGCGCTATTGTGACGGCTGAAATCCCTGCCAAATTCCTGCGTCCGGCATCGTGACGGGCATTTCCGTGATGCAGACGGTATTGTCAATTTTGGGGTAAAATTTAGGCAAACTCCGAGGGGGAGATGAATATAACTTCGGAATTTCAAGATTCGATAAATGGCTATGGTTGTCAGTGTTAATTCGGCTGGGGCGGTTACGGTTCCAATAAGCAAGCGCATGACCGACGTGGAGCTTTGCGCAGCTGTCGACGCTGCAAACCGGGCGTTCGACCTTCGTTATGACGAAGGGGTTGACACCGCTGCCGAATGGAAGCGCATATGCCGGATATGCAGGGAGATAGAACGCCGTATGGCGGAGGCCGCGATGTCTGACATCAGTCGGTGCGCCATGCTGACGGAGGCTCTCCGCAGCCTTATCAACGGGCGGCGGTCGCCAGGTTCTCGCGGGAAGGATGAGTGGTTTTACACGCTTATTGATGCCACGATGGGGATTATAGAGGCATACCGGGCCAATCCCGCCACCCTTCCGCCCCATATGATTCTCCCGCATCTGCGTTTTGCCAAACAGACATTCCCCCGCCTCGACCGCATAACCCTCCCCCTGCTTTCCGCCTTGGAGGGCCATCGACCTGTAGAGACGGGATAGCATCCCGTCTCAGCATCCCGTCTCCGATAGCATCCCTTTTCGGGATGGCTTTGGCCGAATATAATTTTGCGATAATATGCACTTAACCAGCCTCAGAAACCGTTATGGAATAGACGGGGAGGCTTATCGGGTTCTTTTTGAGACGTGGATGCTATCGGAGACGGGATGCTGAGACGGGATGCTGAGACGGGATGCTATCCCGTCTCTACAGATACAGAGCTAGATAACATTAAAGAAGCACATCATAATGGAAAAGTTTAACATTGCCGTGGCCGGCACGGGATATGTCGGATTGAGTATCGCCACATTGCTGGCGCAGCATAACCGCGTGACTGCTGTTGACGTGGTGCCTGAAAAGGTCGATATGATCAACCGCAGGCAGTCGCCAATCCAGGATGAGTATATTGAAAAATACCTGGCCGAAAAGCAACTGGATTTGACGGCGACCCTCGACGGGGCGTCGGCCTACCGCGATGCGGACTTTGTTGTGATTGCCGCCCCGACGAACTACGACCCGGTAAAGAACTATTTCGACACATCGCATGTGGAGGAGGTCATCGACCTGGTTCTGAGTGTCAATCCTGATGCCGTTATGGTAATCAAGTCGACAATCCCCGTGGGATATTGCAGGTCGCTTTACCTGAAATATGCCGCCCGTGGTGTGGAGCGCTTCAATCTGCTGTTCTCGCCCGAGTTCCTGCGTGAAAGCAAGGCTCTTTACGATAACCTGTACCCATCGCGCATCATCGTGGGTATTCCAAAGATGATCGACCATGAGGCTTATGCCAGTGAAAACGGGATAATCAGCCGTGTGGCCGATATTGAAAAACTCGACAAAGCCGCCCATGCGTTTGCCGCCTTGCTCCGGCAGGGGGCTTTGAAGGAGGATATCCCGACCCTGTTCATGGGGCTTAAGGAGGCCGAGGCGGTGAAACTTTTCGCCAATACCTATCTTGCCTTGCGTGTGAGCTATTTCAACGAGCTCGACACCTATGCCGAGGTCAAGGGGCTGGATTCGCAGGCAATCATCGAAGGGGTAGGGCTTGACCCGCGAATCGGCACGCACTATAACAACCCATCGTTCGGCTATGGCGGCTACTGCCTCCCCAAGGACACCAAGCAGCTTTTGGCCAACTATGCCGATGTGCCGCAGAACATGATGTCGGCCATTGTGGAGAGCAACCGCACCCGTAAGGATTTCATCGCCGACCAGGTGTTGAAAATGGCCGGGTACTATAATTATTCGGCACACAACGCCTATGGCACCGCCCCCGAAGGTGAATGCGTCATAGGGGTGTACCGCCTGACGATGAAGTCGAACTCCGACAACTTCCGCCAGTCGTCAATCCAAGGCGTGATGAAGCGCATCAAGGCCAAAGGCGCCACCGTGATTATCTACGAGCCGACGCTTGCCGACGGCACCACCTTCTTCGGGTCGCGCGTGGTCAACGACCTCGCCGAGTTCAAGCGCCTTTCGCGAGCCATCCTCGCCAACCGCACCGACCCCTCCCTTGCCGACGTGTCGGAAAAGGTCTACACCCGCGACCTCTTTGCCCGCGATTGAATTTTGGAACATACCGCTGACAAATGACAACATCGGTAAAGACCTCTAATTCTCGAATTGCCAAGAACACCCTGTTTCTGTATGTCAGGATGTTGCTGACCATTCTTGCTAATCTTTATGCTGTAAGGGTTGTTTGGCAAGTGCTTGGCATTGATGATTATGGGGTGTACAATGTGGTAGGTGGTATTGTGACCATGTTCGCATTTCTGAATAACGCTATGATAGCCTCTTCTCAGAGGTTTATCTCATTTGAACTTGGAACAGGTAATGCCGATAGGCTACGCAAGGTGTTCAGTATTTCTGTAACGGTGCATGTTATGCTTGCATTAATTATTTTGATATTAGCTGAAACAGCGGGGCTTTGGTTTCTAAATGCGAAACTGAACATTCCTGATGGGCGTATGGTAGCGGCCAATTGGGTTTATCAATGTTCGATTATTGCATTTATGGTGAAAGTGGTCAGTGTACCTTATAATGCCTGTATCGTTGCTCATGAGCATATGAAGGCGTTTGGTTATTTGGGCATATTAGAAGCTATGTTTAAGTTGGGAATTGTGTTTATGTTGATGCTAATCCCCGGTGACAAGCTCATTGTGTATGCGCTGTTGGTTCTTGGTGTCTCTGTGACGATGCGTGTTATTTACGGGAGTTACTGTCGCCGGAACTTCACGGAATGCCGCTACCATTACGCAACTGATCATAACCTTATGCGCGACATGTTTTCGTTTGCAGGATGGAGCTTTATAGGCAATCTTGGTTTTTCTGTTCGCGATCAGGGGCTCAACATCATATTGAATATGTTTTTCAATGTGGCTGTTAATGCAGCCAAAGGGATTGCAAATCAGGTTGGAACAGTATTAAATGGGTTTGCTTCCAATTTCACGATGGCAATTAATCCACAGCTTACTAAACTATATGCTGCAGGTGATATTCAAGGTATGGTTCAATTGCTCATCAATGGATGTAAACTTTCATTATTATTGATGTCGGCAATTGTGGTACCTCTGATATTCTCTGCGAATGTATTGCTCCGACTATGGCTGGGCGAGATTGCACCATACACCATTGGCTTTCTTCAGTTAGTTCTCCTTATGTCGTTGGTAGATTGTGTAATTAGCCCTATTACGACGTCTTTACAGGCAACGGGCAACATAAGGAAATTCCAAATAATTATTTCCATTATAATGATTGCCAATATTCCATTGGCATGGCTTTGGTTGAAATTCGATCTTAACCCATATTTGGTTATGGTTGTGGCTATAATAACATCTGTGATTGGTCTTATAGCCAGGCTTATGTTACTTCATGAATTGATTCCGTTTTCTTATAGCAAATTTATCAAGAAAGTGTATGGCCGTACAATTCCGTTTATATTTATAATTGGGTGTACTGCATGGGCTGTTTATCCATTATTCCGTGATAGTTTAACAGGTATTATAGGCTTTTTCGGAGTGGAATGGAGTGCCTGTTTGATTTTAGGATGGTTCATAGCTTTTAATAAAAAAGAACGGGTTCTAATTACCAAGATGGTTTCTTTGAAACTTAAAAGGGGATAATCTGAAACGGAATATACGATTCAGATCTGATAATAATGAGTGTTCTTCAATATATCCGATTGTTTGGGAATTGCATACGTAGGGGGGATGCAATTTCGGTCATATCAATATACAAGGCTATTCATGATAATTTTAAATGGTCAGGTATAATCATTGGAATTTCTGTTTTTATTGGACTTGTCGTTTGCTTTTCCCTGCCCAAAGAATATCGTAGCTCAGTTCAAATATCATTAGAAGAGTCATCAAGTCCAGTGAACACGGGTTCTAAAAAAGTGATGGATCTCTTTATAACTTCTAATAATAAGGATGCCGTTCATGTAGAATCTTATCCTGATTTAGTTTTAAATCAGGCTGCTATAGAGGTAATCGCACAATTTAAGCTGCCAATAACAAGCAATGGCAATAAGGTTGAGGAAAAGTCGTTGCGTGAGATTATCGAGAAAAATACAACAAATCCGTGGTGGAGCAAAATTGCAGACGTTATTATATCTCCTTTGCGAGATGAGGCTGATTGTGAGGCTCGTCTTATTAGCGAGCTTCAGCGACGTATTCTTGTCTCAAGTGGGAAAAGTAAGAATATTCTTGTTATTGAAACATTGATGCAAGATCCTTTGACATCTGCAGTTTTGTGTGATAGTGTTGTTTGTTTTCTGAATAATCAGTTGGTACAATTCAATAAGCAAAAACTATCTGATAAGCAGTTGTTTTTGCAGGCTCAAGTTGAAGGACTCAAACATGACTATTATCAGACATTGGAGAATGCGGCGAAATATATGGATACTCATCAGGGGAGGCTATTGATGCGGGACAGTATAGTTGGCGAATGCCTGTCACGTGAGGCCGAAATACGTTTCGATGCGTACTTAAAGGTGTATAAGGAGTTTATTTTATCCAAGTTTGCTCATGACCATCCGCAGGATAGATTCTTTACCATAATTCCGGCGCACGTAGCAGTAAGGCCCACATGGCCAAAGAAGGTTGCCATCATTTTTATTTTTGGTTTTCTTAGTATGATGTTGGTAGTTATTTCAGCAACAATAAAGGCGGGTTGCCATTCCATTAATATAGATGAGGTCATTAAATAAAAATCTTACTGGCCATATTTCGAGTGTCTCAGTCTGGCTGGCCTGTATGATGGCTGTAGTTTCAATGAAACCATGGTTTGCATGGGACTTTCCTTTTGACACACTATTATCAATCTTGTTTATTGTTTGCCGTCTACCTCTTTTGCAAAAAAACAATACGATTAGGAATCTCCTTTTAGTGGAAGGGTTCTTGGTGTTTTCTGCATTTTATATGCAGCTTTTTCAAATTCCGATCAAAATTTCAGCTATTAGGGTTATAGTAACGGTTGTTCCCATAAGCTTATTCTTATTGACAACAGCTGCAGAAAAACGATTATTTGTTAATAGACTTATTAAGATTTACAGTCTAATACTTTTGGTTTCATTGATAGGTTTTACATTGAAGACGGTTGGAGTTGAGTTGCCTTATTCGATTCTGAATAATCCAAATCCGTTTTACTCCGCGTATAAAAACTATTACTTTTTCACGGTCTATCAGGATTTGGATTTATTTACTCGTTTTACTGGTATTTTTGCTGAACCTGGTCATGTTGGGATGATTTCAGCCATACTGTTATACGTAAATGGGTTTTCTTTAAAGCGTGCTTCTAATGTTATTATGACGATTGCCCTTATATGGTCATTTTCATTGGCGGGATTTCTTATCTATGCAATAGGGTTGACGATATATCTGATTCTTAAATCTAACTATCCGATTCGGGTACTAATGAAGGTTATGTTAGGCTTTGGATGTATTGTAGGAGTTGCCATAGCAACTTATTCGCCTTCAAATGACGATATAGTGACGCAATTGATATTAAAACGTCTTGAATTTGACTCGTCGAAAGGACTTGCCGGAAATAATCGTAACACAGGTAATTTTGACAATATTTACTCTAATTTTATGCAGAATCATAAGGTTGTGATTGGTATGGGATCAGAGGAATATGGACGTAAGTTTTATGGAACAGCTAATAGCTCATATAAGACCTTTATAATGGAATATGGATGGGGTGCAACGGTCATGCTGTTGTTGTTTATGTTACTATGTCTAATTGTTTTCCCATCTCGAATTGGTTTCGGGCTATTCTGCTTGATTGTGATATCTTTCATACAGAGGCCATATTTTCTATGGTTTATAGAGTGTTTTGCATATATTGTTGCAATTTCAGAGTTCTATATAGGAAGGCAAACAAATAATCAAAGTATTAGTGAAAACCAAGCTGTTATATATTCTAGTTAGTTCACAAACGGACATCTACCTAGAACAGGCATACATTTCAATATCATCCGTTCGTCATCATATGGGACGAAATGTGATAGTTTGTTTGTTGACGGATACTCAAACAAGAGTCTCTATGAATGGAGGTAGGAGTCATATATTAGAATTGGTGGATGAAGTTGTAAGCGTTGATGTTGGTAACGGGTTTTCACCTCTGCAGAGATCACGTATATTAAAAACTTCTGCAAGAAATCTGGTGAACGGTGATTACTTGTTTATAGATTGCGATACGATAGTATTAAAACCAATAGAAGGAATAGATAATTATCCAGCGGAGATTGCCGCGGTGAAAGATTGCCATACAGGTTTTTCGCTTAATCCATACCGACAAATGTGCTTAAATCATTGTCGGAGGCTGGTTTCTGATATTCCTGATATTCCAACATATTATAATAGCGGGGTTTTACTTGTAAAGGATACCCCATTTACGCGTGAATTTTATCAGAAATGGCATGAAAACTGGCTTAAAGGGCGTGAACGTGGTGTTAATATGGATCAACCCTCATTCAATATGACCAATATATTGATGGGGCACCCTGTAAAAGAGTTGTCTGGCGAATGGAATTGCCAATATATACATGGGATTAGATTTCTCAATAAGGCATATATTCTGCATTATTTATGCACTAATAAATTGGCAAAAAACGACACAGCTTCTTTTCTTCTTAGAGATGAATCCATTCTTATGGGTTTAAAGACGGGTTATGAGATTCCACAAGAAATTGCTAAATGTTTTGATGATCCATTTTTAGGAATACCTTCTCTCACACATTTGCATGCAGGTAGAAGTGTAGGGTTGTTTAATACCATTGAGTGGAAGTGCTTCTTTTCGACATACGGGACTAACTATTTTAAGTTATATCGTTATCTCGGTAAAATGATAAATAAATTTAGAAAGTTTTTTAAGAATGAAACAGTATGATTTTCTCATAGTCGGCGCTGGTTTGTATGGCTCGGTATTTAGCCATCTTGCTACAAAGCGAGGTAAGAAATGCCTTGTGATTGATAAGCGTAATCATATCGGTGGAAATATTTATTGCGAAAATATTGATGGTATAAATGTGCATAAGTATGGGGCACATATTTTCCATACATCGGATAAAGAAGTTTGGGATTTTGTCAATTCAATAGTTCCGTTTAACCGCTATACCAATAGCCCTGTGGCTCAGGCTCCCGACGGCAATCTGTATAATTTGCCGTTTAATATGAATACATTCTATCAGATGTGGGGAGTAAAAACGCCCGAAGAGGCCCATGCGAAATTAGAGGAACAGCGCAAGGAGGCAATCTCGAAAATGAGAGTGGCAGGTGTTACAGAACCGCAAAACCTTGAAGAACAGGCCTTGGCTCTTATAGGCAAGGATATTTATCATCAGCTTATAAAAGGCTACACCGAGAAGCAATGGGGTAGAAAATGTACCGAACTTCCAGCTTTTATTATCCGTCGGCTTCCAGTGCGCCTGACATTCGACAATAATTATTTCAATGATAGTTATCAGGGAATACCTATCGGTGGTTACAATAAGCTAATTGACGGATTGCTTGAAGGTTCAGATGTAATGCTTGAGACTGATTTTTTTGAGAATCGCGATAAATGGAGATGCATGGCTGAACAAATTGTTTTTACCGGGAAAATTGATGAGTATTATGATTATCGGTTTGGGAAACTGGAATACCGCACTGTAAGATTTGAAACTGAAACATTAGACAGTCCTAATTGGCAAGGTAATGCTGTTGTAAACTATACATCTGCGGATATCCCATTTACCAGGATTATCGAGCATAAACATTTTGAAACATTTGGAAATGCGGTCTATGATAATCCTTTAACTGTTATATCCCGTGAGTATTCTACAGAGTGGACGGATGGCATGGAACCGTTCTATCCAGTCAATGATGCGCGTAATCAAGAAGTTTATGCCAAATATAAAGAACTGGCAGATCACGAGGTGAACGTGATATTCGGTGGGCGCCTTGCTGAATATAAGTATTATGATATGGCTCCAATTATTAGTCAGGTATTAAAATTATTCCGATAACATTTATGAGGTTAATCTGTTTGCTATTGTTGTTGACTGGAATACATAGTTATGCCAAGGATACTTATTCAAATCCTGTCATTGCAGAGAATTTGCCTGATCCGTGTGTGCTTCAGGATGGCGGCAGATATTATCTATACGCTACCGAGAGTGGGAAAAAACTGCCAATTTATTCTTCAACAAATCTTGTGGAATGGGAATTTGTGAGTAATGCGTTTTCACCTGAATCTAGACCTTCTCATTTGGAAAATGGTCAACTGTGGGCTCCGGATATAAAAAAAATAGACGGGAAATACGTTTTGGCCTATTCCGAATCCCGTTGGATGGAGAATAAGGAAAATGGGATAGGTATTGCTGTTGCCAAATCGCCTACTGGCCCTTTTGAAGACCTAGGACTACTCTTTACCAGCCAACAAATCGGGGTCGGAAACTCAATTGATCCATCCTTTTATGAAGAAAATGGCGAATTATATTTGATTTGGGGAAGTATGGGGGGAATTTATCTTATTCAGCTTGATAAGGAAACCTTAAAAATTAAAATTGGAGCTGAAAAAATTAAAATTGCCGGTAGGGGGATAGAAGGATCTCATATTTTCAAATACAAAGGATATTATTATTTATTTGCTTCTACTGGTAGCTGCTGTAAAGGCAAAGATAGTACTTATCGTGTGATTGTGGGCAAGGCAGATAATCTAAAAGGTCCGTATAAGAGTTATGATGGATCTTTTTTGGATAAGGATTCTTCAAATCTGCTGATAAGCGGTAATGAGAAATTTGTTGGTACTGGTCATGGGTCTACCATAATTACTGATAGTACTGGTTGTACCTGGTACATTTACCATTCTTATCTGCGGGATAATCCTGGCAAAGGGCGTTTAGTGCTTCTTGACAAGATTGAGTGGACTGAGGACGGATGGCCATATATTAATACCGGAACCCCGTCAACTAAGGATGTATGGTCTCCTAAATTATGATACCAAATTATGAAAAATGACAATTTCAAAATAATTGTAGCATGTCATAAAGCAGACCCATTGGTTAGGTCTGATGAGTTATATTTACCTGTTCAAGTTGGGAAAGCCTTGACCGATACTGAGTTAGGCTTTCAGGGAGATAATGACGGGGACAATATCTCGGATAAGAATAGAAGCTATTGTGAATTGACAGCACTCTATTGGGCATGGAAAAATTTACCTGATATAGCATACATAGGCTTGGCGCACTATCGTCGATATCTTTCTGTGGAATTTGCCAATTGTGAATTAAAAGATATATTCTCCAAAGTTGATTTCCTTATTCCCTATGAGCGCATACTCCCCACTTCTAATCTTAATCATCTTCAAGAATTGCTTAGTGCAGAGGATGTATGCATCATGTTGGATAGCATTCTTGAATTATATCCGGAGATGACGCAATCGGTGCTGGATTATTTTTATAATTCCAACCGATATAGCCTTTTTAATATGTTTGTTACGACTCGTGCATCTCTTGATGCCTATTGTTCGTTTCTGTTTCCATTGCTCGGTTATATAGAGAAACGTCTCGGATATCATTCATATAGCCGTCTTACACGCTCGATAGGTTATATGGCCGAAGCTATCTTGGGTCTTTGGCTCTTACACAACAGGCTTAGGGTTAAACGTGTATACTGCGAGTTTAATGGACAACGTATGACGTTAAGTTTTAAGAACCGTATCAAACAATATAAAGATAGATTGGCTTTCCGATTAGCAAAGACAAGAAAAACCAAGGTGCCGGGATTTTATGCAGCCGTAGTCAATGCGCTTAATACTGACGGTGTGGCAATTAGAAATCTTAAAGCCTATAAATGACTGGGGAGTGTATATGAAAGACATTGCAGCAATAGTAGTTACGTATAATCGAGTAACTCTACTTAAAAACTGTCTGGATGCATTGTCCGCACAGACATATCCGTTGAAAAAGATTTTTGTGGTTGATAATGCTTCCTCAGATTCTACCAAAGAATTTCTTGAAGCTTTTCGCTCTAAAATGCCATTGGAGGTGATTTGTCTCGAAACGAATCAAGGAGGAGCCGGGGGGTTTTATGAAGGTCTTAGCGTAGCTCATAAAAAGGGCGCATTTGATGGCTTTTGGTTGATGGATGATGATGGTGTTCCAGCCGAAACATGCTTGGAAGAACTTCTGAAATATTCAGAAGACTATCCTTATGTCTGTCCATTAGTGTTGGATATTGAAGACGATACAAGACTTGCCTTTCCTCGAAACGGGACTCATGATTTGGATTCTTTCATGTCTGTCCATAAAGGACAGACAGTTATTGAGAATATGTCTGCCCCATTTAATGGCATTCTTCTTCGGAAAGATATGGTAGATAAAGTTGGTTATCCGAAAAAGGAGATGTTTATCTGGGGGGATGAGGTAGAATACAATCTGCGGTCGGCATATTTCGGATTTATCCCTGTCACGGTTGTTAAGGCGATTCATCGCCATCCTGTGGATCGGTTGATTCGAAAGGATTGTATTTTAAAAAAAGGCATTATAATTGATGTTGATTCACAGCTTAGGAATTATTGTAAATATCGAAACACTGCATATGCTCTTAAAAAATATCGGGGATGGTCGAAAGTGCTGGGGCTTTATATTATTTACATGACGTATTTCTTATTTCAAGACAGATGGAACTGGAAAAAATTTCAGTTCTTCCATAACGCGTTTATGGATGGGATTAAAGAGGATTTTTCCAAACATGTTAAATATATTGGAAAATGACAGTCCAGGTATTGATTTCGTGTATGCATCAAAAAGATGCAGGTATTATACGGCGGTCTAACATCCAGAGTGATGTGGTTGTAATTAATCAATGCAACGAGAACCGTAGAGAAGATTTCACGTTTCGTAATAGAAAAGGGGAAGAATGTAAGGCAATCGTTATTTACACAACTGAAAGGGGCCTGTCGCGAAGCAGAAATATGGCACTTAGTTTGGCGACAGGAGATATATGTGTGATTTCTGATGATGATGAATCTTTTACTGATGACTATGTAGATTGTATTTGTGAGGTTTATAGACAATATCCCGAATGTGGTGTGATATATTTTGAAATTGGGAATCGGCTCAATGGGAAAAGAGGTTATCGAAAGGATATGGTCGTTACCAAATTTAAAACGTTGCCATTATGTAGTGTGCAGATTACATTTAAACGAGTAGAAATTGAGCATCACGAAATAAAATTCAATCCAGATTTCGGTGCGGGAGTTTCTTTGGCGGGAGGTGAGGAACATCTTTTTATGTTTGAATGCATTGACAAAGGAATAAAGTGCCGAAACTATCCTTACGAAATGGCAAAATTAGATCTTGATTCTACATCGACATGGAGATTGGGATACTCAAGGGCTTTTATGGTTGATGAAGGTAAAGTCTTGAAAGCATTGTTCGGAAGAACTATTGCATCTGTGGTGGCTCTCAGGTTTCTTTGGCGCAAAAGAAGATGGATTGTAGGGAATGATTCGTTAAAAGGTGCTGTTACAAGTATTTATAGGGGAATTTGGGCGTAATGGATTTGCTGCCATGTAAATGGGAGTCTATTCAGGAGCTTTGTAATCCAAGTGTTAATCTAAATATATAGGTTATGCGACTATGCGCATAACATTTATAATAAGAGATGTTTTGATATGCCTGGGAAGTATAGAACTCTGTATTATGGCTTAAATAAGTATGTCTTTAGCATGTTGCCAGACGTTTTATATCACAATCTGTTAGGTTGGATTATGCATAGACGTTTTGGAATCAAATTCAGCTTTATGAATATTAAGAATCCATGTACGTTCAGTGAAAAACTTCAATGGCTGAAATCTCATGGAGATATTCGTCTTAAAACAATGCTTGCGGATAAATTTGATGTCCGAGAGTTTGTGAAAAACAAGATTGGGGATGAACATCTTGTTGAATTGTTGCCATTAAATAAAAATTTAGACTTGGCAATAAATTCAATAGATGATTTAGATTGGGATTCATTACCGAATCAATTTGTATTGAAACTGACAAAAGGATCCGGTTTTAATATTATATGTGGAGATAAATCAAAACTTGATAAGGATGATATTTTGAAGCAACTTAAAGGATGGCTTAAAATAAATAATTACTATCTTTCTCGTGAACCGCAATATAGGGGAAATAACAAGATTATAGCTGAGAGACTATTGAAATATAACATAACGGATTATAAGTTTTTCTGTTTTGATGGGAAACCGGAATATGTTGAGCTGTATATAGACCGGCTTGGTAATCATAGGAAGGTTTTTTATGATATGAATTGGAAAAAAGCAGGATTCACTACTGCCGGTGATTCTATGGATGGAGAGTCGCCGATGCCTGCGGTTTTCTCGGAAATGGTGGAAATAGCTCGTAAGTTATCAGAAGGGTTCACGTTTGTGAGGGTTGATCTATATGAAAATGAAGGGAAAGTATATTTTGGAGAAATGACTTTCCATCCGGCAGGAGGATATACACCTATAACTCCGAAGGAATGGGATTACAAATTAGGCAATAAAATCAATATTTGAAATCGTATGCCATAGTGGTAGCCGGGGCTGGTTACGTTTCAATAGCGACACTTCTTGCACAGCACAATCATGTGATTGCGGTTGATGTGATTTCCGAGAAGGCTGAGAGATTTACATCAGGATTTTGCCGATTCAGGACGAATATATTTGAAAAGTCGAGAAGGAAACGAACTTGACGGCGCAGAGGCTTACAAATAAGACATTCCGACGCTTTGTATAGACATGAAGGAGTTAGAGGCCGTAAAGATTTTCGCTAATACCAATCTTGCTTTACGAGTCATTTGCCTAAACAATCTCGACATATACGTCCAGGTCAAAGGTCTCCATTCGCAGGCTATCATCGAAGAGGGAAGTCTCGCCCCGCATCTGCACAAACTACAACAATCCCTCTTTTGGCTGCGGCGGCTATTTTCGGCCATATTAGATCTATAAAAATAAAGCAAAAACAAGATTATATGAGGCGAAATCAAACTATCCCCTTGGCGTGATAATGCCCTTACTCTCAGTAGAGTATGGTGCTAATCATTTGTTGCATAAATCATAAATATTGGGATAACTATGTCACAGGAATTAGTGTCAATAATAACCCCAAGTTACAATTGTTCTCGTTATATTGGGGAAACAATAGAATCAATTCAAGCCCAGACTTACGGTAACTGGGAACTTTTGATAACGGATGATTGTTCAACAGACGATTCTGTTAACATTATCAGCAGATATGCATCGCAAGATGAGCGAATCAAATTATTCCAGTTGGATAAAAACTCCGGAGCCGGAGTTGCAAGAAACAATTCAATCAAGGAATCATGTGGAAGGTATATCGCTTTCTGCGACTCCGATGACCGCTGGACTCCCGATAAGCTTGAACGTCAGATTGCGGTACTAAACAGAGTAGAGTCCGGAGTAGTATATTCATCCTATACAACATGTGATGAAGACGGTGTGGTAAACGGTATAGTCGTAGCCTATCGGACGATTAGCTATCTCGAAATACTCCGCGATGACAGTATCGGATTCCTGACTTGCATATATGATACTCAAAAACTCGGTAAATTATTCATGCCAACCTTGCGGAAACGTCAGGATTGGGGATTGAAAATCCTTCTTCTCCAAAAGGCCGGATATGCTGTAGGAATACTCGAACCATTGGCAATATACCGTTTAAGAAAGAATTCCCTATCGAATAAGAAACTCAACTTAATAAAGTATAATGTCAAAGTTTATCGAGAGATATTGAATTATGGCCTGATTAGGGCATGGTGTAAATTTATATTTGAATTCATGCCTCATTATTTGGCTAAAAAAATCAGGCTTCGAATAATCAATCAGTAATCGGTTTCATTGTCTACTGAACCCAATTTAACGAGACAATGAAAATAGCTATGATTGGAGTCGGCAGTTTTATTGACGCAAAAAGGCTCACTCGTTTGGTTTCAAAGCACAAAACACCTTATACTCTTGATAAATGTCTTTCTAGTATTCTTAAATTTGAGTTTGTCAGTCCTCGAACAAATAATATTATATTTAAATCTTAGTAAGTAACTTTGACAGATTATGCTGTCATTTTAGAGCGTTGTGTCAAAATCTTTGGCACAACGCTTTTTTTTGTCGGGAGGGGGTGGATTTGATGGTTGCTAGCGGACTGTGATGCCGGGATTGACGGATAACAGGCGGTTGACGAAGCCGGTGCGGTCGAGGGGGGATATTTCGAGGGGGAGGGAGCTTCGGAGGATGTTGCGGTTGGTGAAGCGGATGGCCAGGCGGGTGGATGACAGGGCCGGGGCTGCCAGGAATCCTTTTGAATATCTGACTTCTTTGATTTTTTTGATCGGATAGCGTTTCGGCCGGAAAAATTGATAGACAATGAGGTTGTCACCTTCGATGGCATACCATATGCCGATCAAGCCGGGGAGCGACGGAACCAGGATTGCGAGACCGAGCAGTAGGGTAAGCCACCATGGCGAGGTGATGGCGATTATGATGATTACTGTGATTACGAAGGCGACAATTGCCCAAATCCACCAGTCGATTTTTGACGGGTAGGTTGTTTTGGCTGTCAACGTTTTTTCCTGCTGCATATTGAGTTATGTGGTTTGTGGTGTTGTATGTGGCGGCCATAGGGAGGCATAGGCTGTCATGCCGCATTATGTCATTGCGTCTTATCTCAGGCATATTTTCATGGTCGTGTTGCCGGCCTGTACGATATACAGCCCTGCGGCCAGTGGCTGCAGGTCGGCCTCAGAACCGGCGACCTGGATTTCCGCCAGGCGGCGCCCTGCGAGGTCGAACACCCTGACGGGGCTTTCGGGGGATCCGGGGATGCGCAGGGTGCGGCCTTGAAGTATGGGGGCTTCTGCCGGGCCGTCGTCGACGGGCGTGAGGGACGTGGTTATCCCTGCGTCTGTGGAAAGCGTGTAGGAGCCGATGCCGCATCCGGGTGAACAGATATAGATACGGGTCTCGGGTGCGTCGCCGCCGGCAGCCGGTTCCGCCACTGCGAGTTGCCGGTAGGATTTGTGGTAGACGGGGTGTGCCGCGGCATCTGACGGGAATGCCGTGGCGGGTAAGTCCCACAGGGGTGTCTCCCCCTTGAACGTCCCGTCCGAAGGAAGGTTGATCAGCCGGAAGTATGAGCCTTTCCCTCCGAGGGCGGTGTCGTGGCGGATGCCTGTCACGGCCAGGGTGTGGCCGTTGTGGGTGAATGTATAGAAGCCGCGGCAGTTGGCCATCGCGTTGTTGGAGGCCCATGGTGACGACAGGGTGTCGTCGGTCTTGCCGTCGGTGCGGGTGTAGATTGTCGGTGCATAGTATGGGCCGCCGTTGGTTTCCGGGGCCCGTGTCACCACGAATGTCCCTTCGGATAACGGCGTGATGTCGGGCCATACGTTGTTGTTCTCTCCCGTAAGACGCTCTACCGGGATTGTCTGGCGGTCGGTGATGCCGGATGGTTCTGATGATGCGGGGTCGTAGTCAAAAAGGATGTGTGAATATACGTAATGCGATGTCCCGGATCTCCACCCGATTGTGGCGCCGAATCGGAATTCCCCCGCGACGAAGTCGCCGGTCATGCAGTCGATACGTTCCATCCATGGGTCGTAATCGACATCTGAATTGAATATCTCCTTTGCCGGGATTTCGATTGCAATCCTGCTGTCGGTATCGATTTTTCGGTTGTCGGTGTCGACACGGTAAAGGGTTATCGTCACAGTTTCGGAAGATACGTATTTGCTGCCTTGGACCAGGGCTGCCACGAGGTTGCCTTTTGAGTCGGACGTGATTGTATGGAAGTTTTCTACCCCGGCCTTGAAATCTTCAGGAAGTGGTATGGTCATATGGTCGTCTGTCCCGTCGTGGACGGAGAAACGGCGCAGGAACAGTCCGTCTTTCCGGCTGTCGGTGTCGTCGAAGTAGCTAGTGCATAGGAACAGTTGGTTGCCGCATCTGGCCATCGACAGCTGGTTCTGGTTTCCGTCGGTGTTTTTAAGCTCCGCCTCCCAGTTGGCCGACAGCGTCGTCTTTGTTTCGTCGCCGGGGAGCTGGAGGGTCGTGTATCTGTCAAGTTCGGTCCTGAACACGGTTTCCTCTGCCGGTGCCGCCATGGATTTCGGTGCCGCGCACAGGCATGCCGCCATGCACATGGCGGTTACGACTGACGCCGTTGCCTGCCGGATACCGTTATTTTGAGTATGTCTGCCTTCCACTGGTTTTATGGCTTTTGGATTATGTCTGTTTTTCATGGCATTTTTGTGACGATGGTTTGTTTTTTAAATTATACCGGGTGGTTGCCTGGCGTGATATTCCGATATGCGGCCGTCTGTCGGCATACCGTTGCAAATTAAGGTATTATTTTTGGACGGTTGACGTTTCCGGGTGTTAATTTATATTAATTTAAGTGAGATGCCCCACTTTGGTCAGGGGGTTGGCTGGCCTGTATGGTCATCGTCTGGCGGCGAACAGTTCGGGATGTCTGCTTTTAAGCAATTGGAAATCCTTTTCATTTGATTTCCCCGACATGGACGATATGATTTTTTGCTCGGTTTCCGGGCTCCAGTATATCGACAGGCTGTTGCATGCACGGGTAATCGCCGTATAAAATATGTTGTGGGTTATCTGTTCCTCCACTTCACGTGTAATCACTATTTTGACGGAGCCGTATTCCAATCCCTGGGCTTTATGGATTGAGACGGCATAGGCTATTTGGAACGGGACTATGCAGCTTTCGTCGTCGGTGTCATCATCGTTATCCGTATTCCTGCCGACGCTGAATTGCACGATGCTCTTTTCTGGGCTGTCCGATTCAAGAATCACAAGGCCGGAGCCTTCTACGTCGATGCTGTTGATTATCGTGTCGACCTCCAGGGTGAAGGTGATTTGCGTTTCAGATGTATCGATGTCGATTATGCGCCCTTTCAGGTTGTTATACAGCCAGGGGAAGCGTGTGGTGCTGTTAAACAGCACCGGGTCACCGATTTTATAGGTGTGCACATCCCACCTGACGGGGGGATTCGGGTTGTTGTTTTGCAGGAACCGGTTTATGTTGTTGATTCCGTACAGCCCGTCGTAGTTGAGGCTCAGTATAATCTCGTCGGTGTTCGTTTTGATGAAAATCGATTTGTCAAGGCGGTGGGAAAAGTTCCCTTTTGCAAGGAATTCGGTTATATCGTCGGCATTATCCCGGACTTTGCCCCATACGTTGAGCAAATCAGGCCGGGAGGTGCGATACACGTCTGTAAGTTCTATTTTTACAGGCGGTGAAAATGCCTTGTGGGCAATATTGAACCAATTGCCGAAACGTATGGCCTTAATCTGGAACATATCGCCGACCAATACAAGCAGTGAGAACCTGGCTTGTTCCAGTATCTCACGCATATCCTTGTTGCTTACGGTGCTGCATTCGTCAATAAAGATAATGTCGCGTTTGATTGGCCGGGTGTTGCCATTAAGAAATTTTTTATGGTTGAAAACTCGGCATTAGGGGCGGTTACTTTACGGCGCAGGTTGTCGACGGCGGGATTTGTATTGGCAAGGTAAAGTTTTCGGTTATTGCCGAATATAAGCGAGAGGAAATTGATGAATGTGGATTTGCCTGTACCCGCAGCCCCGTAGATCATTGCAATGGTGGAGTTGGAGAAAAGGCTTTTAAGTTCGGTTGCTTTTGATGCCGCCCGTGGGTCGGCTGCCGGAGAGGCCATCCAGCTGTCGACCGATTTTGTGTAGTTCACAACCCTTGATGTTGCCAGCTTGTTGAATTCCTCGATAATCCTGCGCACGTCATCCTCATATTGTCGGATGAAATAATGACCTTTGTATTCTTCTATCTGGCAGCTTTGATGGGTGGTGTGCAGGGATTTGTTGAATTCATCTTTCAGTTGCAATAATTTATCGGGTGTGCCGAATGCCTCAAGTTCGCTGTGGTGAGCATAGAGATGCCCTTCCTGTTCGGCTGCGTGTTTTATGCGCCGGGCAAGCAGCTCGGGTTTGTGTCCTTCGGGCGGTATAGCCGCAACAAGGTCGGAAAAGCCCGGGTTATGTTCCACTAAGGAAAACGCATACGGCAGATTGTCGAAAGGTTTGCATTGCTGGTTCAGGCATAAGTCTCCGAGGATATATCGGGGAGTTGCATATATCTGTTTCTTGATAATCCTGTTGTTGAGCCTTAGCAATAGATAGCGTAAGATGTTTTTGCCGTCGATGTTGTTTTTGATATGGTTTCGGCACTTTGACAGCAGGTGGGAAATCTGCGTGGTCTTGGCTTTCGAGCCTATGTTGTCGATAAATCCATCAAACTCTTCATCGGGGAAATCCATTATCTCGGTCAGTGACAGCCTTGTGGTTTGCAGATAGGTCATCAGGTTTGAGTATTCCTTATTCTGCGACACATTGACAGGGGCACCGAAAATTTTGGAGAAATTGCGCAGCTCGCACAGACGCACCGCCACTCTTGAATCTACGATGAGGTTGACCGGCATGACCATGCCGTCGACAGTTATATCGACGGTTGTCAGACGGAGAAATACCGAATAATATGTCGGTAATTCCAAATGTGTGAATGCGATAATGCGGTCGAACTTGCCTGCTTTGTCATTTGAAGGCGAAAAGGTCACTTCGTAATATACCTTGCCGTTGACAAACAGCGGCTTTACCTTGTCGATGCAGAACCTTCGCTCCTCGGTCTGTGCATTGGCAAGGATAAGGGAATCTATTTTTGCCACGATTGCCTTGTAATACTCCTTAAAAGCCGGGTCGGTATCTATGGGAAACATATACAGATTCTCAAGAATGTCCAACCCGAATTGCTGCTTCATCAAGGCTTTGGTCCGCAGAAGATACTCATAGTATTTCAGCATCAGCCGCTCGGAGCTGTCGGGGTCGAAGGTGTAGTGTGACGCGGATATCAGCAAGAACTCGTGAAACTTTATCAGGAATTGTAGATTCCCGTTCTTTTTGACATACGACTTTGCATTTTGTATGTTCTTGAATTCATTGTCATCAAGTGCTCCCCCTTGTGCTACATATATCTTGACACAGATATGGTCTAACAGGTTTCGAAGTTGTGCAAGTATATTTTGCGACATAAAACCACGGTCGTTTTCATTCTCCTCGATATTGCGGCATATGTTGTCGTTGATATTCTTGATGTATTGTTCCATAACCATGCTGTAAATTCGATGTATCCGTTAATTCGGAGGCTGATATGCCCACGCTGCGCATGGATGCGAAGTTACATAATAATTCGCTGACTTGCGGCATGCAGATGGTTGTTTTTCCCAAGGAAGTAGAGGGGATTTATTCAACAATCGATGTCATGGCCACGAATGCCAGCCCTATGCCCGTGGCAGTAAGCAACCCGCGCAATGATATTTTCAAGGTTGCTGCGGCTTTTGATGCCTTCCCTCACGCCAAGACCAGCATCTCCAAGCCCAGCGCCCCCTCCTGCCCGCAGAACCGACATTGGTGGATATTGTGGCCAGCTTTTTCATGGCCGTGGCCGACTTGGTGGCTACATTCAACTGCTTGCATGTGGTAACAAGATATCGCGGCCAACTGGGTGTGAACCTCAACTCCTGTAAGCGTGGCAAATGTCCCCATCAGTTCGTCAATCGAAACACCCAGCGTGGCGGCATTACCTGTCACCCTCGGTAGTGCCTGCGCCAGCTGCTCGAACGAGGTTACACCGTTTTTGGCCGTCAGCTGTATCTTATCCTGTATACCGGCTGCGACACCCCATTACAGCCCGTAGTTTTTGATAAGCGTGGAGGTGACACCGACAACCTTGTTTATATCGGCGATGCCGCCCACGGCGCTGCGTGCCGAGGGTTCTAGGAAGCTGATTCAGTTGTCTTCGGGCACGCCGTTCGAAACGACCTGGTAGAATTTGCGCTATTTTGCTATTTTTGATAATGAGGTCTTGGGAACGCGGAGAGAAAGAAAGAACTCAAAAACGCATGAACGAGATTGATGCCCTGTTTGATAATTATTACTGTCCGCTAAACCATAAAAAGGCGAGTCCAACTTCTGCCGTTCAGGAAGTTGGACTCGCCTTTTTATGGTTTAGCGGACAGGATTAAAATTTTTACGTCTTTATAGACAATTTAACCCACCGTTTTGTTCAGACGAAATTAATAATAAGCACTCACAAATATGCGTACCTGGCAACTGAATGGGTTTTTCCAATCATCAGTGTGTTTCTCTAATTTATATTCACATCTCATGCTACGTAACATATTGCCAAACTCATCCATGAGTGCGCCTCGTCCATTCTCTTGATAAAAAGGACTGACACATACTAAAATATGATTGTGACTCATGTCTGAATTTAAAATACTGGCAATGTTGTGACGTTCAAACTCAATGATATCTAAAACATTCGAGAATAGATGGATTACCGTATCAGATTGCGGGCGTATATAGTCTTCTGTCAATTGTCCGGCAGAGACATTATATGCTGTTATTTTAGAGTTTTCATAGAACTGCTCCAAATATTGTAATCCTAGCGTCAGCGAAGCTTTACTTGGTTCGATTACAGTGAAATCGGATATTTTATCGTTGTCAATATAATGGTTCTTAAGAAAGTCAGACAACACCATTTCTGCAATACATTGGCCACAACCATAGTCAACGACAGAGATACTTCCTTCTGACCATACCTTATGTGGGATGCGGTCATACGCTATCAGAAGCTTTTGTCTATGTATTTCTCCGTAAGAAGATATATACATATCAAGCTGCTCTTTAGTCGTGAGGTTGGCGAGGCCGTTTTCCAACTCATCTTTCAGCTTCTTTTGTTTATTCTCTGAAAGTGAGTTGATATGTTGTTTCACAGACTCCACAACATCGTCAAACGATAATCGAGAGGCATTGAATTGTGGGATAAAATGAAATGCTGATGTCTGTTTCATATAATTGAGTCGTTGTCTGGGTTCTGCTGATGCCGAAGGTAATTCTGACGGGCGGAAACCGGGGACGTGTTAGCGTAGCAGTATGCGCATCCGTGCGGGCAGGTATTGTAAGTCCCAATATCCTTTGATGTGATACAACCGCAGAGTGAGCGTTGGCCTTTGTCTGTTTTAGAATTGCGTATCAAAGGTTCTAATTCCGGCGATAATCGGCATATCAGCTCCGGGTCTATGCAGTGGTTGTGACTGATTCCAAATTCTGACAGATCAACTTTTTCGGCGCAGGTCGCAAGTTCGAGACCAAGCTTCATATCTGCCAGTCTGTGTGAAAATTCAACCATTTCGTCCTCCGACCACTCATGATAGTTTATCCCTGCATCGGAAAGATTCCGACCGACTTTGCGATATGAGGATATATCAGCAAAACTAAACACCAGTTTCTCGACATATCCGCGTAATTCGCCTGCTATATTGCTGATTTTATGCAATAAATCCTCTGCCGAAATTCTGTCTGTCAGAATCAACGGGTCGAACCGCCAAACGACTGAACCTAAGCCCAATTCATCAACCAGACGTTTGAATGTTTCAATTCGCCCGTGCAAAGGTGGAACACTCGGCTCTAATCCCTCGGCCTCGTAGTCATTAAGTGTATATTGGACGTAACAACCAATCTCTTTTTGTTTCAAGATTGGCAAGAACGGAAATAGCGGCGCAGGATTCTTCGACCAGAATACGATGAATTTGGTATTGTCAAAAGAAACGTATGAATCCTTGCCATTGTAGGGGTTACGCCATCTTACATGCCCTTTGCCGAGACAATTGAAAAACCAGTTACTGTAGAACGCCGGAATATCGGTAGCACGACTTGCCGAAACAATCAGCGGAGCCTGCGCATCGACAATATTGCCGTCATCTAATGTAAATTTTATCTTTTCGTTTTTCATGGTGCAAATTTAATATCGAATATGGGCAATAATAAGGTGCACTAATGCTAATAAATGTTATACTTTATAATTGTGACAAAAAAGCCATATATAAACCGAATAGAGTCTGTTTATCGGCAAAACTTTTATCAAAGTTGAGTCTAACACGGTAAAAACTTGCTGATATCGGCAAGTTTTTACAAGAGTATCCATAATTAAATATGATTGTTCTTTCGGCTCGTGCATTGGGATTATTCACAAAATTGTCAAGGATACACGTCGTCCGAGGCCCTCGAAGATTCGGAATAGGGTGTTAAGCTGAACATCGGCTTTTCCGTTTTCCAGACGGGATATGTAGGTTTTCTTTGTGCCGATACGCTCTGCAAGCTGTTCTTGTGTCAGACCAGCTTTAAGACGTTCTGCTTTAAGCGTTTCAGCCAGACAAAAAGCGGCTGCATCGGCATCAAATTGTTCACGCTCCTGGGTTCCGGGGTTACCGTATTCTGCATCAAGAAGCTCGTCGAATGTACGCGCGTTCATGATGGCTTCTTTCTTTGCTTTATCCATTATCTTTATCGTTAAAGTATTCTTTTATTAATTTTTTAGCTCGTTCGATTTGCTGCTTGGGAGTCTTCTGCGTCTTCTTCTGAAAACCGTTGAAGAGAATTACAAGAGAGAACCTTCATCAAAGCAACAGAAGATGCGAAGTATATTATTTCCGACTTCAACGCGAATTTCATATAACCCGTCGGCATCTTCCATATTCTTCAGAATGGTCTTTGGAACTCTATCCACAGTCTTGACAACGTTGATGCAGTAGTTTATTTTGCGTCTCACTGCATCAGTCTGAGCCACGTAGAACCCCTTGAAGTAGTCTTTGTATAGCTTTATGGTTCGGTTCGCCATATCTTATTATGTAACCGCAAAGTTAACTAAAAAGTTTACTTTGACAAAATTATTCATGAGTTTATTTCAGAGAGATTGAGTTGGCGGCATCACGCTTCTTTTGGTTCACGACCTCGGCGTAGATCTGAGTTGTTGCCACGTTTTTATGCGTAAGCATTTTACTGACAGTGTAGATGTCAGTACCGTTGGTAATCAGCAATGTAGCATAAGTGTGGCGCAGCCCGTGGAAGGTGATTTTCTTCTTGATACCGGCATCTTTGAGCCATTTCTTGGACGGCTCGCGGGTATGGGCACGACTCAGCCCTTTGAATACCATGCCTCGACCTTGTTCGCCACAGTACGACAAGGCTTCATCGCTTAATGGCAGTGTCGCCTGCGTCTTGGTTTTCTGGGCGCGGATGCGCATACAGTAGCCACCATCGGGCGACAGTTCGATGTTCTCCCAACGGAGCTGGAGAATATCGCTGATGCGAAGTCCTGTCATACAGGCGAAGAGTGATGCACGTTTTAGTACATCGACTTTGCATGGCGTGGCAGCCAGTTTCTTAACCTCCTCGATTTCGA
>Ga0209694_1000554_pt1 | contig 56990 bp, 54 predicted proteins | sample GluameincwithD2O_FD_187499 | JGI IMG/M metagenome (GOLD analysis project Ga0209694, IMG submission 187499) | Mouse cecum microbial communities from Vienna, Austria - Glucosamine amended microcosms incubated with D2O (SPAdes) (version 2) | ecosystem: Host-associated > Mammals > Digestive system >... | reverse complement strand
AGTTGTTTAAGTTATCGAACTAAATACCAAATTTGTTAAAGAAAAAGCACCCAGAGCGTTAAGCTGAAATAACCAAGTGTTAATCAACTTGACGCCCAAAATGGGTGCTTTTATATAACCACGAACACGCGTTTCAAATCTGAACTCAGATTCTATTTTTCAGTATGAAGGTCTCGGTCATTATTCATCTGATTTCACTATGACTTCCTGCGCACTTTCTTCTTGCTTTGGCATGAGGATGTTCACGAAAGATCGGATGAAAAAACAAGACCAAAAATTGTCGAGAAACGCGCAAAAGTAGGAAAACAGAATTTGCAAAACTAAAAAAACTCCCTGAAAACAGGGAGTTCAGAATTTATGAGAGCACTTTTCTAGAATAAGAGAAATAAGTCAATGTTTACAATGAATCAGTTATGCTTAGCCATTTAGAATAATTCAAGGATTTGACAATCAATTGGCTTAAATTTGTTAAATGAGTTTTCGTGTCGGAGAAGGTCCAAGTTTCTTTTCCTCTAACAGACGTAAAACACATTCTTTTGCGACGGTGTTATCGCCTTTCCAAGGAACCCGGCCTTCTTCATGGTACATGAACGGCTCATCACCTTTACCAAGAATCAAGACGGTATCCCCTTTCTTTGCGGTTTCGATGGCCTGTCGTATGGCCTCATAGCGATCTTCAATGAAGACAGTCGTCGCTTTGTGAATACCCTTTTTAATTTCTTCGGCAATTTCCTTTGGATCTTCATCGCGAGGATCATCCTCAGTTAAGAAGATATTCGAACAATACTTATCTGCGATCTCTCCAAATACGGGACGCTTGGCTTTATCGCGTTTACCCGCAGAGCCAAAGACGGCAATCAGACGGCCATTTTCTGAAGCAATAGACTGTCCGAACTCCATAATCTTTTCGATTCCATCTGGAGTATGAGCAAAATCGACAATGATATTGAAGTCCTGTCCTTCCTTGATCTGTTCTAACCGACCGGCAATCTGTGGAATAGCTTTTGCTTTTTCAATCAGCTCTTCAATATCCGATCCGGTTTCAGCACAGGCTGCAAATGCTGCCAGCAAATTATAAATATTGAATTCTCCTAAAAGATTGGAAACGACACGATATTTTTTGCCTTTTACTGAAAGATCAAACTCCATGTGATCTTCGAGAAGTTTGATATTCGTTGCCCGATAATCCGCTTCCTGCTTAATGGAATAACTGATGACTCTTGCCTTGCTTGCAGAAGAGAGCTGATTGAACGTTTCATCATCCTTATTGAGAATGCTGACTCCTTCACTTCTGACCCGTTCCTTGAAAAGTTTGGATTTGGCTTCGAAATAGTTTTCCATGGTTCCATGAAAATCCAGATGATCATACGTCAGATTCGTAAAGACAGCGGCATCAAAATCAACTCCATCCACACGGCCTAAAGCCAGACCATGTGAGCTGACTTCAAGTGCACAGGCTTTCATTCCTCCATCGACCATATCCTTAAGCGTTTTTTGCAAAAGCAACGTATCAGGTGTAGTCAGAGAGGGTGCCAGATTGGTGTTTCCATAGGAAATGGCAATGGTCCCAATGTATCCGCAAGGTGTTTCTGGTTCCTGAAAATGACGAATGATATTGGTGATGGTAGATTTTCCATTTGTGCCCGTCACGCCAAACATTTTCATTTTATCGGATGGTCGGCAATAGAAAATTCGGGCAACCTGATTCATCGCCTCATTGACATCATCCACCTTAATATAAATGGCTCCCTCTTTCTTTTCAGGTATCTCTCGGGAATGGACGACAGCTAAAGCGCCGGAATCCACTGCCTGATCGATAAAGTCATGACCATCGAAAGTTAAGCCTGGCAGACAGAAATACATATCTCCCGGCTTAATTTTTCGAGAATCAAAGCAAAGTCCGGATATATTAACCGTTGGAGCATTTTTAAACATTTTTGATAGACGCATGATTGTTTACCTCTGAATTTCTTCACAAATGAACACGCCATCCTCTATGCCGAGAATTTTAACTTCGATTCGGCCGCTTGTTTGGACAGGATGTAAAACTTTTGCTGGATGATACTGTTTAGTATACCCGAGCATAATATCAGGATGATTATTTTCTGGTCTTTCGAGTAAAATTTCCGAAGTTTTGAACCGCTTCATATCATTTTGACGAAGCTGATCAGAAAGCTTTAACAGTTCATGAGTGCGTTTCTTCGCCACAGCGGCATCGATGAAACCACTCATCTTGTCAGCGGCTGTCCCCTTTCTTCTTGAATAAGGAAAAACATGCAGGAACGAAAAGCCAATTTCTTCAAGATTCTTTACAGTCTGCGCAAATTCTTCGTCACTTTCCTGGACAAATCCGGTTATCACGTCGGTTGAAATCGAAATATCTGGAACTTTTTTGCGAATCTCAGAGACTCTTTTCTTGAATTGTTCAACCGTGTATGGACGTTTCATGCGAGCCAGAGTCTCATCAGAGCCAGCCTGAATCGGGATATGAAGATGAGGCAGAATCCGTGGATTTTGAGCCATCAGATCAAGCAGCTCATCATTAACTTCTGTAATCTCGATGCTTGAAATTCTGAACGTGACATTTTCGTCGGTTTCTTCAAGGAGCATCGAAAGAAGCATAGAAAGATTTGTTTTTCGAAAGGAGTAACGGCCTGTATGAATTCCCGTCAGTACCAGTTCTAAATGTCCGGTTTCTGTCAGACTTCTTGCCGTTTTGATGACCTCTGCAGGAATCTGGCTTCGTTCGGGTCCTCTGGCTAAAGGAATCTGACAATAAGCACAGTATTGATTGCACCCATCCTGGATTTTCAAAAACGCACGGTGCTGATGCTCGAAATGTCCAATCGGCATATTATCAAAATCAGATATATCTTCTATCGGACTGACCTCGAAATGAAGTTTTCTTTCTTTGGATTCAATTCCATTGGATTCATCAGACATCCAACCTCTCTGATTCATCAGTTTTTCAATCCATGCTCCAAATTCTGACTTGTGAGAACTGCCCAGAATTAAATCAGCCTGCAGGCCTTCTGCAATGTTCGGTTCAACCACCTGGGCATAGCAGCCCACAATAACGACAATCGCTTCCGGATTTTCCTTGCGTGCTTTTCGAATCTTTTTTCGGCTCTTTGCGGCAGCTGTATTGGTTACTGTGCAAGTATTGATAATGACAACATCTGCTTCACTTTCCGATCGCTCGTTCTTTTCGTTGAGACTGTGATTCAAATTGGATGAATTTGAATTGAATTCATCCTCTGAATCTCTGTGTATTTCTATAAGGCCCAGCTTTTCAAGCTGTTCCTGATAGTATCTTGTTTCGTATTCATTCACCTTGCATCCAAGGGTGATAATTTCAAACGTTCTAATCTTGTTCAATCCGGGTCTCCTTGTTCTATAAGTATGATTTAATCCTCAAATGGATTAATGTGGATCGATTATTAATCCAAAAAAACCTCAGTAAACTTAAAATATAATTCAAGAAAGATAATTGTCATCCCTGAATCCTGTTTTAATTCCTCTTACCAGCCGATCGATTTTATCATAATCAAATTCAATTGCACCAGTCAGATCAGGTCGTATTAGTCCGGATTTCCCGATTCATATAAAAAACCGGCTGCTGGTGATAGCCGGCTTAATTCATCAATTCGCAGTAATCTTAGAGAATCAATCATTTTAAACGTTTTTTAGTCGATTAATTCTTCTTGTTTTGCAAAACGAAATCATCAGTTTTTTGATTGAGATATTTTGATTAAGAGACCGAGATCAGATCATTCAGGCCTGATCATTGGCTGGTTTTAAATGCGACTGATATTCAATCACACTTAAAACATACATGCTCGCAGTTTCTGCTCTTAGAATCTGAGAACCCAAAGAACAGGGTACAAAGCCTAAAGATTCAAGGACTTCGATTTCTTTTGGCTCAAATCCGCCTTCTGGACCAATCACTACAGTAACAGAGGAAGGATTGTCCATCAGACAGGCGCTGATGTGATTGGATCCATCTTCTTTTTCATAGGCGACCAGATTGCATTGGGATTTGTAATCGGCCAATCCTTTCAGAGAGGAAATGGGTTCAAGGACGACATAGTCTGCCCGATTACACTGTTTGCATGCTTCTTCAAGAATTGTACTCCAGCGGTCATATTTCTTCGAAAGTTTCTTCTCATCGATTTTTACCACTGTGTTTTTACATTCAAATGGAACAATCCGGCTGACTCCCAGCTCTGCTGCTTTCTGAAGCATCAGTTCCCACTTATCCTGCTTGATTAAAGCAGCGCATAAAGTGACATCAACCAGGCGTAAATCAGCTTTTTCGACTCCGAAAACATACAGAAAAGGCTTTTCCTGCGGATGAGCCAGGTAGATTTCATCTTCATGAACCAGTCGAATCGTTTCTTTGGGTGATGATCTTAATACATCGAATATATGGTGAGCCTGTTTTTCATCCAGGCAGAAATTTTCATTGAGATTTACCGGATTTTTTGCAAAGACCTGTTTCACTCTTTTGCTCCATCTTCTGCCATTTTCAACAATTCCTTTACGTCATGGCGTTTGAGTTTTCGGCATTCGCCAGGACGAAGACCATCTACTGTTACATTTCCAAACTGATAGCGATTCAGTCTGCGGACTTCTTTTCCCAGAGCCTTCATCATATTTTTAACCTGATGATTCTTTCCTTCAAAAATAGTCAGAGTCAGCTGCATTCGATCACGGCTGTAATCTTTCTCTCGAACAAATACCTTGGCAGGAGCATAAGTTTCTCCTTCGAATGTGAATCCTTTTCTGAGTTTTCTTATATCGTCATCGCTGAGAATACCCTGGATATTGACTTCATATGTCTTAGGAAGATGATATCGAGGATGAATCATCTTGTTTGTAAAATCGCCATCGTTAGTCATAAGCAGAACTCCGCTGGTATCATAATCAAGACGGCCAACTGGATAGAGTCTGTGTTCAGAAGGAACATAATCTAAAACGGTTTTACGTCCTTCCTTATCATCTTTTACCGTACATACGCATCCCTTTGGCTTGTTCAGGACAAAGTATATTTTTTCTTCCTTGTCAATTCTTTTTCCATTTACAGTAATATTGTCATCTCCTCGAACTTTTGTCCCCAATACATTGACAACCTTACCATTGACTTTCACTTTTCCATTCAGGATCAGTTCTTCAGCTTTTCTTCGAGAACAGATTCCAGCCTGCGCTATGACTTTCTGCAGTCTTTCCATCATTGAACCTTCTTTCCTTAAGAGTGAATCAAGGCAATCTCAATTCACCGCATTCCAAGACCAGTAAATCGTGATCTTATTGGATTATTATATTATTGAATACTTTCAGCTTATCACGATTCATAACTTTAGCATGAAAAAAGAGCCATTCAGCAGGCTTGAACATCCTGCTGAATGGCCCTCATGAATCCAATGTAATTATTGTGTACAGCTTTTCATCGCAATGCTTTTCTTAATGGTATTGATTCAATTTCTTTGAATGATCTGAATCATTTGAAATTAGTAAAACAAATTGACTGGATTATATTGATCTGATTGCACAAAGTGTCTGGTTTATTAATCGGATAATCGAGATATGACAGAATCCTCTGTACTGATATCAGAAAATTGATCATCGCCTTTCAGATCGCTTACTGATCCAAATAAAAGTCCCTCACTTTCCTGTACCTTCAGCTCTGGCAGTTCTTCAAGAGTTTCAATTCCAAAAACATCCATGAAATGACCACTCACTTTGTATAGCAATGGTTTTCCAACTGCGTCTGAACGACCATCGGTTTCGATGAGTTCTCTGGCCTGCAGTTTCTTAAGCATGGCTTCACAGCTAACTCCACGAACCGCTTCAATTTCTACGCGGGTGATAGGCTGACGGTAAGCAATAATTGCGAGTGTCTCTAAGGCAGCTGAAGAAAGCGAAGGAACAATGATTTCTTCATACAGCTTTTTGGCTTTGGTATAAACGGCTTCTTTTGAAATGAATTTATAGCGCCCGCCAAAACACATCAATTCAAAGCCATGATCAGACAGTTCATACTCTTTTCTGATCTCGTCAAGGACCTGAGAGATTTGAGTCCGGGTTGTATTGAAGAGAACTGATTGAATCTGTAAAAGACTTAATCCATCTTCTCCGGCAATAAAGATTAAACCTTCAATCATTGCCTTTAAGCTTAACGGTGTAACTGTTTGTTCATTTGCTTCATCCTGCTGCAGGATCTGATTTTGATGATCCGATTGATGATCGACTTTTTTCTGGTCTTCAGTTGATATGGTTTCTAGATTCGATACAGCCATATAATTTCGTCTGCCTCCTTCAGAGTTTCAGTTTCAGTTTTTTTACTTCCTGGCAGATTGTCATTCCACTCCGATTTCTGATCATCGGCTTTTGCATCATTTGAGACATCAGAATGACTTATTTCTGAATCTTTAATTCGAGATGAATTTTCATTTTTGTTTTCTAATCGAAAAGCCAGAACCTGCATGTGGATCAATTCAAGAATGGCTAAAAAAGTAACGATCATCTCATGCAGACTGTTTATATCTTCTAAAAACCATTCAAAGCGGCTGGGGTTTTTCATGATGACCAGCCGCTCTTTGATCTGCTCGATTCTTTCTTCAATCGAAAGCTCCCTCATTTCAACCGATGTATCCAGAGGATTCAGAATCGCCTGCCGCTGAAGAACTCGTTTCATCGCCTTCAGCAAATCATCCAGAGGAACATGAATCAGGGCATCGCTTTGCCTAGGGATTGACCATTCATCAATCATGGAAGCCGGCTGGCGATCAAATTTACGGCTTCTTTCTTCCAGCTTCTGCTCAAGACAGGTTGAAAGTTCCTTAAACCGCTGATATTCAAGCAGTCTGGCGACCAGACGATCCTTCTGGTCTTCCTCATATTCAGAGTCAGCTTCTTCTTCTTTTTTCGGAAGCAGCCTTTTTGATTTATATTCAAGAAGTATCGTAAATTCGACAAGATATTCACTCGCGTTTTCCAGCTCTTCTGAAGAAACCTTCCGGATAAAAGCACAATACTGATCCGCCAGCTGATCTAAATCCAGATCAAACAAATCGAGTTTATTCTTCTGAATCAAGTGCAGCATTAAATCAAGAGGTCCTTCAAACTGTTCAAGTTCAGCACTGAATTTCATAACGTAGACGCGGTCGTTTATCGTGTTCTCGAATTCCTGTTCTCGAATTTTTAAACGTTACGAGGCCGCTTTCTCCTTTCTGTCAGAGTTTCTTATTTTGACAGATCTCATCTCAATTTAGCAAATTGAAATCATTGATCCAATTCATTCTTCTGAGTGGTCAATCGAAGCTTTAATGTAAATGCTAAAGTGGTTATTCCTCAAAAAAAATCCAATGGTAAAATACGTTCAGGAAGAATCCAGACCATATATTTTAAAATCGAATGATCTGTTTCAAAGATTTCGTTATCGAACATTTGCTAAGATATTCAACTTGAATCTCTCAAACAAATCTGATTCTGACCAGACTGAGCCATTTGAATCACCTACAGAATTCATAAACGAAATTTTTAATCGCGTTTTTCGGTTAGGATTGCGTTATCGCTTTCATTTTGTCATCTCTGATATGGAGTTTCTTCCAATCTTTTTTTAAAAGATTTCATTATATAGAATCATAGCGAATTAATGATCCGGATGGTAATCTATTGAAGTTTATCGGATGAATGAAAGATATCGTTTCTTAACAGATCAAGCCCGATCTTAAAACAGACAGGCAGTCTGTCTTTCTGGGCAGTTATTTTGAGAATCTTGTCTTATAAAGATTTTATTTTAATCCGATAAAATTAATACCAACTCAACAAAGAAAGTCTATAACAAAGCAGCTGATTTGAATTTGCTGTATTGATGATTAAGAAGTGAACAATTGTTCATCAATTGTTCAGACCAAAAGGCTGTATCCGACTTTGGCATTCAACAGCTTCAGGTACCAATGAATATTTATTATATAGTGAAAAATATCTGAAATGACTGTTCTTGATGGCTCTGATTTCAGATAGATAAACGAAAGGAGTTCGAATGTATGAAAAGAGCAATATCTTTTTTTCTGCTGGCGTTGTTTGTGTTGTTTATTATTCAGCCTAACCTTGATGCGAAAACTCAGACAGCGCAAATTCGTACTCCTGAAATGACGGATTCTGTTTTAACGAATGACGATATATCCAGAAAGACCTCCAAATCGCAGGCAACCATCGTAATTGATCCTGATAAGGGTGGGATGGATGCCGGTTATGATCCTGTGGGTCATTTAGCCGAAAAAGACGTTGCCATGCAGCTTGCCATTAATATTGGAGGCGCTCTTGAATCGGCTGGTTATCATGTGGAATATACCCGTTGGTATGACAATGTTGAAACTTTTAACACCCGAACTGAAAGCGATCAGAACCGCCTGGATATTGCAAAAAGCATGAATCCGCAGTATCTGATCTCCATACGGTTTAATACCGGGGATTCTCTTTCAAAAGGATTCTCAGTATTTACGCAGCCTGATAACGAGCAGCTAGACACCCTGGCAAATGAGATTGCCACGCAGATTCAGGCGACTAACTTTTCAGTTTTCGAAGGTCTCGATACCGATCACTACGCTAACTTTACCCTTTTATCGGATTTAGCCCTGCCATCAATCATGCTGCAGATGGGATATCTGACAAACAGCGAAGATTATGCCAAAATTTCTGACTCCCAGTTTCAGAAGCGCATTGGAGAAGCCATTGCCCAGGCTTTTCTGAACACCGTAGACTGAGAATCTCAAAAAGCTGATCTTCGCTTTTTGATTGCCTGAACGAATAGATTAAAGCAGAAGTTACTTCCGATCGAAATTGACTCTGTTTTCATTTCCATTTCAGTAGTTCAAGTTCTTTTTACAGAAAGACTCAGATAAAATTTTACCGGAGCATTCAAAGGCTTCTGGCTTTTTGAAACTCATTATACAAATCGAATACAAAACATCAAAAAAAACAAACACACCTGCATCTAATCATTGCAGGAATAAGGAGCATAATTTATGAGAGAAAAAGAAATATTTCATGGACATGTTTTTGATGTAATTCAAAAAGAAGTTGAAATTGATGGACGTGAGTGCATCCGTGATCTTGTTGTTCACCATGGCGGGGTCGCATTATCTTGTGTCAAAGATCACCAGATTCTTCTGGTCAGGCAGACCAGAACGGCTGCTGATGCGATCACTCTCGAGATTCCGGCAGGAACCATTGAACCACATGAAAAACCTGACGTAACCGGGCTTCGAGAACTCAATGAAGAAGCAGGGCTTACCTGTGAAAAGATGAATCTGATTACTGCTTTCTGGCCAACTCCAGGTTATTCCACTGAAGTCATCTATGTTTACGAATGCCTTGGACTAAGTGAAGTGAATCAAAGACGACCGCTTGATGAAGGCGAAGACATTACGTCTTTATGGATGGATCTGGATGAAGCAAAAAGAGCCATTGAAGAAGGTTCAATTCGCGATGGCAAAACGATTATTGCGATCTATCATGCATTATTAAAGGAAAAGGATCACTGATTGATTCAATGCTTTTTACTTTCGTACTTTACATAAAAGGTTCAAGGAGCTTCTGATATTTTTTAAGATTTCATGACTTGTTTCTGAAAATTGATGAAAACATTTTACTGAAGTTCTAAAATATCTTCGAAGGAACTCATTTGGGATCAGAAACCTGCATTAACCTAATGATGTTTAAAGGAAGCTGAATCAATCCCTTCATGCTGCTGATTCAATAAATTGAGAATTATAAAATAAGAAAAAAGAGAAAATGATATGAGAGGAAAAAAACATGGTAAATTTTGTCTTTATCTCGCCAAACTATCCTGAAAACTATTGGATGTTTGCCAGAGGACTAAAAAAGAATGGAGCGCGTGTGCTTTGCGTAATTGATACTCCCTACGAATCTCTTCGCCCGGAACTGCGCGAAAATATGGATGAATGCTATAAAGTAAGCAGCTTTAATAATTACGATGAAGTGTTTAAAGCTGTAGCTTATTTCTCCTATAAATACGGAAAAATTGACTGGATTGAATCCAACAACGAAGCATGGCTTGAACTGGATGCGCGCCTTCGTGATGATTTTAATGTCAAGACTGGTTTCTCTCAGGAAAAAATCATTGAATTCCAGTCCAAATCCGCAATGAAAGCCTACTATGAAAAAGCAGGATTAAAGACAACTCCGTATTGTCTGCCGCAGACTCTGGACGAAGCTCTGGGCTTTGGAAATCGAGTGGGTTATTCATTGGTTTTAAAACCAGACCATGGTGTTGGAGCCAGCTTTACTTACCATATTCATGATGAAAACGAACTTCGACATTACTGGAATGAGGCTAAAAACCTTGGTGCGCAGATGATTCTGGAAAAATATGTGGAAGGCGATATTGTTACCCTTGATGGCGTTGCGGATTCTGAAGGAAAGATTCGTTTCCTTGGCAGTATGGAATATGTTTCCAACTGCATGGATTCTGTTCAGAATCATGACTCAATCGGTTCCTACTATACACTCGAGCTTCCACAGGAATACCGTGAAATTGCACAGCGTGTAGTAGACAGCTTCGGTATTAAAAACCGTTTCTTTCATGGTGAATATTTCCGTCTTAAGAAGGATACCGAAGGTCTTGGCAAGCAGGGCGATCTGGTCGGTCTTGAAGTGAATTTCAGAACACCAGGCGGATTTGCTCCAGATCTGATTAACTACACGTATGATGTAGATATTTATGACATCTGGGCTAATGTTCTTTTGAATCAGACCAACGATAAAGAAGACAAGGCGAAATATTCAGCAGGATTTGTCGGACGCCGCAACGGAAATGAATACGCTTATTCTGTTGACGAAATCATGGAAAAATACAAAGTTGAAATCATTGGACTTGAAAAATTGCCTCCTGCTTTTGCATCCGCTATGGGAGATGTTACGATCAAAGCAAGATTTACGTCTCCAGAAAGACGTCAGTCTTTTTATGCAGACAGTTTCAAAAGAAAGGCATGATGCAATTTGATTCTTAAGTTCGATATATATGCCCGTAAACTGGGCCGGAATGTTCCTGTACATATGTACCTGCCAGACGATTATATGCTGCAGGAGGACCTTCCGGTCCTTTATATGTTTGACGGACACAATCTATTCAATGATGAAGATGCCACTTACGGCCGCTCCTGGCGCTTGATTGGTCATCTTCAAAATCCAGATTTACCCAGACTGATCGTGGTCGGGATCGAATGTTCTCATGAAGGTAATGCCCGTCTATCTGAATATGCCCCCTTCCCTTTCTATGATCCAGAATTCGGAACTGCCTTTGATGGTCTGGGGAAAAAGACAATGCATTTCATTATTCATGATTTGAAGCCTTATATTGATATGCATTTTCCAACACAGCCTGATCGCATGCATACCTTTATAGGCGGATCAAGCTGCGGCGGTCTGATGGCTTTATTTGGAGCCTATCGTTATAGTTCCATCTTCTCCAAATCACTGGTGATTTCTCCTTATCTCATTCCAAGTATTTCGAATTTGATGATGGATATCTCGAGAACCTATATTAAGCAGCCAGAAAACCTGTATATTTCATGGGGTGTTAGAGAAGGCCATAATGCTCATGAATTTGTCATGGAAACCAAAGCGATCACAGATCTTTCAAATCTGTTAATCCAAAAGGGATGCCGTTTACAGTTCAATATGAAAGTTTATGGAACACATTCTGAAGAGTCCTGGGAAGACGAAGCGGATGAGTTCCTGAGGTTTCTGTTTCGATGAATCGAAAAGTAAAATCCATCTGGTTAGATTCCTTTGAAGGCCGGGAAATTGTAATCTCTGATATTCATGGGGATTATGATGGGTATAATCTGCTTTTAAAAAAGATTAATTATCAGCCTGGCCAGGACCGCTTAATTCTTCTGGGAGATCTCGTTGAAAAAGGATTCGAAAACTTAAAGCTTTTAAGACAGATCAAAAAGCAGACCGAAGAAGAAAATGTTTATGCCGTTATGGGAAACTGCGATTTTGTAGCGAAGAACTTTTTGTATTCTTACCGTCTGGACTTTATTAAAGAAGTTCTGCTTAAGAGAAAAGGTTCACTCATACATGAAATGATTCAGGAAGCGGCTTTGGATCCATTAAGCGATGAAACCGACATGGATCAATTGGCTTATGAACTTCGTAAACATTTTCTTGCTGAACTTTCATTTTTAAATGATCTGCCGCACGTGATCGAAACTCCAAAACGAATTTATTCTCATGCCGGTCTTATAGATGAAAAGACCTATGCAGATGATTTCAGGTATGTTCTGACCTATCCGTTGTTTGCCGAGTGTGAGATGCGCTTTACTAAAATGATTGTTGTTGGACATATGCCAGTCAGTGAATACTGCCGTTTTAAAGCCGACTGTAATCCCCGTTTCTTTTCCGAAAGTAATATTTTCTCAATTGACGGCGGAAATATGGTAAAAAAAGCTGGCCAGCTCAATGCAATCATTTTTGACGGCAATCTGGTCAGTACGGATTTTATTGATCATCTGCCATTAGCCAGAGCCAAGGTGACAACTCATCCCAAAAATAGAACCAGCTTTGTGATCAGCTTTAATCGAGGTGAAGTTGAAGTCGTCGAAGAAGGAGAAACATCATCCAGAGTATATTCTCCCTATTTAAAAAGAACCTTCTGGATTGATAATGATTTTCTCAAAGGCCATAAGGGAACCGATTTTACCAATTATGAGATGCCTTTAAGACAGGGTGAAGCCGTTAAAGTCATTCAATCCTATGGCAGCAAAACACAGGTGAAAAAACAGGGGATCATTGGCTGGACGCTTACTGAAAATCTGGAATTTGATGAATTGAAGCTGAATAATCCTCAATCCTGAAATGCTTACTTCAAAAAGCATTCATAAAATCAATCACCAACTAACTCATCGCCAATCCGCCAAATATGAAAAGCTCGAATCAGCAGGCAGCAGCTCTGCCCCTGTTGATTCGAGCCTTTTTAACCATTGTTGATATCGTTTTTGCAGGTCAGATAACAATCTGACAAAAGTAAAGTCTGCTAAAAACCGGAGTCATTCCTTTTCTTCTGATGAAACTTCTTTTTCCTCTTCAGTCTGAACAGAAAGAACATATTGATCCATAGCCTCTTTCATATAAACCTTCAGATAATCTACCTCTTCCTGACTCGTATGCCAACTCGTGCATAATCGAATCACCGTATCATTACCCCAGGTCCCCCAGATTTCAAAGTCGATTCTCTCTTTGAGATACTTATACTGGATCTGATTTAAGACGATGAAAATCTGGTTTGTGGTTGAACGCATATACATTGGATAACCCAATTCAATCGCTGAGTCCTGAATCTGTTTAGCTAATTCATTGGCATGTTTAGCGCATTTATAAAAATCATCATTTTCAAACAGACCAATAAACTGTAAAGCGATCAGCCATCCTTTAGCCATGATCGCTCCGCTCTGTTTCTGTACATAGCGGAAATAAGGTTTTAAATCTGGATTGGTGATCACAATGGCTTCACCGAATAAACCACCATTTTTGGTCCCGCCGATATCAAAGATATCGCACCATCTGGCAATATCATTGAGTGAATAGTCAACACCTGACATCAACGCGGGACCTAAGCGGGCTCCATCCATCATCAGATACATATCAAATTTCTTGCATATCTCAGAGAGCTTTTCAAGTTCATTTCGTGTATAGACGGTTCCCAGTTCGGTTGAATTGGAAATATAAACCAGCCTTGGCACCTGAAAAATTGTCGTGTCTTCAATAATCCGCAGATAAGCTCTTTCCAGAGATGAAGGAGTAATCTTTCCATTGCTGTTGGGAATGGTAAATACTTTGTGCCCGATGGCTTCAATCGCTCCCGCTTCATGGACGACAATATGAGCTGTATCAGCAGCGAGCACAACTTCATAAGGACGAAGACAATGGCGGATCATTGTCAGATTAGCCAGAGTCCCTGAAACAATAAAATGAATATCTGAAGGAGTGTCCGGCAGTTTTGACTGGATTATTTCTGCTGCCCGTTTACTGTATTCGTCACAGCCATACCCCGGATGTGATTCCTCGTTTGATTTAATGAGAAGCTGCATGATCGAATCAACACATCCTTCACCATAATCATTTCTGAAAAAGATCATAATTTATTCTCCTTACTTCATTTTTCAATCCATCTCAAGGTCTCTTTAAAGATAATTACAGATGGAGTTCATCAAGAACATCAAATTTGAAAACGGATTTTAGCATATCACAGTTTCATCCTGGATATGAAAACTGCATTGAGCAATCACCGGTGATCCGTTTTAATTAATGGACTTCATAGTCAATGTGGATGATTTATCGTTTTTGAGTCTTGGTTACTTTAATACACAGACGCTCTGAGCCGGCATGAGCAGCTGCCCATTTTCCATATGAACGCTCTGGTCAGAAGTCAGTAAAACGCCTCCAATTTCAACAGGTAATCCAGATAAGGTCATATTCTCAACATTTACTTTTTGCTCAGTATCACCAAAATTATAAATTACCATCACTTCCGAATTTTCTACACTCTTTTTTAATACAAGTATATCCTCTGTATTCAGGTCATTTACTACTTCGGTTTTTCCACTGCTGATTGCGGTATAGGAATCACGAAGCAAAATGGCCTGCAGGATAAAGTTCAATACCGAATTTCCATCTTCTTTTTGCTCTGAAAAAGAGCCAAAAGTCAGCTGGTCTCTGATTTCAGCCATCTGATCCTGGCTTTTTTTATCTGGATCAGACTGTTGATCTTTCGAATCAGAATTCTTCTTGGCATTTTCAGAAGATGCTTCCATAAGCACTGGAGATAATGCCTCACTGACTAGATCAAATTCGTTGCTTGGAAGTCCAATTTCATCTCCAGCAGTGATAAAAATCTGACCACTTGAAAGCATCTGCAGAGCCATCAGCATTTTAAATGTATTTGCCTTTTTTTCAGTCTTTAAAAGGTCAAGTGTATTTTCTGGGGTATTTACATATGTGGCTGGATAAGCAATTTTCTGATTGGATTGCTCAATCAGATCGCCAAGCTCTTTGGCGCTGATCGTCCCTGTTGCCGCTTTGGCCAGATCTCCTTCGACTCCTGCATTCTTCGATAACGCAATCCATCCATCAACAGACGAAAGATCTGACTCTAAATTGGCTGTACTGAATACAACAATCGCATTTGGGTTGAGCTCAGTGACTGTATTTACAAGCCATGAAGAAAACTCCGCATTTTTCTCCTTGGAATTAGAATAAAATGCGTTCATATCTTCAATATAGAACCCCTGAACTCCCAAAGACAGATAATGTTCAATGACTTTTCTGACCATCGTTCTGAATGCTTCAGAATCCTGTGAAAAATTTGGCGCATCGGTGCCGTTAAATCCCAGATAGAAAAACGGCGAATGACCTAATGGAATCCAGTTTGAATTCGGCTGTTCATCAGTAATTGAAAACATTTGGGCATATTCTGAATTTAAATCAGTAAGCGCGGCTTCCTTTCCCAGCTCGTTTGCATGTTTTAGTACGTCTTCAAAATATGGAGATTTCACTGAGCAGGAGGATAGATCCAGGTTAATCATTACAGGAATATCCAGCTCATTTCCCTTTTGAGTAAGTTCAGTGAGGTCTTCTTCATTTCCTACTTCGCTGTTCAATTTGAAATAATCCAGAACAGAACCAGCTGAATCTTCAGAAATGATGTCAGTTAAATACACCCCCGTCATATTCAAATCTTTTTCTGCCAGTGATGGATCATCATCACTTAAGTATGGAAGAGCGTCGATGACTCCCTTTAAATCACCTTTGCCATCCCCATTGGAATCCATAAAATATTTTGTATTGATCTCATACCAGAGCCTGGCATTTGGATCAGCAAAATAGACATTTTTATTGTTAATCTCTTCCATTAAGGAAAGAGCAGTTGTTTTTTCAGAATTTACACTAGAGCATCCTGCCACACTGATTAGAAGAGCAGCTGCGGCTAATGCTTGAATAATCTTTCTCATTCGATAAAGAACCCCTTGCCTTATAATCTTTAATAATCATTGATACTGTCAGTATCTAATTTCTTTTCCCCTGGCTTTCGCCAACTTCTATTATAGTCAAATCAGACCATGCTTGCCAAAACAGTTCTGAATTTGATGAACTAACTTTGAAACTGTCTGAAAACTATGAAAATCAGTGAAAGGCAAAAAAGTATATTTCTTCATCTTCTATTTCTGAATAAGCTGATCTGTATTGTTTCTCGTTGAGAATTCATACAAAAAGCCAGCTCATACCTGCTTTTGTATGAACTGGCATTAATAAAGAATGTATTTAAATACTAAATTTAGATTTTGAACTAAAAAAACAAATTCCAATTTAACTCTGAATTTACGAGTTAGCTTGAAGCCCCATTTTTTCGTCCTTGAATAATCTTTCATCCATTAGTTTGAGATCTTTTGAGATCTTTGGGGTGAATTCCATCTGATCGAGAATGTCCTTTTGTAAATCGACTCCAGGTGCAATTTCTGTCAGGGTAAATACTCCATCATGAAGTTCAAAAACTGCGCGTTCAGTTACATATAATACTTTCTGATTGGCTTTTTTAGCGAACTCTGAAGAGAATGTAATCTGATCGATCGCATTCTTAAACTTCTTAACGGCCCCTTCCTGAACAATTTCAAGTTTCCCGTCGCCGATTTTTTCTTTGAGTCCCTTAGCCGTGAAAGTGCCGCAGAATACAACAACGGGAGTGGATTGGGTAATATTGATAAATCCACCGCACCCTGCAATTCTAGGACCAAATCGGGATACGTTGATATTACCATTCTTATCACACTCAGCCAGTCCTAAGAAAGCCTGATCGAGACCTCCGCCATCATAGAAGTCGAACATGGCTGGAGAGTCAATTGTGCACTCAGGATTGGTTGCAGAGCCAAACCCTACCCCACTTGAAGGAACTCCTCCGATGTTTCCGGCTTCTACAGTCAGTTTCAGACCAGGCAGATTTTCTTCATTGGCTACTTTGGCAATTCCTTCGGGAATACCGATTCCAAGGTTTACCACCGCATTAGGACTTAGTTCCATGGCAGCCCGTCGGCTGATGACTTTTCGAGCATTTAAAGGCATGGCTTCGATTTGATTCATTGGCTTCTTAATCTGTCCGGAAAGTTCTGGCAGATATGGATTCATATAAGTCTGCCAATGATTCTCAGGAGTTCCTTTTACGATATAGTCGATACAGATTCCGGGAACTTTGACATCCTTCGGATTTAAGGAACCATCCGCAACGACATCTTCGACCTGAGCAATCACGATGCCCCCATTATTTTTAACCGCCTGAGCCATCGCTAAAGCGTCCAGAAAAGCAGCTTCCTTTTCCATGGTCATATTTCCGCTTTCATCTGCATATGTACCACGAATTACTCCGACATCGATCTTCAGAGGTTTATAACGAAGGTATTCCTCGCCATCAATGACCATCAGTTCTACCAGGTCTTCTTTTGTAATATCATTCATTTTACCGCCCTGTAAACGCGGATCGACAAATGTATTCAGACCGATTTTTGTGATGACTCCTGGGCGATTGCCAGCGATCTCGCGAAGAAGCTGGCTTAATGTTCCAATTGGCAGATTCCAGGCCTGGACTTTATTCTCATTCACGAGTTTTGCCAGCGCTGGGACCAGATTCCAATGCCCACCTACGATGGATCGAAGCAAACCTTCATGGGCCAGATGATTCATTCCAAGTTTATCTGTTCCATCGCCAACATTTGTTGGGAAGAAGAGATCTACATTGTTAGGATGCCCGGTTTTTAAGAATCTTTCTTCAATGGCATAAGTGATTTCCTGAGGGTGACACATGCCAATGAATCCGCTCATCGATACCCGGTCCCCATCCTGAATCAGTTCGGCAGCCTGTTGAGGCGTAATTACTTTACTCATTTAAAAGCTCCTGTAATTTATTTATTCTTAAACTGTTTAGCTGGTTTTTCCTTATTTTTATCAAGGAAGTATTCCATTCCATAAGTCTGATCTTCAGTATTGAAGCAGTTGGAGAATTCGTCGACTTCGATCGCAATGCCTTCATCCATTGTACCTTCCAGGCCTTTGTTGATCGCCCGTTTGCTTGCGGCTACGGCTTTAGGAGCATTCTTGGCAATGCCTTTTGCTAATTTCATTGCAGCATTCATCAGTTCTTCCTGTGGATAAACTGCATTTACAAGACCAATCTGAAGTGCTTTATCAGCCTTGATGTTTCTGCCCCCATAGATGATTTCTTTTGCGATGCCAACTGGAACGATACGGGCTAGTCTCTGAGTTCCGCCAAAGCCAGGAGTAATTCCTAATCCTACTTCTGGCTGACCAAAAACCGCATTATCTGCAGCCAGACGAATATCGCAGGACATAGCCAGTTCGTTGCCGCCGCCAAGAGCAAATCCATTGATAGCAGCAATTACCGGTTTATCCATTGTTTCGATCTGACGGAAAATTTTGTTTCCATAAGCACCGTATTCAGCGGCTTCTTCCTGATTCTTATCCTTCATTTCAGCGATATCTGCGCCAGCAACAAAAGATTTTGGACCTGCACCAGTGATAATGACTGCGTAAGTATCATCATCCGCAGCAACAGTATTCACAGCTTCTTCAAGATCTTTTAATACTGCAGTAGAAAGGGCATTCAGAGCCTTTGGGTTATTAATAGTAATTGTTGAAACATTACCGTCTTTTTCTAAAAGTACGTATTCCATGATTAATCCTTTCCTGAAATAGAAATAAAGCTGATCCATTTAATGGTGATCATCCGTTCTCTTAATATAAAATCGATCAAATCGAAAAATTATAGAAAAATGAAAAGGGAGAAACTGGTTTGCTTCTCCCTTTTCTGTTTAATTCTGGACAGGATGAAGACCATCCGGATATTAATGATTATAAATACTTATGGATGCTGATTGAATACCCATAAGCATCTTGTATATTTATCGATTTCTAATTTACAGAAAAACTATTTCTTGTAGTTGTAGAAACCTTCACCAGTTTTACGTCCAAGCTTGCCAGCACGAACCATTTTCTTTAACAGAGTAGTTGGACGATATTTTGGATCGCCAGTTTCATCATAAAGAACGTTCATGATTGCAAGAACGATATCAAGACCGATTAAGTCACCTAAAGCAAGTGGACCCATTGGATGGTTGGCACCAAGCTGCATCGCTGTATCGATGTCTTCTACAGACGCGATGCCTTCCTGCAGAATGCCAGTCGCTTCGTTTACCATTGGGATCAGGATACGGTTTACAACGAAACCAGGTCCTTCGTTCACTTCAACCGGAGTTTTACCGATTTCTTTAGCTGTTTCGATGACAAAAGTCTTTGTTTCTTCCGGAGTATTGGCTCCAGAGATGACTTCAACTAATTTCATGCGGTCAGCCGGGTTGAAGAAGTGCATACCGATGACTGGATGTTCGATTCCATTTGCGATTTCGGTAATGGATAAAGAAGAAGTATTTGTTCCAAATACAGCATCTTCTTTAACGATGTCATCAAGTTTTTTGAAGACTTCTTTTTTCAGCTTCATGTCTTCAAGAGCGGCTTCAACGATCAGATCCGCATCTGCAAGATCTTCATATTCACCAGCTTTGAGGTTGGCTTTAGCAGCTTCTGCATCTTCAGCAGAAATTTTGCCTTTAGCAACGAGCTTATCTTTGGAAGCTTTAATTTTATTGATTCCGTTTTCAGCCCATTCTTTTTTTACGTCAACTACAGTTACGTCGTTTCCAGCAGAAGCAAAGGCATTAGCAATGCCCTGTCCCATGGTTCCGGCGCCGATTACACCAATTTTTTTCATTGTTACAATTCTCCTCAATTATTAAGCTTTTCTTGCTTTTTTCAGCCCTTCTACCAGGAGCGGCAGAACCTGGTTAACGTCACCGATAAATCCAAGGTTGGAAATTGTGAAAATTTCAGCTTCAGGATCACGGTTGATTGCAATGATAAAGTCTGATTTTTCCATACCAGCCACATGCTGTACAGCACCGGAAATACCACAGGCAATGTACAGAGTTGGACGAACTGTTTTACCAGTCTGACCAACCTGGCGTGATTTATCCATGAAGCCATCTTCAACAACGGCACGTGTAGCACAGACTTCACCGCCGAGTTCCTTGGCAGCTTCTTCAAGAAGAGGAAGACATCCTTCAGCACCACGTCCGGCACCGATCAGGATATTGCATTTAGCGATATCTACGCCTTCAATTTTCTTTGGAAGAACTTCTTCAACAACAACTTCGGGTTCTGTTGAATTCCAAACCGGAGCAAATTCAATTACTTCCCCAGTTCTTGTTTCATCAACAGGAGCTAAGTCAAATACTTTTGGTCGAATGGTAGCCATCTGCGGGCGAGTATTCGGGCAGACGATGGTACCAAACAGGTTACCGCCAAATGTTGGACGAGTAACGAGCAGTAATGCGTCTCCATCAGCAACCTTTGTTGGATCAATTTCGATGCCAGTCGCATCAGCAGTCAGTCCGGCATTGATGCGGGCTGCCACACGAGGAGCCAGGTCGCGTCCAAGAACTGTAGCTCCAGTCAGTAATGAATCAGGTTTGAATTCATTGATGACCTGTGTCAGAGCATCTGTATAGAACTGTGTGGAATAATCCTTCAGCAGTGGATCGTCAACAACGATCACCTTGTCAGCGCCATGGGCAATAACATCCTGTGCTTTATCTTTTACGTTTTCGCCAAGCAGAACTCCGACTACCTGAAAACCAAGTTCAGGAGCGGAAGCAACCAGCTTGCGAGCCTCGGAAATCAGCTCATAGCCAACTTCGGCAGGCTCAGAGTCTTTCTGTTCAACAAAAACATAAATGTCTTTGTAATCTGGAAATGTAGCCATTCTTGTGATTCCCTTTCTACTTCTTGATCAGCTGCTTTTCTTTGAGAGCTTCAACAATGCGGTCTGCAGTTTCATCAGCTGGCAGATCGAATTTTTCAGTAGCAGCGGAAACGTTTTTGGTGAAGGTTCTGTGAACCTTGGTTGGAGAACCAGCCAGACCGATCAGGTCCTGCGGCAGGTCATCTTTAATATCATCGTAAGTCATGATCTGGACTGGATTATTGAAAGAATCAACAATGTCAATGCAGTTCATGTAACGTGGCTTATTCATACCGGAAAGAGTAGTAATTACAGCCGGCAGCTTCACTTTGACTACCTGTTCTTCATCTTCGAGAGATTTTTTAACTTTGGCGTATTCAGGAGTCAGTTCAAGGATTTCGTCAACATAAGTTACCTGAGGCAGACCTAAACGCTCAGCGGTTTGTGGACCAACCTGAGCAGTATCCCCATCGATAGCCTGACGTCCGGCAATGATAAAGTCATAACCGATTTTGTTTAAAGCCGCAGCAAGAGTACGGCTGGTTGCGCAAGTGTCAGCACCGCCAAGACGACGGTCAGTTAACAGAACTGCGTGATCAGCACCGCGGGCAATCGCTTCCTGAAGCATGCCAGCAGCCTGAGGAGGTCCCATGGACACAACAGTGATGTCGATGGAATCATCTTTGTCTTTTAAAGCCAGAGCGGCTTCAAGTCCGGCAAGGTCATCCGGATTCATAATGGAAGGTACGCCATCGCGGACGAGAGTTCCTGTGTTTTTATCAACAGTAATTTCTGTGGAGTCCGGTACCTGTTTGATCAATACAGCAATTTTCATTTTTTCCAGATTCCTTTCCAATTAGCGAAGCAGTGCTCCGGAGATAACCATACGCTGTACTTCGGAAGTTCCTTCATAGATCTCAGTAATCTTAGCGTCACGGAACATTCTTTCAACAGGCAGGTCACGGGTATAACCATATCCACCCATCAGCTGAATGCACTTAGTTGTTACATCCATTGCGGTTTCAGCTGCAAATAATTTAGCTTCCGCTGCAAGAACGGTATAAGGTTTGCCTTCTTCTTTAGCCATCGCAGCTCTGTAAACAAGCATTTTTGCAGCATCGATCTGAGTCTGCATATTAGCAAGCTGGAACTGGGTGTTCTGGAATTTAGCGATTGGACGGCCGAACTGTTTTCTCTGCTTAACGTATTCAACCGTTTCAGCTAATGCGCCTTCAGCAATACCAAGAGCCTGAGCTGCAATACCAATACGTCCGCCATCAAGAGTGGACATAGCAATTTTGAATCCCTGTCCTTCTTTTCCAAGAAGGTTTTCTTTCGGAACACGTGCATTATTAAAGATCAGCTCGGAAGTAGCGGAACCGCGAATACCAAGTTTCTTTTCATGCTGTCCGATTGTGAAGCCCGGAGTATCCTTATCGACGATAAAGGCGGAGATACCACGAGTTCCTTTTGACTTGTCTGTCATTGCAAAAATGATGTAGACATCAGCTTCACCGGCATTGGTGATAAAAATCTTTGTTCCATTGATGACATAATCATCGCCATCAAGTACGGCTGTAGTCTGCTGGCCAGCAGCGTCAGTACCTGCGTTTGGTTCAGTCAGACCAAATGCACCAAGTTTTTCTCCGCTGGCTAAAGCAGTCAGATACTTTTCTTTCTGTTCAGGAGTTCCATACTGAGCGATTGGCCAGGTTCCCAGGGACGTATGAGCGGAAAGTACAACACCTGTTGTTGCACATGTTTTGCTCAGTTCTTCGACTGCCAGAATGTAGGACAGATAATCCGCACCGGCTCCGCCGTATTCTCTTGGATATGGGATACCAAGCATTTTTGCCTGCCGCATGACTTCAACGCTTTCTTTTGGGAAACGTTCTTTTTCATCAACGTCAGCAGCGTTTTCTTTGACTTCTGCTTCGGCAACTTCCCGGAACAACTTCTGCATCAGTTTCTGTTGTTCTGTTAAATTGAAATCCATAAAATTGAAGTTCTCCTTTCCTCTTTCGAACGAATTTAGGATTTATACGGAGAATCGCTCCGCATCAAATCCATAATAAAACCACTCTTAATTTTGTCAATGCTATTTGTAAATCTTTTCACAATTCAAAAAGCGCTTTATTCTAACGGATTCCCGTTGATACAAGCGCTTACACATATGATTTACAGCCATAAATTAATATAGGAAGAGATACACCATAAAATCCCATTATTTTTCATTTCATTTTGTTCAAATTTTTGCAGCAGTTTTACATCACTCGAAAAAAAGTTATTTCAAAGCACAATTATGGTGATTTATCAAACGTTTTGCATTGAACCTCTTTTTGTTTCAAGACATATTGTTAAAATGCAAAAGAACTTCAGCAAACATACTGAAGTTCCATAAAAAATATTCAATTTTGATGTGATTATCCATTTAAGAAGTGAATTAGATGGATTATTAAATTGTAAATCTCAGATCAGCTGGCTAAGAAGTTTATTCATTCTGAAAACCCAACTTTAAATCTGATGTATAGGAATCAGCTTATCGATCAACAGGCGGACTGTAAGAAGGATAGAGCATTTTGTTTTTGCATGATTTTCTTCTGAGAAGTTTCATTCATACCCGCGGTGACTTGCTGCAAAAGAAGATCATAGCTTAAATCCTGAATCAGGACTTTTTTAGCCAGTTCATTTTTGCTAACTCGTCGCAGGTAGGTCTCAAAAGACATAGTTTTCGGCCGTGTAAGAAGCGTAATTGCTTCAAGGATACATTTCGAGAATCCCAGGGCGGCCAATTCTGTCAAGTTCATAGTTCTGTCCTCCAGAATGTCTTTTAGAAGAGCCGTACAGATCTCGTTTTCATGTTCCATCTGAGATGCAATGTAGTACAGATGGAAAATGTATGGACTTCCCGAACGATCAAGATGATGTTCATGAGCCTTATAACTGAGATCCAATGCTTTATTGATGAGCGGTGTGCATAACATGATAAATACCAAACCTTTCCTGCTATTCATACCGCGGGTATCACTGTAACCAGTTTATCGTTATTTTTAAGAATTTTCAAAGATTACACATTAGTTTTTCAAGAATTTACATTTTGTTTCATTCTTACCTCTTAAAACAAAAGCTGTTTTTTTATCTGTGTTTATGAACCTGCTGGTGTTTGATCTCCAAAACTTTATATAAAAATCCAAAATGGTCTATTTCTAAAGTGAAAATTTTCACACATCAAATTGAATTGTATTTTTATTGTGATAGTATGGGTTCGTAAAACTCATTACGAGTAGAAAGAGGATATTTAATGTCTCAGAAAGCTTATATTGTTGGCGCTAAGCGAAGCGCAATCGGAACTTTCATGGGTTCCCTGAAGAATGTCACTCCTGCAGAAATGGGAGCTACCGTTCTTAAAGCTGCTCTTGAAGAAGCTAACGTAAAACCTGATCAGGTCAGCGAAGTAATTATCGGTAACGTAATTTCTGCTGGTCTTGGACAGAATATTGCCCGTCACATTTCATTGGATGCTGGAATTCCTCAGAGTGTTCCTGCACATGCCATTAACATGGTTTGTGGATCCGGCCTTGAAGCTGTTATTGAAGCGGCTATTCGTGTTCAGGCAGGATGGGGCGATATTTTTGTAGCCGGTGGTGTTGAAAATATGTCTGCAGCTCCTTACCTGATCAGCGGCAAAAACCGTCAGGGTGTAAAAATGGGCAACCAGACTGTGGTTGACTCCATGGTTAACGATGGACTGACTGACGCTATGAACAACATTCACATGGGTGTTACAGCAGAAAACATCGCAAAAAAATATAACATCACCCGCGAAATGCAGGACGAATTTGCACTGGCTTCCCAGGAAAAAGCCCTCAAAGCAATCGCTGATGGCAAATTCAAAGATGAAATTGTTCCAATCGAAATCAAAGAAAGAAAGAAAACTGTTGTTTTCGATACCGATGAACATCCAAGACAGACCAGCATGGAACTCTTAGCTAAACTGCGTCCAGCGTTCATCAAAGATGGTACAGTGACTGCCGGTAATGCTTCTGGTATCAATGACGGCGCTTCGATGTGTATTGTAGCCAGCGAAGAAGCTGTTAAAAAATATGATCTGAAACCAATCGCTGAGATCATCGGTCTTGGTCAGGGTGGTGTTGATCCACTTACAATGGGTCTTGGCCCTACTCCAGCTATTCTCAATGCTCTGAAATATGCTCACATGTCTCTTGATCAGATGCAGTTAATCGAGCTGAATGAAGCATTCGCATCTCAGTCCTTAGGTGTAATCCATGAACTGATTGAAAACACCGGTATTGATCGCGAAGCTCTGATGTCCATTACAAACGTAAATGGTGGAGCGATCGCTTTAGGTCATCCAGTTGGTGCTTCTGGAAACCGTATTCTTGTTTCCCTGCTTCACGAAATGCAGAAACGTCACCTGACTTATGGTCTGGCTTCACTTTGCATCGGTGGAGGAATGGGTGTAGCTGTAATCGTTAAAATGTGCGATTAATTTACAAGCAGAATATAATAATCATAATCCATATTAGTATCCGTCATGAGAATTCGATGATTTGATCGAATTCTCATTTTTTGATTGTTTGAATTTTCGCTTTTTACAATTATATGCTTATCAGTATTTATGTCAGGATTTCTATATAGAGGTAATTATCTATACGAAAACGCCCAGGATCGAAGAAGTATGGTCCTGAGCGTTTTCATTTGTTATTAAAATTCATCACTTTTTACAATTTGATAGCTGATCAGCATCGAAACCGAAATGAACAATATGATAAGAATCACTCCAGATGCAGTCAGTATGATTGGATGAATATGACCTATCTGTCCAAAAACACTGACAAGCTCATCCTGATATTCCATTAAAGAAATGACAGCCAATACAAGAGCCATGGACAAAAACATGGTTACAATTTGTGAATTACTTTTAAATTTTAAGTTGATGGGAATCAGAATACTGGCAGGAATGGAAATAATCAAAAGCTGCAGCAGAATCTGACCTGTAAATTCAGCTTCAGAAGTCTTCAAAATGAATGAAGATATCCATAAAACGATGACTTGAGCCAGAAAAGCTCCACCAAAAATCAGAGCATATTTTTCAATAACAAAGTCTTTTCTAGAAAAAGGCATCGTAAAAAGCATTCTCGCATTATTGGCTTCGACTTCAATCAGAAGTGATCGGATCAATATGATTATGATCAGTAAAGGTGCCATTGACATCAGAATATTCGAGTCTCCACCAAATACAAAGGCAGCCATGATGAATAGAAAAACCATAAATAATCTTTTTTGAGAAATCAAAAATTGCAGATCAAGAGTAAATAATCCTTTCATACAGATTCTCCTTCATACATCAGCAGCAGATCATCAATATTGCCATGTTCAACAGCAAGCCAGGGGTAGTTCTCCTCATAAAATTGAATATCTTTAACCAGAACATCTGTTCCATTTCTTGTTTTCTTTTGACGGATGACCTGCTGCAGATCAACCTTGTTGTAATCCTGATCCAGGATATGAACAATGCCATATCCGTCTTTCAAAGTTTCAACGTCCTCGTGAAGAACAATTCTTCCCGAAGAAATCAGGTAAAAGTCATCGCAGAAGTTTTCCAGATCTGAGGAAATATGAGAGCTGATCAATATAGAATGTTCTGGATTTTCCATGTATTCTCTGAGCAAATCCAGAATTTCATTTCTCGCTGCGACATCAAGACCTGCCGTCGGTTCATCGAGCAGCAAAAGCTTTGGATGATGCGATAAAGCGGAAATCACTTTGAGTCTGACTTTCATACCGGTAGAATAGTTTTGTATTTCCTGGTTTTTTGGCAGATTGAATCGATTGACCAGCCTGTCATAATAATTTGCATCAAAAGATGAATAAAAAGCCTTCAGCACTTTTTTTATCTGCTCGACTGTTAGAGATGGAATGAAAGTGGATTCCGATAACACAACTCCAATCTCTTCCTTTTGTTTCTTGCTTAAAGTCCATGCATTTTGATCAAAGACGTTGACTATGCCAGAATCTGGCTTCATTAATCCCGTTAATAATCGAAATAACGTCGTTTTACCCGATCCATTCAGTCCGAGTAAGGCTGTGATTGAATTTTTTGGAATATCAAGATTTGCATTGAGCTGGAATTCTCCATAATTTTTTACGGCTTTTTGAATGTGAATCATTTGTATTCCTCCAAGAGAAGTGAAACAAGATCAACAATATCTTCATCACTCATTTTCATTAACTTTGCTTTCTGTATAGCCTGAAGCAAACTCTCTTCAAGCTGTTTCTGCATTTCTTCCTGCAGTAAATTTGGATTTATTTTAGAAACATAAGTTCCCTTTCCATGAATGGTACAGACCAGGCCTTCCTCTTCCAAAAGGTCATAGGCCTTCTTTGCCGTCAGCGCAGAGATTCGAAAATCTTTAGCAAGCGAACGAACAGAAGGTAAGGGTTCCTCACTTTTCAGCTGGCCATTTCGTATCTGACTGCGAATTTGTTCGGCAATCTGCTCATAGATCGGAATCATCGAAGAATGCGATATCTGAATATTCATGACTATCTAGCTCCTTAGGACAAAAACAGTATATAACAGTTGAATACATATGTAAACACCATATAACAGTAAGTCGGTTCTATATTTAATTCAGATATAAACGACAAACATATGAATAAATTCCGAAAAGTGCATTACAACTGCCTGCCCCAAAAAAAAAACCGTACCTTTTGTTCAGGTACGATTAAATTGAAAAAGACGAAAGGATAATCATCAATGGCAAAATGCAAAGCCAGAATCCAGTACATTAGAAATGATTTTATTCATCGATCTTAATGACCTTTCGTCGATTTATTAACAGAAAGATTGAAGTGATGATCTGCCATATTGTCCATTTAATTTTCTACTGAATTTTCAGAAGGATCCATCAGGTTATCTTCCGACTTTGATTTCTGGTTCTGTATCTTCTCCTGATTCTGGATCTCTTCCTGATATGGAAATCGATCCAGAAAAAATTGATAAATATCTGGAGCAATCTGTTTCATCAGATCAGGATACAAAAAATAAAATACGCTGGCTTCCGCAAAATACTCTTCCCTTGCACTCGCTCCATAATCGCCAAACAGATCAGGATCCTCTTCATAAAACTGATTAAACTCTTCTGATTCACTCAGAAGATCCTGAATACCGGTTGAATAATAGTCGAGCAGATGAGCGAGTTCGTGTACTATCGTTTCTCTGAAGAATATCGGATCATTCAAAAACACAGTACTTCCATCCTTCAGATAAGTGTAAAGGACGTTTGCGTCATCAAAAATTACACGGATACAGCTTGCAGCCTGAAGAGTCGATGAAACACCAAATACTTCTCCCAGAGAAGCTATATCTGAATTATTCTGAAGAAACAGGGAATCTTCCATCAGATAAACAGCCGCTGAATACTGAGTCAGAATTTCAGGCAGCGATTCAATGAATTGTCTTGTTGTTTCGAGCTGCTCTGAATTGAGAGTTTCTGAAGTCTTTTCATCATCCACCCAATAAACCAGCAAGGGCTCTTCTGTCAGCAAAACCGAATTTGGATAAAGCGGAGTCCTTTTCTGAACATTTTTCTGCTGAGAAATCTTCAGATCAAGAATATAGGCTGAAGCAATATCTGCAATCTGAACTCCTCTGAAATACAGACTAAGCAAAAGAGATGATATGGCAATCAGACAGATTGCTAACTTCATTACAGGCTTTTTGAACGAGCGGTATAAAAACACAAAACAGAAAACAGCTATAGGAAAAAACCAGAGCTGCCAGTGCCCAACTTCGTAATGAAGAACTTCCCAGAGGTTCAGTGACGAAATTTCAAAAATCAGGATCCCTGCCCCCCATAAAAGTGAAATGAGCAGGTTTCTGATAAAAGCAAGAAAAGCAGAACTAGTTCTGCTTTTCATCGTCCAAACCTTCTTCAGGTTCTTCTACGGGTTTTGTGGTTCTGCTGATATCAGCCAGGATATTTTCAATTTTACGGCCCTTTTCAAGAGTCTTATCCTGAACAAAAATCAGATCCGGAACTTTATAGGCTTTAACATTCTTCGCAACGATCGAACGAATGAAACCCTTCGACTGACGAAGAATCTTCATTCCGGCATCATTGCGGTCCTGTTTTCCCAAGAAGCTGACATAAACCTTTGCCTGTGACATATCGCGGGTGCATTGAACATCCGTAACCGTTACAAAACCAAGTTTAGGATTTTTCAGCTCGAATTGCAGGATCCGGCTGATTTCTCGCAGCAGAATCTGGTCCATTCTGTCCTGTTTAATCGTCATTTTTTACTTCCTGATCCTCGAATGCTTCGATCACATCTCCAACTTTAATATCGTTGAAGTTCTCTATTGTCATACCACATTCAAAGCCCTGGTTCACTTCTTTTACATCGTTTTCAAAGCGGCGCAGGCTTCCCAGCTTACCTGTATAAACAACAATTCCATCACGAATCAGACGAACGCCCGAATCACGTTTGATCATTCCATCAGTGACATAGCATCCAGCGATCGTTCCAACTTTGGAAACTTTATAAATCTGACGAACTTCAGCCTGTCCAGTAATGACTTCCTCGTATACAGGAGCAAGCAGACCTTTCATGGCACCTTCTAATTCTTCAAGCGCTTTATAGATGATGTTGTGCAGACGGATTTCTACGCCTTCCTCTTCCGCTTTTTTACGGATTGCCGCAGTAGGACGGATGTTAAATCCATAGATGATGGCATTCGAAGCACTTGCCAGCATAATGTCACTTTCAGTGATCGTTCCAACTGTCGAACGGATAACATTCACCTTAACCGTATCCACATCCAGTTTTTCTACAGAAGCTTTTAATGCTTCAGCAGAACCCTGAACATCCGCTTTGATCAGGACATTGATTTCCTTGACATCTCCTTCAGAAATCATACGGGCCATGTCTTCAAGGGAACGGGCAGATGTCGCATTTCTTTCACGTTCAATCTTCTTATTTTCACGGGACTGTGCAATTTCCGCTGCCTTCTTATAAGAGTCATAAACCATGAAGACGTCACCAGCCTGTGGAACCTCATTCAGACCGATAATCTCAACAGGCATACTTGGACCTGCAGTTTTCAATTCCTGACCACGATCATTGGTCATTTTACGAATACGTCCGTAAGCAGATCCTACAACAAGGGAATCGGCTGCTTTCAGAGTTCCCTGCTGAATGAGCAGAGTAGCGACCGGTCCACGGCCTTTATCCAGTTTGGCTTCAACTACAGTTCCGCTGGCTAATGTTTTTGGATTAGCCTTTAATTCCTGCATTTCTGCGACCAGGAGAATGGATTCAAGAAGATCATCGACTCCCTGACCATTACGGGCCGAAATTTCAACAAAGATATTATCTCCGCCCCATTCTTCAGGCATTACCCCTTCGTTGGCCAGCTCGCTCATCACACGTTCGGGATTGGCTCCAGCCTTATCAATCTTATTGACTGCTACTACAATAGGTACTCCAGCAGCTCTGGCGTGGTCAATGGATTCCTTGGTCTGAGGCATGACACCATCATCTGCTGCAACGATCAATACAACAATATCCGTGATCTGTGCTCCACGGGCCCGCATGGCTGTGAAGGCTTCATGACCAGGAGTATCAAGGAATGTTACTTTCTTTCCGCTTACAGAAACCTGGTAAGCACCAATATGCTGAGTAATACCTCCAAATTCTCCACTGGTTACATGTGAATTTCGAATGGTATCAAGCAAAGTGGTTTTACCATGGTCAACATGCCCCATGATGGTAACAACTGGTGGTCTGCTGACGAGATCCTTTTCATCAAAGACGCGGTTGGAAATCTGTTCTTCGATATCATCTTCGTCAATAATAATTTCTTTGTGAGGAGTGACATTGAAATTCATGCAGATCAGTTCAATATCTTCATCGCTTAATGTGGTATTGATGGTCGACATATTGCCGAGCATAAACAGAAACTTAATAATCTCTGATGAATTTCTCTTCATCAGTTCTGCTAACTGACCAACGGTCAGCTGTGTGGAATAAGTAATTTCTTTTGGATATTCCACCTTTGGTCTTGGTGCGTAGTTATTACCGCGTCCGTTATTGCGGCCACGATTATTATTCCGGTTGTTATTATTCTTATTGTTATTTTTGTTTCTGTTGTTCGTGTTTGTGTTTTTTCTGCGCTGTGGCTTGTTTGCCATCATTTCACCATCCTTAACTTCCAATCAGGATTTCCTGATTCAACCGCACGAAGACTGAATCAGGAAATTCCTGGTTCAGACTGTTATCAGGCGGTTCATTTCTTTTCAGTATCAGCCGACAGATTAAAATCGGCCGAAGTTGACTTATCTGAAGTCATTTTTTCAATCAGAGATGCGGCAAACCCCTGATCGGTAATTCCATAGGCACTGGCTGCCTTATTGGAAATCGAATTAAAACGAAGCTCATCCAGTTCGAATGCAGGAATTCCTGCTGTTTTCGATTTATTGAGAATTTTCTTTTTCGAATTGTTCCCAATTGTGCTGGTATAAATCACCAGCTTCGAGCTTCCATTAATGATTGAAGGAATCAGTCCTTCACCACGAATGGTTTTTCCAGCCCGAATTGCCATCTGGATTGAATTGACTACTTTATCCTGCATGGATCAGTCTCTCAAGTTCTTCATAAACCTCTTCAGGAATCTCGCATTCAAGCGCTCTGGCTAAAGCTTTGGATTTCCTGGCTTTGGAAAGCGTTTCAAGCGATTTCTGAATATAGGCTCCATGACCGTTTTTCTTACCACTCAGATCTACGCACACTGTGTTTTCAGGCGTGCGAACAACCCGGATCAGTTCTTTTTTTGGAAAACGGTCCTGAGTTACGACGCATTTGCGCATCGGTATTTTTCTTACTGCTGGCATTTTCCGCTCCTTCAATTAAAGATTCAGGCAAATTGGTCAATGCGAATTGAAGAATGGGACATCAAAGAATTCCTGCAAAGAACAACCTGTTCATTACAGGAATTCAAAGATTCAAATATTTCAGAATAATCGATTCAGAAGATCAGATCGCTCTAATATTCATCATCATAATATTCATCATATTCTTCGTAATCAACATCCTCATTCCAGCTTGCAGAGAGTTCTTCTTCGAGTTCATTCTCTTCAATCTCTGCAAGTTCGTCTTCAGTATAAATAGGCTGCATGGCAGTGTAAGCTGGTTTTTTCTTAAGCACCGGTTTACGTTCTTCCTGCTTTTCGTTTTTATAGCTGTGTTTATGATCATTTTTCTTGCTGGATGGCTGCGCTGGAGCAGCTTCAGCTGCAGGTTCGAATTTGGATGTGTAACTCTGTTCCCGACGTTCAGCCAAGGATTTACGTTTTTCCTTGGCAATTCGAGCCGCTTCTTCCATCTCTTCAACATCTTTTTCATTTTCTGCAGGGGCTTCTTTATTTGCGTTCGGAGCAGCAGATGGAATCTGTTCAGCTTCTTTTTGAGATTCTGGAACGTAGTCATCGTCATCGTAGGTAAAGTCTACAGAATCAATATCGATGACATCTGGACTTTCGGCACGCAGTTGGTCAATTCTCTGCTGCTGCTTATAAGCACGTTCAGCCGCTTTCCTGGCTTCGTATTCAGCATGCATTTCATCTGCAATTGCCTGATAGTCGATACCAAGTTCCTTCATTTCTGACTGAGATTTGATATCAATACGGTGGTTTGTCAGTTTTACAGCAAGACGGGCATTCTGACCTTTTTTACCAATAGCCAAGGAAAGCTGATTGTCTGGTACCACAGCAATCAATCCGCCTCTAGGCCCATCCTTAGGAATGACAACAACACCAGCTGCTGGTGAAAGGGCGTTGGCTACAAGCTGCTGGATATCATCAGACCATTCAAAGATATCAATCTTTTCCCCATTCAGTTCCTGAATGATTGCCTGTACACGGCTTCCTTTTGGACCAATGCAGGCTCCGATTGGGTCGATATTTTCATTGTGGGAATAAACCGCGATCTTGGCCCGCATTCCCGGATCACGGGCAATGGCTTTGATTTCAATGGTTCCGTTATAAATTTCAGGAACTTCTTTTTCAAACAGTCGTTTGATAAAAACGGGATCAGCCCGGGATACAAGAATCTGAGCTCCCTTGCTTTCCTTGTTTACATCAGTGATCACTACTTTAATATGTTCGCCATCAAAGTAATGTTCAGTTGGAATCTGGTCGTTCTTTTTCATCATGGCCAAGGTGCTTCCGTTTTGATGTTTGCCTTCCTTATCGGCTCCAAGCAGGACTAAAATAAAACGATCTTCGGCGGATTCAACAATTCCTTCGACCATTTCTCCCACCTGGTCGACATACTTCTCATAAATCACAGCTTTTTCAGCTTCACGGATTTTTGTTTTGATCACACTTTTGGCGAGAGTGATAGCTGCTCGATCGAAATTGTTTAAGGATACTTCTTCGTCAATCAGATCCCCAATTTCTGCATCCGGTTTAACCTTTTTTGCATCCTCGAGACTGATTTCGAATTCTTCATCATCAACATTTTCAACCGTTTCACGCTGACGGAAAACTTTCATATTTCCGTTGTTGATTTCAGTGCGGACTTTAAGGTCCTTTAATCCAGACTGTTTCTGGTACGCTTTTTCCATGGCTTCGGAAAGTGCTTCTTCAACAACATCTTTTGGAAGATTGCGGCTTTCGGCAATGTTCAAGAAAGCAAATTCCTGCTGTTCAGTTTTCTTTTTTGATTTTGATTTTCCTGGCATATAAAATCACCTTCACATTTTGACTGCTGTCATGATCAGAGCAATGTTGTCTTTGGAAATCTCAGCTTTCTTCGGTCTTCCCTTATCAAAGTAGGAAATAACGACTGAATCGTTATCGACACGGCTCAGATCACCTATATAATCAGCTCTTCCCTTTTCAGGTTTTTTTAGTTTTACATAAACATATTTACCCAGGGCTGCAGCAATTTCTTCATCGTTTCGCAGTTCCCTTTCAGCACCAGGGGAGCAGACTTCGAGCATATATTCACCCGGAATCTCATCGGTTTCATCGAGATGAGTGCTGATTCTGTCGCTGACTGCACTACAGGTGTCCAGATCGATCGTTCCATCGTTTTTCTCAATACTGATTCTCAGCACAGGAGGTTTCATGGAAGTGTCCCATTCGACCTCGTACAACCGGCAGCCCATTTCCTGCAGGAGCGGGATCAGCCAAGTTTTCAAATTGTCCATTCGTTTGTCGGTCGGAAAATAAATCCCGACAGCATCTCCTTTCTTGCTTCAGCCATCAAAATGACCGGCATTTCCTTATTGTTTAAGGTACTAAATAAAATCTTTGGGGAGTGGATATCCACTCCCCAAAGGTTTTTATCGATTGAATGATACCACTATGCCCCAAATTGCTCAAGCCATTGGAATAAGCAGGGATTCTGACGGTCGAGAAATGCAAAATTCCTGCTAGGTAACAGCGTTTTTTTAGATTCTGAAAGCTTATTCAAACGTTCCGTCCATAATATGACTGACTTCTGAAATCGCCTGTTCAATTTGATCGTTGACGACCACATACTTGTAGGATTTCATCTCTTTCATTTCATCTTTCGCTTTTTTCAGGCGATCACGAATTTCCTCATCCTGTTCAGAATCCCGGCCGATGATTCTTTTTTTGAGTTCTTCTTCAGAAGGCGGAGCCATAAAAATGGATACGGTCTGCGGCAAGTTGCTCATAACCTGTTTGGCTCCGTTGGTTTCGATTTCAAGAAGAACATTGACACCCTGATCTAAAAGCTTTTTGACTGGAACCTTAGGAGTTCCATAGTAGTTTCCAAAGTGTTCGTCATACTCAAGCAGCTCATGATTTTCAATGGCTTTTTCGAACGTGTCTCTGGATACAAAATAGTACGAAACTCCGTCAATTTCTCCTTCTCTTGGCTTTCTTGTGGTCATAGAAATCGAAATTTGAGTATTCAGAGCATTCAGATCAAGCCCCTTGCAAACCGTTCCCTTTCCCACTCCGGAAGGACCGCTTAGTACAAAAAGCTTTCCCTTTTCATTTGATTCCTGATTTGTCATAAATTTCTCACTTTCCTTTGTATTGACAGAAAACCGATTGCCAATGAATCATTCTGTCAGGATTTTAGCGTTAAAGTTCATGCTATGATGGTGTAAGCCCGATGGATGCCTGTGCAATTACCTGCTGGGATCCAGTTCAATTGATTCTCATTCAACTGAATCAATCCGGCTGACCAGAACAATATATTTATTATTGTTTAACCATAAACTGTCAAATTGCAAGCAGATAATCGACAAGCTAATAAAAAATGCTTTATAGCTACAAAGCGGCCTTGCACTTTTCAACCTATGAAATAAAAGAGTTTGAAAAAAAACTCATATTTCAAATAAGACTGAATCGTAATCAGCTGTAGTATATGTGTTTTGCCGCTATGATTGGATTGCCGCTTTTACTGTCCTGCCGTATGATTCTTGTTTATTTTATTTATTTTGTTTAATTGCATTTATCACATTTTAGTTAGGAAGGTGAATACCATGGCTCTTGATGGACTTTTGATAGCCGGAATAAATTCGGCACTTCAGGAGATGAAGGGATGCAAGATCTCCCGGATTCAGTCTCTTTCCGAAGAGGAAGTCTTGATCTCGGCTCATAAGAAGGGTTTTGCCGCAAAATTAGTCATCAATACCCATTCCAATACAAACCGAATTTATCTGGCAAAGGAAGCCAGAGACTTTCTGCAGACTCCAACCAATTTCGTCATGCTTTTACGAAAATATATTTCACAGGGCATCATAACCGGAATATCTCAGATCGGCTTTGACCGAATTCTGAAGTTTGCAATTCTGGGACATAACGAACTGGGAGATCCTATCGAATATGACCTTTATGCTGAACTGATGGGAAAATATGCCAACCTGGTTCTGGTAGACCATCATTCATCCACCATCATTGACTGTCTGAAGAGAATTCCTGTTTTTGAAAACTCCAAACGGCTTCTTCATCCTGGGGCTAAATATACTTTGCCAGCTCCTCAGCAGAAAATGTCCCCTCTATCTGTTGATGGTGTGGATCTGGAGAGCTCTCTGGTAAAACAGGTTGAGGGATTTTCTCCACTTTTATCAAAGGAATATCTGTACCGGATTCATCATGGCGAATCTTTTGAAGAAATCACTTCTGAGCTTCTCAGTTCTGATCATCTTTACGTTTATGAAAAAGAGTTTCATCTGATCCCCATCAGACATTTGAATCAAACTCCTAAAATTTATCCATTAATGGAAGGTTTGAATTCTCTTTATGGAAAAGATGAAAAGAAAATCCGCATTCAGGAACAGTGCGGAGATGTTTTTAAAGCCGTAGACCGGGAGATCAAAAAGCTGAAGAAAAAGATTCCAAAACTGGAAGCTTCGCTGGAAGAATCGAAAGATTATGACAAATATCGTGAATACGGCGATTTGATCTTTGCCTGGATGGGGCAGCTAAAAAAAGATAAAGTCATAGAGGTTCAATCCTTTGAAGATGATAAAGTCGTTCGCATCGAGCTGGATATGCGCTATGATCTCAAGGACAATGCCAATCTGTTTTACAAAAAATACCATAAGCTCAAACGGGGAGAGACTATTCTCAAAGAACAGATTGAACAGGCTCGAAAAGAATTGGCTTATTTTGAACAGATGGTCGAACAGCTGCAGGTTGCTGGTGTGGATGACGCTCTGGAAATTCGCGAAGAATTGATCAGAAACCGTGTTCTCATGACAAAAAAGAACAATCTGAGAAGGAAAAAGCAAAAGGCGCCCAATATCCTGAATCTATCAATGGATGATTGTGAAATAATCGTAGGAAAGAACAATCTTCAGAATCAGTACATCCTCAGTAAAATCGCAAATAAGCAGGACCTGTGGTTTCATGTCAAAGACTATCATGGTGCGTATGTGATTTTAAAAACAGATGAAGCAACTGAAGAACAGATACGGCTGTGTGCTCAATTAGCTGCCTGGTTTTCAAAAGGAAGAAATTCATCGAGTGTTCCCGTCGACTATACTCAGGTTTCTCAATTGAGAAAAGTCCCAGGAGCTAAGGTTGGATTCATTACGATGAAACGCTACAGGACTATTTTTATTGACCCGGATGCTCAAAAAATTGAAAGTCTGATTTCTCAAAAGAAATCAGATCGCAGCTGATTCTTAAAACACTCAAATTTATATGATCTGCCTGTAGAAAAAGCATGAAGAAAAAGAAAAGGCATAGAAAGAATCCATCTAGTAAAGGATCGAAACAATTAAAATTCAGATAAGCGAAAAAAACCGAATGGTTATCCATCCGGTTTTTTTCGTCTTCATTAATCGTTGATTATCCTTTGATCGTGACTGTCTTTCCGTCAGGACCTGGAGTATTTTTCAGATAATCGATAATCTTCTGTTTCTGTTCGGCACTGGCTGGTTTACATTTCCAGTTGGATTCGTCTCCACTGACCATGGCGTCCGCAAATCCTGTACATCCAGGATATCCACATCCACCGCAGTTATAACCAGGCAGATTGGCTGCTACATAATCTACACGTTCGTCAGGTTCAACATGGAATACCTTGGCGGCAATACCCAATCCGCCGCCAAGAAGAGCGCCGAGCACAAGCATCATTAAAATCGCATTCAGCATTTGGCTACCTCTTCACTATTCATGATGAGAGGGATGATTGGCGCAGGCAAAGTCCTTGCATCCACTGCAATCCGCTCTCAGATCTTCGCACTCTTCGGGTTTCGGAGTTTTCTTGTTCATCAGATATAGAAATATATAGACACAGACCATGACTCCGAAAACGAGCACAGCCATCAAAATATTTCCGATATCCATTAAATAATTCCTGCCAGTCCGGAAAAGGCCATGGCCATCAGTCCGGCTACAATCAGAGCTACCGGATTTCCGATAAAGCTGGTTGGAACATTCGCTGCATCAAGACGTTCACGAATGGTTGAGAAAATATAAAGAACAAGGGCAAAGCCTAAAGGTGTTCCGATGGTATAAACAAGCATATGAGCAATGTCATAGTTATTTGAGATGTTGATCAGGCAGACATTCAGGACAACGCAGTTTGTTGTGATCAATGGCAGATAAACACCTAAGGATTTGTACAGAGATGGAGATGTCTTTTTGATGAACATTTCCGTCAGCTGTACCAGCGAAGCGACTACCAGAATAAAGGAAACAAGTTCCATGTATTCAAGATGAAGCGGAACCAGTACAAAGTAATACAGAGCATAAGTTACCAGACCGGCAGCAATGATTACAAAGCATACGGCTATACCCATTCCTAATGCGGAAGATTTCTTTCGGGAAACCCCCATGAATGGGCAAAGACCAAGGAACTGGTTCAATACTGCGTTGTTCAGAAGAACCGAGGTAATTAAAAGAGTCGCTAATTCAGCAAACATGATTATTTAGCCTCCTTCGTCTTGGCAGCAGCTTTTTTGGCTGCATGGCTCTTATAAGCAGTAAGCGCAGCCGCAAGGAATGCAAATGTCATGAAGGCTCCAAGCGGAGAGCTGAACAGACTGATTCTGAATTCTTCAGGAATCAGGCTCAGATTCATCCATACCTGTTCTGTATTGAACGGATTGGTTAATACCAGTCCGCCCGAGGAGAGCAGTTCACGAATAAAAGACATGGCCAGTACGGCAAGCAGATATCCAAGACCCATACCAAGACCATCAAGAGCGGAATCGAGAACTCCGTTCTTGCTTGCAAAAGCCTCCGCACGGCCAAGAATGATACAGTTAACAACAATCAGCGGAATGAATACGCCTAAGGAAGTATTCAACGCTGGAGCAAAAGCCTCAATGACCATCTGGATGATGGAAACGAGGGTAGCAATAATAACGATATAAACCGGAATACGGATATCGTCCGGAACAATTTTACGAATCGCGGAAATAATGACATTGGACAGAATCAGTACAACGATAACTGCAGTACCCATACCGATCGCATTATTCAGAGAAGTTGTAATGGCCAGAGTTGAGCAAAGACCAAGATACAGTCCGAATACCGGGTTGTCCTTAATCAGTCCGTTTTTGAAGTTTTCCATTCTATTCATCTTGACGGACCTCCTTACTGAATTTCTCCGGCAAGAACGCCGCATTCATTGATGGCTTCTACAACCGGAGTAGATGTGATGGTCGCTCCAGAAAGCGTATCGATTCCATCGGATGGTTTTCCAAGAACAGAGTCTCTGAATTCATCCGTAGTGATTCGGCTTCCAATTCCCTGCGTATCTCCATTGGAAATGGTCTTGAAGTTATCGACTTCGCCGTTAGCCGAATTGATGGCTACCAGGAAAACAGTTCCTTTATCATATCCGGAGACTTCACACTGGAAAATTACAATCCCATCTTTATACTGATAAACTTTCTTAATCGTTGGATGTTCGCTGGTAATGCCATCATCTTCAACTGCAGTGAATTCAGAAAGATCAGCTTCAGGATACATTTCAAGAAGTGTTGCCTTTTCGGCTCTCTCATTATTTTCCTGAATAATTGGAGCCGTTACATTATTGGCATAAGCCAGGGCGCCCCCGGCAATCGCTGCGGTAACGCCTAAAAACAGGGTCAGCTGGAGAATGTTGTTTTTCATGCGAGATCCTCCTGTTCAGTCTGTGTAATGACCATTGCGGTTTCTTCACCGACATTTCTTGCTCCCTTGACTGGACGAATGGTGCTTGAAGCATAGAAAGCAACGCCAAGACCAAGAACCAGCGCGCAGGCCGACATAATGATGGCTTTTTTCTTCTGTTCAAACTGTGGAGCATCAAGAGCCTGTTCAATCATTGGAGTAAATGTATTCATGATCAGAATGGAATACAGACATCCTTCAGGCAGGTTTCCCTTCATACGAATCAGAACAGTGATCACAGCTGCGCAGGCTGCAAAGAATACACGACCGGCCGGAACAGTTGGAATCGTTACCGGATCGGTCAGCATGAAGAAAGCTCCAAAAATGACACCGCCAGTTAACAGGTGAAGCATTGGATACCATAACCATCCTGGAATTACGCCATAAGGCTGGATTCCTGAGAAGATGGCAATAAAGAACGTAATAATAAAGATTGTTCCCAGATATACAGCTGGCATTCTCCAATCAATGACATTTCGAACGATCAGGAAAATACCAACCAGAATGATCGCAATGGAGAAAGTTTCACCAATGGCTCCTGGATAAGTCCCCATGGCAAGACCAAACCATCCGCCTGTCGTATCCAGGAAAGACTCAAGAGCCTCAGCGGATCCCGGCATCCACCTAAAACTGCTGGCTAAAACACCAGTTGGGGTTGCCGAAGTTGTCAGATTGGTTACGGCACCGGAAAAACTTGCAAAAATAACAGCACGTCCTACGGCTGCCGGGTTGTAAATGTTATTACTAAACCCACCAAATACCAGACGACCGATGACAATCGCAAATACAGTTGCAATGATTACGGCATAAACGCTGATATTGACCGGGCACATCATCACTAAGATTAGTGCAGTGACCCATCCAAAGGAATGGGTGATAAATTCCTTAATATCAATCTTTTTGACTTTAGCAAAAATTGCTTCACAGACAAAAGTTGTCACTAAAGAAGCAGCCAGAAGAATAATTTCCTGCAATGCGTAATTCACACCATAGCTGATGGCATAGTAAGCAAGAGAACAGAGGAAGACGACGCCTAATGCAATCGTCAGATCACGCATAATCTGCTGAGTGGAAGCGTGTTTTTGCTGTTCATTCGGAGAGACATGGAAAGCGAACTTCATTTAATTTCCCCTCCTGTTTTTCATCGCAAGAGTCCGTTTAGCCTTGCGGACATTTTCTGTAACCTGAATCTTGCTTGGGCAGACATAGGTACACAGACCGCATTCAATACACTGCATCGCTCCGCGTTTTTCCATTTCAGCCACATCGTTCATCTTAACGGCATTGGCAATTCGTACTGGCTGCAGTCCGACTGGACAATGAGCAGTACATCTGCCGCATCTCATACAGGTCATGGCTGGTTCTTCTTCATCCTTAAGAACAGTAATGGCGTTCATCGCACGGTCAATGCAGATCTGATCACTGACCATGGCCTTTCCCATCATTGGTCCGCCGGCAATTAAGCGGCAGGAGGCCAGATTATCCTTGATTCCGCCGATATTTTCGAGAATTTCGGCAACGCTCATTCCGACTGGAACCAGAACATTGGTTGGATAATTTAATGCCTCACCTGAGAAGGTTACGTATTTTTTAGAGATGGCTTCTCCCTTTTCGAAGGCTCTGGCGGTCAGTATCGCCGTATTGGCATTGTTGACAATCGCTCCAACTTCAGCAGGAAGACGCTTGAAGTTTTTCTTAAGCAGAGTACGAACCAAGGTTCGTTCACCACCCATTGGATAAACATCAGGAACAGGAACAACCTTAATATCGGAAAGACCTTCCTTCTGAATTTCCTTGTTGACGTAGTCAATCAGGTCCGGGTGTGTTTTCTTAATGGCGATCAGACATTCCTTGCCAGTCGACATTTTCAGCAGAATTCGGCATCCGTGAATGAAGTCTTCTACATTGTCCATAATTACTTTGTAGTCAGCGGTAATGAACGGTTCACATTCAACCGCATTGATAATAAGGGTATGAATTCCCTGCGGCTTCAGGTATTTGACATAAGTTGGAAATCCGGCTCCTCCCTGACCGATGATTCCGGTTTCTTTCATGAAGCTGACCATTTCTTCCTGAGAGGCATTTTCCCAGTTCAGGGGTTCAAAAGCCTGAATTGAAGTCTGAACCGGATCGAGTTCAATTTCAAAATGAAGCTGTGGCTTCAGAGAACTGTGCGGCTTCTTGACCAGGCCTTTGAAGGTTCCAGACACACTCGAATAAAGCGGGACATCAAAAGCTGATTTGGTGTTTGCAAGACGAGTTCCAATATCGACATGGTCACCTTCAGAAACCAGGAGATCGTACTTCGTCACAGGTCCGGCGAAAAGCGGAATAAACACCCGTTCTTTTGGCATCAGAACTTTGACATCGCTGTGATCCGTTAAAGATTTTCTACCAGGGATATGCTGCTGCATTGGCCCTAATAAAAGTGACATACTGTTTCATCCTTTCTTTGATAACATACAGGCATTATTCTAATTCCCAGCTGATAAAATCGAAAGGACGATTTCAAGTGAAGAATTAATAAAATGGCCTGATCATACAAATTTTTCGATAATTCTTCCAAATTATCAGAGAAATTTGAATTACAATCGTTTCCATTTTGTACTTCTTTTCGTCATTTATCTACAAAATTGAATGATCTTTTCTATGGCATGGATTTTCAGAAGAAGAACCGTTAGAATTCATCGATTGCCGTAAACCCATTTAACCAGTTTCGAAACTCCGAAAAAATTTCCGGCAAGCAAATGGACGGCAAACACCTGTTTGAAGCAAGATGTTGCTGTAAAGTAATAGTTCTGAGAGAAATCAAAGGCCTTGAGTCTGACCTTTCAATCAGAAAAACTCAATCCGTACAGCCGACTTGTGAAAAAAGAACTTTCTGTACAAGTCCAGAAAAGCTGTCATATTTTCAACTCAGACAGGTTGAATCACTCATGAGTAAAGGAGAAGCAAATCAATAGATGAAAACCAATGATTCCGAACAGAAGAATGAAGTCAAAAAAGGCAGCAGCAAGCCAAAGGATGCAAACATGAATCAGCCAAAGAAAAAGAGTTCAACAGGACTATGGATTTTTGGATCCATCGCCTTTCTCTTCTTAATCTTTGGAATCAGCATGTATGCTTCAAGCCGCTCGAATGATCAGGCGGATCTGCAGACCAGATCCGTCACCCTGACTGATGCCGGATTTGACACTCCGATCACCTTCCAGGCCGAAACCACAGAAGATGATTATATGCGTTATCTCAACATAGTGAAAGATGTGTTTGTTAACGATAATAAACTTTTTGATCAGTATCATTCCTATGAAGGCATCAATAATGTAAGGACATTAAATGAACAAGCCGCTGATCATCCGGTCAAAGTGGATCCAAGATTAATTGATGTCATTGAACTTTCAGAACAGGCTGAAAAAATTAATCCTAAATTTGATATTGCAGAAGGCAACATTCTCAGTCTCTGGCACGATATTCGAGATATGGAAGAACCTGAACTGCCAGCACCAGAACAGATCGATCAGGCCAAAAAGCACACTGGAAGCGAAGGAATTATTATCAATAAAGAAAATAACGAGATTTCATTTGCGGATGATTCCATCAAACTGGATTTAGGCGCAGTTGCTAAAGGATATACCGCTCAAAAAGCAAAGGAAGCGCTTGAAGAAGCCGGTTTAACCAACGGTTTTATCAATGCCGGCGGGAATGTGGTCCTGATTGGAAACAAAACGGATGGTTCAGATTGGGTAGTGGGCATTCAGAAGCCAGATACCAATGACTCATTAGTCCGCTTACGCTTCGAAACTCCGCAAAGTATGGTTACAAGCGGTGACTACCAACGTTTTGTAACCATAGATGGTAAAAGATATTCTCATATTATTGATCCGGACACTGGTTATCCTGCTGAATTTATGCGCTCTGTCACTGTCATTGACCCCGACTCAGCATGGGCGGATGCAATGAGTACTGCATTATTTACAATGAGTGTTGAAGACGGAATGAAAGTAGCGGATGAAAATGATCTTCAGGCGGTCTGGATTACAGATAAAGGAAGTCTTGATCTTAAACCAGATCTGAGTACCAGTGAATTCGATATCTATTATACAGATGGTCTGGCTGATCAGATTTCACTGGTCAAGGAGAAGTAAGCTGTATAACAGTCACCTTTTCCAAACACCTACTTTTTCAAACATAAAATCAGCCTCTGAGATAAACAAACAACAGAAACGGATTTTCTCCTGCTATTAAGTGCTCCGGGGAGTTAGTGAACAATTGAGCGTTTAATTCAATTCAGTAAGGAAACAATCAAGTCGTAAAGGAAGAGTCAGAAATGAATCAAATAGGTGCAATTGATTCACTCAGGCCTTCCTTTTGTTTTTAACCTTATGTTTGTATCGTTATATATTTTCTTTTATGTCTCCTTATTCAATTCTGGTTCTTATTTTTACCGGCCTGCATCAAGACTCTAACAGTCATTCAGACACCCTTTATAAATAGAAAATGATAGAATAAGCCTGTCAAAAAAAACTCAATGAGTTTTGAAAGGAGCTATATATTATGTCTAAATGGATTTGCACAATCTGTGGATATGAATACGACCCTGAAGTAGGAGATCCTGATAACGGTATTGAACCTGGTACAGCTTTTGAAGATCTTCCAGAAGATTGGGTTTGCCCATTATGCGGAGCTGGAAAAGAAGACTTCGAAAAAGTTGAATAATCTCTGAAGAACAATTTCCAGATCAGTAAAAATCTTAAAAAATTTGGGAGCAGCAATCATTTGCTGCCCCCTTTTTCTTTCTTAAGTCAGAAAATTTCAAATTGAATAATACTTCTCAAATTCTAAAAATCGACTCCCTCAGCATTTTAAAAAAACAGATCATCCCATTCAGGATTAAACGGCAATTCTTCCTGGTTCTTTTGATCGTCAGGACCATGATTGTCGTCAAAATCAAATGGACCAAAATCTGCCAGAGTATCAAAAAGAGAAGCCTTTGGATTTCCCGTCACCATTTCCTCAATTTCGTCACGGACACTTCCATAATCCAACAAATGCCTTTTCAATTGTTCAAACTGCAGATGTTCAGAATAGTCGTTGACTGCATTCTCAGATTCTTCAAATACATCGAGTACAGAAGGATAGTTAAATCCATAAAAATGAACAGGAATCGCTAGTTGTCCATAGCTTCCTGTAAACTTGATCATACTCACCGATACAGGCTGATCATTTTGAATTCCATATTCCTCAGGGACTTCTTCATCAATTGTCGCAAACAATGGTCCTGATCCGCTGCCGTGCTCGAATCTGGCCCAGACATAAAAGGGTTTTCCTTCTTTACTCAGTAAAGTCAGAATGAATTCATCCGGATAGTCACGATGTCTGAGATAATCCAGGAATTCAATACTTCTGGTGAAGTTCAAGGAGCTGGATGAAAAGTACTTTAAACAATTCTGTTTGTATAATTCCATGATGTTTTCCGAAAACATGTCTTCCATCACTGGAAACAAAAACAGATTGGAAGGGTCAAATTTTTCCATATGCATTGTTTCATGAACCAGATCATCAGGAGTAAAAAAAGAAAAATGAGAAACTCCATTAATCACCTTGCGGCTGGCATTTCCAAAAAATTCAATATTCAAACCATCTAAATGATCGATATAGATGATTCCGTATAAACCATTGGCCTGCTCATAATCAGGGTATTGTTTCATAATGGATTCGATTCTCGGCTGTGCAGGAATAAATGCCATATGGTTAATCATGTCGGCAAGGTGGATCGATTTATATCTGGTAGGAAAACATTGTTCTAACATTGTTTTGGGGATATCCCATCCATCTAATTCAAAGCTCATTTAAATTCCCTCCATATATTTCTCTAGTTCAGAAAACGGACTGACTTAATTATATTAACATTCACAAACTCATCTGAAAGATGATATTCGAGGCAATTAAACCGTTAATTGATTTTTCCTGCGCTTCTTTTTCCATCGAACATCGTCCATTGGCAAGACTGAAATGCCTAAAAAATAAAACGGATGAAATCAACCAGTTACAAAATCAATAAACTGGCATTAGAATTCATCCGTTAATTTTTCTGATGGTGAAACCTGAAATCTGTCGATGTTCGAATGGGTTTTATCAACGATTAAATCAGGATCATTCATCAGGCAAAAATCGAAAAAGTATTCAATCTAATAATTTAACAAGCTTGCTCGGGTTAGTTGTGACAATGATCATGTGCGATCACTTCGCGGCAGCGATTACATAGGCCATCTTCATTTTCAGACTCGGTAAATTTCCAGCATCTTGGGCAGACATGACCTTTGGGTTCATCAACCGCCACTTCGACTGTATCATAAGCTTTTAATGGTTCATCAGTAAAGTCTACAGAAGACACGATCAGCCACTGAGCTGGATTATCAATCAGTTTTTCCATCAGAGCCCTGATTTCAGGGTTTGCATGAATTCGGATTGCTGCTTCTTCTGATTTCTTGATTTTCTGATCGTTTCTGGCTTCTTCAAGAGCTTTCAGGACATCTTTTCTTAAGGCAAGCAACTGTTTCATCTCTTCCTTAAGACCTTCTGTCTGTTTTAGATCGGCTTTTACGAATTCAGAAAGATGAATGCTTTCTTCATCGAATTTCATCAGATCATTAATCTCTTCGCAGGTAAAAGCAAGAATTGGTGCCCATAAACGGCTTAGAATACTTGCACAGTACCATAAAACGGTTTGTACCTGTCGGCGATTATTTGAATCCTTTTCTTCTACATAAAGAATATCTTTTGTGTAGTTGAGATAGTAACTTGACAGTTCATTGGTCATGAATGCAGTCAGCATGGAAACGACATCTCCGAAGCGGTATTCGTTATATGCCTTGATGCATTCATCAACGATATCATTCAGAACTGCCAGTACATATTTGTTCAGGTCTGAGAGATCATTCAGATCGAGCAGATCATCCTTTGTAAATGTATTGTTATCGAGGTTGGCTACCAGAAAACGGAAAGTATTTCGGATCTTACGGTAAGTGTCTGTAATCTGTTTCAGGATTGTTTTACCCATTGAGCAATCGGCCTGATAGTCAACAGATGCCGCCCATAAACGCAGAATGTCTGCTCCATACTGTTTTGTGATTTCTGCTGGAGCCACGGCATTCCATTGAGATTTGGACATCTTCTTGCCGTTTTCATCCATGACAAAACCATGGGAAAGAACCTGCTTGTAAGGAGCACTTCCATAGACAGCGGTACCGACAATTAACGATGAGTTAAACCATCCGCGGTACTGGTCACTGCCTTCAAAATAGAGATCTGCCGGATAACCCAGCCCACGTTCTTTCATCGCTCCGGTATGAGAGCTTCCAGAGTCAAACCATACATCCATCGTATCGGTTTCTTTTGTAAAAAGACCATTTGGAGAATGTTCAGAGGTATAACCGTCCGGCAGTAAATCTTTGGCTTCTCTTTCAAACCATACATTGCTTCCGTATTCAGCAACCAGTTTGGCGACATGATCAAAGATTTCTTTATCCATTAATGGAGTTCCATCTTCGCCGTAGATGATTGGAATCGGAACCCCCCAGGCTCTCTGACGGGAAATGCACCAGTCAGAACGATCGCTGATCATATTATGCATGCGCCCTTCACCCCAGGCAGGAACCCAGGAAACAGAGTGGATCTGGTCAAGAAGTTTGTCTCGGATCTGGTCAATGGAAGCAAACCACTGCGTGGTTGCACGGAAAATAATTGGTTTTTTTGTACGCCAGTCATGAGGGTAGGAATGCTTGATAAACTGAAGCTTTAAAAGGGCGTCATTTTCATCAAGCCACATGGTTACTGTCTTATTGGCATCTTCGACATACTGGCCAGCCAGACGTTCACCGCAGTCTTCCATCATTTTTCCCTGTTCATCGACATTGACATAGATTGGCAGACCATATTTTTTTCCGATTAAGAAGTCATCCATACCAAAACCTGGCGCTGTGTGAACCAGACCGGTACCGGATTCGTCTGTGACATGTTCTCCAACCATTACTAATGATTCTCGTTCTGGGTAAAGTGGATGAACAGCTGTCATATATTCAAGTTCGCTTCCCTTGAATGTTTCCAGAACTTCGTATTCTTCGATATCAAATTCCTTCATCAGCTGATCAACCATGCTGGCAGATACGATCAGATTTCCCTTTGGAGTCTTTACCTTTGCATATTCCATGCGTGGATGAACAGAGATTCCATTGTTTGCAGGAATGGTCCATGGAGTGGTTGTCCAAATGACGAAATAGTCGTCCTGAGACAGTTTTCCTTTACCATCCTTTACCTGAAACTTAACAAAAATGGTTGGTGATTTAATATCAGCATATTCAACTTCTGCTTCAGCCAGGGCGGATTCAGAAGACGGAGACCAGTATACGGGTTTTAAGCCCTGATAGATTAATCCATCAGAAGCCATTTTCCCGAAAATCTCAATCTGTTTTGCTTCAAAGTCTGGCTGCAAAGTAATATATGGGTGATCATAATCTCCGATTGAACCCAGGGAAAGAAAACCTTCTTTTTGTAAGGCAACCTGTTCAAGGGCAAAATCATGACAGATCTTTCTGAATTCAGGAATTCCGATTTTCTTGCGGTCATAACCCAGTTTTGTTACAGCCGTTTCAATGGGCAGACCATGAGTATCCCATCCAGGGATGTAAGGCACCTGATATCCCTGCATGAATTTGGACTTATTGATGACATCTTTTAATACTTTATTTAAAGCATGCCCTAAATGGATATCTCCATTGGCGTATGGAGGGCCATCATGTAAAACGAACGCCTCGCACCCTTCCCTCTTATCCAGCATTTTTTCATAGAGTTTTTCTTCCTGCCAGCGCTTTTGAAATTTGGGTTCTTTCTTAGTCAGATTCCCTCTCATTTCAAAGGAAGTTTTTGGCATCAGTAAAGTTGACTTAAAATCTTTGGTTTCCATATCGATCTTCCTTTCTATCGAATTGCAAATCCTCAAAAAAAAAGCCGTCCTGAAATAGGACGACTTGAAATCGCGGTACCACCTAAATTTCCTGCCAATCAGACAGGACGCTCTCAGATAACGGTCTGCTGCCGGAAAGAGTTACTGAATTCACTCTTTCTGCTCAAAAGGGATACCTTTTCAAGCTCAAATACGGCCTTCTCACCAGGCAGGCCGCTCTCTGAAGGTGAGGATTCGAAAAGACGTGTCTTTATCAACGCATTTTGTGATTGTCCTGATCAGATCAGGAATACTTCAAAAATTCGAGGACCAGCCGCTCTTTTCTCGTTGTATTTTTAATACCTAAAAAGAGAAAGCGTCCGCATCGACGAATTGAAACGATGTCATTATTGCACAGCTGACCTTTATGATCAAGGACGATATCATTGATCTTGACAAATCCCTGTTTAATCATTCCTTCTGCTTTGGAACGTGAAGTTTTTGACAGTGCAGCGACAATTGCATCAAATCGCAGGGAAGGAACGTTAATTTCAATCCGTTCTCTTTTAATCTCTGGCAGTTCATTGATCTCTGCTAATTCAAAATGAACTAGTTGTTTGCCAATACGAACAATTTCACTGCTGATAAAGTCTGCCATATTCTGCTTGCAGAATAGAAAAATCTGATGATCTTCACAAAGGATATCCCCGATCGATTCGCGCTTGATCCCGGATTTCATCAAAGCTCCCAGGACATCCGGATGTTTTAATGGTTTTAAATATGAATCGGTATCGCTCTTTAGACAGACGATCTGCGATCCGAAATCCTGGATAATTACTGATCCATCTTTATCGAATTCATCGAATCCATCACTGATGATTCCTGCCTGTCGTTCAGCCATTGGATATCCTCCACTCAGATGATATTGAATCGAAGGATTTGATTTTGCAATCATTTCAAGGATCTGCTGTTCGGCTGGAGTCAAAAAAGAGGTCACAACCTGCTGACCACTTTTCGATACCTTATCAAAAGCATCGTAAAGCCTTGCGATCAACAGTTCATGACCTTTAGTGTTCATGGGCATAGAAGGTTATTCTTCACTGGTGAGGGATAAATCGTCATTATCCTCGGATTCATCATTGCTGAGCGTGATGGTTCCGGATACACCAATCGATGCTGGGTAACATAAGATAACGTTCTGTCCAATTTTCTGAATGTTTCCATCCAGTGCAAATACAACACCTGTTAAGAAATCAATTGTTCTCTGAGCGTATTCGCGATCGAGTTTATGCAGGTTTACAACAACTGCACGTCCTTCTTTTAGTCTGGATCCAACTTCTTCTGCTTCGCCAAAGCTTCTTGGTTCAAAAAGAACCATCTTAGTATTGGCACTCAGGTTTGAAGCGGATGTTTTTGTCTTTGGATGTTCGTATGTACTGCGTACAGGCTGAGGTTCTGCTTTCTGCATTACCGGCTGAGCTGTAACCGTCTCACTAATCTGTTCTACCACTTCTTCATCATCCTCGTCATCAACTGGAGCTATGAATTCCTTGACCTTATCCATAAATCCCATAGAAAAGCCTCCTTATCGTTCGTCATTATAACACACAGAAATACCATTCCAAAAAAGAACTCCCTTTACGCGGTTATACATTCGTACTGATTATCAGAGTCATTTCATCCGTTAAAAATCAGTCTGTTTTCTGGGAGTATCCATGATCGTTAGCCTGTCATCAGGGACAGGATATAGATTTGGAAATTCTTCACTGAACTGTTCTTTTTTATTGTAATGGATTTTATCCGCCTGTTCCATAAAATTTCAATATTTAGAGCATCTGCCGCGTTTGCAGCGCTTCTAAGTCGGGTTGATTTTATCAGTGAACTTTCGAAATATGGTGTGAACAGCGAATTTTTTGAGTGAATTTTTTAATAATCATCAAATAATCGGTATATTTCCCCTTTTCTGCTCAGTTAAAGCGCTTTTTCTATCGATGTTAGAAATACATGGGTAAAAATTAAGGTATTTTATAAAAAACATTACCAAGGTAAAAATAGAATTAAATAATTGTTCAGACATTCATCACTGATTTAATTTCGCATCGGATTTAGACAAAAGCTTTTCAAGTTCTTCATTTTTTTTATTCAGATCGTTGATTTGCTGATCTTTCATAGCCATTTTCTGTTTGTTTTCAGCAGTTAATTTTGCAATCAGCGCTTCTAGGTCTTTGATTTTTTGATAGCCTTCCGGAAACAGGACATCATCATAGTCACGCATTTTAGCAGCTAGTTCCTGGGTCAAATCAATCCCTTCCTTTCTGAGATCGTTCTGCTGTTCAGCTTTATCTACCGGATTTCTAAAAATCTGAGAGATGCATTCGATGGCTTCGTTATTCTCCTGACGCCAGTCGGCTCCAGCCGAAATAACAACAATCTTTATAAATCCTCTCAGCAGTTCAGCAAGTAATTGTACAAATTTACTATCTTCATTATATTCAATTTCTGCATTGGTGTCAGATTTAACTACGAAGCTGTCAGGAAGTGAAGAACGAATCCATACAGCAAGAATCGGCTTCACGTTTGCGTAATCTTTCCCTTCAAATCCGCTGATGTCGTTTTTCTGGGCGGTTAACAGACTGCCGATATAGTAGAAAAAACGTCCGACAAAGTACTTCACGGAGCTTTTGCCATTTTGAACCTCAATATCCACCACAAGAATATCTTCATCTGAGCTTTCATAGACAGAGAGCATCAGCATATCAAATTGAACAAGGCCTTTATCAATTTCTGTCAGCTGATCTTTTCAACGGATATTTGTACCCTCTGGTTTGCATTGGATTTAAACAGCCGGGAGGCAACCTCTTCAAGACTTCCTTTAAAGATCTCAGGAGCAGCCTTCTTCAAAATGAGTGCATCAAGAGTTGGAAAGGCCAGAACACCCTTTGCCGCCTGATCAAAGCGAGTTTCTGTATCCTCCGGGGCACAGACGGCCTGAGCTTCCGGACTCAGGGATTCAAATTCTTGAGAACTCATAATTTACCTCCATAAGAATTGTGAAAGGCTGAAATTTTTGAGTCTGCGGCCAGTCTGGATGAATACCGCGGAGCCTTCAGATTCGAAATTGGAATCAGAGAACTGGTACGAATTTCTGAAAGCTGTTCATGATCGATGCAATAGACTGAATCCAGGGGTAGGGATTCATAAATCTTCTCGATAAGGTTTTCAGCCGTCTTCCTGATTCTCTCTAAGGATTCCTCAAAAAACTTTTCCTGCTGCTTCCAGCCGGCAATATAGGAAAATGAATATTCATGACAGTCCAGATGAAAATGGGAACAAACCACATAAGCCACACTTTCAGCTTCAATCTCGCGAAGTCTGGCGTGTTCAAGAACATAGTCCTGAAATTCACTTTCACTTTCCTGATAAGGATCATGAAGAAGAGAATGAGCTGTTTCATGAAGCAATGTCTTAATCGTCTGCAGTTGGGGCATTCCCTTTCGAATATGAATTGAATGATCCCAATAACGGCAGAAACCATTTCTTTCATCGTTCATCTCTTCAATGATCGTTGAATAATCACTTACTTTTGAAATCCCATCAAAAAGCTCTTTAAAATGAGGAACATTTTCACAGAGCATTTTGTCGTTGACTAAAGAAGGAAGAGGAGATCCTTCCGTCTGAGAAATATCAAAGACACTGATGGAGCGAAAGCCAATCCTCGTTTCATCTCCTTTTTCGTTATCGACATCCTGAACTTTATAGGTATAAGGAGCAAAGATTCGAATGGCTTTTTCTCCTTTTCGAACCTGTCTGCCAAATTGGTTTTTCCAGGTCTGATAACCAGCGACATAAGAGGCTTGTGGACATTGCTGAAAAATCAGCAATGTATTGCGGCTGGAGTATTCTGGAAAACTGGATAGAAGCTTCAGATACTTCTTGTATTCTTTTCCATCCTGAATCTTTTGAACTCCCTCCTGGAGCAATTGGAGCAGTTCATCTGTTTTTTTCATTTTTAAGCACCCACTTTCTGAATGAATCTTTAAACAAGACTCACTTTCCTTATTCACCGGAAGCATGAAAGGCAGCGCAAAAAAAGTTAAATTTTCGCTTAAATACCGAAAAAAAACAAATGAAAGCCGCCTACGATTAAATTGAAAATAGATATAGATATAGAAGTTAGGAAGATCATCAAGAACAGATACCAGAGAAGAAGTTAACGAAAAGCAGGAAGGATAAATCCTCTGAACTGAATGGCAGAAAAAGTGATGCAAGAGATCAAATAGACTGAACATTTATGAACAGGACAGGCGAACAAGACACTTACTGATTGGACTAGGACTTGAATCGGTATGGATGAATCCGGCTTGAAAATTTCAAAAAGATGCACATGCCTGTGACTTTGATTTGGATTTAAAAGCTCTCTTATCACAAAAAAAGACGTCATAGACGTCTTTTCCAGTTACATTTATATAAATTATCTATTCTGTTTCGATCAAACCATAACCGCCATCGTTTCTTAAATAAACAACTGCGATCTTGTTTGTTTCATCGTCAGTATAAATGAAGAAACTATGATCCATCAGATCCATTTTTACGATCGCTTCATCAAGAGACATGCTTTCTGGATGGATCGTTTTTGTTCTGACGATTTCATCGCTTTCAATCGGATTTCCCATCACATCGAAGTCTAAGAAGGCTTCATAAAGCGGATGAGACTTCTTGTCCATAATCCGGGTTTTCTGGCGGCGGATCTGATCTTTTAACTTGTCGACCACCTGGTCAATGGCAGAATACATATCATCGGCAGATGTTTCTGCACGAAGAATCGCAAATTTTGTGGGTATGGTAACCTCAATTTTCTGTTTTGTCGGATAGGTTCTCAAAAGGACTTTAGCCGTATCGTTCTCATCAATGATGAAATACTTATCGAGATTATTCAGTTTTTTCGTGATCTTGTCTTCAAGTGCTTTTGTTACAGAAATGTTTTTTCCAACAATATTAATATTCATGGCAACCCTCCACATTCTATCCGGTTTTGCTGCAGTTCAGAGCGGTCCGGCTCCCGTAATCTGAACCTGACTTCTGCGATTCTCAACCTCCTGTTCTCTTCTTTAAAGCGGTTAACCTTTAACGCTTCCTGTTGATATTATTTTAAAAAAAACGTCAGTGTGTTTCAAATTTTTCTAACGATCGGCAAATACGGACCGATAGAAGGTCAATTCTTCCAGTGAGGGTTGACCTGGGGCACTGTTTGTGATCGCGCTGGCAAATGTATATCCGCTTCCATAAAAGTCAGCCAGTATACGGGAGATCTTACCCATTTCTCCCATGGAAATGGCAATCTTTTCCTGCGTCGTCGAATGGTTCTTGCAGGACTGCAGCAGGTTCTGAACATCCTTGCTCGTCTTTGGCATCACTGAAATCTTTTCGATTTTTGGCATGTACATTTCCATTTCATCCCATAAGCCTGCCAGTTCCTGTGTTCCAGGCGTCTGTTCAAAGTCATGCCAGGAAAGAACTGTCCTTTCAGGAATATAGTGATCCTTAATCTTGGTCACCTGATCCAGTTCAACATCAGTCAGACCTGGCAGCTGGTTGATGGCTTCAATGACCTGAACATATTCTTCAGGGGATACGTCTGCTTTTCCGCCCTGTGGTCTGGTTCGTAAAGTCCAGATCACTTCCTTTCCAAAATTTTCTGGATCAAGCTCTTTCAGCTTTTTTAAAAGGGCCTCAACACCGTATTGATCGAAATATTCATCCAGGCGCATTTCGATCGAATGACAGGTTGACTGTTCAATCACATCCAGTGCTTTTTGAAAATCCTCACCTTCTGTTAGGAAGATCGGACAAATGGTTTTAAGTTTTGATTTCTGATTCATGTTTTCCTCTTTTCAAACATCCACAATATCCGGGATGTTGCTGATTCAGATTCATTATATTGAGTTACAGAGTTTATGAAAAGATTTGGCTTCTTTTCATTTACTAGTTGAAAAATTTTCTTTTTTGGGTTTAAGATAAGTCCATGAACCAGAAAGTCATTCGATTTAGAAGATCAGCCTGATAGAACATCGTCCAGAGTATTTGTATGAGAACCGACCTTATAACCTCATACAATTCGTTGGGCTTTTTTTGCAGGCTTTATATACAGGACATTCTTTTGATTAGAATGTCCTGTTTTTTTATGAATCCAATGGCTGAGGACGTATATCGCAAAATCAGTAAAGGAGAGAGACATATGATTATCACTTTAAAAAAGACAGCCGATGAAAAGGAAGTTCAGGCCCTGATTGAAGATCTTGAAAGCAGAAATCTTCAGATTACAAAAATCGTTGGTGAAAACTATGATGTATTTGGCCTGGTTGGAGATACAGCTTCCATCGATGAAAGATCTATTTTAGCTAACCCAATTGTTTACAACGTTCAGCGAGTCGCTCAGCCGTACAAGTTAGTCAACCGTATGTTTCATCCGGAAGATACAATTGTTGACGTCAATGGAATTAAAATCGGCGGCAAGAAGATCGTAGTGATGGCAGGGCCATGTGCAGTTGAAAGTAAGGAACAGATTGAGAGGATCGCTGGCGAAGTTTTAGAAGCCGGCGCTGACATGCTTCGCGGAGGCGCCTACAAGCCCCGTACTTCTCCTTACGCTTTTCAGGGAATGATGACTGAAGGAATTATGGCTTTGGCAAGTGCACGAGAAAAAACCGGTCTTCCTGTAGTAACTGAACTGATGTCTGCAGACAAGATTGACGAATTCATTGAAAACGTCGACATCATTCAAATCGGAGCCAGAAACATGCAGAACTTCGATCTGCTTAAAGCAGTCGGCAAAACCGATAAACCCGTTCTTTTAAAACGAGGTCTGGCCAATACGATCGAAGAATGGATCATGGCGGCTGAATACATCATGTCTGAAGGTAATAAGAATGTAATCTTCTGTGAACGGGGCATCAGAACCTTCGAAAAATATACCCGGAATACCCTTGATCTTTCCGTTATTCAAATTATCAAGGAGAGAACTCATCTGCCAATTGTCATTGATCCTAGCCATGCAACTGGAGACTGGAAGCTTGTGGAATCCGCTTCTCTGGCCGCGATTGCAGCAGGTGCGGATGGTTTGATTATCGAAGTTCATGATGATCCGACCCATGCTTTCTCGGATGGAGCTCAATCCTTAAAGCCAGAAAAATTCGCATCTTTGATCAATAAAGGACGGGCAATCGCAGAAGTTGTTGGCCGCACACTTTAAGGATTAAGATATAATCTTGAACATGAATAATAGTTCTCAGATTAAAACAAATCCATATCCCTATTCTTCTGATAACAAGAGATATCAGACGATGAGCTGGTACCTTAAGAATCGATATGGAGAAAAATGTGCAAAAATCCCTCTCAACGCGGGGTTTACCTGTCCAAATCGTGATGGAAAAGTCTCTTTTGGCGGCTGTACATTCTGTTCGGCAAAAGGAAGCGGAGATTCGATTCTCTCGTTTGAAAAACCCCTTAAGAATCAGTATCAGGATAATTTGGATCGGATTCATCATAAATGGCCAAAAGCTAAAGGAATCCCCTATTTTCAGTCCTTTTCCAATACTTACGCTCCTTTAGAAAAGCTCAAGGAAATCTACACTCCATTTCTTGAAGATCCTGAAATTTTCTGCATCTGTATAGCGACCAGAGCGGATTGTCTTGAAGAAGATTTTGTTTCCTGGATTTCAAAATATAAAAAGGATATCTGGATTGAACTGGGACTGCAGTCAAGCAATGATCAAACCGGGAAACGAATCAACCGCGGCTATTCAACCAAAGATGTTGAAAATGCCCTCTTTCTGTTAAAGAAGTATGGGGTTTTCAGCTGTATCCATCTGATCAACTCCTTACCCTTTGAAGATCATGAAATGATGATGGAATCCGCCAGGTGGTGCACTGTTTTTAAACCCGATGCGATAAAGATTCATATGCTTCACATGATAACCAACACTCAAATCGCGAAGGATTATTTGAATGGCGATTTTAAACTGATGGATCAGGATGAATATTGTACCCTGGTCTGTGATCAGCTCGAAATTCTACCTCCAGAGATGATCATAGAACGAATTACTGGGGATGGATTGCAGGAAGATCTCATTGCTCCATTATGGACTACGAAGAAAACCTCGGTAGCAAACCAGGTTGACCGAATTCTGTTTGAAAGAAATTCCTGGCAGGGCAAATATTGCAAAGTAGATGTTGCACAGGAAATCCCGAACAATCCAGATCCTTCTATTCAGATCGGTTTTAAATCAAAAATCTGATATGGATTATCAATCGAAATCGAAAATCGATTCAGTTTCCTGATCGAAAGCATTTAAATACAACTTTCCCAAATCGATAGACTATAGACGGGCAGACTTCTTCGGTCTGCCTCTTTTTCTTTTAGCTGATTTTTCCTCGGTTTCTGAAGCAGGAAGAATACCCAGTTTCTCCAGTATCTCGATTT
>Ga0209694_1000541_pt1 | contig 58311 bp, 80 predicted proteins | sample GluameincwithD2O_FD_187499 | JGI IMG/M metagenome (GOLD analysis project Ga0209694, IMG submission 187499) | Mouse cecum microbial communities from Vienna, Austria - Glucosamine amended microcosms incubated with D2O (SPAdes) (version 2) | ecosystem: Host-associated > Mammals > Digestive system >... | reverse complement strand
GTCACCCCGGCTTCCTTGCGTCAGCCGGGGGATAATACCTTTTTCATCACGCAGCCTGCTGTTCCTCATCGTCATCAAAGATGATTTTGCCACTGAAGGCGAGCCGAGAGCCGTAGCTCGTGACCGAGCTCGAAGAAACGTGGCCCGCGTTCGCATAAACGAGACCGCCATTCGCATTCGCGTAGCTGCCCGCACGACCGACAACACGGCACCGTGGGATACTCTACCTTTTCGTCCTCGCTTTCGCGGGACGTATTTCGTTAAACATTTTGGTTAATTATCTCTGGATTTGGCAGTCACCCCGGCTTCCTTGCGTCAGCCGGGGGATAATACCTTTTTCTTCACGCAACTTGCTGTTCCTCATCGTCATCAAAGATGATTTTGCCACTGAAGGCGAGCCGAGAGCCGACGTTCGTGTTCGAGCTCGAAGAAACGTTGTTCGCGTACGCATAAACGAGACCGCCATACGCATACGCGTCGTTGCCCGCACGACCGACAACACGGCACCTACTATTAGAATACGCCCATTTGTCGGAGTAATTCTTGTTCCATGCTGAGTTATCATTGGAAGTCTTGCCGGGCACAACGTCCATATATCGGCCGTGGCGAACACGACTGATACAATAGCCTGAGCCCTGCGGTGTGGCTTGTACGGAGCGCTCGGTGTCAGTTACCACATCATAAATGCGGAAGCGGGTATCAAGCGGATAGGAGGCGTCTTCGGTCGGGCACTTTTTTGATTTCCAGTCCTTGAACGATGATACATTCATCGCAACGTGGGCCATCCATTCGTAGTTACAAGCCACGAAGTTCTGAATACCGAACATAAGGTTACCGACATTAGAGGTTACGCCGGTTACTGTTCGGTTGCCCCAAGCATTGATGTTCTTGCCGTTCAAGGTCTGACTACCGCAAGTATAGCCTGCGCTACAGCCACGGCCGCAGATAGCCTGAATGTCGCGTGTGCCAGTCAACTCCATTATGATGTTGGCGAGGTCTTTTGACTGCTCATAAGAGATAGCGTGGAAGCCCTCACCTCGCATTTCGCAGAGGTTGATGAAGTCCTGGCGAGTGCGGTGCAGACCAGTTGGCGGAGTGATGTTGGTAACACGGCCGTTCTTGTCATAGGTCCAGTCGGGGGAAGTTGGAGCTGTGCCGTCGCCGACCGCCGCCTTTGTGCCGGATACCGAACGAGCGCGACCCAAAGCGTCTATTCCGACACCATAGATACCCATAAGGAACTCCTTGCGGAATACCCAGTCCGGCTCAATGGCTTCGACGGAAGCACTGTCAACAGTGATAGCTTCCTGGTCTCCGCAACCCATCTGCGATGTAAAGCGGAACTTCACGGCACCGGCAGGAACATCGCAGAAGATGTAATCCTCTCCGGCCACGAAGTCAAACTGCGCATTGCTGACAGCCATTTTGAAGATTGACATAATCTTTCCGTCGGCATCGAGGAACACACAGCCGAGGTCGGTGGAGTTTACGCCAGGCCAGCGAACCTGCTTCATACCCTCTACGTTGATTTCGTACACGTCGCAGGCGGCATTAAGAGTATGCGTGGGCACTCCACCAACAGCCATCCCTGTCACTACAAGGGCTGCATTGGACTCAACAAGCAAGTCGGAGAGTTTGGAGCGGTTGGTTTTGCTTGCCGTTGATATAGGTTCATCAGTGCAGGTGGAACGTATGCCATACTTCTGCTGATTCTTGAAGTCGTTGACTCCTTTGTACCAGTGATTAGGAACGTGCTTGAAGAAGTCGTAGCCCATACCACTGCTGTCGGTCAGGTCAACAGACGCTCCGTCCTCCATGAAGTTGTAATCATCATCGCTCAGGCGCTTGCAGTGCATAGCATTGTCGGCCGTGCTGAACGAACCTCTGACACCGTGGCTCAACTCTTCCAGACGCTTGAAATGACCGCTCGGCACGAAGTCGTTGTTGAAGCGATAGCCGGTGTTATTGTCAAGGTTGGAAATATTCTCGCAGTCATCTACGGTATCGTCATAGACTACCATAGAGAACTGGGAGTTATGGAGTGTCAACTGCGGGAAATACTTGCCGAAGTTGGCGAGCGCGGAATCTTCGATGAGGTCAGACATAATCCAACGCCCGGTAATGCCGGAGCATTGTCCGCTTTCTTCGTAAGCCTGGCCTGATGGGTCAAGGCCGATGGCGCCGCTGTTCTTCAGGGCCGAAAGGATAGAAGATGGAGCTGTGATGTTGACGTCCGGCAAACGAATATAGCGGATATTGGACGCTGACACAATTCCGTTGATGAGTGTCATCGGATCGATGTTCGGACAGCCTGCAAGCATAAGGCGTATCACACTGCTCATACCTTCGATTGTCAAACCGCCGGGATATGAAAGGTTCGGGAGGTTGACAAACGAGAGGTCGGTCATCGTAGCCGGCAACTGGAGTGTGGAAATTGGCGATGTTTCTGCCAACGTGATTGTTGACAGGTCAGAGCCTTTCGCATAGACTGTTTCCAGACGAGGACACTTGGCGGCATTGATAGTCGTAACCTCGGTGGTTCGCACGTCAAGGTGCTTGAGGAATGGCAGATCGCCGAGGTTCATATTGGTCAAGAATCCAGTGTTGCCCGGCGACAGTCTCCACGCCTGCTTGTGAATGTCAGAGCCAATCACAATCTTCTCGGCGAGTTTCATCTGCGAGAACTGGAAGTTCGGGTCAATGGAAATTTGCGAGAGGTCAATCTCACTCATCTGGTCGGCCTGGTAGATGTAGAGCAAGATGTTATCGCCGTGCTGGAAGTCTGTAAAGACGCCTTCTTCTCCGGCTTTTAGATACATACCCTGCGTCACATTGCCACCATCATTGCCGATACCGTAGTAGCCGGACTTTCCTGCACGGAAGCGGATAACAGCTCCCGTCTTGGCACCGATACGGCCGCCGAGGACGTGGCTTGCGTCTTTGAAGTCGCCAGTCTGATAGTAGCCGTCACGAATACGCCAACGCTGCTCTATGAAGCGAGGCAGTGCCTGACGGCCCGAACCGTGGAGGGCATAGTAATAGATGTCGGTGTAAATCTCCGAATACTTGATGTACTTGCGCTCACAGTCGTAGGTACATACCACTTTCGGCCACATTTCGATGCGCTTCTGCACGAAATAGTACATCGCACCCTTTGGCGAGAACGGCCCGGCACCGATACCGTCCACTTCGGGGAGTGTACGCATCATGCCGACAACGCCAGGAAGCGTGAGAGTGCCACCTCCGGCATCGGCAACCATTTCCTGATTGTCGCAGCGACGGAGATTGTTCCAGAGGATTGAGCCACGGCCGGCATAGCACTTGTCATCTTCAGCAGGATCCAGTTCGGCGGGAATGGTGTTACCACCGTCATTATCCTTACCATTACAGGTGTCGCAGTCATAAACCTTGTTGAAGTACATGCGCAACGGCTCCATCGAGGACGGCGAGTGATATTCGCCATTCTCAACCCAGCAGCCCTCTTCAAGGAAGAACATCGGCTGCATATTCTTTGCCTGCTGATCGACGGCGGCGAGGTAATCAGTAAACGTGTAGTATGCGAGAAGCGAAGCTATACTCATATACTTCCACGCATTATCGCGCCACAGTTTCTTCCATGTCGCTGACAACTCTTTCTTGGAGTAGTCGCAGGAATCGCAGAACTTGAGGACGTTGAACAGTTCATAAGGAACTTTGCGACCCATAGCGAGGTCTTCCTGGAGCTGGTCGTCGTCCACCATACACTCGAAATACTGGGTCCATGCCGGATATGTTTCCTGGCCGAGGTTAAGTTTAGAAACCCACGACGATTGAGTCTTGACCGGGGCCATCATATCATCTACCGAGCCGACACCCATAAACCAGTCCATAGCGTCGTAGGTTATAAGTTCGTAGCCGCTGACAGGGTTAAGGACATCGCCGGTTATAACCCACTTGCCGTTGACTTGCTTCATGGAGCCAGTAGTGCGGGCCCACTCGCCACCACTGAACCGCATGATCCGATAGTCGCGGCCGCAATATTGCGAGAGGATATAGGGCTTGCTTGTGTCAAGTCCTTCGGTAGTCTTGAAACGGGCCATGATTTCATCGAGAGTTTCCTGCCCGATGTATTTGCCGGCATTGTCATATTGTGGCTTGCCGAAGAACTCAATGAAGTCGCCATAGTTCATACACCCCTTGTTGTAACCTGGAGTGTCCTTGAAACCGAGTGCGACCTGCTCACCTTTGTCCTCTTTCCAGTTGCCACGGGCGTGGAACCAAGCATCAGCGAGAGAATCTGATGTGGCTCGGAAAGCAGCCACGGGATGGTTGGCCGTGGAGTGGTTCATTTCAAGCCCGGTTACAGTGACACCTTTCTTCTCCCATGTACCATCAAAAGCACGCTGGGCCGGAGTAAGGAAGTTTGAACCGAGGGCACGGAACGTGGCGTTCATCATATCGCAGACGCCGCAGTCGTTCGCCATCGAAGAATCCGAGTAGTCAACTTTAACTGTGAGAATGGCAACGGGAATGGAGTGTTCAATCACGCGCACATAGCCGATGTTGAACAGCTCGTAGGTTTTGAGTGCGTCAGCATTTGTGTAATCAGGATTGAGGGCTGTGATTTTCCAGTCCTTCTCTTTCTGGAGATAGAAGCGGTCATTCTTGATAGGACGCTTGGCTGAAGTAGTTCCCTGACGACGCCAACGGACATTCTCTGCCTTGAAAGAGCGCCACGGCATTGTCGGATGAAAATAGAACAGCGTACACTTGAAGTTCTGCTTGGTGTCGATGTCGCCGTCGAAGCTGTCAAATGTAGCCTGCGGAGCGACAACCACATAATACGGAATACCTTTCTCTTTGAGCAGGCTCATAGAGGGTCGGTTCTGATTGTCGAGCACGTTCTCCTTGTCATACTCAGCGATCATCGCTTCGGTGTCGGTCAGTTTGCAGAGGTAGTTCTGGAAAGCCTGCGCCCACTCATAGTAACTGTCATAGGCGAGTGTGTAGTACAGATAGAAGTCGCCGTCAGTTCCATCAAAGGAGATATTCTTAGTATTGAGAATCGCACCAGAGTTGGCGACATAGCCAATCGCGCCGATTTCCTCACCATCGACGTAAAGTTTCACGGTTGCATATTCGGTAGTGCCGCGGCGAACTGTGATTGTAGAAGGCTCGACGACAATTCCGACGGTATGCTTTTCTCCGCACTTGAAAGAGCGAGTGATTTTGTTCGGCGTACCAGTCTTGCAGTGCAAAACTATCTCGTTGCCGGTTACATAGAAGCCAACGCCGGAATCAGGGTCGTAGCACTCCATCAGTTTCGCAGTATCGTCCTTAATGTTGTTGGTCGCGAAAGCGAACTGGAAAGCCATACCATTGGCGCGCTCGGTAGCAGCAGAACCAAAAGGCTGATATTTTTCAATCCTGGCCTTGACATTCTCTGCAATACGGAGGCAGTTTTCTCCAAGGTATGTGGCAAAGCCATTGGACGACCAGTTAGAGTCGATGACCGACATCGTGTAGCCGTTATTGCTGATTGAGTGGTCCGGCTCGGAGTTGCTTCGTGTAGAGAAGTCAAAACCAAACAATGCGCCCTCCTTGATGATGGCGTTGATTGCAGATCCTACAACCCTTACGGATATGGGATTGGTTTGACTGTTGCCATTCTTGGCATATACCTCAATGGTTGCGCTGCCGTCGGTTGCATAGCCCTGAATCTGCTTGCGGACGGGATATGTCTGCGAGATTTGGCAGTCAACCGATGTAATCTCCTTGCCATCGACATAGACTTCAGCAGTCGTGGAGTTCTTGCCCGGCGTATATGCGGCAACCTCCACTTCAAGATTGTCATACAGTCGCACAACGCCATTGTTGGCATCGTTGAAGCGTAATGATACGATTGGCTCCTTTGACGAGGAGTCAACGCACATGATCGAGGAATAGATTGTGTTACCAGTTACGCCGGAGGCAACATCTTCGCCATAGACGCGAACAGGATATGAGCCATGCTCCAGATGTTCTCCTCCGCCGAACACATTGCACGGGTCGATAGAGATAGAGTGTGAGTAACTGTCAGTGATTGTCGCTACTCCGAGGCTTCTCCATTCACCGTTATAGAACATTTCGGTAAATACCTTGACACCCTGCTTTGATACGTTGTTGGCGAACTTATACATCAGCAGGTTCTTGGTCGAACCGCCGACTTCGAGAGCGGAACTTGAGGTGTAGTTGAGGGTCTGAACCGAGGTGCAGGTAACATCGACGGCCGTCACTGTGATAGTACGGCGCTTGATATTGCCTTCGGCATCAGATGCTACAATCGTGAAGTCTTTGGCGGCGGCCTCTGCAAAGTATGGAGTAAAGTCGAATTGGAACGTGTAATTGGTCGCTGATGTCGAGGAATTCTGATTGACATTTTCGCTCCACAGCAAAAGCCCAGAGGTAGCGTCTATAATTTCCAATCGGCGAATGACACCAAGCACTTCGTCATTGCCGTCAAACGTCACCGATTTAATGGCGGCACGAGCAATGATGTCTGATCCGAAAGCGGCATATATCGCTGGATTTTCCAGATATATATTCAATGATGAACCCGAAGCTGTTCCTGAGCCTGTGCTTTTAGGAATTTTGATGGATTCACCCATTTCATTGCCGCGTTTGCTTACCGCCTTGATGATATGGTTCTCCGCATCCTGATCGCTTTCGAGATGGTCGAAACTGTCTTGCTGCATTTCGTATGCGCCGCCGGTGGAAAGAGCCTCTTTTCCGTCCTTTTCGGGCGTGTCGAAGGTTTTTACAGAGCCGCCTCCGCCAAACTCTTTCCATAAATCCTTGCTGGCAAAGTCGGAAACCTCGCCGGTAAACTGATAACTCACCCAAGCGTACTCGCCGGAGCGGAACGTGATTACAAGGCCATTCTTTGCATATTTGATGCCGGTGGCCGCCTGCTCACTGAGAATTGCGTCAATGGCGGTATCCTTGGTGTAGAATCCGGCAACCGTGCGAGGACATAGGGCGTCAACATTGATAATAGCCTCGGCCCCTGCCGACATTCCTGCAAGGTCAATCCAGTTTTTCGGATTGGTAAACTGTTCGGTAGTCGTATTGGGACCGACATACTGATAGGTTTTCCAAGAGCCGGAAGCAATAGCGAATGTAATAGTAAGACCGAGGGATTGTTGTTCGGCCTCTATCACAGCGGAAAGTACATTGTGAGTCTGCACCTCCGCCATTATGTCGGAATAATACTCGCCGTTTGCAAGAGGTTTTTCAACGGTTACATTGTAGGTATTGCCTACGGAAGCACCCCCGACCTTGACGAGTTTCTTACCATCGTAGCGATAGAGTTCATTGCGCAGACGGAACATTCGGTCCTGGCGGGCCACTGTTAGACTTTCTCCGTCTATAACCGTTGTAGTGTTGTAGTGTGATGATTCATAGATGGAGTCGCCAAAGATATTGAAGCAGCCTCCGGCACCGTCTGTGTTGGTGCTGAAGTATATTCCGGTTTGAGGCGGTTGAATATGGACGCCATTCGGCATTACTCCATTGAACGGCAAAATAGCAATATCTTCAACGCGTGCTTTAATGCTGTCAAATTCATCAGAGCCTACGACATACGACACGGGTATATAATAGTTCTGGCCGGCGACCTTGCGCATGGCTTGCAGCGTGTCTCCATATCGGTATATGCGGTTTGTGAGGGGAACTTTCTTAAAGTTCTCCTCAGTGTTGTAAATGGCATAGTAATCCCATTCGCCGTCTTTCAGAATCTTAAAACAATGCTCATCGTAGGCAAATGCAATGGTACCCTCCGGCCGGCCCGAAAGTTCGCTTGTATGATAGCAGATTGCATCGTATGGGAATATCTGAATACCATCAACTGTCTGCTGAAGGGCAAAACCCTCGTCGCCGGGAAATGCGGTTCCGGCAGTGTGGCCGAGAGCAAGGTCTGAGCCGATCGTAATAAGTTCATTACCACTCCAACGAGAAGTTGTGTTTACGGCAGTGCAAGTGTATATTTTACCGGCTTCAGGCACTCGGCCTTCTATGGTTGATTTGCCGAAAGAATCCGCATCGGCCCAGTTGTTGTAATAAGTAAATGCCGAGGATATGAGAGTAATTCCGGTATCTTTGATATTCCAGTAGTCGGTAACCTGAACCTTCGTCAGTTCTCCGCCGACAATGGCGGTAGAGGGAGTTGATGCAACCCTTTGCGGTCTGAGAACAGCACCCCAATCGGCATCGACTGCAACACTGCGGTTATAAACAGCAAGCACAAAGCAGTTGGTGTCTGCATTATATACCACCATACACCCAGCATCTGTGGACTTTTTGCTGGATGATGCGAGCTGTACGGTAATTCCAGTAACAAAGGCATTGAACTCCACAACATCATCGACATAGCCTGGAAGTTGTGATGCTGGAACCTTGCCGGTTGAATCAAGAGTTGCTAACCCACCGGGTAAACCTTTGGTATCGGTTACCTTCTTTGCGGCATCAGCCGTCGCCTTGGCTGTATCTGCGGTGCTTTGCGCTGTTGTGGCCTTTGACTTGGCCTCTTTGGCCTCATTGTATGCCGTATTTGCAATGCTTGATGCCGTTGAAGCAGTTTGTTGTAGGATATTATCCTGCTGAACACGGGTGTTCGTTTCTGTCGTCAGAGATTGATCGGCATTCTCTATTATCTCCGAGAGAAGTTTACCGACTCGTTCCGCCGTGTTCTTGCCCTCGCCATCCTCATATCGGATAAGGTCGGCCTGGCTTTTGAGATTGGTTTTACTATTGAGTCCCATAACGGTGTTTATTATCCGATTTTACGAATGGTGCAGCCGCCGGTCGAGAGAACCTTGCGGCCTTTACGATTTCCTAAGAGCCCCTTGGCTTTGCAAAACGCAAGGCACTCGCTTAAATAGTGATTGGCTACTTCGAGGGCATTGTTATAGCAATCAGATCTCTCCTTGCTGCTTATGGCACTGGAATAATCTCCGTCTTTCAGCCGCATGCCATACCGGGTTGACTGGAAATCTCCCGTCATCACATTTTGAGCATATACGAAGTATGACAATGTTGTCTTGAGTCCTACGAATGTGTGGAGGTTTTCAGAAGAATCCTTATATGTACCACCGTTTAGCAGAACTTTGTAAATATCGTTGGTCTCACCGTCTTTGAGAATATTGAGGAAAAGTTCATCGCCCAAAGCTGGTTTGATGTTCATCTGTTCCGCTTCGGTAATGTATGCGAGCAACTTATCGTCATCGACTTTACCTATTGGTCTGCCGAGACTAACTATTTCACTCGGGGTTATTATGTGCTCCATCACTCTTATTGGATTCGTTAGTTACATAGACCAGTGGTTGTACTGTATAGTCTTCGTTACGGTTGACGACCTCGAACCAGTGGTCGAATATTCTTTTTATTGCTCGTGAGATTGCTCGACGCTCCTTAGCGACATACGAGTTGTAGTATTCGTAGGCTTCTGCAATCACGGTTCCGCTCCATCCCGTTTTGCCACTTCTAATCAAGTAGAATACTTCTTGCCCAAAGGCAGAATAAATTCTTTCGGTTGTACTCTTTTCGGTTGAATCGAACTTACTATCGAAATTGGTTGCTTCAAACGGCACAAATTGAGGTTTATCCTCTTCCGCTTGATATGTGATGTCTATGATTGAGCAGGCATTGACATCACCTTGGAAGATGTCGAGATTCTTGGAGAAATCGTCATCGCTAACAGACCCGCCGTCGCGCTCATTGCCATCATCATCAAGACCCATCGCGGTACCCTTGCGACGCATGAGCATACCTGACATAAGGAAGTTATTTCGCGTGTTGCGATACTTCACATTGTCAAGGCCCTCATCGGTTGAAAGATTTGTAACTGCTTTGTCGTATATGGGCTTGGGATACTCGAAACGACCGTCCATAGAGAACCAAAGGATCTGCCCTTTGTATTTGTCAATGCCTCCTGATGCTACGATCTGCGATAGCACAACCTCTTTTATGGGGTTGAATACATAGATTTTGTCAACGTGCTTTTTGTCAACAAGAATCTTATTGCCTTTGCGGGTTTTGTGCCCAGTCCAGTCGGGGTGAACGTTAATATAGATTACTTGGCCGCCCTCTGTTTCCTCTTCCAATCGGCAGTCCTGAAATGGAATATGGTTCAACTCCACAATCTCGCACGCCAAATTGTAGTTAACATGAAGTGCGAAGCCGTGGTACAGTGCCATGTCTTTAGCTAGCAGGCTATAAATGTCATCAACAGTATCGCCGGCCCGGTTAACGATATATTCCGAAAATTCGGTATCGTTAAGTCCGTTGCCCTCAATGAATGTCTGATAACGTTCGCAGCAAGAGCCGCCGGTCGGACTATTCAATATAAGGTTGAGCATACGCTGGGGATAAAGATTATCCCTACCGTATGCTTGTATGTTGAGGGTGCTCCAATAGACATTTGTCAGTCTTTCAGGAGAGCGTCGGACATTGTTGATGTTCATGCGCCAGGAGTTTATTCAGCGTCTTTCGCGCTATTGTTTTTCAGGCGGGTGTTAGCGGCTTTGAGAGCGCGGTTGTCGAGTTTGAGCTGTTCATTCTCAGCCAGGGCTGCTTCCAGTTCAGCTTTGGCGGTTGCCAGCTCCATCTGAAGGTTGTTTACTTCTTCGGATTCGGAGTTTTCGCCGGCAGATTCGCTTTCGGCTCTTTCCGCAAGGAGTTTGTTGAGGGCCTCCACTTTCTGAGTCAACTCGGCTTTCTCCTCTATAAGGGTCTTAACCGTGGTTGACAGATCTTCCTTGTCTTTGCGCAGCGATTCAATCTGCTGACCGGCTTCGATAAGCGAGGTCTTGAGTTCTTCTGCTTCGCCGTCGTTAACGGTTGTAGCATTCTCTCCCGCGGCTTTTTTCTCTGCTTCCGCTTTGGCTCGTGCCTCCTCTACCTTGCGGGCTTTGTAGGCAGCCACTCGGTCCTCCCAGTCTACCGGGAGTTGAGCAAACTTATTTACCTCCTGCGGAAACTTGCTGAGAAATTCTTCAGCAATGTCGTCTGACGGCAGAGGATTGGTGTAAAAACGAGAAGTCCCGACCGGATGGATAATCGCTCCGCCTTTCAGGATATAGTTGGGGGTTTTCGGCATTTCTTTGTCAGTTTTAAGTTTGTTGTAAATCATTACATAAGCGTCTCGGTAGCAATCGCTACAGCCCGTGTTGGTTATTTCCGAGCCGTAGATAAGCCGATGCAATCTGTCAAGTAGAAGCCTATCTGAAGCAGAAAAGCCGCTTTGGAAACGGCTTTTCATCTCAGACAGGTCAGCCATTGTCTTTTCGTAGCTTCCCATAGGCAGAATTATGAGCCGCTGACGAGTGAGGCAAGAGCTGTGCGGGTTGCGGACAGTGATTCTCCGAAGAGGAAGATGCCAGATGTCGGAGCGTTTTCCTCCTGAAGTGTGGCGAGCCAACCACCTTCGGTATCATCGGAGTATTTGTCATCGTCGAGGGCTGTTGCTGTAAGACCGGCCTCAAGCCCATAAATCTCGAACGTGTTCTTGTTGTCGGCACCGGCGAACTTATTTTCAAGTACCACCACGAATGTGCCGTTGGCAAGCTGGTCTATGATGTTGTGAGATACATCGGGGCCGTTGTCGAGAATGACGATTGACACGTCCTTGTTGAATCGGTTTCGATATGTTCCGGCTACCATTGACTTTTTCGTGCCAGTGTAAGGACTCTTGCCGGGAACATACATTTTGTAAGCCTTGGCGCCGGTTTTCAAAATGAGAGCCTTAACGATGTTCGGGTTCGTAGCATCACGGGTTGTGGCTTCGAAGTCGATGTCGTTGTAGTTCATTATGTAGCCGTGGGACTTGATGCCCTTCACCGGCTTCACGGTACAGTTAGCCGCCAAATCGGCAGCTAACTGATAATCGCAACTTTCTGTAGCCATACTGAATCAGGGTTTAGATAGCGACCTGAACGAGCTCGTCTTCACCTACGAGAGTGCCGATTTTTGAAGCGGCGTAGATGTAGTTCTTGCGGTCCTTGTCGTTGAAGTGAACACTGAGTGAAGCAATCTTGTCTTTGTCGTTCGTTCCGACGAAAAGGTTGTCGGGAGAGCAGACAATGGCACGATGGGGGCAGTTGAGGGCTGTGCCGGTGTCTTCGAACTTCTTGATCAAGCGGTCCCAGATATCGAGGGCGATAATGGTGCGACCGTCATACTCCGAAAGTGTGATACCGGTGGCAACGTTCTCGAATGGCATAGTGGTTTTGCCGTAGCGTTCCACGAGGTCGGTACGGAGTGCCTTGAACATGGAGTTAGTGCAGAAGATTGCCGAACCAGGCTTGTCGAAGATGCGAGAGTCAGCATCAGCAAGCAGGGTGTCGAAAATCTTGATAGCAGTTCCGGGGACAAGAATTCCGTTCTTCTGGTCGAGGTAGGTGGTTGCAGCATTTGCGGCGATTTCCGTATGCTGGTTGGGATTGGCTGCGATAATCGCCTGGAGACGCTTCCACAGACCGTCACACATGTTGAACAGTTTGGGGTTGATACCGGCTTTGAGGATACCACCGTCGGCGATATTCTTCGCATCCTTGTCACCGAACCACACGATACGCCAGAACATTTCCTTCATAGCCTTCTCAAGAAGAGGCATAAGAACCTGATCCCAGTAGGGGGTGTCCTGGAGATATGCGCGGTCGGTGCCGGTGTTGAGCGAGTCTTCTGCGATGGTGTTTTCCAACTCATCGTAGCAGATTTCCTTGGCAATTTCCCAGTCGCCGAGTTCCCACTCTTTCTGAATGCCGGTTACATTTACTTTGCTGTATTGAGGGTCACAGCCACTGCGGGCCTCGCCGACATCACCCATGCTGTCGATGTATCCGAGCTTCTTACCGTTTGTTACACCGGTTTCGTTCTTGATCGTAAGATCAATGTCGGGATCATCGTACACCGTGAGGAAGAGCAACTCCCGAAGGTCGGTAATCGCCCCGTTGTCAACGATAAATTGATTCCAGTTAATCATATTGTTTGATTAAATTGTTACGTGATGATTGATTTACTTTTTGCGCTGTTCGCGTTTTGCGGCTACAGCTTCGCGGCGCTTGTTGATTGCGTCGCGGGTCTTGGACAGGGGAGCCTGCTGACCGGCGGGGGCACCGTGAGCAACGAAACGTCGGTTCTGGGGAGTGTAAGTGGAACGCATGCCGAGGGTCTGGTCGAGCCAGGACATTCCGCCTGCGCGGTTGACCTTAGCGACGATGGGACGGGCGCTCTTGAGCTCGACTTCCTGCTCTTCGACCTTTTTCTGAAGTTCCTCAACAGTCTGCTGAAGTTCTTCGACCTGGGGCACGTTCTCTTCGGGAGCCGCGTCGGGGTCGAGTTCTTTCAGTCGGCCCTGAAGCTCGGCGATGAGTTCGCGGATTTCTTCGGGGTCGTTTGCAGAAGCGAGGGGATCGGGATCATCGTCGGTGTTGTCTTCCACGGGGTCGATAATGTCAGTAATGCGCTCGCCTTCTACGACGATTTCGGTGCCGTCGTCGAGAATGTAGTTACCGTCAGGATAGGCGCTGTCGCCAATCTGAGGATCGCCATCCTCACGTTCAACTGTAAACTCGCTGCCGTCAGCGGCGGTCACAACCTGGTCTTTCATGCGTGCAAGGCCAGTCTTCGCGAGAAACCGTGCGAAAGCGGAGGGCTGCTTGGCTGCGGTTCTGCGGGAGTTTTGGGGTTTTGCCATACGATTTTTATTGAGTTTTGAATTCTTATTGCGTTTTGTCCTGTGAGCGGTTGTCGGTACAAGTATGTGGGTGATAAAGCCAAGTTCCTGCGCACGCTCAGCGTCGATGAAAGTGTCTTTGTCCATCAGCGACTGTAGAGCCTTGCGATTTGCTCCAGTGCGCTCGACATAGAGGTCAAGTATGCGGTCCTGCTCTTCACGAAGAGCCTTTGACTGCACCGAGAGGTCTTCAATCAGATCATCGAGTTTGTCCGGCGTATAGCGCAGGGGCATATCGGTCATCAGATACTCATAGGCCGGATTATGCAGGCACATTCGGATATTTTTGTGCGCGTAACGACGCTCAGCGGGTGCAGCAAGCAGAATGATTGAAGCGATAGACGAACATTCCCCTTCGACGGTAGCTGAAATCTGTTTACCGGAAGCACGAAGTGCATCATAGATAGACCAACCCTCGCCGCAGTCGCCACCGCAACAATGAAGCCGAATATCAATGACGTTATCGTCTTCCGGAATGGATTCGATGAACTCTTTCACATCCTTGAAGCATACGCCTTCCGGCGCTCCCCATTCAGCCATGCAGAGTTTCTGTTCTTCATCGACTATATCATTGTAAATCTTTAATTTAGCCATTGCGGAGATTGATTTTTATATGATTTATCAATCCAAAGTTACACCTATATTAAGTGCTGAAAGCCAATGTATTAGAGGTTTAAGGTGCAATAATAAATTCAGTATTGTAAGGCTGTAATATCCTGATTTTGTGTAATGTGAGTATCGGTCATACAGTGAGGTGTGTCGTAGAAACTAATGGGGTTGGCTGATATTAGTTGCAAAGGCTTTCGATTTCAAATTATAAGATGTGGCTAAATATTTGGCTTCAAGATTTTTCCAAAACAAAAAAGGCCCGGTTGTTAGCCGAGCCTTTATAAGTGCAACCGCACTTACACCATTTTGTATATTTTGAGCCTATTTTTAGGTTACCTTTGGGGTATATCCGATGTCAGATAATCGTGAATTGTTTGTTTGCAAAGAGGTTTACCTGATTAACCATAATATCCCGCAGGATAGGAATAAATTCGTTGAGTTGTACGGCTATAATCATCAGCCGTTCCCGGTTGTCTTTATCAATCAATCCCATGCCTGAACGTGTTGCCATTTCGCTAATGCCATCACGTATGGTTGTGAGGTGCAGGAGCGAGGTTGCAAGGCAGAATTGACTGGGTGCCGGGGCTTCTACCATAGAATTTGATAAGCCTTGTTTGGCCTTTTTTCGAGCATCCGAAAGGCATATTCGACTTATGCCAAGTCCGTCCCCTGGGATTTTGTTTAAGGGTGCTGGAGCATACGTTTCCGTAACGAGAATCTGGCCGTTTTCTACGTTGTGATCGGCCCGCGCGATAGTCTTTTTTCGGGGTGCACGACGTATGACTTCAGTCGTGACCGTTGTTGTCGTTATTTCTTTCATATGTCCTCTGTTTGTACCTCTTCGCCGTTTTCATATCGGGCAATGTGGAGTTCTTCACTTACCATCCACTGACAGTTGGATATCTTGAATCCATATTTTTCTTCGAGCGTGCTGAGGAATGATTCAAAATCCTCATACTTCTCGGATTCCTGGATTTCTTCGGGGTCAGGTGTATGATGTTTACCCACCCCGTCGTAAAATCGAGGATTGTTACATAGTTTGTTTCCATATTGATTAGTCTAATGTGAATTCATCGCTGTAAACCCAGATATGTTTACCTGAGCCGCAAATCTCAACTTCCCACTTGTACATTGTGGGCCAGTATTCGACAAGTATGATGTTTCGGTAGCCTTGGTATGACTCGTTAAGGGTTGCACTTCGTCCTTCCATAGTCATGCGTCTATTAAAGTTTGAATATAGGGTATGTCATCCTCGATGTCGTCACGCAAGATTAAGAATCCCATTGGAGCTCTTTCATCAGAATGACCTGAACAGACTCCGGCGCAAAAGTCGCCGGCTGCCGTTGGGTTTGAAAATTCATAGGATTGCCAGTACACCCCATCTTCGACATATTCTTGGAAACCTACAAGGTCATCGTCGGCGCGTAAGGACTCAGCATAACCTTCTCGGATTATATATACTTTTACCATATCAGAAATGTGGGTCTATGTAGTGACTTTGGTAATGAAGCAGGAGGCTAACGCCGTCTTTAGTTGGGTGGCCTTCCAAAATCCACATACCATTCCTACGTTTTGTAAATACTTGCTCTCCAGGTTCTAATTCGGGCAATATTATGTATTTGCCAGAATAGAAATCCTCGCATTCTACAAGGTTGTCTTGGACGACCACTTTGTTAGGACTGAGTATTTTGGTAATGGTGGCGGCGTGGCGGTCAGTATAGTAGTAAACCGTGCATGGCAGGCCAACCCGTGGAATCAGAGCCTTTATTGCTTCATTCTCTCTACGATCCTGGGCTTCTATCCAATCGGAACGCCTACGGCTAATCTCGGCTCTTTTCTTGGGATTATCAGCGTTTGCGCGCCATTCCTCCCGGTCGCGTTCTTCGTGAGGATATTTTTCTGCCCTGATTGCATCAAGCCGGGCAAAACTTTCTTCGCTTGTCATTAGTTCAGGTTGTTTTCGATGAAACTTATAATTTCTCTCTCGGTTGCATCTGCGAGCTTGTCAGGAATGTAGAAGAATATTTTCTCATCAATTCGTTGCGCTATGTCATCACGGAACGATGTGTCTGACATAAGAAGCGCATCTTGCAGCGATTCAGTCCCTATGCTGTACACATGAATCTCTCCTTCGTTATGTATCGGGAGAAAGAATACAGGGTACATCTCCTCGTTGTATTCGATTTGTGTTGTCGGCTTCATCTTACTATCCTCCGTGAAGCATCAGGCAGAAGTCAGACATGGCTTCTGAGTTAAAATCCGGTAAGCCGGTGTTGCCTGATTCGTAATAATAAATTGCATACTCTCGCTCTTCGTAGTCGAGTTTATGGCCGACAGCCTTTTCGATGGCTTTGTAATTGACTTTGCCGGACTTTGGGTTGTAATAGGTTGTTTCCATATCAACTGCGCTTAGGGTGGATTTCTCTTACGCTGTAGAGGTCTTTGCCTCTCCGAATGATTTCAAAAGAGCGAAATATCTGCTTCTCCCAATAATCGAAATTCTGCTGGAACATCTGCGGATCTTCCACTTCAAAGCAGGTTCCTTGCTTGCGGTAGAACCACTGGGCTTTGTCGCCATAGTTCATTTCGTCTATTAGTTTGAAGTCCTCTACCATATCGCTGTAGAAACCTATCATATTGGGGCAGGCCTCATTCAGCATTGCTTTTTTGAGGTCTTCTTTGGTATAATCTTGGTCAACCATATTTTAGAGATTTTGAGCCAACCATTCCTTATCTTCTTTGGTCAGGTCATGGCCGAGTTGAACTTTCCTTTTGATAGTAGCTTTTTGTCCTACCATATATTGCACCTTGTCAAGTATGTTGGCTCTGACTTTGGAATCGGAGATTTGGTTAGCTTGCTCAAGCAGAAAATCTACCATTTCAGACTTCTGCTCTCTCAAGTCCTCAACCTCTCCGACGCTTTCGTCGAGTTGGCCCCTGAGGGTCTTTACTTCATTCCGGGTCCTTATTACCGATTGGCAATTCTCAAACAATTCTATGCCGCAATCGAGGGGAAAGTCATTTTCAATGTTGCGGCACATGGCGTCTATGGTATCAGGTTTGAATACCTGCGCGAAGTATGTGTCCTCCTTGAGTGATTGGAGCACATCTATTTCTTCTTGTCGTGTCATGTCGATTTATTATTTTCGAGTAAAGCGTTCCGCTGCAAACCTCATGTACTCACCGGAGGCCAGAGAGTATCAAAAGGAGCCAAATGTGCTTTTCACTTGCAATCCGTTCTCTTGTTCTGTATATTGCTCGACATTGCAATATAGTTTCGAGCGATTGGATAGACAAATGTGAAGTATTTGGCGACGAAATTCAGGCATTGAGTCCACAGGTAGTGTGGAATGTTGTTTGCACCACGTTTCAGCATAAGTTCTCGCAAAATCTATGGCATTGCGTTTGTCTGTGAATCTGCGTCTGGCATATACTTTGCGTCCATCCTCGATTGATACATAGTAGGCTGTTATTTCTTTCATCTTGTTTCGGTTTTGATTAAACATCTTATTTGCATACACAAAAGTAATCAAAAATAATCATATCTGCAAATTTTAGAGCGACTATTTTAATCATATTCGCAAGATTTTGTAAAATAAACGGAGGCAGACTATCGTAATGACAACCCACCTCCGCTTCCTAAATGTCGGTATCTTCAATGCTCGGATTGAGCGGTTCGATTGATACGGTCAGAGCGCCGTCTTTGTAGTCGCATTGACGGCCATTTCCATAATACCCGGTCAGGGATTTGTACCCCCATTCCGTGATAATGTTCTTCTCAAGAAGTTGGCCGGCATACTTCTTGAAATTGTCCTCATCGGAGAATATTCCGAGGATACGTAGTGAACTGCTCGATAACCACGGGTCGCCGGCTTGTAGAATTATGACTTCCCCTGCCATTTCTTGAATGATTCGTATTTCTCTTGTGGGGTCATTCGATCCCATTTGGCAAGGGCATCGCGAGGAATACTTTCGCCGGTGATCGCGGATTGCTCCTGCATATTGCGTTCGAGGAACCAATCGTCGGCCATTTCGCCCTTGACTTTCCAACGAAAGGTTTCAAACTCAGACTTGAGTTCAGAGAGATTGATTTTTTCAAGAGTTTTCGCAATTTCTTGCGGAGTAGGAGCGGCAATCCATTTGTATTGAGTATATAGTTCGCTGAATTGGGCCTCGCCTTCAAGCACGATACTTATAGGCATGTATTGGCTTCCGATTTCACCGAACACGAATAGATGCTGAAAGTTGAGAACACCAACGATTACATCTATTTGTACCGGCTCAGTATCGGCATGCTCCCAGGTCGTAAAGGCTGGCTCTCCATCGCCAATGATACGAAAAATACCAGTGAGTATGAATTGATTCTCGGGAAAGACTTTTTTCACGAAGTCCTGCGCAGCCATCATCGGCGACATAGGGGCAGAAAGCGCAATGTTAAACTTTTCGTTGGATTGCCAACTGGAAAGTCGTTGTAATTTCAATTTCATATTGTAAGGGTTATGGGCGTAGGCACCCTAAAGCACCTACGCCCGTGTGGGGATTATTATTCTTCAGCCTTTTCTTCTACCTCGGAAGCATCTTCCTCGGAGTCATCGGCGACCTGCTCAGGTTCTTCCGCAGTCACAGCGACTTCTTCAGCCACTTCATTTGCGGCGGCGGTTGCCGGTTCAGCTTTGTTGTCGTCCGATACACTTTCGGTTTTATCGGATTCAACTTCGGCCTGAGCAGCTTGCTCTTTGCGGATTTCTTCGCGGAGGGTGTCGATTTGGCTCTGGATATTGCTCTTGGACTGATTGTATCGGGCGTCAAGCGATTTGGCTATTTCCTCGGCATTGTGAGGATAACGCTCTTCCATGACAGTATTGAGCATTGTGGCGAGTTCTTCTGAGAAGTTCACGCTCTTTTCCGAAAGGATTGAGCGAATAAACTCTCGTGCGATAGCGTTCATATTGGCCGCGATGACTTTGCCTGCGGACTTGAAGTCGGCAGAATCACCACAGCCGATGCTTTCCTTGAACGCCACAGGCAGACGTTTGAGAACGAGGGCCTGGAACACGAGGGTTTCCGCCGGGGAAAGGTCGGTGTTGAGTTTGGAGTATTCGGAGGTTTCCATAAAGGCTCGCTGCTTTTCGACGAAGTCCTCATTGCGATGATCGTCGGCCTCGCGAAGTTTCATCTTCAGCTCCGAGATGCGCTGGTTGTTTGCTGCCACTTTGTCGCCGGCGAAAGGCTCGTCATTGCTGTCGGGGACGCTGTAAACATATTTGGTTTCACCGCTGAGAAGCCCGTCATAGCAGATTTCATATACCGGCGTGATGGTGCCGTCCTTGATGTTGTCGTCGAATACAGATTTCAGTTTGTTGTAGTTCGCCATGCGGACGGAAAGGGTTTCCTCGTCTTTGAACATAGCAGGGTCAGGTGCCACCGGGGCGAGAACATACTGACGATTGCCGAGGCCGATGACTTCCAGGCCATATTCGTCGGCCGCACGAAGAATATCCTCGCTGTCGGAATAGACGCCTGAGAACACGAGCAGAGAGCCATTTTTGGCGGCTTCCTTTGCTTCGCGGAATACAGCCTCGCGGGATTTGGCAAGGAAACATTCGCGTTTCATACAGCGCGGCGTGCTGGCATCGCGTGAGTTCTCAGGATTATTGGCGGTATTGAGGGGACATGATTCACACGCAGTGCCACACGCATACGTTGCGTCGGTCAGCGAGAAGCGTGCGCCGGCGAGTTGATTCATGACATGGTTGTCGATCATTTCGTGGAGTTGAGGCATATTGGGGAACTTGTAAGTCCAACGGGCGCGGCTTGCCTCTGTGAAGCAGGAGTCGTAGAGGATTTCCTGCTGCTCCTTGGGGAGTTTGCAGATGTCGAGCAGGTGTGTCAGAACGAGTATGCCGTCGCGCATCAGTTGTACGAAAGGCTCGATGGTGTTGTTGAGCTGGATACGGCCAGAAACGAAACTTGTGCTCTTGCCGAGCATTTTCGCCATTTCGCTGACGGTCATGGAGCCTTCGGTGTAGAGATGATGCAGGGCTGCGGCTTCTTCCATCGGGTCGATGTCTTTGCGCTGTAGGTTCTCGATAATCATACAGGCGAAAGCCTGCTTGTCGTTGAGCTCCTTTACGATTGCCTGAATGGAGTCGGCTCCGATGATTTGGCTGGCGCGAAAACGTCGCTCACCGCATACGATTTCATACTTTGAGTCTTTCTTGTTGCCGAGTTTGCGCAGTGTGATGGGTTGAACGAGACCATTCTCTTTGATACTCTGCGCGAGTTCTTCGAGTGCTTCCTGATCGAAAGTCTTACGGGGATTGAGTGCGCTGGGCACAATCTCCGACATGGGGATATTTCTTACTTGCATTTCTTATTGATATTTAGTTTGAGTTTTCATTGATTTCTTAGTCCATCCACGCCATAGGGTCTTCCTGCGGCTTAGGTTTCCACCCTTCAAAGACGAACATGTTGATGAGGTTTTCGAGAGTGAGTGTCACCGGGCATTCTTCTTCACGGGGAGCATCGACCTTGCTTTCATCGACAGTTAGGGGCATCAGCAGTGCTCGGAAGCTTTTGCTCTTGATGACCGCTGCGTTACCCTCGGGCGTTTGGAGCATTTCTGCGCTCTTTATCTCAGGCGTGAGAGCGATAAGGCTGAGGATATTGCTGAGGAATTTAATCGACAGCCCTTTCCCACGGATTACCACGCTGTCCTTTTCGGTAAAACCGGGCTGGCGGCTGAACCATGCACAAGCCTTCTGAAGTTGCGCGAGGTCGATACGCGGGTGGAACTTGGAGAGTTTCTCCTTTGCAGGAAACACACGGTTGTAGTCGGGAAATTTGCCAGGAATCTCTTCTCCACTTGCCGACATTACTTTGCCGGCAAATTTGGGGTTGGTGTGTTTGAAAACTACCAACATATGAGTGTCGGTAGCCACACAACAGTTTTGGTCGAAGAACACACCCGTCATAATGGGACGGATTGGGTCCTTGCTCACGATGCTTGAATACATCGCTTTCAGGATTTTCTTTTCCATTTTTGAGATTTGATATTTAGTTAAAAATTTGGATGAAGTGCGTAGTTGTCTTCGTTCTCATAGAACTCTCGGTTACGGAGATAATGATCCGCGGAGCGGTACCGATAGTAGTCATCCACAAATTGCTCGTTAGCGATTGGAAAGACTTTCTCGGCGATGAATTCATCATCGTCCATTCGCTCTACCACATCAGGAATACTGAGGCGGCAAAGAAATTCTTTCACGTGGCGCAGGTATTTTCGTTTGTCTTGTGCTGCTTTTCTTGCGATACTCATAATTGTCTTGTTCAGGTAGGGGTGTGAAGCATCAGACCCCGCCGAAGCAGGGTCTGTGTATTGAGTTGTTTGTTCTACGGTTCTAACTGGGGTTTACCGGCGAAGACGCCGTTCCTTGAAATCCCAAGGGGAATTACTTCATGGCGCACTGCGAGAGAGTCAATCTTCCTGCTGAGGAAATCTCTCCATGATGCGTATTTCATACGGTCTGGCAATGTCATGAGTCGGCCATCGCTGTATTCTACCGTTTCAAAGTCTTTTCCGAACACAGATACTTTCCGGAGAACTACATCGTTAGCGAGAATCTTCTTCTCTTTGCCGAACATTTTGTAGATGTAGGACCAGGTCTTTCCTACGAAGCTCCGAAACGAGAGCACTCTCACTGATGCGGCCACTTCTTTTTCGGTGGCTCTCATCTCTTCGTTGCTTTCGCTCACACGGGTTGAAATTTCATTCACAACCTCTTTCACGAGCTTTACGCTGATTGTTTCGATAGTAGCAGCCATATCAAAAGTCACTTTCTTCTTCGGTTATTTCTGTTACAACCATCTTATCAATCTCCGACTGTCGAACCTCGGACTTCTTGCAGAAGCTGAGGAACAATTCCGGATTGTGAGTGTCGAAGATGTAGAATACTCCGTATGAGTAAGCGAATTTCACATTCTTTGCCATCAGCAGGAATGCCAGGCTTTGTTCCGCATTTTCAACTTTGAGTATTTTTCTTTCTGTTTCCATCTTGTTTTTGTTTATGATTAAATCATCTTATTTGCATACCCAAAATTACAAATAAATAATCACATACGCAAATTTTAGAGGGATTATTTTAATCAAATTTGCAAGATTTTCAGACAGTTAGATAAAGAAAGCGTAGGCTTATCTCGCGACAATCCTACGCCGAATATATTGGTCTATTGGAAATCATCTTCCAGTGGACGGGCAGCAAGTACCTCCGCCCGAATTATATTCATATCTCTGTTCTTATCATCGATGGAGAACTGAATCATATTTTCTTTAAGCAGATGTTCTCCAATTTGTCGTGCCAAGTGAGGTCGGATATAATCGAAGTTGAGGAATGTCTCGCTCTCTTTATAGGCATACCCGGTGCAGATTCTTTTGAAATCTAACCTCTTTGTCTCAATCGGTGTCGGATAATGCTCCATTGCGAACTTGGGCGATAGCTTATCGGCTAACGCCCTGAGTAGTTTTGCGATTTTATTTTTCATGTTTGTAAAATTGTTGGTTTGCGAAGTAGTATGTTGCTTCTCGAAATGCTACTGCGATATCTGCCCAGTGCTCGTTTTCGAGAACGCCTCCTTCTTGTAAGATTGATTTGTTCCTACGTAATTTCTTGATGATATTATCGAGTGAGGTTATCATATATTCTCTGACTTCCTGAATGTTCAGCGTTTCTCCATTAGGCCCAACTATCCGACCTTCATTTCGGAAGTCAAGTTGTTCAGGATAGTAGAATCGGCCATCAGTATCCACATATCCCTTGTAGCCACATTGGGTCGTAGGGTAAAAGGCCTTAATCTCACCGGTCTTTTTGATTCTTGCGTTGCTCATCTTCCTTTTCTTGTTTAGTCCATGAATCGTATGCTAAATGGTTTAACCCCGTAAGGGCTACATTCCACATAGCCATCAGCCAATCTCGTTCGACTATATTTTTTATTGCACATACGGCACAAATAATAGCTATAACGAGAGTCCATCTTTTCATAAATGCTGCGAACATCACTTCTTCTCTTCTTGTAGTTCTTCGTAAATCTTCTTCACTTGATCTTCAAGGCTTAGATTGGACCAATCCGCGGCGATGTCATCAAGCTCATCGTCATAGTGGTTATCGTAAACATACTGGTCGATGGTTTCTCGGAACATTTCATCAGTCAAGCCATAATCCGGGTCGCAGTCATCGAACATGTCAAGCATTCGTGCGACCTCCATGCATTCTATATGGCAAATGAAATCTCCAATCTCGCCGTCGACGATATTTGTTTGTCGGCGGTACCGCTGACCTACGGTGATGGTGCCATAGCAGAAGTCACATCGATGCTGCTTTCTGGCAATTGGTTGAGTTTCTTTTAATGTTTGCATTTCTTTATGAATATATTACTGCGGCGAGTAAAGTCTATAACTCTCTTACCAGAGCCTTTGCGTCGCCCTGCCCATACATGCCATTCCACTCTGATTGGCGTAACACCAAATTTATACGTAGCAAGTTCTTTCAAGAACTCGACAGCAGTGGAATACACATCTTTACGATGAATGGGGAATTCCCATACGAACAGTCGTCGCTCTTCACCTTGCCAATCAAGATAGTAGATATAGGCTCGCTCAGTATGAATGAAATACTGTTGTTTTTTCATATGGTTTTGATTAGGTTGCACAATTCTTCTACCTGAAGTAGAGCATCTTCAACCGCTTTATGAGCCGGCAGTCGTTTTTGAGGCACTGGGGTATCGAAAAAGTCAAATATGGTATTCATATCCCTGGGCTGCCAAAATATCCACGGTTCAGGGCGATAGAACTCTTCGTATAGGTCTTTCAAGACTTGGATATCCATGTGCCCTTTGCTCCACACGCGGGTATTCTCGTCCCGATACTTCTTGAAGAAACTGTCAATCGAATTAAGGAGCTGTTCATAGGATTTGCAGTTGTAGTTCATATCAATTTGCCCGGAACTCCTTAGCCATAGCACCGTTTCTCCTGAAAAAGTTCGATTGCAGGTATTCCAAGCAGATGGGGTTACGGACAATTGTAATGAAGCCAAAATCCGGCCATCATACTCAAATGCGACTAATCCGACTTCACGGATTGCGGCATCATTCCGTCGTCCAACGGTTTCAATGTCGATCATTATTTGCGCCATACGCTGTATTCTTATTCTATGGGAGTTTTAGGTATCGGCATCCAATAGCAGACCTCATTCTTGCAAGAGAATATCCAATCTCCACCGTTGAAAGTCCGCACACATAGTGTCGTTTTGAAAGTCCGACGATTTTGCAGAACTACAAGATACTTTCCGTCAGACTCCGGGCGCTGTTGCGGCCACGTCCTCCATCGTAAAGCATCGTTTGCCCCTTTGAGATAGGCTTCGTACCGGGCCTCGCGCAATATCCCACCACTGGCGATGAATCCGTCAGCGTATTCGCGGGCAAGAGTTTCGTTATCTTTCATATTTTGTTTTTTTACACTGAGGTTATCAAGATTCGTACTTTCAACGGCTCACTTTCTGGCGTAAGGTCGGGGAAGAGGTCTTTATCTATCACATAGCATCTTTTACCATTTGGATATTTTGTATCGCAGACCCAATCGGTAACATAATCTCCCGTGTCACAAAATTCTTTGCATCTTTGAGTTGGCTTTGAATGGTAGATGTAAGCATTGTCGAAATCGTCCACTGCCACCCATCCCTCTATGGTCGCTGAGGTTTGGGGTTGGCCGTCTGTAACAAACTCCAATAGCTCATCCTTGTATATTGTGCCCTCTTCGTCGCAAAAGTATTGTACGAAAGGAATTGTCGGCTCGCCATTATATGTTTCAGGATGCACCTCTGTCACTTCAAAAGGCGCACCGCTTGTCCCTCTTAGTTTTACTTTCATTTTGTTTCTCGTTTTGTAGTGAAGACCGGAAGCGGGTGCCAAGCGACAACGTTATCAACGACTCCTATTCCATTTACATACCAGTCGCCAATGCCCTCGTAATAGCCTATGCCACGGTCTCCGTTTTCAAAAACGACAAACACTTCTTCGTTGGAATATGGCAACTCATCTTCACACATTCGCCAAGCAGGGTTATCCTCGCAATACTGCACACCGTCAAGAAATGCGTTGCGCTCAGTCTGCAAGGCATATCGCTTCTTGCTCTCGGCTATTATTCTTTCATCGTGGATCATTTCTTGCTCCTTTCTTTTGATGCTAAATACTTTTTATAGTTGTCAGAATGTATCTCCTTTTCTATTTCATCGCAGTCACTCTCGTAGATTGTATGCTTCTCGTAGATATACTTTATTCCTGCGGGATGTTCTCTGCCGAGCCACCTATCAAACTCCCATTCCTGTTCGTCCAGATCTTCCCAATCAGAGCCGATGAAAGTTTGAACTTGGTCGGAATAGTAAGGATCAATGGCTTTATACCATACTTTGCGTGTCATTCTTCACTCTTGATTTATAATGCTTGCACTCTCCGCTGTTGCGGCTTAGGATCTCGGAGCAACGGACACAGATTGTGCGTATTGCCTTTCCTTTCTTAGTGAGGGTTATTTCCCTTTCGTGGAGTAACCCACACCACCCACCTTTGCCATAGTAGTGGCATTGATTATTCTTCGTCATAGCTCAATATTTGCTTTGAAGCTGGCACATATGTCACATCATCCCATCGCTTATGGTCAGATGAAGGGAATAGCATACATGCTGAGGTGTAGTCATTTTCCGATGTCAAAGTGCCATTATGGTCAAATGGCACTTTAATACCATTGTTATACATATCAACCATAATTTCCCCTTTATCAATACCTAAAAACGTAACCTCTTTAGCTTCGCGTAGCCGACCTTCATACCATCGCTCATGCCACAATGTCGTGCCAGATTCAGCAGTTTTCAACTTTGTCAGTATTGGATTCTCCGTCTCTTTATAGGCAGACTGTAGTTGTTTGAGTTCCTGCTCTTTTCTGTAAATTTCATCGTTCAGTTTGCCATGGAGATATGGTTTTATCTCGCGGATACGATAATCAAGATAATCTGGATTGAACATTCTGTATGACACCGCAATGGAGGTAGGCAATCCAATATTTATTCCCTTTTCGGTCAATCCTGACAATATGATTTTGTCATCCCATATAGGACGATGATAAATTGGACTATGGATATCGATTTGGGTATAATAAGAGTGACCGTCAACATATTTTTCTAAATCCTTTTCTATGGGGCCCCACCCATTCAGAATTTTTCCGACTTCTGGAAGTGGATAGTCCAGATACAATTTACGGGCGCACTGATAGCACATAAACCACACTTCCCAAGCCCTCTGCCGTATAAGGTCGAACAGCGCGTTTTTTCGGGATATTGAATCGGTAGTTTGGTATTCTTTTACGGTGTCTAACATTTCAGCTGGTGTCATCATTTTATTTGTCGTTATATCTTACGGAGTATTTTTTGAGGGTTGCTTTGATTTCTTGAATGCATTTGTCGCGGTTGGCGGCGGTACGGAATTGGTAAAATTTGTGTATGGTATTGCCATCGCCCATCGCTCCGAGAGTGACTGACATCAGTATTTGCTTCTGCAACTCCTGCCACTCAGTCCACGCAGCGATGGGGTCGAGCGGGTATTGCTCGTAGAGGGCGCGTGAGGGGAAGAGCATACACATACATTCTGCAAAACCCGCGTAGTGCTTACCTCGTTTGCCAAGTGTATGCTTTTTGTCGTTAGCTACAGATGAGATTATAATTCGGTCATTTAGAACTTCTATTAAATCAACATCGCCATAGCAAGGAGAATAGAATGATTGCCCCTCACACCCTTTGAGCAGCTCGCAGAGGTTCAGTTGTTTCGCTTCAACTGTAGTCTCCTCGTTTATCTCAGTTTCGGTATAGAGTTTGAGATACTTGGCATCTAAGAGAATCCATTCGTCTTCAAGCCCTACTTTGTAACGGCTGTCTTCTTTTGTTGGCAGTTCCATTATTATACCAGTCTCTCCTACCAACATTGGATTTGTTACATTGACTATTTTAACGATGTCCCCCAATATGAACTTCGGCTGAGGCCTCTCCTCTTCGCAATACCGCTCCTTGAACTCGGCGAAGGTGAGGATAGTATAACCTTTGCGAATGAACCAATTTTGGGGACGAAAGGTTACATATGGTGGTTCTAAGCAATAACAAGTATCACCATTATGGACATGAAAATTTGAGACTCCAGTTAAAGCCGCATCGCTGCTCCACTTATAGCCATTCTCATGCAGGATGGCGAGCAGCTCCTTGGCTTCGGTCTCCGTCGGTGTGTGGACTACTATGTTGGCCGGGATTTCTTTCGGTTTCATATCTTCCTCTGATGTTTTAGTCGTTTGATAGCGTCTTTCCGAGAGTATGCAAATACATAATGTCCTTGGATGCGATACTCTTGAAGCGGCTTCTCACGATATTTCGCGGGTACTCGTTTTGTATTTGATACTGGCGTTGTGATTTCGCGTTGTTTGGACGCTCCATAATAGCGGCTGATGTCGCAAGAAAACGTGTATGCCATCGCACTAAGCAAAGCAAGTTTATTCGTCTTCATACCAGTAGTCTTTAATTTCGAGATACTTGTCAGGGCCTAAATCTATCGGACTAAACGTAATGATGGTACCGAACCAGTTCACTACTACGTTATCCTCGACCGTAGCAGGGTCGCACCAATCGCCGTCCGCATGGCGAATGTCGTAAAGATATTTGTCTAAAGTATCTTGTGAGCGATCCACGCGAAATTCAGTGATGAGGCAAGTGATTTTACGATCGTCATCGAATACTAAGGTTATGGGTCGCAAGTCGCCATCACCTGACAGGAGTTGTTTTACTGTTTTCATTGAGTAATCAGTTTTTAGGCAAAGAGGTTCTACTTCTTGTTTTGTCCCACCTTCACATTTTTGATCAAGTGGGACTCGTATATTTTTTACAGGGTGCCGGTCATATGAAAATCCATATATTTCTCTAGATGGACTTATACGAACAATATCTCCTAGATCTGTACCCAAAAGATGCTCTTTGCAGAAGTCCAAATCTTCAGCAGAATATACTTCGCCAGACTTTCGATAAGGGCCACAATTTACTGATAGATAGGTTTGGCCTAATTGTATCACTTCCATCACATATCCACTGAGGATGTTTCTGCATTTTATTCTCTCGCTCATTTGTAAGGTATATTTTCTATGTTGTCACCGATGAAGCCAAAGTTGATGTGCTTGAAGCGATACTCTGATAGCATATATCCCAGGCTCGATGTGCCGAGGTCTTGCGACATAATCTCAAGAAGAGAGAATCCCCCGGTATCAGGATTCCACACAACTTCACATGGAAATGTTGCATTGAACACGATGAGGTCGTGCTCCCATACTTTCAGTCCGCCGAAAGTCCCGGCAAGTTGGCATACCGTCGATTCATCGACAGCCTTAGTGTCGTAATTTATTCCGTCCTCCTTGGCGAACTTAATTTTGGGGTGGCTGGCGCCATCATTGCAGATGAGGTCTCCTTCAATCCACTCGCCATTGTCAAGGCGTTTACCACGAAAGATTACTGGCCTGAGGTTGTGCATAGTTCTTCGAGTTGATGTTTCAAATGAAGTGTTTCTTTTATGACCGCTTCTTTAGGCCATCGCTCCAAAGAGTCATCAAAATGGCAGGTATCGAAACCTATAACCCACCAATCATCTGACACGTTCAACGCATCATCAATGTATTCTATACTCTTGAAGTTACGTTTCACTGTTCCATAGTGATCGGTGAATGTGACTCCACCGTGAACGTTAAGCGTGAAGTCCATAAGGTTTTTCCCGTATAGCGGGTGGCCCGGAGGTACAGCGACATAGCCATTGGCATAGCCAGATTTCAGACAGTATTGTTCCGGTAGGTTATTGTTACGCTCGTTAATGTCCGAATTAAGGAACGCTATGAGGTTTACAGGCTTCTTAATATCCATAAGTCAGAATTTTATGTTCCAACATTCGCATTGATGTTTTGTCACTATGGGACAGTCATCGTGATAATTCATCGGAAGAATCTCTATGCTTGTAAGAATTTGCCGGCGCTCATCATTTGTGAAAGCTGGTGTGCAAAACACGCCGGCAAGTGAATCGAATGGAGCATCGCCATTTACTAAGACCATTGAGTCTAAACATTCTTCACATAGATAGGCTACAATCTTCACTCCTTTGTTTGTAGCACGCTTGCTATGCTTCAGCGCAGCCCTTACAAACCTTTTCATCAGGTAATACTTGCGTTCTCGATTGTCTGTAAGAACACATGTCGGCGCGAGTCCAACTTCCAATAGAGCAGTTTCCATATTGATATTGTCAGAGGATTATTACCATTGCTTGTCGCCGAGTTCTCGGGCAACAACATACTTGCCACTCTCGTCCGGAGTCATTTCAACAAGCGATACAGATCCGTGAGCGTTCATGACTCTGCTGTCATATTTCCAGACTTCGTAGTTGTGGCGTGCCGTTTCATAATCGGCGTATATTTCGTGCCGGTCCACATCTGACAAACTGGCTCTTACATCGAGCCAGTACACTTTCGGTGGCTCAGGTTCGTGAAAGTCGAACATAATACTTATGGGTTTTTAATTGTGAATATCTTATTTGCATTTATCTTCAGTTGAGTTTGATGAAGTTGGAAAACCGTTCTCCTATGTCGGTTGCAACCCGCGCCCAACCATATAGGGCAACCAGAAGTATTCGCAACCCAACCTGAGGGATGTATCCATCTTCACCACCGATGCGAGAATATATCTTTGGATATTCCTGTGCAAACTCAAAGGCAGCATGGAGTAACCCTCCATACGTAAGGTTTTTAATTGAACTGTCGGCTTTATCCTTGAAAACTATATCACGGCCGTCGAGCAATGCTGAAACAATCTCATCATAGTAAACATCGCCGTCAATGGGATTGCATATAGTCAACTCATCGGCAAGACAAAAGTTGTATCCGTAGTCGAGAGCGCAAGTTAACAATGATAACAACTCTTGGCAGTCTATAGTGGGGATTGTCGTTTTTGTCAGCGTGTTCATGGCGCATCAAATTAAGGTTCGCAACATATTGCGAATATCCTTCTCGCTCCATTTTGACAGATCGCCCTCGAATTTTTCTTTTTCCCATCCACAAGGAATTTCATAATCAACGCGAATTATATTAGGGGAATCCTGCGACACAAAGGCAATCGCCTCGCCTTTGGTATTTCGGGCTTCATAGCCGGTGGCTGTCTTGACTAATTTGTATCTTTCCATAAGTCCTATGGTTTTTGATTATAAAAACATCTTATTTGCACATACAAAAGTAATCAAAAATAATCATATACGCAAGCATTTGAGCGTTTATTTTAATCGTATCTGCAATTTTCTCGCCTGACATAGAGCGTATTCCAAATAAAATGGCTATCTTTGCACTCAAGTTGTATCTCAACAAGAGAGTTGAAGAACAGCGGACATACTATAGCCTAACCGTCGTCGAACTACCACATAGATAACATAAGGCTATCTGAGTTTACCCTATGGGCGTAGTGTATCTGTGTACATACACGCAGGACACACTTATTGGGTAAACGGCTGTGGTAGGCCGGACGACGTTAGGCTGCTGTCCTGCGTCTTTTTTGTGGGTAGTTGCCAAGAACAAAGCAAATATGAAGACCAATGGTAACTATCAGACATAACATCGACCCAGACAAATTCAAATTCTTCTGGACCAAGTACGTCCGGGAGGGAGATTTATCACATCATTGCGCCGCTTGCGTGAAAGGCTCTTGGAGCAAGAAGTTCTGCGCAGCGTGGAACAAAGACCCCAAGACAGACGAGCCTCTGTCTTTTGCGCCCACGATTACTTTTGATGAACAGCCACAAGGAAGTTTCCGAGCAATTTATATTTGCGGAGTATTCAAGCAAGGCTTCTCAACCAAGAAAAACTATCCCCACAACGTGCACTGTGCGATCATACCGGCCGAGGGTCAGACTGATGTCTATGAATTCGATGGTTGGCGCATTGAGATTGACGGGGGATATGTAGATCGGATTCCGACCGAAGAAGAACTGCCGGAGCGATTCTTTAACACCCCTTACGATTATCACTACTATACCTGCCGTATCTTCCGCTGGATGGTGGGGCACTTTTACCCGGAACTATTGAAAACAAAATGATATGAAGAAGTTACTTACCCTCCTGATATGCACCATTATCGGTATCTCTGCCTTTGCTCAAAAGATTGTGTCTGATGACACTCCGGCCGATGGGAATCGCTACATATTTTGCTCAAAAGAGAATGTTGGAGGATTCTCTGATCGCATGAAACTATTTATTGGCTTGAGTTATATGCAGCCTACGGAAGGCTCCCCGCTGTATTCTCTTTGCATACAGCTGAATTGTGGAGAAGTTACAACTATACACAAAGGTGGCCGGATGCTAATAAAAACCACGAATGGCGATGTGATTGAATTATCCACATACATGGGTGGGTCTGCTGATTTGAAATCAATTTCCGGAGTAAACATATGGGAGGTTTCCGCCCAATACTCAATCACGCCTGATCAGTTGGCATTACTAGAGAAAGGCGTTACAAAGATTCGGATAGAATTAGGGGATTCCAAAACTTACGAGAAAGAATGGATGAAAGATAAGATCGGGAAAATACTTGCCAAAGAATCATCCCTTATCCAAGATGCGATAAGGACAAATTCTAAGGCTTCGTTCTCCGAGGACTTCTGATAACAGTATCGAACGGATCGAGGGTCGACGGATAGCCGCCGGCCCTTTATATTTCCACATTACTGCGGAAATGGTCGATGATATTGTAGATTGTGCGCTGGGACTTACCGTATTTGTCAGCAAGAACCGACACACAATAGATAGTCTTGTGACTATGCTTCTTCATCGCGCGGAATTCTTCATAGATTTGCAGAGAATCTATGTCGTTCACGCTGATTTTGTTGTTCTTCAGTACCTGAAGAAGACTCTGGTTGGCTTTAATAAGTTCGTAGCAGTTCATATTATCAGAAGTTATCTAAGTTTTCAATCATATCAACTCGGTCTATAGCCTCGGTAATCTCCACGACGGACACAACCGGCTTTATCTCTCTTGCGGCTTGCGAGAATGAATCCGTAAGCATTTCAGCATTGTCAACGCTTTCGTAGGAATTGGCTACCTGGATAGGCACTCCGCTTCCGATACTGTTCATTGCCGCCAACACCGGCTCAAACATCTTGGTCGCTCTTGCTGTCATCACATATTCGCCGTTTGAAAGCATTGCAGGTATGCTGTCGCTCGTTCCATCGCCCGGGCCATTCACTTTACCACCCTTGGCGAATTTCGCGCTCTTAACAGTTGAAATTGCTGTGGCGATATTAGCCAATACAGTGGCGACTGTGGTAGCAATAGCAACAAGATTACCAGGGAACGGCACTGCTGACGCCGATGCGATACCGGCGGAGAGAGCCTTACCTGTATCAATGGCTATCTGAGCCAAAGCGATAACTTTAGCCATTTTCGCAGCCGCGGAGCCTTCCTCTCCGACGGCTTCCAATAGACTGATAAGACTATTGGAAACTGCACGGGCCGCTTGGGCTTTTGCCTGCTCGTTCTTGACATAGGCTTCATTGATGGCAACCTGCTTATCAAGCCAATTCTGTTTAGCGTTATTCTGTTCTTGAATCCATTCTTCTTCGGTTTGTGTAGATAATTGTCCTCTTTCAAGCAAATTTTGGTACTCTTGCTCTGCCGCATCACGTTCAGTCCTTAAACGTTCGGCCTCATAGCCCCCAATAGATTGTAACTTCCTTTCTTGGTCGGCTTCCATTTCTTCATCGGTCATGGTTCGCCAACCCTCACGACGGAGTTGCTTTTCGGTTTCGGCTATGTCAAGTTGGTCGATCTCATTCTGGAGAACTACTTTCTGCTTTTCGTAAATCTGAGTTTGATACTCGTCAACGGCAGCGTCTTTTTCCTTGTTATATTTCTCTCGAATGGCGGCAAGAGCGATTTGACGCTCCTCTTCATTTTCATAATCGCGTTGGGCCTGCGCGAGTTCCAACTCCTCCTGCTTCTGAAGTTGCTCCATCTTGAGGGTAAGTTCAGCATTGGAGCCTTCTTCTACGGCACGGAGTTGAAGTTCTATGAGTTTGGACTGATGTTCAATGCGCTTCTTCAACTCCTCGGTATCGAATTCGGCCATGGCGGCTTCCTTCTGCTTTCCGAGAGAGTCTATGATACTGAGAATTGCAGTTTTGCTCTGCTCAGTCAACGTTTTATCTTCCGCCAGTTTCTTTTTATAGTCCGCAATCTGACGGTCGTAGGACAGAGCCAACTGTTTGCGTCGAGTTTCAGCGGCTTCTTTGGTTATCTTCAGCAGTTCATCTTCCGCCTTACGAAGTAATTCGGCCTCAACCTTGGCAGGATCATTACCGCTTTTGGAAGTTGTTTTGGAAGAACTTCCACCTCCGCTCTTACCGCCTCCGCCTTTCTTCCCATTGCCGTCATTATTAGTGGTTACAGAAGTATCGACAGTCGCTTTAGCCTCAACTGGAATCTCAATCTTAGGGAGCTTCTTGTCAAGGCTATCCCAGGCTTCTTTTGTGCTGGCTACCGTGTCATTCACGATATTCTTGAGGGCCTTACCAGAGGCTGAGCGAAATTTCTCCCAACCGGCAGAGAATGTATCCCAGTTCAGTGTAAAAGCGCCCTTGATCATGTTACCAAGTCCGACAATCTCGTCCACAATCAACCCGAGCACATTCTTGACTACTGACCACAGGATTTTGAATGTGTTTCCGATAGATGCGACAATTCCACGGACTAATAGAGATTCGTTATATAACTCAATGAACCAGTTGCAAACATCTACTATTCCTTTGATGATTGCAGTGATACCCTTGTTGACAAATGTTTTGGCTTGCGTCATCATTGACTCAAACGTGCCACCAGTGAGGTCAAATAAACCGGCTATGGCATTGTCGAGCTCGACCTGGCTCTGCAACTGTTCTTCTTGCAGGCGGCCGAGTTCCCCGGACTTCTCTTTAACCTCGTCCATGCTTACACTCATATCTTTGAGCGTGGTAAGATATTTGTAACCGGCATCTTGACCGGGGCCTCCGAAGATATTGGCAACAGCCTCGCTGGCTACCTTGGAGCTTTCAGGCAACTCTGCCAGTTTTCCACTGACTTGCTGCATTACCTCAAAGGTTGTCATTGAGCCGTCTGCCAGTTTCTTTTGTATCTCAGTTGAGTTCAGACCTATCGCTTTTAACGAACCGGCCGTAGCATCAGACATTTCTCCAAGACGGATATTGGCCTCCTTTATAGTATCAAGAGCCTTATTCGACACAATGCCCATTTTGCTGGCTTGTGTCGTGATGGCGATGAAACCTTCCGCACTTACGCCTGCTTCTTTGAAATAAGCCGGGAACTCTTCAAGGCTCTCCAGATATTTGCCGTTGGCATTAGCACCAGACACAAAACCGTCTTGAACCAGTTTCAAGGCCTCATCAACGCTTATTCCAAATTGATTGGCGACATTGTTCGCGGCCGTCAAGACGCTTTCAAAATCAGCTCCGAATGTGTCAGCGGTGGCCTGAACTTCGTTACGGAAGTTCTTGAGGTCGTTACCACTTTTACCAGTAAGATCGGAGGTAAGGCGAGTGGCTTCTACCAAGCCTTTATTGTAATCGAACCACGCCTTCGCAGCCATAATAGTTCCGGCAATACCAAGAATTGCTAAAACATACGGATTGGCAAGCAGCGTCATCAAAGTTTTACCTAAGGCTTGAATCTTAACTTTCAGGCCGTCGATGAATGATCCAGCCGAATTGTTTGCCAGGTTTTCAAGAGAACTACCGAACTTTGTATTGATACCTACCAACTCTCCGAGAGAATCAATAAGCCCTTCGCTTTGGTTTTCATGCTCGGCTATAACCTCGTTGTTTTCTTCGATTTTCCTATTGAGCGCTTCTATGGCATCGGCAGCACCTTCGGCAGAGGGGTCTATTCCGGCAAGCGCGCGGCGAAGAATATCGTTGGCTTCCTCTGCTTCTTCCGCAGTCTTGCACTCTTTGGAAAGGGCGTCAATCAGGCCCTCAACGGCCGTTGCTGCCTGCCCCATAGCGTTGGGATAGTTGCCGACGTTACGGAAGAACCTCTGAGTGCCTTGCTCTGCCTCCTTAAGTTTGGTCGTTATCTCATTTATATGGGCTTTCAACTCTTCGCCACGGGCACCTTCACGCTCGGCCTGGCTCAACTTATCATATTCAGCCGTGAGGTTAGACAGTTCAGCACGCCACTGAACGAGAGAGCCAAGGTTTTCAGCCTGGGCTTTTTCCTGATTGTTGAGTTGCCTTGTCAGGGTGTTGATGGCCTGATTTTGCTGCGTGATGAATATACGCGAGGCTTCCACCTGACGACCGTACTCCTCTTCGGATATTGCACCATCATCAAGCTCTTTTTTGAGTTCCTTCTGCCGGGCCATAGCATCGGCTACCTCTTTGCGGTATTTCGCAATCTGATCAAGCGCGTCTTTGGCCCGCACTTGAATATCCAGTATTTTTGTTCTTACATCTGAGGCCATATTATTCTTCGGGGAGTTTTATGAGTTCACATTTGCAGACACCCTTGCTGTCGCGCGATATTGATACTATTGCAAAGTAGGCACCGTATTTCTCAAGATATACAGGAACTGTGTAATCCAGCATACGCAGGTCGTGCTCATTCAGTCGCAAGTTTTCGGTTATCACTATCGGATTCTCCATTATTCTTGAGAGATATGAATATGATGGGTCGGAATTGATTTTGACAAAATCGTTCCACACTTCCATGCTCATCCATTGTTTACCCGTCGGTGAGCCATTTTGCTTTTGAATAAGTGGCTTTATTATTCCGACGCAAGGTTTGGCTTCTTTGGTCTTTACCTCATCATTTTCATAGTACCAGAATTTGATAGTGTTTCCGGTCGGTATTGACGGAGCTTTCTTGTTCTTGATATAGGGAGCATAAAAGGGCAACTGGATAATTGTCTTGTCTTTTTCGATAATCTCATTTCCTACACTTATTATCCCTTTACCATCAGCGTACACGTCTGACTCATCTTCATTCTCGTCACCATCAACGCTGTCGTTCTTCATTAGGTAATAGTTCCGTTGTCCGAACCCACTTATGCTATAAGTCGTCTTAGTGGGGAGTGTAGCATGATCGGTTGTCATTCGCGAACTCCAATCCACAGCATTACCTGTGAGAATGTTCTCACGAAGAACGGTATAGAATATCGGAACTATCTCGCCAGATGGTTTAATAGACGGAAATGCACCCATCATAAAAAAGAGTGATTTCATCAAGTTCATACAACTAATGTCCGGGAGATTACTCATCAAATCCATAGGTATTTTGCCGGCACTATTCTCCGGCCTGCTCCACTGAATATTACCGGGGTCCACTTGCTCAAAGAATCTCATAATCTTCGTACCCTCCGCCCATTTCATTTGCAGAGCATTAGCATCGACCTCAATCGCACAAAAAAGCGTAGCGTTCGGAGGGATAGTCACAGATACGCGATCACGACCTCGCTCCTTTGAAAAGTCAAAGATCCAGCACCAATCGTTATCCCAAGAAAACCGCCCCTCTACGGACGCAAGGGAGGCAGCACTTGTTCCACTCGTTGTATAATAAAACGTCAGTTTAGGCGTAAGCCCAGTAGTGTCAGGAGCACCCATTTCTACTCGGCCTTGACCTTTGTATTGGTTCGGTTCATGGGTAAATTTCATTCGCCAGCAACCGTCAATCTCGAAAGATAAAGCAGCGTCGCTTGACATTTTAATGCCAATAGTAAATCCTTCGCTGTCCTTTACCAAAGAGAATCTACTATCTGTCGGGGCTGGATCATTCGTAGCTCCCGTCAAGATATGTTCAATACCGGCATAAGGACCTCGCATGTAACAGCCGATATTAGTTTGCAGTACGGCTTTCTCTGTATCGGTGTTTTCTGGAGCATCAACATTTACACAAGGTATTACCCCAAGACTAATCAGCTTGTGGTTCTTTGAGCCTTGCATACCATATTCATAGAACTCTCCGAGGTTAAATTTAGTCCCATAGTGGGTATTGATTAACTGAATAAGGCGATATATCGGAATAGCCGGAAGCGGAAATACAGACCAGGTACTATAGCTATCTTTCCACCCATTTTCAGTGACATATGGTAGGCCAGCATTATAGAGCGGCTGAACAAAGTCTGCTTCGTTGGAGTAGTCTGTTATCTCTGCATTACATGGACCGAAAATCGGTTTAACTGAAAGCGGAAGGTCTTGTATCGATATGTCGTCATCTTTCATTGTCTGAAAGCCATCAATGACGCCCCACGTCATAATTGCATTAAAGCAAGTTTCGGTGCTATCGATGTATAGATTCGCGTTTGAAAACAATGGTATGCCATTCTGCACATACTCTGCTTTAAGCCGGCGGCGTATTTTATTCGAGATACAGCGAATATCATCGGCGTTGTCAAACACGCGACGGTTATTGGCAGTAAGGGGCAACTTGAACGTATAGGTATAAGAGCAAGTGATCTTCGATAAGTCACCGAAGATATTACTCTTGAAATTAAGCGTAATGCCAGATGGGATTGATAAATCAACCCTCAATTTCGTGCCTTTGTCGATGATGTATAGTTCTTCGTACATAGCTTACAAGGTTTGTGCATTGGTTTCAGGCAACGCGAACGTGATTTCCAAATCGTTCATTAACTTTTGCGGATTTTCTTTTACGGTACTGGCCTCAATATTGACAGGGAGCCATATATCCTCTCCAGAGATATCCTTGCCACAATAAAGGTCTATTATGGGCGATGACAGTATTGTAATTACATACTCAAAGATATCCGCAGGGAGATTGACGGCGCAACATTTCCGCGTTACAGTGCACTCAATGCTACGTGTCCGAGTAATATTGGCGAAGTAGAGATCATTGATTGGCTCATCTTGAAGCACCTTGTCGGAGCCAAGTTTATTTTTGTAGTTTGTGTCGCCTTTGACGAAGAGGAAATACTGAAGGTTCCCATGTCTATCCACCCATCGCAGGTAATAGCCCGCAGAGTCATTACACACTTTGAGGTTGATTAGTGCAACATTCTCGCCGGTTTGGAAGAATGTATAGTCAAAGGTTCTGTCGAACACCGACATCGTTCGGTCCTCCTCAGAAATCTTGTATTTGATAGTTGCAGTATGCTTTGCCGTAGGAAATATCTGACCGGCTGGAATGTCTTCAAATCCAAGGTCAGTAAACATTCCGCAGTAAACCAACTCATCATTCATGAATCGGTATCGAGCAAAGCCTCTTTCGGTTTCCAGCAGATATGTGACATCTGTGCGAGGCTTATTGTCGTTAGATGCGTCGCAATAATCAGCAGTATCGCCCCAGTATTCGCTGCTGTCGCCGACCCATTGAGAGTAATATTTGCCGTCTTTGAGCGCAACGAATCGCTTTGCAACAGCATAATAAACAATTTGGAAAGGCAATTCTATGAATACAGCAGACATATCGGGTAGTTTGGAAGCGTATTTCTCTATTTTTTCAAAGAGGCATACTTTGGTGTCACGATATATAGGATCACTGCCATAACGTCCACTGTCAACGCGACCGTAGAACTGTACATCACGATTATATCGGAAAAGGGAAACTGTGAATGGAAACTTTTTGAACCATATCAGATTTCGTTCAAAATATTGCTTGTTATCTTCACGCTTGTAAACGCCCAAGTTGCCAAAGCGCTCTCCGACAGCGAGATTCCCCCAAATGACGAGTGTACTGAAAGTGAACAGCGTGGTTGTGCCTATCTTAATCTGCACTTGCGCCTCTACACATCGAGTGTTTCGAGGATCATCAAACATCAGCTCAAACAGTCGGGACAGATATATTCTGGTTTTCCCTTTGTAGAAAGAGATTTTGATAGTCTGAGGGTCAATCGAACTTAATCCTGATAATTTTTCTACTATTACCGTCAAGACGCCCGCTGGCCACGATGATTCAAACTCCACAAAGTTGGGGTTGAAAGCGAAGCACATTTCGTCAGGATAGCGAACCACGCAATCCGCTACGTTCAAAAGGGTAAATGTTCCAGTTCTCATTGTGCAGATTCATTTATGCCAGACACCTTGTCAAGCAGGTTAATAGCCAGTTCCTCGCTCATCTTCTCCAGTTCTTCGTTGAGGACAGTAGAGAAAATGTCGTTGTATTGTTTACTTCTATAGAGCCGAGTCCCTTTCTTCATGATGTTGTATGCGACGGCTCCGGCGAAAGACCTCAGAGCCCCTTCAGGCGATTGGGGCTGTCCTGCGATGGCTTTCGCTTTTGCAGAGATACCTTTTGACTTCGCCCATTCGTATATGATTTCCTGAAAGCCTTTGGGCACAGCACCAGGCCCGCGACCCTTTTCCATTACAAGAAATACCTTCGAGCCCCACAGAGTGCCGTGGTCGCCATTGACTTCGACGGCAAGAGAAGAAACAGTGCGGCCACTCGCATTGCGCTTTTCCGCGACCATTCGTTCTGCAACTCTTGTCTTTATGGTGTTGAGGTGCTGTGTTAGTATGTCTGTTATTTCTGCCATTATTCGTTCTCCAGTTCTTCAGGATTATACACATCGGAATCCTCGCAGATGCTAACTCCTTCCTCTTCTTCAAGAATGGGAGTGATAACAACGCCTGTCACATTTTCGTCAAGATGATCGTAGAGCACCTGATATGGCAGCTTGCCTTCCAGTTGCACGAAATAGCCGCTCTCGTTAATCGCATTGATGAATCGCATACAGAGGCGTTTCATCTGCTCAACAAGGGCGTCATTTTCATCGCTCTCAAAATCAAACTCGGTGCTGCATACAAAGGCTATTTGGGTCTCCGGGTAATCCTTAATCTCCTGACGGCCGATATAGAAATCGCCCGACGGGGGCAGGATATACACAATGGTAGGCTTGCTGATTTTGTCTAACTCAACATTGGCCTGAGCCCAGTTCATAAAGCGATACTCTATATTCTCGCCCATCTTCAGCACCACATCGCGGACTTTGCCCTCAACTGTGCCGAGTTTGTGTTCGTTGTCAAATGCCGGGTTGCTCATCTTCTTGAAGGTTTAACTTGATACTGTTTGCGTAGGCGACGCTCATAGTTGTTCTGCTCCGTGTCGTTCTTCATGCAGTTGTAGATGCGCACCCACGCCACATCACGAACCTCATTCTGGTTGCTGATCCCCATACGCTTGGCATACCAGTCAAGCACTCCAAATGGGCCGAAATCCAATTCTTTCACTCCGGCCGACAATTCCTCTGAAGAATAATTGACTTTAAGTGCTGAGAACAGGTTATTGATATTTGTAACCTGCTCCTTGATGAAGTTCATAAACCCGAACACGTCAAATACGTTTAGTCGGCTTATTTCCCAGGGCTTGAGGTCAAGAAGAATCTTCAGACACTCGGCGGCCGGATCCGCTGCACCAGCCGCGTTCCTCAAATCCACGAGTTTCCCATAGCTAATCATACTAAGGGATTCCGGGACTTCTCGCCCAGCAAGGAATCCTGGTTTGCGTGCTTGCTCCAGAGTTGCCAATAGCTCTTTCTGATGACTTACCGAACAGCAAGGAAACAATATGAGGAATTCCCCATAGGTGTAGTGCCTTTGGGTTCTTGTTCTGCGCTGCTTGTATTTTTTGTTCTTCTTCATTGGTTCAAAGTTACTTTTATTGAATGGGGTAACGCTTGGCGTTTCAGGTGTTTCAAGTGCAACGGTTTATTCAGTAGCGTACGACTTTACATTCATTGTAGCACCTCTCGTTGGCTTGGTCCTACGGAAGAACATGTTCATCATCATAGCGTCCATATAGTCAGGAGAGCGACCTATGATAATCTTCATTACTTCCTTCGAGATGATACCTTTTCGACGAACATCGTTGTCTATGTATGCCTGCTTTAATGCTCCCAGTTCTTCCATGAGCCTTTCTCGCTGGTCGGGAGTACAGATTACACGAATCTTACGATCATTGATCATCTCTGCCAACTTGAAGTAGCACTCGGCTCGCAGGTTCTCGTACTTCTCTCGGTTATTGGGGTGCCCACCTCCGTGGAACTCTTTAATGCCCGGCAGAAAGCTTTCAAGAAAGTTGCCTACGCCGTCAGCATCAACTATTGTGTACGATCTTGGCACTTTCTCTTTGATGAGAATGTCGCGGAGCGTTTCATAGACCTGCTTGCCGGGTGAATAGACTTCATCGACCACGAAGCGACATACATTGCCTTCCCATACGCACACCACAAAGCGGTCATGTCCTTTGGTCGCGATGTCGGCCGAACAGGAACGTGCTGGTTTGGGAAGAATGTGCTCGTTGGCAAAGAGGTCGTTGATGGCATCGAAGTCGCAGAGAGTCGAGGGGTCATCATCATATTCAAAGTTGCCGAAATACAGACGCTGGATTGTAACCTTATCTGCCTTGAGCAAGTTGTCGATGTAGGCTTGGTCCACATGGGGGTTATCGAGCGGCAGTGATTTGATAAACCTGCGGTGCGAAGCCATTGTCCCCATCTTCGCCGGCTTTACGAAATCCGTGTATATCCAGTTGCGTCGAGGGTTGCAAGTGTATAGGGCTTTAGGGATTGTATGCCATCTGGTGCCGTCCGGGTTCTTCCCATTGAGCACCGAGAAACGGCCTTTCAATACCGAGATAGCCTTTGCGCATATCTGCTGGGCCTCGTCGATGAAACAGTCTGTGATACCATATGAGCCAAGACGGTCATACTCCGGGTCGGAGGGCATCAGTTTGAGGTCGCGGAAATACACCACGCTCCCGTTGGAGAAATGCGCTATAAGACGAGTCGAGTTAAATTCTACCACTGAGTTCAGGTGTAAATCTGTCAAAACCTCAAAAAACGTAACGACAGTCGTATCGCGCAGCTTCACACTCTCTTCTCGACAGATGAAGCCCACGGATCCGGCCATCGTTATTCTTCGCAAAATCTGCCAAAGGCAACCAAGATAGGTCTTACCTCCACGCGCTCCGCCACCATACAGCACTTCGGACACCTCACTATTGTCCGGGGACAAATAGTCAAGTGCCTCTGCTTGTTTGCTGAAAACGTGAACATCGACCGCACTCATTCACCTTTGGGATATTTGACAATTCAGGCTATTCCATGGATACTGTAAAATTCGTAAACGTTTCGTGCGAGAACTTATACCTGCACTCCGGGGTCAATCTGAGGCTTTTCACCCTGATAGACGAACTTGGATTTCGGCACGAGCGTGAGTTCAAGAGCATCAAGAATCGTGTCAAGATTCTCATTGCTGATGGCGCGGTTGCCGACAAGAAATGACGAGATAGTGCTGGGGTTTATCTTCGTCTTGGAGGCAAGGTCTTTCACAGAGATACCGGCCTCATTCATCTTACCTTTTATCTTCTCTCTAAACATTGTCTGTGGTTTTAGGTGATTTGTAAACTTCATCGGTGTTGCCCAGAGTCAGGCCAAGCACCATGCAGATTTTCTCAAGCACATCGAAAGGGATCGTGCGGTTGCCCTTCAGGTAGGCTGAAAGATTCTGAGTCTTTATGCCAACCTTATCGCTGAGTTCAACCTGCTTCACATTGAGTTCTTTCATGCGGAGAAATATCTTCTCTCTAACTGTTGCCATATTTTCAAATTTTATGTTTGTCTTTGTAATGCCGAAGAGCCATATCCACGATACGTTCTTCTATGTTATTATCGGCGCCGGTTACGACGCTGGAATCATCGCGTTCCTTTTGGATAATCTCAAGGATTCTCTCGTCTATAGTGCTGCGCGCGAGGAGATAGTAGCAGTTAACAGCGTTCTTCTGCCCATTACGATGCGCACGGCACTCAGCCTGCTCACAATCCGATGCGGTCCACGGGAACTCAATAAACAGAGTACGAGAAGCAGCCGTGAGAGTGATGCCGACCCCTCCGGACTTGTAATTGAGGGCTATGAGCCTACAATCGGGGTTATTTTGGAACTTGTCGATAGCCGCTTGCTTTTTCTCCTGCGAGTCAGAGCCAGTTACAGTTACCGTGCCGGGGAACGCTTTCATTATGTCCGCGATGACCGTCTTGTGAAATGCGAAGACAATGAGCTTATCGCCGCCATCGATGACATCGTGAATGAAGTTGATAGCCTCTTTCATTTTTCCGCGTGCCGATATTTGCCGGAGGTGGTTAATCTGTACCATGGCTGTGGCCCTTGCCGCGCTTCGGAGTTTAGAGTCCGAGGCAGATTCATATTCCATCAGATAGCGGATAAGATCATTCTCTGCAAATTCGTATTCCTGGCGGTTATCAATATCCACTGTGAGATACTGGCGAGTTTTCTCCGGAAGGTCTTTCAAGGCAAGGCTTTTATCCCTGCGGAAATAGCACGATTGCCATAGGCGGTAATGAAGCTCGTATAGATTCGAGGATTTATCTGTGCCTTGGCAGTACCGCTCTCGGAATCTAGCCGCGCCCCCGAAATCATCTATGCGTCGCATGATACGGAGTTGCTGTATCAGATCCTCATTGCTGGTGACAAGAGGCGTTCCAGTGAGCAACCATATGTATTCCTTGTTGGCGCATATTGCTTCGAGGTATATGCTCCAAAGGGCAGTGGTATTGCAACAGCGGTGGGATTCGTCGATGATAACCGACTTGAACATTCCGGCTCGCTTATCAAGGACAATGTTCTTGACAGTAGTTCTGCCTCGCACACGGCTTACAAAATACTTCTTGACGCTCTCATAGTTCGTGATGAATACGTTGCATGTGCCGGTTTCAAAGTGCTTATGCCAGTTATCCTTATTCGCATCGGAAAGTATGATGGCCTGCTTGCCTATGAATCGCTGGAACTCTCTTTGCCATGTCACTTTCATTGTAGCAGGAGCTATGACAAGACAAGGATATGCCCTGGCAATCGAAACAGCAGCGATACTCTGCATAGTCTTACCGAGGCCCATATCATCGCCATTGAAACACCGCTTATGCTCAATCATGTATTGAATCCCCTGGCGTTGGTAGTCAAAAGGAGGTAATTTCAAGTGAGTGATTGGGTACTGCAAGTCCGGCATGCGTTCCGGGAAGCCAAGAATCTCGGAACGGTCATCTACGCGATGGACTCCAGAGGCAAGACCGCGCTTGACAGCGTATTCGCAGAACTCTTTCAAGAACCGGCGATGCTGGAGATCGACTCTCCAACACCTATCGCGCATTATGAACCTCGCCGATGGGATTTTCTGAATATAGTATGCCAAAGCAGGGCTATTATAGAAATTCAATTCATAATAGCCCTCCTTCTCTTTCTCTATGAGGAATATCTCAATCACGGCGGTTTAATCTCGCTTCACGTCTGGGTCACGCACAATATTGATGACTGTTGGCATTGGGTTCTCAAGATTGACATTGACGGAATCGCCAAAGCCTTCATCTCGGCCAAGCGTCGACAGCAGATACCGAAGCATCTGTCCGTCTGGTTTCTCTTTCCAACCGATTATATGTCCTGTGGTCGGGTCAACATGGGGAACGCCAAGTGCAACAATGCGGGCAGCATCAAGGCACTGGTCGAACAGTTTCTTTCGGGAGTCCTGCACGACAGCTTTAAACTGTTCGTCCTCACGTATCCAGTTGTGAATTGTCTGTCGGGTCACACCGAGCAGACCGGCAGTTTGAGAGAGATTGCCGCCGGTCTTTCTGATTGCGTCCTCAAACTCGTCAAAAGATGGTTTTCGCATATTTTACTTGTTGGGTTCGTCAAATAATCCGAATTGCTGTTGGGTGGGAGTCTGCGGCACGTCGGGAAGCGACGCGAGCATATTAGCGAATTGCCAATTTCGGCAAGTGTTGAAGAGCCGGTTTCTTGATTGAGGGAGCCTCCAATTGATGTATTTCGTGTCAATGAAAATTTGCCGAGCATTATTGATCTTCAGCTTGACAAATTCGTTATCAATGATAATCTGACGGCCGACACTGCGAACGAAAGCCACATGGAGATTCTTGTTCCAATCAAAGTTCACATCGACTCCACAGAGATAGTAGAATCGGCTTTCTTCAAGTTCAAGATTAGGGGGAAGTGAACGCATAAATCCCCGGACACGCTTGTCATTGTGACCGAGTAGGGATTTCATGCAGTGGGTGTTAAGGTCAACACCATATACGTATCGCAACCATAGTATTTTGTAGGTATTGCGAAGCTCACAGTATTCTATTTCTACCATTTGAGTCGTTGATTAAATATCTTATTTGCAATTACAAAGATACTGAAATTTAATCAATTATGCAAATTTTAGAGGGGTTAAGCCATCATCAAATTTGCAAATTTTCAGCACCTTAGTCGTTCAGCCCAAACAGCGGAAGAATGTCCCCTTGGCGGTTGTAAGACTGATTGTTCGGGAGGTTGAGATTGAACTCGTAGTTGATGGCGTTGATGTACTCTTCGCGTGTCAACTCACGGACTTTGTAAGCCCCCCAGCCCCAATAGCCGGATTTGTTATACTGCATGAAAGGCTCAAAGCCGAAACGCTCGAACATAGCCTGAACCTGCTCCTTTGTGAGGAACTTCTGGAAGAACCATTGGCCCTCCTGCATGAAGGCGGTAAGACCGTTCTCATCGAAGAACTGAACGGTTGTCGTGCAATCCACAGTGTTGCGCTTAGCTCCGTACTGCTTCATTGCAACTTCCTTCGAGCGACCAGATACGAATACCTTGCCGCCCATCTTTGTGAATAGATTGAGACAGGTCAGTACGGCATCTTCAGCATACTGCGTGTTCACAGAGTTCAGCACTGCGTCGCAGATGGTGTAATCAAACACACCACCATTGATTATGCCATTCTCTTTGATGTAGGAAATGAACGCATCAATCATTTCGTGGCCTTTGGCAATTGATATGCCCTTCAGGTTGTGATTGAAGAATTCAAGACCGATGGCGTAGCGGTAGCCGAGTTCGCGGCGGAGTTTGTTGATGAACATTGCCTTGCCGCAACCGAAGTCCAAGATCTTAACTTTACGCTTGTCTTCTTTTTCCAGGTGGGGCACAACCTCACGATAAAGAACCGACCAGTCTATACCCTTGTGACGTGGGGGCTGGGCTCGCCCCTGCATAAAGTCGGCTCGCTCGATATGCTCATAGTTGAACACTCCGTAGTCTTTCTTGAAGTAGTAGTCGAAGATACCACGCTTGCCTCCTTCGAGGAAGTAGCAATGAATGGGATAGCCGAGAGTTGCTGCAGCTTTGATGTAGTTGTTTCCGAAGACCACCTCATCGCCACATACGATAGCGCAGAGAGCATCGCCGAATTTAACGATAAGACGGCAGATGTCTTTCACAATAGAAGCGTTGGCTTCGACAATCTCAAAGTCTGAGGCGGGAATGTCATCGTGAAAAGTCCCGGCTTCACGAGGAGCTTTGCACTTGCTCAACTTTTCGGGTTCGAGTTCCACGCCATTGTGGACTTGGTTGAAGAGGATTTCAGATTCGATGTCAACACCGCTTATGAAGTACACCGGTGCTTCCGTGAGTCCTACAGCCGTTGCGGCCTTGGTACGTTGGTGCCCGGCAACGATTGTCATGTTGTCGCGGTTGACGATAATCGGAAGAATGAAGCCGAGTGTCTTTAAGCTACCCTGCAACTCCACAAATGCCTCGTCAGTAATCTTACGGGGATTGTAAGATGCGGGTCGGATGTCTGCGAATTTTACGTAATCCATGATTGTTGTGATATTTAGTCGTTTTGGGGAAATATTTATTCAGGCATTTCAAATACCGTGTCAGAATCCTCTCCACTGTCCTGATCGATGGGCGCGGAGTCTTCCAGGAGGCTCTTGACGAAACCGAAGTTGACACCGGTCTGATCCACATAGTCGTTGTATCGACTTACAAGGGCTTCGTACTCTTCCTTTGTTACCGACACGACATTCTTGCCGAAAGACAGCATGTTTATCTTCTTCGGAGTGGAACCCTTAATCTTCGTCATCACTGTGTCATCTTCATCAGGATTGTAGAACAGATTTTCATCGAAGCCGAAGTTCACGAGATTGATTTCATCGTAAATCTGCTGTAATTTGGTGTAGTCGAACTCACCAAACTCATTGTTATCTTTGATAATCAGTTCCTTTTCCTCGTCTTCAGACAAATCCGCCACGGTTACGTCGATGATAGGATTCTCAATCCATTCTTTCCAGTAGTCGATTACGGCGTCACGCTGTTTCTCGGTCATGCCGAGCCACTTTTCGTTCTCCTGAAGGATTACCATCCAATCCATCGGGGTAGTTGTCAGGATTTCCTTGAGAATTGTGGTGCGCTGGTTGCCGGCAAGCACTACATTGTCTTTGTTGACAATAATGTCGCGGTAATAGAGCATCTTCGGGAAGAGCATTATGCTCTGCTGAAGACGACGCTTTTGCCCCACGACAATCTTACGAGGATTGATGGGGTTTATGATAAGTTCTTTGATGTCCTTTTTCATTTGCCGAGAAGTAATTCAGTTAAAAATCCATCACTTATGCCGTCGTGCTCCTGAAGATATTCATCAAGACGTGCAGAAAGGCCTTTAAATTCTTGGTCTGTCATCTGACATTCCACATAACCGCATTTGAATTTTTCAGGATATGTCTTGGATAGGTCAAGATTCTTGTCGTTGATTTTGTCGTCGTAGTCGTAGAGGTTCCACGCCACATAGCCGAGGTAGTCGCCGATGGCCTCACGCTCGAAATGGCGCTTCATTATTTCGATGTCATCTTCGCCGTAGTGGAGATTGTCTTTTATAAGAATCTCTTTCTCTTCCTCGGCAGAAACATTATCGAGTATGCGAACGAACACTGTGGGCTTTTTCTTCCATTTGGCCCAGAAAGCGAGAAGCGCAGTTTTCTCCTCGTCAGAGGCCATACGGAATTTCTTCTGGTTGAACAGATAATCCTCAATCTCATTGTCATCGAGTTCAAGAATTTTGTTCAGGCACTGTACGCGACCGTTACCGCCAACAATTACATCGTCTTGGTTTACGAGAATGGGGCGCAATTCGAGCATCTTCGGAAATACGAGCAGACTCTCGATCAGCTTTCCCTCCATAAACTCGCTCATGGTACGAGGATTGTCAGGATTGGGTTTAAGTTTTCGTATGTCTTTTTTATCCATTGTGATATTGATAGTTTTCTAAGCGCAAAGATAATCAAAATGCGTAGATTAGCCAAGTATTTATAGATAAAATAATCAATATGATTAGTTGATAAGGTTAGGGATTGCGCTTTTGGTGATTTTTCACACTTAAAATGATGATTATTTGGGCTTTTTTCGTTATCTTTGCACTATGGATATTTAGTTTAGAGTCCCTTGCCCTTTTTACTGGGGCAACTGGGGTTTTTGATTAAATATCTTATTTGCATTTAAGTGAGTTAACCCGTGAGGGCCCGCTCACTTTCTTTGTTTATGGCTCCGGCAGTTTAATGATGTGAAGCCATATCCACGGAAGCCAAATCCGTTTGAGTTTTATCCACCACGAGCACTTGACACTTTTGGCAAAGAAGAACGTGCGTGAATACTTGCCTCTTGGCACACATGGATTGAACCAGTGTTTGTAACCCATAGCCTCCATCAATGGGATTGATTCTGGCGCCACGACTATTGATGGAATTGTCTTGTTGTGGCCGCAGCAACTACCGGTAGTTTTCACGCCATTACTAAGTAGCTCGATAACTTCTTCGACGATGCAAGTATCTACCCATATCTTTCTTCCGAGTGTTTCGTGGTATATCTCAATCTGATTGTCGAAAGAACCGAGCTCTACATTCTTACAATTACACATGATGTTTTTTCGTTTATTATGGGGGTGTATTAAATTCCTCTGGTTGAATAACTGAGCTGGCTACCACTACATTCGTAAGGCAAGAGAATATCTTCATCTTCGAGCCAAGATCCGCATAGGTTTCCATTTGGATGGAAGACCATTTCAAAAACCGTATCTGGTGTTTTTTCTTTTTGTGGGTCTATGGCGGAAAGATCTGCGCTCTCCATTACGACATCGATATTCTTATACTTGTAAACCTCGCAATAATAGTAATATCCCAACACTTGAGTTATAGGCCGGAAAATATGCGGCATGAGATCAATCTCGCTCCAGATGTCATCCAACTTAATCTTTTGTTCTTCAAGAAAACGTAACTTCGGAATGTTATGCATTACTGACTTATCGTAATCCATTGTTTCCCGGAATATTATATTATCTACCCCCATTTCTCCATAGAAATCCAAATAACGCATCATTGCCTCAATGCTACTGATTCCACTTTTCAGAAGAAGGCAACTTAGGCGTGGCCTAACATTTCCAGACAAGGCTACTTTTACAACTTCGTGCATCTGCTCATTGCAGAAGTAGCTGTTACTGAATTTCATAATATCCGCATTCACATTCTCAAGATAATGCGTTTTGGAAATATTCAGATGATGAAACCCATTTTCAATAATATGGTCTATTATGCGTTTCCCATCAACAATATCGAGTAATCCACTTCCATTAGTTGTGATTACTCGCTTTCGGAAGTTGTATTTGGAAACAAGTTTTAAGATACGCAGTAGTCGATGGGATTTAGTTGGCTCCCCACCAGTGATAGATATTGACGGATTAAGGGGGCGTATGGTTTCCAATACCTCAGCCAACCGGGTAAAATATTCTTCATCATCAGAGATTCTTTCTTTGATGAAAGTCTTGCCTTTGCCCTCAAATCGCAACTGATCTATACAGAACCGACAGTCTGCATTACACGATTCGTTTACAAATATTGATAGGTTCGCATTCTCATAGACTGACTTCTGCTTACCATTAAAGGCAAATGGTTTTGTAATATAGTTCTCAGCATCAAATTCCTTACGTCGTATAGAGCGGAGAACGGAGAATTTAGATTTCATGTTTGGTATGCTATTAAAAGCCGATGACCCGCCGTTTCGCTTTTCGCGGCCGTCGAAACCCCATGTGCATCTCGTGCTGAACCGCCGGGGTAGTGGTAACTTATGCGATAGGCTCTGGTTCCTGTCTATGCGATGTGGCGGAATCTCCAGGTCAAGTGCGAACGTACCATTTGCTGCGGGGTGTGTCGGCTTATGTTATTGAATTTCTTCGCAATACTCCCATAAAGAGAGTTTGCCTTTTACATTTTCGATTGGTTTGTCAAACTTAATGGGATTGGCAAGAACCCAGTTCCAAACACCTTTCTCGGCCCATTCTGATGGGTGGTTTTGAACACAATCGACAATCTCTACACTACCTATAATCGCGGAAGTGGGATATAAGGCCCTATTACTGGAATTATAGAGAAGCGCAGTACGTGCTACTGGAAGAGGGTAGCAATCCCGTATCTCAGCATAAGGCACTGGAGTTTTCGCTGCGTGAATTAACACTCTTCCCCGGTACGACGTTCTCCATGTGCGGTTCTCAATATCCTTGCCGCCCGCGACAATTAAACCGGCCCAAGGTTGCTTTACTGTCAACGCTTTCATTGCTTGCTTTCTTCAAATAATTGCTTCTGCTTGCGCAATAACTGTTCGTGTGTATGTTTGTGTATAGCCGGGAGCCTATAACTAACATCGGAACTGCCTGGAGTGGGGATTGCTTTGGAACTTGAACAACCTCCGGCAACCAAGACTATACCGAGCGCGACTAATACGCTCAGGACATGCGATGAATGAATTTGGTCTTTTATGCTCATTTCAGAAAAGTTTAAGTTGAATAGGTCTATTTTTGGTGGTTCTTGCATACACAGGGCAAACAGCCGCAAACTCACACTGCCCATTGGCGGCCAATATATGAGCTTCGTGCCATTTGTTCCAATCCTTCACGTCCTTATCCGTAAGGAAGCGAATCAACTGCATACAGTTAAACCCTCGTTCTTTGACTTGCTTATTTACAGCAATCTCGACAATACCATTTCCGTCAGGTGACATTACAGTTTTTTCTTTCTATAGTTGAATACTTGTCCCTTGATCCCTTCCCTGCGCATTATAGAGCAAAGAATTGATATTGATGACAAGGAGGTGCTTTCCTGATAAGAGGCGATGCGTACAAGTCGCACCATCTTACCCGATTCATCGGCTTCCACCAATCCCCAGTTTTCCGGCAATTCGGTTTCCTTTATGATACCTTCGAGAGCATAGTACCATCTGAAATTACCCATTCCGGAGATTGGATCTTTACGATGCTGTTTCTCTCGGTCTTTTAGGAAATCTGCACGAGAGGTTTTAACCTCAACGAGTGTAGTGGAAGCACCATTCGTGCCCCATACATCAGCGTCCTCTCGTCCGTATGTGATAAGTTCTACTGCGACGTACTTGTGTGGATTGGTGCCATCAAGTCCACTCCTATGAAGTATTTTAGCGGCTTCACAGCACATATCGTAGTGAAGTGATTTTGTTTTGCTCATAGTTTTGGATTGCTTAATTGTTTAAATCTTATTCCATACTTAGTTGCGTGGCTCTCCATAATTGGACGGCGCATTTCCTCTGATGGATAGAAATAAAGATTGTGGTCTTCCGGAGATTCGATATATCCTTTCTTGCGAAGATTGTAGCGATAGCACAGTTTACTTTTGGTCTGTTTTACAAAGCGGAATTTAGTGCGCTGTTCAAAACCCCACGAAAGAGTTCTTCTCTTATCTCGATTATAAGTTTCGCGCCAGGACGCACGCCGCTTTTCCTGCATTTCAGCATATCTTTTGGGAGATAGGCGTTCCTTATTGCTTTGTCCTTTTTTGAAGCCGTTATTCTCGCTTCCTGGAATTCTAAAACCTTTTGGGGGATAGGTGCCATTTCTACGATGACTTTCGGCTGCGGCCACCTGTGCTTCATCTTGTGTTTTCTTCATAAACTGTCGAGATTTGGTTAATCCATGCTCCCTCGCTATCCTATGCAATGAAGAATGGCTAATCCCTAATTTCTCCATTATCTCATCGTTCTTTGTGTGTTTGTAATGGCGGATAACCCAAGTCAGCTCTTTTTCGGTTAATTGCCGACCGCGCGTTGCGACCTTTCTTATCGGTTTATTGTATATTTTATGCTCTACGGCTTTACGTGTGCGACCAAGTCTTACCGCTATTTCGCTCCACTCCATTCCCAAAGATCTCAGCCGGCGAAGTTCATCAATCTCATTTTGAGTCCATTTCCGGTTGTTAGCCATAGTTGTAAATCAGGTTGTTATTTTTTTAATTCCCCCGAATTCGAGGGGTTTAGACAAACAAGAATGGAAACATCTTTTTCAGGTCACGGTGGTTAGGCGCATAAGTAGAATACTTGGTCGTTGCCTCAACCAAACGGAACCGCTTGTTGTCGTAATTAGTGGTGCAATACTCTTGCCTTATTTCCACCGCATTAAGCTGGCGATTCCCATACCTGCCAGTCGATTTCATCACAAAGGATTCATCAACTTTCACTGTAATGCAATAATCAAGGTCAACTATTCCCGACAACATGTGAATAGCCTCGTCCGGGTCTTCTACAAAAAAGCAAAAGCCTATCGATGTCGAAGCGTTTCCTCTATGAAGACTATGGTTAGTTTCGTTGACAAGAACTTCGCCACGCTGATAGGCTTCAAATTCCTCTTTGGAGCAAAAACGATGCAGGATCATAACTATTCTTGCTTCAAGTGCAACTCCCGACACGGCTCTACGCCAATGCACGGCATGATAATGACATCAATACCTTTCTTAAGCTGAATCAACATAGGGCGTGAATCCTTGGCCTGATATGCTATTACGCTATAAGACAATCCAATGTCGTTCATGGCCTCAGCTATTGTCTGAAGTAATCCGGCATTAAATGATGTTCCGTTAATCGCAATGGCACGTTCTTCACGCTCGTATTCCTTGGTTTTGACTTTTCCTTTGCCATCACATATGGGGCAATCAAAGTAGTCAAAATGCTCTTCACCATTGGAGTCCTCATAAGTCCATTCGACTTCTCCGCGGCCCTCACATTCGTCGCATTCTGCTTCCTTCCCTGAAACAGCAACGGTTTCGTACTGTGGTATGCTCTTTAATACTTCTATGAGTTCCTTTAAGTCAAGTTTGTAATTACTCTCCGGTGCTGGAAATGATGGCAATTTTTCCGGGCCGCCTTGATGATTATAAGAATCTTCGCAAAGACATTTTTCAACTTGCACCATAATCCTCGCGTCTGAAGCATAAATAAAACCGTTACGCTCAAAAGGTTCTTTCAAGCAAGCCCTATTTATAAACTCCCCATTATATACGAACCGGGAGAAGAATAGTTTCTCGTTTTGCATCTCTATGTTATTATATACTGCACATTCAGATAGAATTCACGGTGTAAGCGCTCTATCTGCACATAATCACTAATCTTCTCGCCATACGGGAGAAAGATTACGCGCTCTTTGGTATTTACACGTATTCCTTTCTTCCGCAGGCGATAGATTAGACAATGTGCTGCTGTACAGAGAGGTTTTGACATTACTTACATCACCAGTTCCCAGTCGTTAGCAAATACGTCGGCAATTGAGGGAGTCCACGAATCGGCTCGTCCAGTATCAAGATTGAAAATGAGTCACTGCGCAACATAGTCTATGTGGTCGCCGGCGGCGAGGATATGACGCTTTGCTTCCTCCGGGAGCGACTGCATATTCGGTATTTTTTCAGACGTGATGTGGGCCGGCACTTGCTTGAACACCATGAGACTTTTACCATTCCATCTGCTACGACGGATAGAGAAGCCTTCGCGGAGCATAGGCAGGATTTGCTCGAATGAGAGACCTGAAGGCCGACACTCTTCGTTCCCCTCCATACAGGATTGGCGAAGGGCTGCAAGATTGAAGTACGCCTCCATAGTGTCGAGTTGAGCGACAAGGAAAGCACGAGTTCCGAGTGGGAGAGCCTGAAAGTCTTTGCCGTCGTTCTGGAAGTATATGAAATTTCTGAGTTTCTTACGTTTCAGATTAAGATCAGAGAGCTCGATATTGAGTCGGTCGAGTGGTGTTTCAGACACCTTGTAAGCGTCCTCAAATACTTCTGCCGGCGACCACGACTCGTAGTTGTCAGGGTAAACTACATGGTAGCCTTTGTTGTCGGAATATTCCTCGACATAGGCGTTTTCTCGGATAAGGCCACGCTTGTATGCCTCTCCGTAGGTCATCGGCTCTGCCTTGACCGTCTTTGTTCCAGTGTACTGTTTCATATGTTCTTTTTTGGGGTTGTTATTTGTCTGATGCTCTTTAAGTATTGTTTCTTGAAGCATCTTCAGGTCGTTCATTGCGCAGCGTAATGTGGCGTTCGCTTTATTGAGCATATTCCTTGATTGCTGTCCCAGATCAGCCTTTATTTGCTGTAACCATTGACAGTCATGCTCATACTCTTGAAGCATTTCGTCGATGTAACCGACACCAAGGGTCGATATAAGTTCGTCTGTTTCCATTATTCGTGTGGTTTGGATGATAGATTGAATAGTTTTCTGAACCAAGCAAAGCGAATGTTTTCAAACCAATCGTCATTTGGATCTGGTTGATTCTCTTGTATGAATCGGTTGTAACATTCCGGGCAATACCATTGGTCCAGAACAGCCACATAGAATCCATTCGTAGGCATCGCAGAACAATAGTCACAAATACCCACTGCGCCCATGTGGCCGAGTTTGCCTACAAGTTCGCTTCTCGATATCTCTATGACCTTGAACCCGGCTGGATTTTCGATAATCTGAGCCATTACTTGAAAATCATAAAGAGGGCCACAAGCCACCCAGATAAGGATAGAATCAGAAAGAGGGTGTTCCACTTCCACCGGTTCTCGTTCGCTCGGCGGTATTTATTTACCTGCTCTATGCTGAAGCCATAGCGTTTTTCCACAGTTTCAGCCATCCAACGTTGTATGCGCACAGCAAGTTTTTTGCAAGCCTCGTAGGAGAGAACCTTCGGTGGCTCGATAGAGTTATAGGGATTGTAACTTCCTGACGATACAGCGACATAGGGTTTGATGGAAAATACATCGTTCCAATCCCGGCCAACGTTCATTTCAAGTTCAATCGTAACGTTGCAGGATTTCTTTATTTCCTTCTCCATAGCCTTGTCGATGGCAGCCTGATTCATATCAGCCTTTTCCTTAAGAGCGTTATATTCGTACTCTCGGAGTTGGACTATCTTTTCCATAGTTATTTCTTTTTGGGATTGTCTATTTTATTGCACAGCCAGTGTCGGTATCTTTCCCAGCCGGTCAGAACACTATTGCTGATTGTTCCAAGAAACACAAAGAACATCAAGAATGGCGAGAATATGAATGACTGCACGGCCGCAAGTATTTTGCCGAACCGTATCTGTATTTTGGGTTTTCTTTTCATTGCTTGAAAATGTTATAATCCTGGTTTACGAAATGGTGAGGCAACTTTTCACGGTCAAGATTGAGATATTCCACCATGCTGTCCTTGATGTAGAATTTACTTCCACGAGTATCGGCTTTCAGCATTTCAAAGAGGAATTGAATCTCGCCGGGCTTGTAGGTTCGTTTTCCACCACTCAACAAGCCAACTTTAATGAGATCACACCAACCTGACACGGCATTGATCATTGCATAAGATGCCTGCACTGATATTACCGGCTCTATGCTTGCGAAAGTCTTAAATCCTCGCTTGTGCAATTCAAGCATAGCCTTTACCCGGTCAACATTGAGCGATGCTTTAGGCTCTTCTTCATCACACCCGGTAAGAGTGAATCCGACCGCGATCAGTTTCTTTTTCTCGGGATGAATGATTTGGTTTTCATCGAACAGCCAATAATGCAGGAAATCCGCTCTTTTCGTAAGGATTTGTACGGGTACATTATGATTTATGGCTAGACAGATAGCGTTCATATGGAAATCCAATGTTTCAGGAAGCATAGGATCAGTGGTAAATGAAAAGAACAGACCATACTTCTTGAGTTGGTCGATATTCTTTTCCATTTCCGCGATAAACACATCTGTTGCATGTTCCTCATCTTTGAAGCACTTCTTCAATGTTGGAGCCGGACTCCAGACATGGCTCATTACGCCCCGTTTGCAATAACAATAGTTGCAATCATTCGAGCAGCCATTGTAAAAGTTGCATGCCCACGGAGCGTATTCGGCAGCCTTGCCGGTGGGATTATATATTGCTTTTCCTTTGAAACTCATTGTATTTAGTTTTTAGATATTCTGAGAAGATCTATCGACCGCTGTCGTTTGACATATTCTCCGACGGCATCTACAAAAAGAGAGGCATATTGCTCTTCCTGAAGCATCAGGGTCACGATTGATGACTTGAGTATTTGTGGAGTGGTGCAGGAAAACAGTTTAACCTTTTCTTCGTCTTTGACGATGGTAAACCAGTTATCAGCAGTGATTAGTTCGTCTATCACGCAGGACCGCAGACTGTCTTTACTTCTATTTGGCATTGATTTATTGCCGATTAGGGCATTCTTTATTTAGTTTCTTGTTGATTTTCTCCAGTAGCAAACCGAGCATTCTCGTTTCGTTTATCTCTCGCAAGCCTCCGTCGCGCCTCGTCTTCCTCGACTGAAATATTTCATTCAAATGACGGCACACCCTTTCTGCATCAGTATTGGAAAGCTGTATCATAAGCCTTTGAGTTTTTGAATAACCCACGCGCCAAACTCATCTTGAACCTTGTTCGCTGCATCAACTGAAAGTCCAAATGCCCCTGCCAGCGTGCCCCAACCTCTGACTGTAAGGAACACACTTCCGTTGAGAAGTATATCCGGGCCTATATATTCGAGGGACGGAACTTTCTGTGGCTTGGCAGTTCCATTCAGGATTTCACATGTGCGCTGGAGTATCGAATCTGAACGTTCCGAGAGCTGATTTGCCATTAAGGACATATTGCCATTGTTACTCCAGATGAAAACGCCGTCGGACCAAAAGGGAGGCTCGTAGAATTCAGAGAATGTCATTCCTCAACTTCGCAAAGACCCTGGGATAAAGCATAATCATACAGACTATCCGCAGTCAGACAGTCATGCCGATTCCAATTATGCTTAACGTATCTTTCCACGACGTCATCTTCGATGAAACACCATGGATAATTCTCTTTCTGTGCTTGGTGGAGTCTTTCGGCGCAAGCCTTAATTTCCTCTGATGAAGGGTTCATTGTGAGTTGATTTTTGATTAAATGTATCTTATTTGCAATGCTCAAAATTACGCAAAATTTATCAAATACGCAAATTTAAGAGAGATTATTTTAATCATATTCGCAAGATTTTTAGCCATTATTATCATTAGGGTTATTTCCCCCGCTCTTAAGTCTTTCTCGTTCCTCGATTTCCTTAGCCATCTTTGCGAAACAGGGAACCTCACGAGTCTGAGCACGTTCTTCCTCGGATTTGCTCAAATACCAATCCTCAAATGAAATACTGTTTTTCTTGCTTTCCTCATATTCTCGCTCACGGGCTATTCTCTCTTTTTCCTCATAGGCTCGATTGATTTCTCTGCGTCTGTCTTCACAGAATGCATCAAGTGATTTCAATATTCTCATTGGGTCGATTGAGCCATAGAAATCTTCATATTTGCCGGAGCGTAATCTGGCGCAGAATAAGATGAACTCAAAGAGATTCAAATATCCATACTCAAGACGTATCTGAATTGCGAGTTCGTCCAACTGAAAATCCGTCAATTTTGCTTTGGCTCCGGCAAATTCATTAACGGCCAATAACTGCTGTTGCACCCACTTCACAGCCACATCTTCATCATAGGCTTGAGCAACATGAACAATGGCCGGTATTTTAGTCGCTTCATGGGCTTGCAGAATTGTAGGAAATGCCGACATTACTGCTGATTGTAATTGGGGCGAATATGCCTCACTCATCTGCGACGGCAGGAAGTTCTGTGTAAGGTACGTCACTAACGGATTGGCGACGCGCAAGGAATCTGCGGTCTGCCTCTGCGATATCTGC
>Ga0209694_1000539_pt1 | contig 59026 bp, 50 predicted proteins | sample GluameincwithD2O_FD_187499 | JGI IMG/M metagenome (GOLD analysis project Ga0209694, IMG submission 187499) | Mouse cecum microbial communities from Vienna, Austria - Glucosamine amended microcosms incubated with D2O (SPAdes) (version 2) | ecosystem: Host-associated > Mammals > Digestive system >... | reverse complement strand
AACAGAGCAGTTAAGCCCGTGCGCGCCGATGGTACTGCGTAAAGTGGGAGAGTAGGTCGCCGCCGTTTTCTGAGACCTTCGGGGTCCGTCACTTCCTCAGGGGAGAGACGGACCCCGAAATCGTTTCCAATCTAACGCAACGAAAACAATCCCGGAGGACGGGGGGAGTATCTTTGCACACAAAGCCAGAAGAAAATGAATATGGTAGAGAATAATACATTACTTGAAAAACTTGAGGGGCTGCAATCCCGTTTTGAGGAAGTGGCCACTCTTATTACAGATCCGGATGTCATAGCGGACCAGCCACGCTATGTGCGTCTGACTAAGGAATATAAGGATTTGGAGGATTTGATGCGTGTTCGTAACGAATATGCGAATTTGTTGGGGAATCTGGAGGAAGCGAAGCATATATTGTTGACGGAGACGGATCCAGAGATGAAGGAAATGGCGCGTGAGGAAGTAAATGTGTGCGAAAAGCGTTTGCCGGCGTTGGAGGAGGATATAAAATTGATGCTCGTTCCGAAGGATCCTGAGGATGCTAAAAATGCCATATTGGAAATCCGTGGCGGTACAGGGGGAGACGAGGCGGCGTTGTTTGCCGGCGATTTGTTCCGTATGTATGTCAAGTATTGCGAGTCGAAAGGCTGGCATCTGGAAGTTTCGAGTGCCAGTGAAGGGGCAGCCGGAGGATTTAAGGAAATAGTCTGTTCTGTGACTGGTGCTGATGTGTATGGTACGCTGAAGTATGAGAGTGGAGTTCACCGTGTGCAGCGAGTTCCGGTGACGGAGACTCAAGGACGCGTACATACGTCTGCCGCTACCGTGGCGGTATTACCCGAGGCTGAAGCTTTTGATGTGGAGATTCATGAAGGACTTATAAAATGGGATACCTTCCGTTCGAGCGGTGCCGGAGGACAGAATGTGAACAAGGTGGAGAGCGGGGTGCGTCTGCGTTATCCGTGGAAGAATCCCAATACCGGAGAAGAGGAGGAAATCTTGATTGAATGTACTGAGACCCGCGACCAGCCCAAGAATAAGGAGCGTGCGTTGGCGCGTTTGCGTACTTTTATTTACGACCGTGAGCACCAAAAGTATGCGGATGATATTGCGTCACGTCGTAAGACATTGGTCTCGACGGGTGACCGTTCTGCGAAGATCCGTACATACAACTATCCGCAGGGACGCATAACCGACCACCGTATCAATTATACTATTTATAATCTGACCGCTTTTATGGACGGTGCTATTCAGGATTGTATAGACCATCTTATTGTGGCAGAGAATGCGGAGCGTCTGAAAGAGACGGAATTGTAGAAAGCAGGGAAAAGAATGTTCAGGAAAGACGCTGGCAGGCTGATGTTGCTACCAGCGTCTGTTTTCTTTTCGTGATTTTGTTGAAAATGTTGCTGTAATTTGCTTATGTTGCACAGAATTTGTAATTTTGTGCCGTTTTATAACTATTTTATTTTTGAAGATGAGTCATAATTTATTGAAAGGAAAAAGAGGCATCGTGTTCGGTGCGCTCAATTCCGACTCTATTGCATGGAAAGTAGCAGAGAGAGCCGTAGAAGAAGGTGCAGTCATCACTTTGAGCAACACACCGATGGCTCTGCGTATGGGAGAACTCGACAGTTTGTCCCAGCGTTTGGGGGCAGCGATTATTCCGGCAGATGCTACCAGCGTGGAAGATTTGGAGAAGGTTTTTGCTGAATCCGTGGAAATACTTGGAGGAAAGATTGATTTTGTGCTTCATTCTATCGGCATGAGTCCGAATGTGCGCAAGCGTCGTACTTATGATGATCTGGATTACGGCTATTTGCAGAAGACGCTGGACATCTCTGCCATTTCATTCCATAAGATGCTGCAGGTAGCGAAGAAACAGGATGCCATTGCCGAGGGCGGCTCTGTGGTTGCTTTGACGTATGTGGCTTCCCAGCGTACTTTCTTCGGATATAACGATATGGCAGATGCCAAGAGTATGCTGGAGAGCATTGCACGCGGTTTCGGTTATATCTACGGACGCGAGAAGAACGTGCGTATCAATACGATTTCACAGTCCCCCACGCCCACAACTGCAGGCAAGGGTATCAAAGACATGGACAACCTGATGGACTTTTCGGATAAGATGTCGCCGTTGGGCAATGCTTCGGCCGATGAGTGTGCAGACTACTGTGTGGTCATGTTCTCGGATCTGACCCGTAAGGTGACGATGCAGAATCTTTTCCATGACGGAGGTTTTTCTTCGATGGGTATGAGTCTGCGGGCCATGAACCAGTATGCGAAAGAGCTGGCTCCTTATACGGACGAGAACGGTAAGGTGATTTACGGATAATGATTCCGCATTGTAGAAATGTCATTTTTGAAAAAACTTCTGGGCGGCGGTGATAGTTCCGGCGCAGAGCGCGGGCAGCGTGATTTCGAGACTTTGCGGGATGACGGAGTCCGGGCGCTCACCATGGGCGAACTGGATTATGCCGCCCGTTGTTTGCAAGCTGCGCTTGATCTGAAAGAAGACTTGACGACAGCCGGCTACCTGGCCGAGGTATTCTTGCGCAGGCAGGAGTTTGACCGTGCCGTTCCTTTGCTCCGGCAACTTGCCGAAAAAGAAACAGACGGCATAGAAGTACACCTGCATCTGGTAGAGGCATTGGGGCGCTGCGGCGCTTTTGAGGAAATGAAGCAAATTTGCGATGAACTGCTCTCCGCTCATGCCGCAGATCCCCGCGTCTGTTATTATGCAGCCCGTGCCGCTCGTGGACTGCACGATGATTTTGCTGCCATAGCTTTCTTGACGCAGGCCATTGTGGCCCGTCCGGATTTCCCCGGAGCCCAGTTTCTGCGTGCCACGATCCTGGCTGATATGGGGCAGTTCGGCGAGGCACAGAAGGATGCAGAACTTATTCTGGCAGCCGATGGAGATAATGAGGACTATCTTCTTTTACAGGTACGCATATTGGGTGCTTTAGGCCGGATGGAAGAGGCTGAGCAGCAGGCTTTGCATTTGTGTCAGCTCAATCCCTTCCATCGCGAGGCAGTCCTTTTGTTGGGAACACTCTATGAGCAGACCGACAGGCTGGACAAGGCTCTTGCACTTTACGATGAGACGCTGGATTTGTTACCGGACTTTGCCGAAGTGTATAAGCGACGCGGAGGAGTGAAACACCGTTTGCACGATGATGCCGGAGCGGCCGAGGATTTGAAGCGGTCATTGGAACTGAATCCGGAGTCTTCCTCAGAATTGGACGGACAATATACCAATGTAGAGAACCGTATGGCTCAGTATTACCGCAATCTGAACCCTTATGGGTTTTAGGATACAGACAAACTATATACAGCTTCGTCATCCTTTTCCAACAAGAGGGAAGGATGGCGAAGCCGTTTTTTATTGTTATTCCAGATGCTTCTGTGACGGCTTCGGAAATTTCCTTACAGACTTTCTACTGACCTTGTTTTTCCCGTTCACCGCGGGTATTTTTGTGACTTTCGGTTTTAGAATTCAATGTCGAATTTCAGACTTTCGCTTTCGGTTTCCTCGGACTTGTTTTCAGGTTGCCGCTCACGCGGAGCCGGTTCAGGGCTGTTGGCCCGGGTGTAGTCGACGGCTTCGGAAAAAGCCTCGGTGAATTTTTCAAGATCTTCGCGATAGAGGAAAATCTTGTGTTTCTCGAAAACGGGTCTTGTTTCGTCTGTTCCGTCCTTGATGCGTTTGCTCTCGGTGATGGAGAGGTAAAGTTCTTCACGGCGGTCGCGTTTCACGTCTACATAATAGATGCGTTTTCCTGCCTTCACTACTTTGGAGAAAAGAATGGTGTTGTCGTTCTTTTCCTGAGCTGTATCATAGTTAGGTTTCATAGCTGTATAATTTTCTGTTTGCCTTACAAAATTGCTATCATTTTTGCAGAGTACCAAAAAAAGCGACGGGAAAATGAAAGTGACTGCCTGTTTTTTCGTAAATTTGCACCACACATAACTAACGAAGGCCATTGAACAATGATTAACAGAGAAATGATAAGGCTGAAGGTGGTTCAGCTGATTTATGCCTACTACCAGAACGAAGGAAAAGCGATGGACATGGCCGAGAAAGAGCTTATGTTCAGTCTTTCCAAGGCGTATGACCTTTATCTGTATTTGCTTGATCTTCTCGTTGAAATGAGAAAGACGGGAGAAAAAAAGGAAGCAACGGTACGTGCTCGGAACCGTCGTACCGGAGTAAGGATGGAGGGGCTTACGCAGGACGGACGATTCGCTGCCAACCTTTTTCTTTCGCAACTGGAGGAAAACAAAACTCTGTTGGATTTTCGGGAAAAACAGAAGGCCGGTTCCGATGCCGAGGACGCTTTGGTAAGAAAACTGTATGTCGCGTTCGTTGAGAGCGAGATCTTTCAGCTCTATATCACGAAGGAGGATTTTTCCTACGAAACTGACCGCGAGGTGATCCGGAAATTATACAAGACGTATGTGGTCAACAACGAGGACTTTGATGATTTGTTGGAAGAACAAAGCCTTTATTGGAACGATGACAAGCATATCGTAGACTCTTTCGTGCTGAAGACCATCAAGCGTTTCGATCCTGCCAATGGGAACGAACAGGAATTGTTGCCCGACTTTGCTGAAGAGGAAGACCGGCTTTTTGCCATGACACTTTTCCGGCAGACGCTGGAACGTGCAGATGAAGTGCGTGCACTCATCCGCGACAACTGCAAGAACTGGGAGTTCGGCCGTCTGGCGTTTATGGACGTGATTATTATGCAGACCGCGTTGGCAGAGATCCTTACTTTCCCAGCCATACCCGTGAGCGTGACTTTCAACGAATATCTCAATATGGCGAAGATCTACAGTACTCCTCGCAGTGCCTCCTATATAAACGGACTTCTGGATCATGTGGTCAAGAAACTGAAGGAGGACAACCTACTTATGAAATCATAACTATCATTAATCCTTTATAATTATGTACCATCTCACCCCCGCCTTTTTGCAGGCAGCACAAGGACAGCAGAGCATGATGCCTACCATTGTCATGATGGTGGCTCTTTTTGCCATTGTCTATTTCTTCATGATACGCCCGCAGAACAAGAAGCAGAAAGAAATCCAGAACTTCCGTAATGCCTTGCAGGTAGGTCAGGAAGTAGTGACCATAGGAGGAATACATGGAACAGTCAAGAGCATTGACGAGGTAGGAAATACTGTGATGCTCGAAGTGGCCACTGGCGTGAAAATGAAGTTCGAGAAGAGTGCCATCATGCCGCTCGGACAGAAGAACTGATCCTTTTTACCGGGTACTTTCCCCTCCTCCTTGCTTTCGTATGGCACTTATACGGAAAATAGAACACATCGTCAGGAGTTGCTTTTCCAAGATATGGAACAGGCAGTTCCTGATTTTCTTATTCTTTCTTGTACTTTCTTCAGCCTTTTGGCTTTTCCAGACCGTGAACGAGACGTATGAGGAGGATTTTTATGTGCCGGTGGAGTTGAAGAACGTGCCCGGCAATGTGGTTATCACAACTGAATTGCCGGAGAAGTTGCACCTGCGCTTGCGCGACAGGGGAGTCACGTTGCTCAATTACATCTACGGCCAATCGTTCCCTCCTGTAGTCATCGACTATAACAGCTATGCCAATGCGTCGGGGCATGTACGTTTTCTTACCGCCGATGTTGTCAAGCAGGTAACGGGGCGTCTGGCTCCCAGTACGCAGGTGGTGGGCATGAAGCCCGACACGTTGGAATTCTATTACAATTACGGACTGTGCAAACGGGTGCCTGTGCGTTTGCAGGGCACTTTCCGTGCGGCCGATACCTATTATGTTTCCGACCGCATATTGTCGACCGACAGTGTTACGGTATATGCGGCCAAGAGCCTGCTCGACACGATTACGGCGGCCTATACCCGTCCGCTTTATCTGAAGGACATTGCCGACACAATGAGGGTGAGGGCCGATTTTCAATCTGTCCGGGGTGTTAAGTTCACGCCGGATCATGCCATGTTGACCCTCAGTGTGGACCGTGTGGTAGAGAAGACTGTCCAGGTTCCGGTGCAGTGGGTCAATTTTCCCGCAACGAAAGTGTTGCGCACTTTTCCGGCGAAAGTCAGTGTGACCTTCCAGGTCGGCATGGCGCATTACCGTCAGATTACCTCCGAGAGTTTTGTTCTGGTAGTCAATTATGAGGAGTTGCTGGCATCCGAAGGCAATAAGTGCCACTTGGCGTTGAAGACCATTCCCGATGGTGTGTCGCATGTCCGCATTTCTCCGCAAGACGTAGAATATGTTATTGAAGAAATCCCCGAACAGTAGCGGTCCGGTGCTCCGCAGAATTGGTGTGACCGGAGGAATCGGCAGCGGAAAAAGCCATGTATGCCGTCTGATCGAGAAAGCGGGTTTCCCTGTCTTCTATTGCGATGACGAGGCTAAATCCATCATCCGTACCGATCCTGAGGTATGTCAGGCATTGAGGAGGCTGGTCGGCGAAGAAGTCTATGCTGCTGATGGAACGCTTGTGAAGCCGGTGCTGGCTCGTTACATCTGTCAGGGCAAGGAGGCGGCCAAACAGGTGGATGCTGTGGTGCATCCCCGTGTGCGTGACGCTTTTCTCCGGTGGTGTGCCGCGCGGGAAGGACGGCTGGTGTTCATGGAATGCGCTTTGCTGTTCGAGGCTGGGTTTGACTGCTTTGTCGATGCCGTGGCGTTGGTTTCCGCTCCGCAGGAGCTGCGGGTGAGACGTGTGATGGAGCGTGACGGAGTGAGCCGGGAGAAAGTGCAGGAATGGATGGCCTTGCAGATGTCCGAGGAAGAAAAGGCACGGAGATCGGATTTCATTATAGAAAACAACGGTGGAAGCTCTCTCCAGGAACAATTGAAGTCTTTGTTCGGGTTTAAGATTTTTTAGAGTGTGGCGAGGGAGCTTTCTCATGTTAAAGAAGTACCTTTGCGAAACCAATTTTAACTAATAATTCAAATAGATTATGCAAGACACAATTTTGTCTATTGCCGGTAGACCCGGTTTATATCGTCTGGTATCACAGGGACGCGGAATGCTGATTGTAGAGTCGGTTGACTCCGCACACAAACGTTTTCCTGCCGGTGCGCGTGACCGGGTCACTTCGCTCAATGACGTTTCCATGTACACGGACGAGGAAGACAAGCCCCTCATGGAAGTTTTCGAGAACATCAGACAGAAAGAGAACGGCGGCAAGGTGGCCATCAACATCAAGAAGGCTTCGGAAAAGGAACTGACGGATTTCATGTCGGAGGTATTGCCGAACTACGACCGTGACCGCGTCTATCTGACGGACATAAAGAAACTGATACAGTGGTACAATATCCTGACGGAAAACGGATTTTCCGAGTTCATCGCTCCGCAGGACGAGGACGAAACCCCTGCTGCTGACCAATAAGCAGATCGGTAATAAAGGAAACATCGGCACATACCCGGATAGGTTCTCGGATATGTGCCGATCTTTTTGTACATTCATGGTCATGGACCGGATTGTGCTTTACAGTGCGGGATGAACTTCACAGCAACGTAATTTGAGCCTTCAGGCAAAATCTTTGTAGCATGAACTTCGTACTTTTGCAGCATTGTTACAGTAAAACAGGAAAAGTATGAGAGTAATATCAAACGAGGAATTCGGCGGGGAGCGGCCATTGTTTGGATCGCATGATCTCCGGTTGGAGAACGTCATCATCCGAGCCGGAGAGTCTGCCGTCAAGGAATGCAGCAACATAGAAGCCGTCAATTGCCAATTTGAGGGAAATTATCCTTTCTGGCATGTGCATGGTTTTGTCATCGATCGTTGTTTCTTTGATGTAGGCGGACGTTCGGCTCTGTGGTATTCCGATCATCTGAAAATGAAGGACACGCGCATCGACGCTCCCAAGATGTTTCGTGAGATGCACGACATCGAAATCGAGAACGTGGAGATGAACGATGCCGACGAAGTGTTCTGGCGCTGCCGGAATCTGGACATCCGCAATTTGAAACTGCATGGCGGGACTTATCCGTTCATGTTCAGCAGCAATATCCGCATAGACGGATTGGAGAGCGACAGCAAATACGTTTTCCAGTATGTAAAGAATGTGGAGTTGCGTAATGCCAGAATCACTACGAAAGACGCTTTCTGGGAGGTGGAAAATGTGACGGTCTACGACTCCGAACTCAATGGCGAATACTTGGGCTGGCATTCGCGCAATCTTCGGTTGGTGAATTGCCATATTACCGGCGAGCAACCTCTCTGCTATGCCCATGATCTTGTTTTGGAGAATTGTACATTTGGTTCCGATTGCGACAGGGCTTTCGAGTATAGTTCGGTGCAGGCTGCCATCAAGGGTCCGATAGGCGGAGTGAAGAATCCGCGGACAGGGAGTATCACCGCCGGCAGGTATGGGGAGATCATCCTTGATGGGCATATAAAGGCTCCTGCCGATTGTAAGTTGAGGCTTTGGGATGAGAAGATCCGTCTCAACGATTGACGTATTTGCCGGCCAAATTGACGGGTATGAAAAAGGGGAAGACAGAACGCCTGTTGTCGCTTATCCGCAAAGGGAAGCCAATGACGCTGGGACAGCAGTTGAGCTTGACCGCATACCTTAGTGTTCCCGCCATTATGGCACAGGTTTCCTCTATCGCCATGCAGTACATCGATGCGTCGATGGTGGGTAGCCTGGGTGCGAATGCCGCTGCGTCCATCGGATTGGTTTCAACCACGACATGGCTGTTCGGAGGATTGTGCGCTGCCGCTGCGACGGGATTCTCCGTTCAGGTGGCGCATCGGATCGGATCCGGCGATTTCGCAGATGCCAAGATGGTGTTCCGTCAGTCGGTTACGGCCGTGCTTGTTTTCAGCTCATTGCTGGCGGTTATCGGAGTTTCTGTCAGCGGCATGCTTCCCGGCTGGCTGGGCGGTGACGAAGCAATCAGGAGGGATTCTTCCCTCTATTTTCTGATCTTTTCGCTTTTTCAGCCAGCCTTGCAGTTGAATTTCCTTGCGGGCGGCATGTTGCGGTGCAGCGGGAATATGCGTGTGCCCAGTATGCTGAACATTCTGATGTGTCTTTTGGATGTCGTGTTCAACTTTTTCCTGATTTTCCCTTCGCGGCAGGTGGGATACTTGGGAGTGGAATTTACCGTTCCCGGTGCCGGCTTGGGTGTGGCGGGTGCGATTTCGGGGACAGTATTGGCTGAGCTTATCACGGCCGGCGCGATGATGTGGTATCTTTGCCGTCGCTCGCCCATGTTGAGGCTGTCCGGAAAACGAGGAGGTTTCCTGCCCCGAAAGGAAACGCTCCACAAGGCTTTCCGCATCTCTCTGCCGATGGGATTCGAGCATGCGGCCATTTGCGGGGCACAGATTATGACAACGATTATTGTCGCACCGCTTGGCATTGTCGCTATTGCCGCCAACTCGTTTGCCATCATTGCCGAAAGTCTTTGCTATATGCCCGGTTACGGCATTTCGGAAGCCGCCACTACACTGGTCGGACAGAGTCTCGGAGCGAATCGTATCCGGTTGCTCCGTAGTTTTGCCAATATTACGGTCTGGTCGGGTATGCTGATCATGGGCTTCATGGGGGCGCTGATGTACGTGGCGGCTCCGCAAATCATCGGAGTGATGACCCCTGTGGAGGACATCCGGACGTTGGGAGCGGAGATATTGCGGATAGAGGCTTTTGCCGAACCGATGTTTGCAGCCTCTATTGTTGCTTACGGAGTATTCGTGGGTGTCGGAGGCACGTTCGTGCCCAGTCTGATGAATTTCGGTAGCATTTGGGGTGTGCGGCTGACGCTGGCGGCATGGTTCGCTCCAACGATGGGACTGCGCGGAGTGTGGCTTGCCATGTGCGTTGAACTTTGCTTTCGTGGGACTATTTTCCTTGTCAGATTGTGGAGGGGTAACTGGATTTACAAATTACGATTCAAGAGATAAATTATGAGATACGATTTCGAAACGATAGTTCCGCGACGCAGGACAAATTCTTACAAATGGGATACTCCTGAGGAGGAGGATGTGCTGCCCATGTGGGTAGCGGATATGGATTTCCGTACGGCACCAGCTGTCGTGGAAGCCTTGCAGAAGCGTGTGGCTCACGGCATTTTCGGATATACCAAAGTGCCCGGAGCCTATTACGATGCGGTTGTCCGATGGTTCGGAAACCGTCACGGCTGGCAGATCGATCCTCGATGGATCGTCTATACCAGCGGTGTCGTTCCGGCTCTGTCCGCCATTATCAAAGCCTTGGCTTCACCGGGCGACAAGGTAATTGTACAGAGCCCGGCATACAACTGTTTCTATTCGTCGGTCCGCAACAACGGATGCGAACTGTCGGCCAACAGCCTCGTGTACCGGGACGGTCGCTACAGGATAGACTTCGATGGCCTCGAAGAGAAAGCGGCCGATCCGAAGGCGAAACTGTTGCTGTTATGCAATCCCCACAATCCGGTCGGACGGGTGTGGACACCCGAAGAACTGCGGCGTATCGGTGACATTTGTCTGCGCAACGGGGTGTTTGTCGTGGCGGACGAGATTCATTGCGAACTGACTTACGAAAGGCATGTCTATACACCTTTTGCCTCGCTGTCCGAACGCCTTCGGCAAAACTCTGTGACCTGTGTCTCGCCCAGCAAGGCGTTCAACATTGCCGGACTGCAAATAGCCAATATCATCGCAGCCGATGAGGAGGTTCGTCATCGTATAGACCGGGCCATCAACATCAATGAGGTGTGCGATGTCAATCCGTTCGGTGTGGTCGCTACTATAGCTGCCTATGACGAAGGCGGCCCGTGGCTCGATGCCTTGCGGAAATACCTGTGGGAGAATTACGAATACCTCTGCCGCTTTTTTAAGGAGCGGTTGCCTCACTATTCCGTGTTGCCGCTCGAAGGTACCTATCTGGTCTGGATTGACTGTCGTGCGTCCGCTATCGGTTCGAAGGCCGTGACGTTGCGGTTGCAAGAGAAACAAAAGCTGATGGTCAATTCCGGTACCATGTATGGCCCCGGTGGGGAAGGATTCATCCGTCTGAATATTGCCTGTCCCCGGGCGTTGCTTGCGGACGGGCTGGAACGAATGGCCCGTGTGTTGCAATGAACCGATGCCCAGTCATGTATTATTCAGACTCCGTATGACATGAAACAAATGATTGAAAAAACAGATAAACTCTCAGACATGGAAAATTTTGAATATCACACCCCGACCCGTTTGATTTTCGGGAAAGGCATTGTCGGAAGACTGCCCGAGGTAATACGCCCCATCGGAAAACGTGTACTTCTCGCCTATGGCGGAGGAAGCATCAAACGGATCGGGCTTTACGACAAGGTGAAGGAACTGCTCAAGGATTTTGAAATCCACGAATTGGGCTGTATCGAGCCTAACCCCAAATATGACCCGAGCGTTCTTGCCGGGCAGAGAATCTGCAAGGAAAAGAACATAGATGTAATCCTTTCTGTCGGTGGAGGGTCGGTGCTCGACTGTTGCAAGGCTATTGCTGCCGCGGCCAAATACGATGGAGATCCGTGGGACCTTATTTCATACAAGGTAAAGGCTACGGCCGCACTTCCTATCGTTGATGTGATGACACTTGCCGCTACCGGCAGCGAGTATGATTGCGGAGGCGTTATTTCCCGGACGGAGACCAACGACAAGATCGGATACATGGACTCGTTGCTTTTTCCCGTCTGTTCGCTGCTTGATCCAACCTATACTGAAACGGTCAATGCCAAACATACCGCAGCAGGGGTGGCCGATGCCGTCAACCATGCCATGGAACAGTTCTTTGTCAGTCCTTCCAATTCGGTCGCCGACGGCTTTTGCGAGACGTTGATTAAAACTCTGATGAAGTTCGGTCCTGTTGCCTTGGACCATCCCGATGATTATGAGACCCGTGCCGAAATCATGCTTGCCTGCACTTTCGGTTGTAACGGGCTGCTTAATCTGGGAGCAGGCAAGTCTGGATGGCCCATGCACGGTATCGAGCATGCATTGTCAGCTTATTACGACATCACGCATGGCGAAGGGCTTGCCATCATTACACCGAGGTGGATGCGTCATATATTGAGCGACCGTACGCTGGAGCGTTTCGTAAAGTTTGGTGTGGACATTTACGGTATTCCTGCCAATCTGCCGCCCTATGAGATTGCAGAGCTGGTCATAGACAAGACCTATGATTTTTTCAAGAATACGATGCGCATGCCGATGACCCTGCGTGAAGTGGGTATTGATGGCAGCCGCCTGAAGGAAATTGCCGCGCACATCGCCAGGAATGAGGGACTGGATGATCCTTCCGTTTTTGTTCCGCTTACGGAAAAGGATATATACCGGATACTTGAAGCATCTCTATAAAACGCACGTAAAAAGGATGCCGCACAAGGCATCCTTTTTACGTGTGTCGCGGTATATAGGTCGGAGATTAGTCCTGTTGTGCCTTCAGCGCTTCCGCAATTTTGCTTTCCAGTTCCTCGCAGAGTTCCGGATTGTCTTTCAGCATACGTTTTACGGCATCGCGTCCCTGGCCTATCTTCGCGTCTCCGTAGCTGAACCAGGAGCCGCTTTTCTTGATGATGCCCAGTTCGGTGCCAAGGTCCACCACTTCGCCGATGTGGGAGATACCTTCTCCGAAGGTGATTTCAAATTCGGCCTTGCGGAACGGGGGAGCCACTTTGTTCTTCACAACCTTCACGCGAACCTGGTTGCCGATGGGAGTATCGCCGTCCTTCAGCGTTGTGACGCGACGGATGTCCAGACGCACGGAGGCATAGAACTTCAGGGCGTTACCGCCGGTTGTGGTTTCCGGATTTCCGAACATGACTCCGATCTTTTCGCGCAACTGGTTGATGAAGATGCAGGTGGTGTTTGTCTTGTTGATTGTGGATGTCAGTTTGCGAAGGGCCTGGCTCATGAGGCGGGCCTGCAATCCCACTTTATTGTCTCCCATTTCGCCTTCTATCTCGGCCTTCGGAGTGAGGGCGGCCACAGAGTCTACAACGATAATGTCTATGGCGGAAGAGCGGATAAGCTGGTCGGCGATTTCCAGAGCCTGTTCTCCGTTGTCCGGTTGTGAGATCAGCAGTTCGTCAACGTTGACACCGAGTTTTGCGGCATAGAAGCGGTCAAAGGCATGCTCGGCATCAATAAAGGCTGCGATTCCTCCGGCTTTCTGGGCCTCGGCTATGGCGTGGATAGCCAGTGTGGTTTTACCGGAACTTTCCGGTCCGTAGATTTCGATGATGCGTCCTTTGGGATAGCCGCCCACTCCGAGAGCGGCATCAAGGGCCAGACTGCCGGTAGGAATGACATCTACGTTTTCGATCTGTTCATCGCCGAGTTTCATTATAGAACCTTTTCCGAAGTCCTTTTCGATTTTGGCCATGGCAGCTTGTAGCGCTTTCAGCTTTTCTTCAGTGCTGCCCGAACCTTGTATGTCTTCTTTTTTTGCCATTGTGGGTATGTATTAGGATGTTCTCAGGGAACAAAGATAATAATTAAAAATGAGAATGCGGGAAAAGCCCGTTTTTTATTGGTAGGAGAGGGAAGAGAGGCCGATTCTTCAGGAATGATAATGTACGCTAAAAAAAGTCATTCTTCTTTCCGTGTGTTTCAAAATTCCTATCTTTGCCCCTGAACAGCCAACCAATTGTAGAACAATTTTAAAAGAAGAACTTATGAAAATGAAGATGAAAAGATGGATGGTGGCATGTGCCGGTCTTTTGGCCATGCAGGGACCGGTTTTTGCCGATAAGAATGTTCCGGTCAGTATCAATAACCTTCCCATGACGGCCCGGCAGATTATCAAGAAAAACTTCTCCAAGCAGAAGATCGCTTTGGCAAAGGTGGAGAACGGATGGCTTGAGAAGGGATTCGATGTCACCTTTACGAGTGGTGACAAGGTTGAGTTTGACCGTAACGGCCGTTGGACCGAAATCGACTGTAAGCGGTCGGTTGTACCGAGCGGACTGGTGCCTGCGGCTATCACCCGTTATGTGCATTCCCATTATCCGGATGCCAAGATTGTAAAAATTGAGAAAGACAAGAGAAAGTACGAGGTGGAGTTGTCCAATGATGTGGAGATAACCTTCAACCGTAAGTTTCAGGTAACGGACATCGACATCTGACAATACTGTCTTTCCGGTTTGCCGGATCACAAGAAAAACGTTCCGCCTCACATGCAGAGAAGGCGGAACGTTTCTTTTAGATTTTCCTGTACGGTGGAGACGGGGGAGCTTAAAGCTCCAGGTCTCCATCGAATATCTCGTGCCAGGGAAGTCCCTGCTTGTTCAGTTCTTCCATGAAGGGATCGGGATCGAATTCTTCCACATTCCATACACCCGGCCGTTTCCACAATCCCAGCATGAACATGCGTGCGCCGATGCAGGCCGGAACGCCCGTCGTGTAGCTCACGCCCTGCATGCCGGTCTCCTCGTAGGCGGCACGGTGCGAGCAGTTGTTATATACATAGTAGGTGCGCTCTTTGCCGTCCTTGAGTCCGCGGATGCGGCAGCCGATGCTTGTCTCTCCCTCGTAGTTCTCGCCCAGTTCCTGCGGATTGGGGAGCACGGCTTTCAGGAATTGCAGGGGCACGATTTCCATGCCGTTGTAGTTGATGGGGACGATGCTGTCCATGCCGATGTTCTGGATTACGCGCAGGTGGGTCAGGTATTCCTGTCCGAAGGTCATCCAGAAGCGGGCCCGCTTGATGGTGGGATAGTTCTTCACGAGGCTCTCTATTTCTTCGTGGTGCAGGAGGTAGCTTTCGCGCGGACCGATGTTGGGATAGGTCAGCGGCCTGTGTATTTCGAGCGGTTCGGTCTCCACCCATTTCCCGTTTTCCCAGTAAAGGCCCTTCTGTGTGATCTCGCGGATGTTGATTTCGGGGTTGAAGTTGGTGGCAAAGGCTTTGTGGTGGTCGCCCGCGTTGCAGTCCACGATGTCGAGATACTGTATTTCATCGAAGTGGTGCTTGGCGGCGTAGGCCGTGTAGATGCTCGTCACCCCCGGGTCGAAACCGCATCCCAGGATGGCGGTCAGTCCGGCCTGTTCGAAGCGTTCTTTGTAGGCCCATTGCCAGGAATATTCAAAGTGGGCCTCGTCGATAGGCTCGTAGTTGGCCGTGTCCAGATAGGAGCAGCCGCATTGCAGGCAGGCTTCCATGATGGTCAGATCCTGGTAGGGCAGGGCCAGATTCATGACCAGATCCGGTTTGAAGTCGTTGAACAATGCCACGAGTTCCTCCACCTTGTCGGCGTCGACGCGGGCGGTGCGGATGTCGTCGCGGCCTATGGCTTTCACGATGGCATCACACTTCGATTGTGTGCGGCTCGCGATCATGATCTCGTTGAATACGTCAGAGTTCTGCGCCACTTTGTGCGCGGCCACGGTGGCTACGCCGCCGGCTCCAATAATTAAGACTTTTCCCATGTTTGATATATTTTTGTTTTTTTGTCAGTCTGTGCGATGCAGGGCTCAGCCCAGCTCTTCCCCGCGGATGCCGAGGGCGCTCATCAGTGAGTAGCCCAGAATTTCCTGGGCGAAGCCCCGTCCCGTAAGCGGTTGCATGGCAAAGAGTGTGATGTCTTTGCCTTCGGTCGAGGCTACGGCGCGTTTCACGCGTTCGCCATAGTCATCCATGTCGGCCACCACCATGATGCGGCGGGTTTCTTTGGCCTCAAGTAGCGCCGACAGCGATTCCGTGAAAAAATCGGCTTTGGAGACGATTTCCTCTACGCCGAAACTGTGCAGCTGAAACTCTCCCAGATTGTCTTTGAAAGCCTGTCCGTCCAGCTCTTTCCCGAAGTCGGAGGGCCTGAAGTGTTCCAGAGCGGTGCGGTTCCTGTCGTGCAGGAAAATCGCCTGGATGCGGTTGTCACCCGGACGCAGTCCGCCGTCCAGGGCGATACAGTCCAGCCAGTGCGGCAGGTCGGCAGCCTCGATGCGGCGGCCGATCATCCGTTCAAAGTTTACGGTCAGGTCGAATGCGACGCGGTCCAGAAAGTCGGCATCTGCCAGTATGACATTCGGCAGCCATTCGGTGTTTGTCATGATCGGTTTCGGGTGATGATGATTTGCAAAGTTAATGTAAGCCGGTAAAAGGACAAAATAAAAGTCCGGGTTTTTCCTTGCCGTCATGCCTTTGCAAGTATTCCGGAAACAGGAAGTGGCGGAAAAAACAGACATCCGCCACGTTGTGTGACGGATGTCAGGGCATGTGTTGAGAAAAATTACCCGAAGGACGAAGTTGCCGTTTTCTGTCCTCCGTCTGTCACGCCTTGCGGCGTGTTTCCGTTTATTCGTCCGTGTCGGACCACAGGCTGCTGTTCCAGCTTCCTCCCTGTTTCTTGTTGGAAAGGAACTGGTCGCCCTCGCCTCCTATTTCGTTTTTCATTCCTTCGGGATTGCCGCTTACGCCGAGCATCAGGGAATGTTCTGAGGTAAAGTCTATCACTTCGCAGGCCGGAGCCGTGTATGCAGTTTTTGTTTTCATATTCTGTATGGAAATGGATTTATTTGATAATGGTTTTCTTGCCGTTCACGATGTAGATGCCTTTCGAGGCCTGATGTACGCGACGGCCGCTGAGGTCGTAGATGACATTCTTCGTGCCGTGTCCTGTCGTGGCCGTTCCGATGCCGGTGGTCTCGCCGAATACTAAGCGAAGGGCCTGTACGGCGGCCGATGCCGGTACCAGCAGATAGCTGCGGAAGGCGGGAGCCGTCGTGCCGGTGAACTGTTTGAAGCCTACGACATCCGTCGGCTCAGACTTTTCGTCGGCCGTGAGGCCCTGAAGGGTATAGAAAGTGCCGGAATAGTCATCGGCGCTGAAGGCCGTGGCGTGGTCGTTTCCTTTGAGGTCTCCGATGGCGGGAGCTTCGCTGTCGGTGGTCTCAAACTGGATGGTGGTGCCGGCATTGCTCTTTACTACAACACCGGTTCCGGCCGGCAGGGGGCTGCCGGCTTCCGCACGGGTGAGGGTCAGGGTGCTGTTGTCTTCGTTGAGTGCGGCGGTGTAGATCTCGGCTTCATCTTCGGCGGGTACTGTGAGGGCTACCGGAGACCACAGGGTGGCGAAACCGGTCGCACCGATGCTCAGCGGCAGTGACGTGACGTAGCTGAGTTCCCAGCTGTTATATCTGGCTTCTCCGTTGTTGTTGGTTCCGCGATCGGCGTAGCCGCCGTCCGAGTCATGCAGGTATATGTGGTCGTCGTCCGTCGTATAGGTCTTTACATAATATTTGCCTATGGTATTGGTTCCGGCACCGAACTCAATGTTTCTGCCCGGCTGTCCGGCTTCCGGCCATGTCCAGCTGTTCCTGCTGACACCCACGTAGAGGCCGGTGACGTAGTTGATGAGGTGCGTTCCGTCGTAGTAGAAGATGGAGGCCGTCTCGTCCTTTCCGGTCGAGTATTTGCCGTTTGAGGCAGTACCGTTGAGCAGGTAGTTGCCCGTAACGGTTCCTTTAATTCTGATGAACGAGTGTTCGGCGGGCTGGTTGAGGCGGAAGTTGTCTGCTGTCAATTCGCTTGCCTTGGGCAGGAGTGTCCTTGCTGTAGGCAGCAGGGTGGTATTGTCTGCCCAGCTGTTGTGAAGTGCGGCCAGTGCATCGTCCAGATCCTCGGTTCCCTCTGCCACTTCGTAATGATATTCTCCCAGTCCCTTGCCTGCGGGATAGGGGGCGACGTCCTCGAAGGTGGTGCGCACGTTCGTGAGTTTCCATTGCGAGTCGCCGTCGCCGTATGCATTCAGTCCCATGCGGTGGTCGGAGTTATTGCTGGCTCCGCCGTGCCAGTGCCATGACAGAGTGAACTCTCCGTAGGGCAGGATGTCTACGGCCGTAGTATTGGCATCCCATCCGTTGTTGGGGCGCACCCACCAAAGGTCGTTCTGGCCTGAACCGTCTGTCAGGATCTGATCTTTTGCTGCCGTTTTGCCTGTCCAGGTCAGGAATTTTCCGGCTGCGAGGCTATAGATTTTGTAGGCGTGGGGCTTATCTGTCACGCTGACAAACACATAGCCCTCCGCATTGTCCAAAGCGACAGCGTTGGTGATGTTTCCGCAGTAGAAGTCTGTCTTGCTGTTGTTCTGAATCAGATAGAAAGGTGCTGTGGCCGAGGTCTCTTCCCCTTCGCTGACCGTGGCGGGCAGCATGGCGGTGTTGGTGGCTTCGCCGCTGGGCAGATAGCAGGCGTGGGCGCCGATGATAGCGTCAGTGTCGGTGCTGTCATATACGTAGAATGCTGAGAATCCGCCCTTTCCGTTTGCGTATTTCATGTGTTGGTTGCCGCAGTTGAGATAGGCGTCTTTGTCGGCTCTTACAAATCGGACAAGATAGGCAAGGTCGGTATTCGGGAGGCAGTCTCCAATCGTGATGCCGTCAATAGTCCCGCCGGATTGGGTGATGGCCTGTGCATAGAAGATGGCGGCTTCTTTGCTGTCGGTCGTGGTCTGGGTGTTCCCGTCATTGGCTTTCAGATAATTGTCTCCTACTTTCAGGCGGAAATATTTACCGCTGTTATCTTCATTGTAGGTAGCGGCTTCCACGGTGAAGTTACAGGTTTCCGGCGAATAGAGTTTCGTGCAGTTTCCTGTTGTCATGAAATAGTGATTGCGCAATTCACTGACGGATTTGAGCACAATGGTCTTTCCCGGTACGATGTCGGCGGCTTTCAGCTGCGTTTCCACGGGAGCCTGTGCTCCTGCCGTACCGGCAATGCCCAGCAGGGCAAGCATGGAGTAGATGTGTTTCATCATTTTTTGTTGGTGTGTTTTTATGAAATGTAGTAAATAATATCTGTGTAGATAACGATATGGCAAAGCGGAGCATTTGTCCTGAGAAGAGGTCAAGTTGCATGGTCTACGCCGGTCGTATTCTTTTGTAGGGAGGTAATTTTGTGTACAAAAATACTTACAAATATCCAAATAGTAAAATAGGGGGGGTAAAAAGATGTTAAATGATTATTTTTTTTCTTGAGATTCAGTTTTCGAGGAGGAATTTTCAGACAGTTTTGTTATTCTTCTCGAAGGGAAATCCCTGGATGAGACAATGAGTATCAGCCCGGGATTGTCCAGTGAAAAGCCGGCGGCGGTAGGTAAGGGAGCCTGCGCGAAACATTAAAAAAGTGATTCCCAAGGGGGCAGGGCTTGTTTTTCCTGCTGCGTGTGGTAGCGGAAGGGGTGGCGGAAGTCTCGAATATCGGGTTCTCGAAAAAAGTGAGTTGGAATTTTTTTGAAAAAGTTTGTACACGGACTTTAACATCCGTCTCCAAAGTTTAACTTTGAGGATTGGGGGAAATTGAACGGAAACGGACCTTTTTTTTACAAGATAGTATGTTTTTCAAAAAAGATAGGACCTTTTTTCAACAAGATCCTATGTTTTTTTCACGTTAAGCATCGAAAAAAGGCCGCTTTCAGGCGGCCTTTCAGGGTTCTTCTACTTTGGTAGTGCAAATATACGGTGTGCGCGGGCGAAAAGCAAATGTTAATTAACCTCTGTTTACATTCGGGCTGAAACGCTCTTTTTCTTTATCGACGCCAAACGTGAAACGGCAAAGGGCTGTTTTCGCATCCCTTTGCCGTCTTGCCGGAGATCTGATTTTTGCCGATTCGGAAAAACGTTCAGTCGTTGCTTATTCGTTAACGTCGGGCAGCGTGTTGTAGTCGCGGCTGTAGCGGAGCATCTGGTCGGCGTAAGCCTCTTCGTAGCTGATGGTCACATCGGTGATCTTGCCTTCGGCATCGCGCACGGCGGTGTAGACCGGATTGATGAATCCCTTGTAGGGGGAGAGATGCAGACGTTCGTAGCGGGACAGAATTTCCTGGTGCAGCACGGGGTCTACCTGTACTCCGTAGTCCTCTACCAGCTGGCGTGCGGCGGCATAGTCGCCTTCGCTCTTGATGCGTTGTACTTCGGCCAGAAGTTTGCCGAAGAGGTGGCGCATGGCTTCGTAGTCATTGATTCGTACGTAGGTTTTTCCCTTGCGCTTTACGAGTTCCGTCACGTTGCGGTCCTTTCCGTGTTCGAACACCCAGCGGGCAATGAGAGCACGGTTGCGCATGTGGGCCTCCTCAATGGTGTTGCCGGGTTTGATGCGGACGAGTTGCGTGAGCAGACCGTTCATCATGTAGGTGTAGTACTGTGACTTATAGGCTTCCTTGTTGGGGGTGAGACCAAGTTCCACAAGTTTCGGGTCGGCTACGTAGTACAGGCCGAACAGGTCGGCGCGTGCCTCCTCGATGGTGCTGCCGTAGGCCTTGAGCGTGTCGGGATCGGTGCCGGGCAGCAGTTTTCCCGATCCGTGGCCCAGACACTCGTGCAGGTCGGTGTGCAGGTCGTCGCAGGCATCGCCGTATTGTGCGATGAGGCGGCGTGTTTCCTCGTCGATGACAAACTCGCGGTCCATGCCGCTGCCGTGTGCGGCCTTGTTGTAGGAGTCTGTCAGGTTGCCGATGGTGACGCTCTTGGAGCCGTATTCGCGACGCACCCAGTCGGAGTTGGGCAGGTTGATGCCGATGGCAGTGGCGGGGTAGAGGTCGCCGGCCAGAATAGCCGCCGTGATGACCTTGGCGGAGATGCCTTTGCACTCCTCTTTCTTGAAGCGGGAGTCAACAGGTGAGTGGTCTTCAAACCACTGGGCGTTGACCGAGAGTTTCTTGGTGCGTTCCGTGGCTTCGAGGTCCTTGAAGTTCACGATGCTCTCCCACGATGCCTTCATGCCCAGGGGGTCGCCATAGCTTTCGGTGAATCCGTTGACGAAATCTACGAGGCTTTCGGTGTCTTTCAGCCAGTGGATGCTGTAGTTGTCGAACGTGCGGAGGTCTCCTGTGCGGTAGAATTCCGTCAGGCGGTCGATGACAGTCTGCTGTTCCGGCGTGCAGGCGTACGGCCGGGCCTTTTCCAGCAGTGTGGTGATTTTTTCGAGGGCTTGTCCGTAGAGGCCGCCGATGCGCCAGACGCGTTCCGCCAGTTCTCCGAACTCGTTGCGTACCAGCTTGCTGTTCATCCCCATCATGACCGGACGGGGATCGGCGCCGGGTTTGCGCTGTGTGTAGAATTTTTCAGCCTCGGCCTGCGTGATGCCCGGAGCGTAGTAGTTGGCGGCGGAGGTGATCACCAGGTCTTCGCCGTCCTTCTGGTTGGTGCGCATCGGCATTACGGCGGGGTCGAAGATGACGGGGTAGATTTCCTCGTCGAGCGTATAGTCCAGTTCTTTCAGGACACCGCGCAGCCAGGTTTCGGAGAATCCGGGTACGAACTTCTCGCAGCCGTAGTGGTGGTGGATGCCGGAGGAGAACCATACGCGCTTGAGGTATTCCGTGAGTGCGGCGAAGTCCTTGTCCTGTCGGTTGCCGCGGTAATCGGTATATACCTTTTCGAGCATTCGGCGTATGCGCAGGTTGTAGCGGCCGTTCTGGTCGAAAAGGATGTCACGTCCCTGAAGGGCGGCTTCCTGAAGGTAGTAGATGAATGTTTTTTCGCGGAGCGGCAGTTTTTCGAATCCCTCCACTTTGTAACGGAGCATCTGGATGTCGGCAAACTGCTCGTCGGTGTACTTGAAACTGTCGGTCTGTGCCTGTGTTTTCTCTCCGGGAGCCAGGGTGGCTGCTGTGAGCATCATGGTTATGAGTTTCGTTTTCATTATGTTGTTGGATGTTGTGTGTGTATGTTGCCGGGCGGCCGGTCAGCGGGTGGTTTGCAGGGCTGTGGTATCGGTGTGTCCCGTTCCGTTCGTGCGGATGGAAGTGCTTTGGCACTGTCCTGCCAGATGGATGTGTCCGCTCCCGTTGAGGGTGCTGTGCAGTCGGCCGGTGCTGATGCCGCGCAGGTCGGCGCTGCCGCTTCCGTTCAGTTCGATGTAGAGGTTGCTGGCTGTGACGGAGTCGGCTGTAATGGCTCCTACTCCGTTGATCTCTACCGTGAGCGGACAAGACAGCGACAGGGTTCCCAGACGCAGGCATTTACCGCCGTTCAGACAGAACCGGCTGACGGCGGGAGCATGGATGTCGGCTACGATGACCGTGTTGCGGGGCATGTGGTAGCGGCTTTCGGCCTGTAGTATCAGTTCTTCATTGTTGGTTTCGGCTACGAGATGGGGCAGAACGTTTTCCGGTGCTTTCAGAACAATGTGCGGAGATTCTCCCGCTGGGGTCTGGTGATAGGTGACATCGGCGAAACAGTTGACCGAGACGCTGGAAAAATCATTGGCTTGTATGGTCTTCTCGGCAAAGCCCTGGGTGCTGACGGTGCTTTCGGCGGCGGCCTTCATCGTATGACGGATGTCTTTGGAGTCGCAGGCCGTCAGAGACAGCAGGGCGGCGCAGAGGAAGGAATACAGGTGGTTCATGGGAGAGATTTGAAGTTTTTTTATAGATAATCGTCGACCGTGTCGTTCACGAAGTCCAGAAACGGTTTCATGGTCCGGAAGATGCCGGCGGCTCGTTCCGCCCAGTCGGGCGAGAGGAAGAAGCCGTCGGGAAGGCGGTGGCAGACGGAGTAGTCTTTGGGACGCAGATAGTCGGGATAGGGAAAGTCGCGCGGAAAGCCTGCGGGGAGTGTTTTGAGACGCGTCTCGCCCAATACGGGAAAGAGTTCTTTGAAAGCGGTATTCTCGACAATGGTCCGGAACTCGTCCGTCCGGTCTACGATGCTCTGGCGTATGGCCCGCAGCACAGGCATTTCCAGACAGTAGGCACCGCCGGCCAGCAGGCAGTTGGAGGGTTCGAGGTGCAGATAGTAGCCGCCGTGGGAGGATTTCTTGCCGCGCGGGTTGATATAGGCCCCCAGGTGGCGCTTGTAGGGAGATTTGTCCGGTGAGAAACGGGTGTCGCGGTGGAAACGGTACAGCGTGGATTTGACCGGCAGTCCGATGATTTCGGAGTCGAAGCGGCCGATGTGGTCGATCATCGTTTCGACAACCCGGACAAATTCCGCCTGCGCTTCCTCGTAGAGGTGGCGGTGGGCATGGAACCATTCACGGTCGTTGTGGATGGCGATGTCGCTCAGGAACCGAAAGATTTTTTCCATTGTTCGTATGGGTTTTCAGAATGTGTTTTCAGTTGTCGCGCCAGAAACCGGGAATGAATGGCAGCAGGAGCGAGAATATTTCCAGACGGCCTGCCAGCATGAGGAAAGAGTTGAGCCAGAGGGCGGCATCGGGCAGGACGATCCACGAGTCGAGCGGTCCGACGGCGTGGCCGATGGAAGGACCGGCGTTGCTGAAGGCGGCGATGCTCAGGCTGACGGCATCGAGCATGGGGATGCCCATGCACATCATGATGGCGGCAGAGGAGAACAGCAGGATGAAGCAGGCCGTGAAGAACGCGAAGATCGTGGTGCCTACGCCTGGCGCGAGTACCGTGCGACTGATGCGTATCGGCAGTACGGCGCGCGGATGCAGTATGTGACGGAACTCGTTGGCCATTACTTTATAGGCCGTCAGGATGCGGATGCATTTGATCCCGCCGCTGGTGCTGCCTGCGCAGGCCCCTACGCCGGTGACGAAAAGGAGCAGCATCCAGGTGGAAGGATGCCAGGCCATGAAATCGCAGGAAGTGAAGCCTGAGGTGGATTGCAGGGAGATGGTGTGGAAAGCTGCGTATCGCAACGCCTGCTCAGGCGAGAAGTCTTCGGTGAGGTAAATGACTGTTGCCGTGTAAAGTATGACGAAAAGGCAGAGGGACAGGAAGCAGCGTAGCTCGCCGTCGCTGAAGACGTCACGCCAGCGGTGTTTGATGAAATACAGATAGAGCAGGGTGAAGTTGATGCTGGAGAGGAACATGAAGACCATCTCGATGTATTCGATGGTGGGGGAATGGAACCATCCGATGCTGTCCTGATGGGTGGAGAAGCCGCCCGTGGCTGCGGTGGAGAGGCCGTGGTTGACGGCATCGAAAACACTCATGCCCCCCAGGTAGAGGGCGAGGCATCCCGCGGTGGTCAGCAGCAGATAGAGCGACCAGAGCCAGCGGGCGGTGGTCGTGATGCGCGGATGCAGTTTCCCTATCTTCAGCCCTGTGGCTTCGGCCGAGAAGAGTTTCAGGTCGCCGGCTCCCATTTGCGGCAGCACGGCAATGGTGAAAAAGACGATGCCCATGCCTCCTATCCAGTGTGTCAGGCTGCGCCAGAAGAGTATGGAGTGGGGCAGTGCGTCGACGTTGTTGAAGACGGTGGAACCTGTGGTGGTGAAGCCGGACATGGTCTCGAAGAACGCCGCTGCCGGGCGGGTCAGATGACCGCCTATGAGAAACGGGAGCATCCCGATGACGGAGAAGACGATCCAGGCCATCGAGACGATGAGGAAACCGTCGCGCCGGCCCATCCGGTTTTCGGCTCCGTGGCCTTTCCATTTCAAAATGATGCCGAGCACGAGTGCCAGCAGGGTGGGGACGGCAAAGGCGGCATAATCACTTTCACCGTAAAAACAGCCCAGTCCCAGACAGGCGGCCAGCATGATCGCTTCGAGGAAAAGCAGGGTGCCGAGTATCTGCGCTATGATTTTGAGATTGATCATGAGAAAGGGAAAACGTTTTTATTTCAGAAGCTTTTCCAGTTTCTTTACGGCTCCCTCCAGGCAGAAGGCCACAACGGTGTCTCCGGGAAGAATCTGGGTCTGTCCGCCGATGAGTATGCCTTTTCCCTGACGCACCAGACCGCCGAGTGTGACGGAAGGGGGCAGCCCCAGATCTTTGACCGGATGGCGTGTGATGCGTGCGCCTTCGGCCACGACAAATTCGGCTACGTCGGCCTTTGCGACGGTCAGGCTTTTTATGGAGGCCACGTCTGCCTTGAGCATCATCTGGTAGATGTGTGAGGCGGCGAATGTCTTCTTGTTGATGATGGAACCGATGTCGAAACTCTCGGCCATGCTGATGTAGTCAGTGTTTTCGATCATGGCAACGGTCTTGCGCACCCCGAAACGCTTGGCGGCGAGGCAGGCCAGGATGTTCGATTCGGAATTGTCGGTCAGGGCGGCGAAGGCTTCGGCTTTGTGGAGACCTTCCTCGGCCAGCAGGTCGAGATCGCGTCCGTCGCCGTGCAGGATCATGACATTCTCCTTGTTGATGATCTGGTTCAGCTGTTCGCACCGGCGCGCGTCCGATTCCACGATCTTGGCGTGCATATAGTCCGGCATTTGCTGTACGGTGTGAACCGTGGTGCTGCCGCCGCCCATGATGAAGAGGTTTTTGATGTCGGGATAGTCCTCTTTTCCGGCAATTTCACGGATATGGGGGATATGTTGGGACATGGTCATGAAATAGACCACATCGTTTATTTGCAAGGTGTCGCCGCCGTGGGGGATGAGGGTGTCGCCGTTGCGTTTTACGGCTACTACGTGGAATACGGAGTCCGGCCCGCACAGTTTGCACAGGGGAATGTCGAGGATCCGGGCTGTGGAGCGCAGTTTTACGCCCAGCATGGTCAGGGCACCGCCTTGTATCTCCCAGGACTGGCGTATCCAGCTGCGTTTGATTCCCTGCATGATCTCTTTGGCGGCGAGCATTTCGGGATAGATGATGGAGTCTATGCCTATGGTCTTGAAGAAATCGCGGTTTTCGGGTTGCGTGTATTCGTAATTGTCCACGCGGGCTACGGTCTTTCTGGCTCCGAGTTTGCTGGCCAGCATGCAGCAGGTCATGTTATGGGCTTCGTCGGGGGTGACACCGATGAACAGGTCTGCGTGACCCACTTCGGCATCGCGGAGGGCCTGGATGGAAGACGGGGATGCACAGACGGTCATCAGGTCGAAGTTTGCCCCGATCCCGTCCAGCTTTTCGGGCGTCTCGTCAATGAGCGTGATGTCGTGGTGCTCGCGTGAGAGGAGCTTGGCAAGATGGGTGCCCACCGCTCCCGCGCCGGCTATGATTATTTTCACTTTTTATCGGATTGAGGGTTGAGGGCTTGCAGGATGGCTTCTTGGTCCAGCCCTGTTATTTTATAGAGTTGGGCTACGGTGCCGTGTTCTACGAAAGCATCGGGCAACCCGAGACGGGTCAGGCGGCAATGGCATCCTTTGTCCGAAAAATATTCCAGAACAGCACTGCCCATGCCTCCGGCCCGTACGCCATCCTCTATCGTCACGACTTTCCGGAAGCGGCCGGCTTCGTCAAGCAGTTCCTTGTCCAGTGGTTTCAGAAAGCGCAGGTCGTAGTGGGCAATGCTGATGCCCCAGCGGTTTTCGGCTTCGGCGATGGCCCGGGCGGCGAGGGTACCGATCGGACCGAACGAGATTACCGCGGTGTCAGTGCCGTCCTTCAGTTTGCGGCCTTTGCCTACGGGTATTTCCGTCAGGGGGCAGCGCCAGTCGCTCAGACTGCCTTTTCCGCGCGGATAGCGGATGACGAAGGTGCCTTTTTCCGGAAGCTGGGCGGTGTACATCAGCCGGCGTAGCTCGTGCTCGTCATAGGGCGAGGCGATGGTGAGGTTGGGAATGGGGCGCAGGGCGGCCAGATCGAAGGCTCCGTGATGGGTGGGGCCGTCTTCGCCTACCAGTCCCGCACGGTCCAGACAGAGAACGACCGGCAGTGACAGGAGAGCCGCATCGTGGATGATGTTGTCGTATGCTCTTTGGGCAAAAGAGGAGTAGATGTTGCAGAAGGGCAGAAGGCCTTCTTTGGCCATTCCGGCCGAGAAGGTTACGGCATGTCCTTCGGCAATGCCTACGTCGAAGGCACGGTCCGGCATCTCGTCCATGAGGATGTTCATCGAGCAACCTGTGGCCATGGCCGGTGTCACCCCTACGATGCGGCGGTTGGCACGGGCCAGTTCGAGCAGCGTCTCGCCGAATACATCCTGAAACTTCGGCGGTTCCTCCGGTTGTTTGTCTACCAGTCTGCATCCGCTTTCCTTGTCGAACTTGCCGGGAGCATGCCAGATGGTGGCCGCTTCTTCGGCCGGGCGGAAACCTTTTCCCTTCACCGTATGTATGTGCAGCAGCTTGGGACCGCGCATGTCTTTTATTTCGCGCAGGGTACGCACCAGTTCCGTTACGTTGTGTCCGTCTGTGGGGCCGAAATAGCGGATGTTCATTCCCTCGAAAATGTTCTGTTGTCCCTGTAGGAAAGATTTCACGGAGTTGTTGAAGCGCAGGATACTCTGGCGGCGTTTGTCATCGAGCCAGCCCCAGGAGGAGAGTTTTCTCGACAGGTTGAAGCGCATTTTGTTATATGCGCTGCTGGTGTGCAGGTGCATCAGGTATTGTTTCATTCCTCCCACACTGCGGTCGATGCTCATGTTGTTGTCGTTGAGGATGATGAGCAGGTTGTTGGGGGTGTCCGATGCGTTGTTCAGTCCCTCGAAGGCCAGTCCGCCGCTCATGGCTCCGTCGCCAATGACGGCAACGACATGGCGCTGCGCATCGTTTGTTCGGAGCGCGGCCAGCGACATGCCCAGCGCGGCCGAAATGGAGTTGCTGGCGTGTCCGCAGGCAAAGGTATCGTAGGGACTTTCCAGCGGAGAGGGGAAGGGCCGTATGCCGTGAAGTTTCCGGTTGGTGGAGAAGGCTTCGCGGCGGCCTGTCAGAATTTTATGGCCGTAGGCCTGGTGGCCCACATCCCACACGATGCGGTCGGCCGGTGTGTCGAACACGTAGTGCAGGGCCACCGTCAGTTCCACCGTCCCCAGACTGGACGCGAAATGTCCCGGATTGTCCGCCAGTTCGTCAATGATGTCGCTGCGCAGCTCTTCGCACACGGCGGGGAGTTCTCCGATAGAGAGAACGCGCAGGTCTGCGGGAGAATTTATCTTCGGAAGGTATTTATATTTATATTCGCTTTCTTTCTTCATGTCGATAAGCCGAATGGGGCGCGTGGCCCGCTTACTGATTTGCAAAAATAATACTTTTCAGTGAGAGGTTTTGATTTTTTTGCGAAAAAAGCGGGAATGCACGGTTTGTTCCATACTGGAAGAATAGAAAAATGATAGACATCGGGTTGTTTTTTTCTCTACAGAATGATCGTGCGTTGATTTTTTTGACGCACTTTTTGCTATGCAGTATCGGATTGTTCCGGATATTTTGTAACTTTGTCACAAATTTGTTTTATTTTCCGACATATTGGAACTGTATTAACCTAAAATAAGAAAAATAACAAATCTGATGAAAGAAACAAACTTACCTGAGAATGCTTTCCGCGAACTGCGGGAAGGAGAGGAGTATGAGCCTTTGATGAAGCCGGACCGAACGTACCGTGAGGTGACATTGTGGTCTGTGGTATGGGGCATTCTGATGGCCGTCCTTTTTTCTGCCGCCACGGCTTATCTGGGACTGAAGGTGGGACAGGTCTTCGAGGCGGCCATTCCCATTACGATCATTGCGGTGGGACTGAGCGGTGCGACGCACCGGAAGGACCCGCTCGGAGAGAACGTGATCATCCAGAGTATCGGTGCCTGTTCGGGCATGATTGTGGCCGGAGCCATCTTTACGCTTCCCGCGCTTTATATCCTGCAATCCGAGTATCCCGAAATTTCCGTGAATTTCCTGCAAGTGTTTCTGGCATCCCTGTTGGGCGGTATTCTGGGAATTTTGTTCCTGATCCCGTTCCGTAAGTATTTCGTGAAGGACATGCACGGCAAATATCCTTTTCCCGAGGCTACGGCTTCGACGCAGGTGTTGCTTTCGGGCGAGCGCGGCGGCAGTCAGGCCAAACCGCTTCTGGTGGCCGGTATCGTAGGCGGGTTGTTCGATTTCGTGGTGGCGTTGTTCGGTGCCTGGAGCGAGAATTTTACCAGTCGTGTGTGTGAGTTTGGAAATACCGTAGCCGACAAGGCCAAATTGTTTCTGAGCATCAATACCGGCGCGGCTTTGCTCGGTATGGGGTATATCGTGGGACTGAAGTACGCCACCATCATCTGTGCCGGTTCGGCACTGGTCTGGTGGATCATTGTTCCGGGAATGGCCCTTGTTTTTCCGGATGTTGCCGTGACGAATGACGGAACTGTGACGGCGGCAGCAGCCAGTCCGGAACAGATATTCTCCTATGCCAAGAGTATCGGCATCGGCGGTATTGCCACGGCCGGCATCATCGGAGTCATCAAGAGCTGGGGAGTTATCCGTAGTGCATTTTCTCTGATGGGAAAAATCTTCAAGGGCGGAGCTGTTGAGGCCGAGACCTCGCGTACGCAAAAGGATCTCTCCATGAAAATCATTGCGTTCGGTTCGGTCCTGACAATTATAGTGACGGCGCTGTTCTTCTATTTTGATGTGATGGGTGGCAATCTGTTGTTTACGGTCGTAGGCATTCTCATTGTTGCGGTCATTGCGTTTCTCTTCACAACCGTGGCCGCCAATGCCATTGCCATTGTCGGTTCCAATCCTGTGAGCGGCATGACGCTCATGACGCTTATCCTTTCCTCCATTGTCATGGTGCTGGTAGGTCTGAAGGGCACGAGCGGAATGGTGGCTGCCCTTATTATGGGGGGAGTGGTTTGTACGGCACTCGCTTCAGCCGGTGCTTTCATCACAGACCTCAAGATCGGTTATTGGCTGGGCAGTACTCCGCAGAAGCAGCAGACGTTCAAGTTCCTCGGTATCCTCGTTTCGGCTGCAACGGTGAGTGGTGTGGTCATGATCCTGAACAAGGCATACGGATTCACGCCCGATAACGCCGACGTCATGGCAGCTCCCCAGGCCCGTGCCATGGCTGCCGTTATTGAGCCGCTCATGAGCGGACAGGGGGCGCCTTGGTTGCTCTACAGCATCGGTGCGGTCATTGCTGTCGTTCTGAATGCGTGCGGTGTTTCGGCATTGGCTTTCGCACTCGGCATGTTCATTCCGCTGAACCTTAACCTGCCTCTCTTCGTGGGTGGACTTGTGAGCCATTATGTAAGCACACGTTCTACCGATGCGGCTCTCAACACGGCCCGTAATGAGAAAGGTACTTTGCTTGCCTCGGGCTTTATTGCCGGAGGAGCCTTGATGGGAGTGGCCAGTACGGGCTTGCAGTTCGCCGGCTTGAATTTTGCCAGTCCCGAGTGGGCGGCCAATCCGTTGAGCCAGTGGCTGGCGCTGGTGATGTATGCCGCCCTCATCGTCTATTTGGCCAAAGCCTCGATGAAGGTTGACCTGACGGATCGGAAATAACACCAGTCCTTGCAATGAACGGAGCTTTCCCGGATTTTAATTATGGAAACAATAAAGAAAAAGAAATTCAGATATTTCCCTGCCGGCCCCTTGTCCGTCCGGTGAAAAAGGCGTATCTTTGCGCCGCCGTTACGAGATGACGGTATAAAATCCAAATCTATTTATATTTAATATTACAAACAACAAAGCAAAATGGCAACTAAAATCAGATTGCAGCGTCACGGTCGCAAAGGCTATGCTTTCTATAGCATCGTGATTGCCGACGCAAGAGCACCACGTGATGGTAAATTTACTGAAAAGATTGGTACTTACAATCCCAACACCAATCCTGCCACGGTGGATTTGAATTTTGAACGTGCCCTCTATTGGGTAGAAGTAGGAGCACAGCCTACGGATACGGTTCGCAACATCCTTTCCGACAAAGGAGTGATGTTGATGAAGCACCTCAACGGCGGTGTTCGTAAAGGCGCTTTCGACGAAGCAGCTGCACAGGCCAAGTTCGAGGCTTGGAAGCAGAATAAGGAGCAGAAGATCGATGCAGTACGCACAAAGACGGCTGCCGAGAAGAAAGCCGTTCTGGAAGCACGTCTCGAGGCTGAAAAGAAGGTGAATGAGAAAATTGCAGAGAAAGTAGCCGAGAAGAAGGCTGCCGAGGCTGCTGCCAAAGCTGAGGCTGAGGCCGCCGCTGCCGCTGAGCAGACTGCCGAAGAGGCCGCTCCTGCCGAAGAAGCACAGGCTGAGGCTTAATCAGTTTCCTGTCTGATTTAGATTTAACAAAAAGAGATCCGCTTTTCAGTACTTACGGTACGGAGAGCGGATTTCTTTTGTTTCTGCTATGGTCTCTTTCAGACGATATAGGTTTCCAGACATTCAAAGGGAGTGTCACCGTTCGTTTGTAGGGCAACGTTGCTGTTGGCTGCGGGAAGTAGCAGTGATTCTCCGGCTTTCAACGTTACTTTGTTGCCTTCACTGTCTGTGAGTTGTGCCTGTCCGGATATACCTATATATATTACGAAGGAGTCAATGTCGGAATAGTCTATACCCAATTGGCTGCGAACCGCTATTTTCCTGACGGTAAACTCTGGCGTGGAAAGCAGTTCGGAGATACCTTCCTCTTGATTCCGGTAGGATACGGGACGGGCATCGCGCCATTCATAGTCAAGGGCTTCGCAGGCTTGCTCCACATGTAGCTCGCGCAAGTTTCCTTTGGTGTCTCGACGGTTGAAGTCGTATGCTCTGAACGTGTCGTTACTGCTTTGTTGAATCTCGATCAGCAAGTTCCCTTTGCCGATGCTGTGTATGCGGCCGGCGGGAATATAGAAGCAACAGCCGGCTTCCGACGGATGGCTGACCACGTAGTCTGTAAGGTTTCCGGCTGCCAGGGCCTTGCGGTATTCCTCTGGAGAAAACGGGTGTGAGAATCCCGATCTGATGACAGCATCCTTTTCAGCCTGTACGATATACCACATTTCAGATTTTCCGAAGGGATGGCCCATGCGTCGGGCCATGTTATCATCGGGATGGACCTGAAGACTGAGATCGTCCCCGGCGGAAATGAATTTGATAAGTAACGGAAAATCGGTCCCGTAGCGCCGCAGGTTTTCATGGCCCGTCAACTCTTCGCCGTAGCGGCCTATCAGTTCTTTGAGCGTGAGTCCTTTGGCGTCACCATAGAGTACGGGAGTCTCGTTGCCGGGCAGGCCTGAGATCTCCCAACTTTCGCCTATGCGCAGGAGTTGGTCGTCAAGTCCTTTCAGCCTGACAACTCCATCTCCGCCCCAGAGGGTAGGTTTGAGAATGGCCTGAAATTGTAATGGTTTCATTTTCTGCTGTTCTTCTCTTCATTTGTTTTCTTTTCTTCTGCGATGTGCAGAATGGTATCTTTGCAATCTTCCATCAGCCACTTGGGGGTGGAGGTGGCTCCGCAAACCCCGATGCTTTTCGTTGTCTTGTCGAACCATTCGGGAAGAATAGCCGATGGAGTGTCCACCATGTGAGAGCGCGGATTGACCTGCCGGCAGGCCTCATAGAGAACCCGGCCGTTGGAACTCTTCAGTCCGCATACGAATATCACGACATCGTGGCGGGCGGCGAAGGTCCGTATGTTGGGCAGCCGGTTGGCCACCTGCCGGCAGATGGTGTCGTAGTATCGGAATGTGGCGGGAGGATGAATGTGCGATGTGATGTATTCTACGATGCAACGGAAACCTTCGAGAGGCTTGGTGGTCTGTGAGAAAAGACAGATGTCGCGTGAGAAGTCCAGGCAGGCGGCCTCCTCCAGACATTCTATGACGTGTGCTTCTCCGTCCGTCTGTCCTACCAGTCCCAGTACTTCGGCATGTCCGCGTTTGCCGTAGATGACAATTTGCGGAGGATGATTCTCCGTATAGACTTTCCGGATGCGACGTTGCAGTTGCAGCACGACGGGACATGTGGCATCCACGATTTCGATGCTGTTCCGTTCGGCCGTGCGGTAGGTCTCAGGCGGCTCTCCGTGGGCGCGTAACAGTACCTTCGTCTTGTGGAGCTGTTCAAGGGCAGTATGGTCTATTGTGTGCAATCCCAAGGCGTGCAGCCGTTCGCATTCGCTTCCGTTGTGTACAATGTCTCCCAGACAGTAAAGGGATCCGTCGGCCGACAGCTCCTCTTCGGCTTTCCGGATGGCAGTCGTCACCCCGAAGCAGAATCCGGATCCTTCGTCAATTTCAACCGTGAGCACGTCAGTCCTTTTCAATTCTTGTTTGTAGCTGTTCCAGCAGCCAGCGGTGCTGTTCTTCAATCGTCATATTGCTGTTGTCCAGAACAATGGCATCTTCTGCCTGTCTTAGCGGAGCCGTTTCGCGGTGTGTGTCGATGTAGTCGCGCTCTTCCACATTTTTCCGCACTTCCTCCAGATCAACCTGTTGTCCTTTGCTTTTCAGTTCGTCGTAGCGGCGGCGTGCGCGTACTTCGGTGGAGGCCGTTACGAAAATCTTCAGTTCGGCCTGCGGGAAAACGGCGGTGCCGATGTCACGGCCGTCCATAACGATTCCCTTTTCCTTTCCCATTTCCTGCTGTTGGCGCGTCAGGGCGGCCCGCACAAAGGGGAGGGCCGCTATCGGGCTTACATGAGAAGATACCTTCAAGGTGCGGATCTCCTCTTCCACGTTCTCGCCGTTCAGGAATGTTTGGGGCATCCGTGTCTCCGGATCCAGTTTGAAACTGATCTGTATTCCGGGCATGGCCTCTTCAAGCCGGACATTGTCTATCCGGTCCGTTTCATCGAACATCCCGTGACGGAGAGCAAAGAGCGTCACCGCGCGGTACATGGCTCCGCTGTCAACGTATATATAGCCGGCATCCCGGGCCAGCGCTTTGGCCATCGTGCTTTTTCCGCAGGAAGAATGGCCGTCGATGGCTATGGTGATTTTTTTCATGAATGAGATATATAGGGGTTGTTGAGAAATCAAATTACAGACTATAGGCAACATTGAACATCAGCGAGGAAGCGGACAGATGGTATTTGGCATACGAGATGCCGGCTTTGAAGCGACTTAGCTGTATGCCGCCTCCGAAGCTCAGTCCGGCACCGTGTCCCGATCCGGCGGCTTTCAGCTCGTATGCCCGCCGGAAGTTATATCCGGCCGACAGGTAGAGAAAGTCTGTGGGCAGGACATCGATGCCTACTACGATATGGTTCAGCACTTTTTTCGACAGGCTGATGCTTTCTCCTTCGGGATGGTAATAATAATGAGTGGCCCATCGGGTCAGGTCTGTCAGTGTGACCGAGAAGCGCACCGGGGCGTGGTTCATGCCTTTGGTGAAACCTATCTGCATGTTGAAAGGCAGGCGTTCCGTGCGGTCGTCGAAGGCTTTCAGCGGGGCGCCGATGTTCCGCAGGGCGGCCGAGACGGAAAGGTCCGTTTCTTCATTGTAGTAATTCAGGCCCAGATCGAAGGAAACGGCCACCGAAGAGAATTCCCCGTATCTGGAATAGAGCAGCTTGGCTGCCGCGCCGCCGGCCCAATAGTCGGAAAGCAGGTAGCTGTAGGCTCCTCCCACGGCGATGTCTTTGGCCGAGAACGATCCGAGCACGTTTCCGTTCGTGTCTGTTTCGTCCATTGAGCCGTAGTTCATCATCTGCGCCGTGAAGGCAGCCGTGTGACGTTCTCCGAAAGCCATCACATATTGTGCTCCCGTCCAGATGCCGCCGGAAGGATATGTCATGAAGTCCAGTCCTAACGAGCGGTTGCTCACGTTGGAGTAGAGGGCGGGATTGGCATATCCCGCAGTGGGGGAATCCTCAATCAGAGAGATATTCTCCCCTCCGAGAGCAGCGGCATGTGCTGAAGTCGGGAGCTTGAGCACTGTATATGAATAGGTACTCTCCTGCGCCTGTACGGCGAAGGCTGTAAGAAAGGGAAGCAGGAGAAACAGATTTTTTTTCATTACCTTATCAAAAATTGTGGTCAAAGTTACTCAAAAATTTAGATTTTGCGCGTAATTTTGCAGGACAATTTATTGGGAAGACCAAGACATTGACGCATTTCCGCGGGCAATATTTCTATGGGTTATAATTGATAACGTGGGTGAGCCGGATTTAGTATCAAAAGAATGGTGTGATCTTGTTTTTGAGAACAGAAACAAGGATTACGGGGCTTACCTCCTGCGGCGGGAGGCAAGGAGGCGCCATGTCCGTGCGTTTTTGCTCCTGTTGCTCTTGTTGCTGGCCGCCTCTTTGGTTTTTCTGGTGCCCTTGCTGTACACGGGCTATCAGTACAAGACGGCTCTGGACGAGCTGAAGGACGAGCTTCCCCGTATGGAAAGGATCTTCAAGGAAGAGGAGCGTGAGTTGAAAGCCGTTTCCGCCGGTCGCGGCATGCCGCGTGTCTCTACCGTGAAGGGTGCCGTCAGCCTCACACCGGACATCGTGGATTTCACGCCGCCCCCGGTAGTGTTCGGAAAAGCCGGTCCCGAGACGGTGGAACTGGAGGAGAGCATCCGGAAACTGACGGATGCCGACACGCTCCACAATCGTGACAAGGAAGACCGGCCCCTCGAAGGCATACAGCTGCGTCCGGTCGAAGTGGTCGAACAGATGCCCGATTTTCCCGGCGGACCTGCCGAGCTGATGAAGTGGCTCGACCGCAATATCCCTTATCCCCGGTCGTTGGTCGATAGAAAGGTGGAGGGAGATGTCGAAGTCTCCTTTCTTGTCGATGCCGAAGGGCGTGTGCGGAATGCCGAAGTAACGCAGTCCCTTCATCCCGAGCTGGATCATCTGGCACTGATGGCCGTACGGCGCATGCCTAAGTGGAATCCCGGAAAGGTGGACGGAAAGGTCTCGGTCGTCAAAGTCACCATTCCCATAGAGTTCAGACTGAAATAAAAGAAACAAAAGCAGAATACGATATCATGAATACCTCAGACCGTTTATTGGAACAAATCTCCGGCGCGTTGTCGGCTTTGTCATTTCCCGTTTGTCCGGAAGGACTTTACGAACCTGTCGCATACGTTCTCGGCATGGGAGGAAAGCGCATTCGGCCCATGCTGATGCTGATGGCCTACAGCCTGTACCGCGACGATACCGAAAAGGTGCTGCCCGCCGCAGTAGGTCTGGAAACCTATCACAACCATACGTTGCTTCATGATGACCTGATGGATCGTGCCGATATGCGTCGCGGCAAACCTACCGTCCACAAGCGCTGGAACGACAATACGGCCGTTCTTTCGGGAGACGTGATGCTGATTCTGGCTTTCCGTCATTACCTTTCCTGCACTTGCGGGCATAAGGATGAAATGCTGGGGCTTTTCGCGCGGACGGCACAGGAGATTTGTGAGGGCCAGCAGTATGATGTGAACTTTGAAAGCCGTACGGATGTTTCCGTGGAGGAGTATCTGGAGATGATACGTCTGAAGACCTCCGTGCTTCTGGCCTGCGCGGCAAAGACCGGTGCTCTGGCGGCCGGTGCGCCCGAGGCTGAGGCTGAGGCTCTCTATGCCTTTGCCGAGCGTATCGGACTGGCTTTCCAGTTACAGGACGATTATCTCGATGTGTACGGTGATCCTGCCGTTTTCGGCAAGAAGATCGGCGGCGATATCCTGTGTGGTAAAAAGACGTTTTTGCTGGTCAGCGCGCTCGGCAGGGCCTCTGTTTCCCAGCGTGACCGCCTTCTCGCGCTTTTGGCCGCCGGCACGATGCCGCCGGCCGAAAAGATACGGGCCGTTACGGCACTCTATGACGAACTGGACATTGCGGATGTCTGCAACGAGGCGATAGGCCGCTTCTATGCCGAGGCCCGCGATTTCTTAGAGCGTCTTGACGTTCCGGCAGAACGGAAGGAAATGTTGTGGGATTATGTCACCGCTCTTTTAGGACGTTCCAGATAGAAAGAACGTTGTGCACAAGACAATTCCGCAGATGATGTTCATTGATACGCACACCCATATCTATACCGAAGAGTTCGGAGCCGACCGCGATGCCGTTGTCGCCCGTGCGGTCGGTGCCGGTGCCGCGGCTTTGCTGCTGCCCAACATCGACGAGGCTTCCATCGCCCCCATGTTGCGGCTTTGCCGGCAATATCCCGGACTGTGCTTCCCCATGATGGGACTACATCCCACCGAACTCCCGTCCAGTCCCGCCCCGCTTCTTGACCGTATGGAAAATGCCCTGCAACAGCCCTCCCATCCTTATGTGGCGGTGGGCGAAGTGGGTATAGACCTTTATTGGGACACTGCGAGGCGGGACGAGCAGATCGCAGTGTTTCGCCGGCAGGCGGAATGGGCGGTACGTTACGGTCTGCCGTTGGTGGTGCATTCCCGTGCGGCTCATGCCGAACTGGTGCAGACACTTCTTCCTTTGCGTGAAGAATTGTCAGGAGGAGTGTTCCATTGTTTCGGAGGTACGGCAGAAGAGGCCTGCCAGTTGCTCGAGATGTTTCCCCGTTTCGTGCTGGGCATAGGAGGAGTGCTGACCTTCCGTAAATCTACTTTGCCGGAAGTGTTGCGCAGCACGGTCCCTGTGGATCGGATTGTTGTTGAGACCGATGCGCCCTATCTGGCTCCCGTCCCGCATCGGGGCAAACGAAACGAGCCGTCTTTTGTCCCATACGTTCTGCAACAGTTGGCCCAGGTATATGATTTGCCCGTTGACAAGGTTGCCGCCGTCACTACCGCTACGGCCCGTCGTGTATTTCCCCGTCTGAATAATTTTCCCGGCGAATGAATCCGCTCCTGACCGTCGTTCCGATGGGCGGACTTTGCAACCGCCTGCGCGTCACGCTTTCGGCCCGTTTCGTGAGCGAGACGGTAGGGCGCCCCGTTCGTGTGGAGTGGGGGGCTGATCCTGAATGCGGGGCTGCTTTCGATGAATTGTTTCTGCCGATGGACAGGGATGCTTTCCGCATTGTCCGCCGCTCGTGGTGGAACCGTCCCGCCGTGCGTCGGGAACTGTATTGGCCCGCGCTGGTGCGCCTGTTCTGCTATGGAGAGCAACAGCGTGAGTACCATCCGGCGCGTCACGGCGAGGTGGCCCGGTTTGTGCGGCGTCACAGGCGTGTTTATTTCTCTACCGGTTATGCACTGGCCGATTACCCTGCCGCCCTGACCCGTCTTCTGCGTCCCCGTCCCGAAATCCGGGAGCGGGTAGAGACCGTTACCCGTAGGTTTCCGGCCGTGACCGTCGGCATCCACATACGGCGTACAGACAATGAGAAGTCCGTTCACGGCAGTCCCGTCAGCGCTTTCTGTCGCAGGATGGAGGCGGAGATCCGGGCCAATCCCGATGTCCGTTTTTTTCTGGCAACCGACGATGATGTGTTGCGGCGCGACCTTTGTGCAGACTATCCGGTCCATCTGCTCCCGCGGCAGGAGCGGCCTGTGCGTCGGGACACGCTGGAAGGGGTGCGCGATGCTGTGGCCGACCTGTGGTGTCTGGCGGCAACGAGCCGCATCTATGGCAGCTATTGGTCATCCTTCACGGACATGGCGGCCGGGATAGGTCGGGTTCCGCTTACGATAGTACGTGAGGAGGAGTGAAGGTCCGTAGCGTGGCCATGTTTTTTTGCCCCACAACAAAAAGTGTGCCAAACTGAAAAGGACTCCAGACCGCACAATGGCTATTTCCGCTTTTTTAATGGTTTGAGATAAAGTTTAACGCGGGATTCGAAGGGTTTTCGAAAAAGATAGGACCTTTTTTAAAAAACATCGGACCTTTTTTGAAAAAGATCCTATCTTTTTTCAAGAAAAACCTATGTATTTTTCACGTTAAGCTTCGAAAAAAAAGCCGCCAATGGGCGGCTTTTCAGGGGGTCCTCTTTTGCTACCGCAAATATACAACATTTCGGAGCGGAAAGCAAATGTTAATTAACTTGCTTTTAGTTTTCGGGGATGCTGCAAAAAACGCTCTCTCCGGTTGATTCTGTAATGAAGGTCTCGGCTTGATTGATGTACGGCCGGAAATTTGCCGTTTCGGTCTCCGGACAAAAAACTTACTTTTTATTTGGTCCGTGCTACTTCATGTCGTAACTTTGCTACGAAATAAAAATAATTGCAATATATAGATGGAATACAATTTCAAAGAGATAGAAAACAAGTGGCGTACCCGCTGGGCGGAGGAGAAGACCTATCACGTCACGGAGGATGCTTCGCGCCCCAAGTTTTACGTGTTGAATATGTTCCCTTATCCCTCCGGAGCGGGCCTTCATGTAGGTCATCCGCTGGGGTATATCGCCAGTGACATATATGCCCGCTACAAACGGCTCAAAGGTTTCAATGTGCTCAATCCTATGGGCTATGATGCCTACGGTCTGCCGGCTGAGCAATATGCCATACAGACCGGACAGCATCCGGCCCTGACTACTGTGAAGAACATTGACCGTTACCGCGAACAGCTGGACAAGATCGGGTTCTCCTTTGACTGGGACCGTGAGATCAGAACGTGCGATCCGGCCTACTATCATTGGACACAGTGGGCATTCCAGAAAATGTTCAACAGCTATTATTGCAACGATACGCAACAAGCCCGCCCCATCAGTGAACTGGAAGAGGCGTTCGCCCGGTATGGCAACGAGGGGCTGAACGCGGCTTGCAGTGAGGAACTCAGCTTCACCGCCGCGGAGTGGAACTCCTGGAGCGAGAAGGAGAAGCAGGAAGTCCTGATGAATTACCGTATAGCCTATCTGGGCGAGACCATGGTGAACTGGTGTCCGGCATTGGGAACGGTGCTGGCCAACGACGAAGTGGTGGACGGTGTTTCCGAGCGTGGCGGGCATCCTGTGGTCCAGAAAAAGATGAAGCAATGGTGCCTGCGTGTCTCGGCCTATGCCCAGCGTCTGCTCGAAGGACTGGAGACCATAGACTGGACTGACTCTCTGAAAGAGACGCAGCGTAACTGGATAGGCCGCTCCGAAGGTACGGAGATGGAATTCAGCGTGAAGGACAGCGATGTGAAGTTTACGATTTTCACGACACGTGCCGATACGATTTTCGGAGTGACATTCATGGTTCTTGCACCCGAGAGCGAGCTGGTGGGGCAGCTGACCACCCCCGACCGCCGTGCCGAAGTAGAGGCTTATCTGGAGGCCACGAAGAAACGGACCGAGCGTGAGCGCATTGCCGATCGCCGCGTGTCCGGTGTTTTCTCCGGAAGCTATGCCGTCAATCCTTTTACCGGCGATGCCATCCCTGTCTGGATCAGCGACTATGTGCTGGCCGGTTATGGAACGGGGGCCATTATGGCGGTGCCGGCGCACGACTCGCGCGACTATGCTTTTGCCCGTCATTTCGGTCTGCCGGTGGTGCCGCTCATTGAGGGAGCCGATGTCAGCGAAGAGAGTTTCGATGCAAAGGAGGGAATCGTGATGAACAGCCCGGCGGCCGGCACCGAGGCTCTGAACGGTTTTTCGCTCAACGGCCTGTCCGTGAAGGAAGCCATTGCCGCTACGAAACGGTTTGTGACGGAAAACAAACTGGGCCGTGTCAAGGTGAACTATCGTCTGCGCGATGCCATCTTCTCACGTCAGAGATATTGGGGCGAGCCTTTCCCCGTGTATTATAAGGACGGAATGCCCCGGATGATTCCCGAAGAGTGCCTGCCGCTTGAACTTCCCGAGGTTTCCCGCTTCCTGCCTACCGAAACCGGTGAGCCTCCTTTGGGCAATGCCGCTTGCTGGGCATGGGACACGGTGAACCGTTGTGTGACGGAAAACAGCCGCATAGACAACAGTACGGTGTTCCCGCTGGAACTCTCCACGATGCCGGGCTTTGCCGGTTCGTCGGCCTATTATCTACGCTACATGGATCCCCGCAACGACAAGGCATTGGTGGGCCGTGAGGCCGATGAATATTGGCAGGCGGTGGACCTGTACATCGGAGGGTCGGAGCATGCGACGGGACATCTCATCTACAGTCGTTTCTGGAACAAGTTCCTTTTCGATACGGGTGTTTCGGCACAGGAAGAGCCTTTCCGGAAGCTGGTGAACCAAGGCATGATTCAGGGACGCTCCAATTTCGTCTACCGCATCAAGGATACCAACACGTTCGTTTCCTTGGGACTGAAAGACAATTATGACGTGACTCCGATTCACGTGGATGTCAACATCGTGCATAACGATGTGCTTGACATCGAGGCATTCAAGGCCTGGCGTCCCGAGTATGCGACAGCGGAATTTGTGCTTGAAGACGGCAAATACGTCTGCGGATGGGCCATAGAGAAGATGTCCAAATCTATGTTCAACGTGGTGAATCCGGATATGATCGTAGAAAAATATGGTGCCGATACGCTCCGTCTGTATGAAATGTTCCTCGGTCCGATCAATCAGAGCAAGCCGTGGGATTCGAACGGCATTGACGGCTGTTTCCGCTTTTTGCGCAAAGTGTGGAACCTGTTCTTTGACAAGACAGGTAATTTCTGTGTGACGGACAACGAGCCGACAAAGGAAAATCTCAGGACGCTCCACAAACTCATCCGGAAGGTGACAGAGGACATTGAGGTGTTCAGTTATAACACCAGTGTGCCTGCCTTTATGATTGCGGCCGGAGAACTGGCGCAGCAGAAGTGTGCCAGCCGGTCCGTACTGGAGACTTTTGTTGTCTTGCTGGCACCTTTCGCTCCCCATGTGTGTGAGGAACTCTGGCATCAGTTGGGCCATACGACTACCGTCTGCGATGCCTCCTGGCCAATCTTTGACGAAAGCTATCTGAAGGAAGACACGGTGACGCTGAGCGTCTCCTTTAACGGGAAGACCCGTTTCACGTTAGACTTCCCGGCCGACACGCCGAAGGATGTGATAGAGAAAACCGTTCTCGCCGCCGAACCTACTCAGAAGTATCTGGAAGGAATGACGGTGCTGAAGGTGATTGTGGTGCCCGGCAAGATTGTAAATATAGTATTGAAAAAATAAAAGATATGGTTATTCAGCCTAAAATACATTTTACTTTTTTCCAGGAATTCCGTGACTACCTGCTCATCACGTTCGGATTGCTCTGTTATGCTGTCGGCTTTAATTGCTTTCAGTTGCCCTACGAGATTACTACGGGCGGAGTGGCCGGAGCGGGAGCCGTAATTTTTTATGCTACGGGTTTTCCCGTGCAATACACCTTTTTTCTGGTCAATATAGTCCTGCTGTCTGTCGCTATCAAGATTTTGGGATGGAAGTTCTGCCTGAAGACGATATATGCTGTATTCATGCTGACTTTCCTGCTCGGTTTTGTCAAGGAAATGACGATTCTTTTTGCCCAGAATCATCCGCAGGAATTTGTATGGAGCACTCACGGAATGCCGCAGATCGTACGGGAAAACATATTCTTGTCCTGCATTCTGGGGGCGGCGCTTGAAGGCATAGGCCTGGGCATCGTATTCCTGAGCAACGGGTCTACCGGCGGAACGGACATCATAGCTGCCATCATCAATAAGTATAAGGATGTGACGCTGGGACAGATGATGATGCTCTGTGACTTTATCATTATTACGTCCAGCTTGCTGACACCGTCGGGACACGTGCAGAACCTGTTGTACGGGTATTGTACGCTTATCATTACCAATCTTCTGCTGGATTATGTGATTGACCGTGGCCGGCAGTCGGTGCAGTTTCTCATTTTTTCGCGCAAGTACGAGGATATTGCGGCTGCCATAAACACCACAGGCCGCGGAGTGACGGTTCTTGACGGCATCGGTTGGTATACAAGAAAGGAGAGTAAGGTTCTTGTGGTATTGGCCAAAAAGCGTGAGAGCACGAATATTTTCCGGATCATCCAGAACATCGATCCCAATGCCTTTGTTTCCCAGTCGAAAGTGATTGGTGTGTTCGGTGAAGGCTTTGACAAGATCAAAGTGAAAGCAGCCAAGAAATAGGACAGGGGGGAGGTTGTGGTCCGTGTCCGTTTGAATAATTACTAATAGCAACGATTTATGAAAAAGAAAAAAATAGTCTTTGCAACCAACAATGCGCACAAGCTGGCGGAAATCCGTTCGATGCTGAAAGGAAAAATGGAAATCCTGAGCTTAAGAGATATCGACTGCCACGGAGATATTCCCGAAACGGCGGACACGCTGGAAGAGAATGCGCTGATCAAGGCACGCTTTGTCTATACGCATTACGGTTACGACTGTTTTGCCGATGATACCGGACTGGAAGTAAAAGCGCTGGGAGGCGCCCCCGGCGTGCATACGGCCCGTTATGCCTATCCGGACCGTCAGGACCCCGAAGCGAATACCCGTAAGTTGCTGGCCGAGCTGAAAGACAAGACAGACCGCAGTGCGCGGTTCCGCACTGTGATAGCCTTAATTGAAAAAGGAAACGAGCATCTTTTTGAAGGGGTGGTGGAAGGCATCATCGCGACTGAGGAACGGGGCACAGAGGGCTTCGGATATGATCCCGTGTTCGCTCCCGAGAATACGGGAAAGACTTTTGCCGAGTTGGGAGTGGAGATAAAGAACCGTATCAGCCACAGGGCACGGGCCGTGCAGCAGCTCTGCGATTTTCTCAATGAGAACGATTTATAGTTTTTCCTAAAAAGCAGAAAAGGTATGAGGAGGATAATTTCTCTGATGTGGGTCCTTTGTCTGGTTCTGACTGTTCGGGCTACAGGCGGGGAAGGCTGGACGTATTATCTGGCCTATCGTGATGCCGCATACAGTATTCCGGTTGGGAAAGAGGTGTACGCGCTTTATGGAGGAAATCTTCTTTCTTACGGAACAACGGATTCGGAAGTGAGGTTCTATACCAAGCAGAATGGCCTGAGCGATTCCCAGATTCTTTTTATCGGTTACTCCGAGACCACGAAGAGCTTGGTGCTCGTATATCAGAATGGCAATATAGATATTCTGCATACCGGAAACGGGGAGGTAGACAATTTGCCTCAGTTGAAGGATTCTTCGGACGGAACTTTGTCTGTTAATAATCTCTCGGTGGTGGGTGACAATGCCGTTATTGCCACCAATACGGGTGTTGTGGTGCTCAATGTGGCGCGTTCCGAAATAAGAGGAGTCTATAATCTGGGCGAGAACATTTTGTGTGCCACCGCTTGTTTCGGCAAATATTTCGCGGCCACGTCAACGCGGATCCTGACAAGCCGGGAAGCCGACAACCCTTCCGACAGGAACAACTGGAAGCCTTATATGAACAGGGTGGCACGCAATTTCTATCCGTTTGCCGGAGGTATGTACATCCTTTTCCCGCAGTCCGGACTTTGGTGGGCGGCCGATGGCGAATCGGAGGCCCGACAGTTGGATGCGCAGGTTTATTCCACAGCATTCGTGAATGCGTCCGCAGCTGTATTTTTGTCGGACAAGACCCTTGCCTTTTACAATCCGTCGGATCCGGTAGTTGCTTCCCGTCGCTGGGGACAGGACAATGCTTGGAAGCACTTGTCCCGTGCGGCCGATGGAACATTCTGGGCTGCCGACGGCCTTTCCGGATTGAATGCCTTGACACTTTCTTCGGATGGAACGCTTGTTCCGAAAGGAGTGGGTGTGGGAGGTTACGGTCCCCTGTATGACAATTGCTATTATCTGAAGTACGACAAGCAGCGTCTGCTTTTAGGGGGTGGTCGTCTGGATCCATACGACCGTCAGCACTATCCGGCATACGCAGCCGTATATGAAAATGGAAAATGGACCGATTTCCAGAGAGATGGCATCAGCGATATCACCGGTGTGGTCTTTCGTGATGTGACTTCTGTAGTTCAGGATCCTGCTGATGAGGCGCATCATTTTGTCTCGACCGGCGGTAACGGAGTCTATGAATATCGTGACTACAGATTTGTGGAACACTATTCCCTGCGGAACAGTCCTCTCCGTGCCGCGCAGGGAGCGACAAACAATCCCCGTTATGTGCGGACCGATGGTCTGAACATTGACCAGAGTGGAAATCTGTGGGTGCTCAATTGCGGGTGCGATACGGTCATCTGGGCCCTGAAGCCCGATGGTAAATGGAAAGGCATATATGTGGATGCCTTAAAATTCGCACCGACAGTCGAGAAAACCCTTCTTGACACCAAAGGACGGCTTTGGGTAGCATCCCGACGTACTGTTTCCAATCACACCGCAGGGCTTCTGTGTCTGGACTATAACGGCACGGTAGATGTGACTTTGGACGACATTGCCACCTACCGCACCAGGTTTACCAATCAGGACGGAACTTCCTATGACCTGAGAGGTGTTTATGCGATGGCGCAGGACCGGAACGGAGAGATCTGGCTGGGAACAGGAAGCGGTCTTTTTGTCATTACCGACCCGGACGAATGGAGCCGCAATGATTTTCGTATCACGCAGATCAAGGTCCCGAGAAACGACGGTACGAACTATGCCGATTATCTGCTCAGCGGAGTGGCGGTCACGGCTGTCGCTGTTGACGGAGGAAACCGCAAGTGGATCGGAACACAGGACAATGGCATATATCTTGTCGGTCCGGATGGCGTGGAACAGATTCACCATTTCCGTGCCGAGGATTCTCCTTTGCTTTCCAATAACATTTATTCCATAGCTCCCGATCCGGTTACCGGCGAGGTGATGATCGGTACGGACAAGGGATTGTGTTCTTTCCGTGGAAATGCGACTGAGCCGGAGGCCGAACTGAACAGGGACCACATAAAGGTATATCCCAATCCAGTCCGTCCCGGTTACAATGGCAATCTGACCGTAAGCGGACTGACCGATGCGGCCGATGTCAAAATCGTGACAACCGGAGGTCATGCCGTTGCCGGCGGAACCTCTACCGGCGGAACTTATGTATGGGATCTTCGTGACGGGAGTGGTAATCGTGTGGCTACCGGAGTTTATTATATCATGGTGTCTACTGCCGATGGAGGTAAGGGAGTGGCAGGGAAAGTGGTGGTCATTTGAGGCTTACTTTTACAAAAAAGGCCGGAAACAGGCCTTTTTTTGTGTTCTGAGTGAAAAAAACAGGAAAAAGTTTGCGCATAAATGCAAGTTACTTTATATTTGCCATATAAAACCACTTGATAAACAGAATATTCATCATTTAAATTAAGGTAAAATGAATAAGACAGAATTAGTAAACGCTATCGCTGAAGAAGCAGGATTGAACAAGACAGATGCAAAGAAAGCTCTGGATGCAACGTTGAACGCTATCGCCGGCGCGCTTACCGAAGGTGACAAAGTCGCTCTTCTTGGTTTCGGAACGTTTGCTGTGTCCGAGCGTCCTGCCCGCACCGGCATTAATCCTGCCACCAAAGAGAAAATTGAAATCGCTGCCAAGAAAGTCATCAAGTTCAAGGCGGGTGCCGAGTTGGCCGGTTCTATCAAGTAAATCGCGTATTTCCAAATACTTGTATTCAATCTAAACTGCACTCCTGTGAAGTCTGGCTTGGACTTCCGGGAGTGCAGTTTGTTTATATTTTCCGTTGTTGTGACGATGAATCTTTCAGGCTATGATGGGAAAGATCGATCGGAAAGTGCATAAAAAAAGGGATACCGCTGTATCCCAACCTTGTTAACCTTAAATCTAATACTATGAAAAACACGATGCAAATATACGGTCTTATTGGGGAATTGCAAGCGAAAGCCATGAAAAAAGTGTACCTGCCAGCATATTTTTATAAATAAAAGAATATTCTGTAAAGTTGATATTGCAAAATAGTAGCATAATGTATCGGGTGTCGTGTCGGGATTCCGAATTGGGGCAATGATGTAAGGTGTTTTTTTGTGGAATAGGCGGATAAAATGGTAATAATGGCATATTACGGTAAAAAAGTGTGCAGGAAAGCGAAGGATTCCGTATATTTGTCTCAGATAAAACCTAAGAAAAGATCTTTACGTAAATGGAAAGAATTGAAAACTTCCGGCAGATGTCGGATTTTCTTGCCCGAAACAAGCAACGCCGGCGTATTGCGGTGGTTTGCGGGTCGGACGCATCGACTCTTGCGGCGATAAAACTGATTCTTGAAAAAGATCTGGCAAATGTGCTGTTTGTCGGATCGGGTGCGGCTGTCAAGGCAAGCGGACTGTTGAGCGCCTTTCCGGCATCCTGTTCGGTGACAGATGCCGCCGATGCACCCGATTCGGCCCGGAAAGCGGTGGAGCTGATACGCAGGGGAGAAGCGGATGTGCTGATGAAAGGCCTTATCGGTACTGACGTGCTTTTGCGTGCAGTGCTGGACAAGGAGCATGGTCTGTTGCCCTCCGGACATGTGCTTACCCACATGGCGGTGGCCCAATTGCCGGCATACGGAAAACTGCTGTTCTTTTCCGATGCGGCCGTAATTCCATATCCCACTCATGAACAGCGTTGCGCACAAGTGGGCTATGCTGCCCGTGTGCTTCGCGCTTTTGGAATAGCAGAGCCTTGCATCTCGCTGATTCATTGTACCGAGAAACCGAGTGAGAAGTTCCCTCATACGATGGGCTATGCCGAAATAAAAGAGCGGGCCTCGCAGGGAGATTGGGGACATATCCTGATAGACGGTCCGTTGGATGTGCGTACCTCTTGCGATCCGCAGGCCTGTGCGGCCAAAAGCATAGATTCATCGGTAGGAGGTAGGGCCGATGTCTTGATCTTTCCGGATATAGAGGCCGCCAATGCCTTTTACAAGACGTTGTCCTTTCTGGCCGGCGGAAAGGTGGCCGGCATGTTGTGCGGAGCATCCTGTCCGGTAGTATTGCCTTCGCGGGGTGACGATGCCGAGGCCAAGTTCAACAGCCTCATGCTGGCCCTTATGACTGTGGAAGGCGGAAAAGTGAGTAAAGAATAATGTAGTTTTATAATAGATAGAATGAATATATATGTCAGAACATTTTTCTCGTGATGCGGATGCCGTGATATTGGTGGTGAATCCAGGCTCGACGTCCACCAAGATCGCCGTATATAGGGACGAACGGCCCATCATGCTCCGCAATATCCGCCATACGGTGGAGGAGTTGTCCGTTTTCAAGAAGATCACGGATCAGTACGAATACCGTAGGAATCTGGTCGAGAACGAGCTGGAGAAGATGAACGTGCCTTTCAACTTCGACGCCGTCATCGGCCGTGGCGGGCTGGGCAAGCCCGTGGCCGGCGGTGTGTACGAAATCAACGACCGGATGCTGTATGACAACATCCATGCCGTGCGCAAGCATGCCTGCAATCTCGGTTGCCTCATTGCTTCCGATCTGGCGGCCCGCATTCCCGGCTGCCGCGCTTTTATCGCCGATCCCTCCGTGGTGGACGAATTGGAAGATGTGGCCCGTGTGAGCGGTTCGCCGCTCATGCCCCGCACTGCCGTATGGCATGCCCTGAACCAGCGGGCCATCGCACGGCGCTACGCGCGTGAGACGGGAACGCGTTATGAGGATCTGGATCTCATCATCTGCCACATGGGAGGCGGCATCTCCGTGGCAGCCCACCGTCATGGCAGGGCGATCGATGTGAATAACGCGCTGGATGGAGAAGGCCCTTTCTCGCCGGAGCGGGCCGGCACGTTGCCGGCGGCTGATCTGATCCGTCTGTGTTTCAGCGGGCGCTATTCCCAGGAAGACCTGCTGAAGCGGATTTCCGGGCAGGCCGGTCTTGCCATTCTGCTGGGCACGACGGATGTCAAGGAAATCATACGGCGTGTTCATGCCGGCGACCGTAAGGCAGATCTCGTGATCGAGGCCATGATCTACAGAACGGCCAAAGCCATAGTAGCTCAGGGAGCTGTTTTCTGCGGGAAGGTGGATGCCATCCTGCTGACCGGTGGCATTGCCTATTCCGACTATATAGTGGAACGTCTGCGCCGCCGTATCAGTTTCCTGGCTCCTGTCCACGTCTATCCCGGTGAGGATGAGATGCAGGCCCTTGCCCTGAACGCACTGGCCGTCCTGCGAGGACAGCGCAAGCTGAAGGTCTATGAATGAAAGGAATATTCTTCATTAGCTATTGCCGGCCCGAATGTTCTGCGTATTTTTGCAATCTCTTTAGATTTGTTTTCTTTTAATCTACGTACTGAATGAGACATACAGCTTTATTTCTTCTGCTTTGCCTCCTTGGCTCTTTTTCCACACTGGAGGGACGCAACTACACCCGTCTTGTCAATCTTTTCATCGGGACCGGCGGTCACGGCCATACCCATCCTGCCGCCGTGGTGCCCCACGGCATGATCCAGCCCGGCCCCGACACGCGGCGACTGGGGTGGGACGCCTGTTCGGGCTACCATTATTCGGACACCACCATCAATGGTTTCGCGCATACGCGCCTCAGCGGTACGGGGTGCGCGGACTTCGGCGATTTTCTGCTTATGCCCACCGTAGGCACTCAGGATGTCAGCTATGTCCAGCCGAAGGAGGGCGACATTGGCCGGTGTCCCTACGCTTCTTCCTTCAGCCATGAAAACGAGAAGGCCGAGCCCGGCTACTATTCCGTTTTGCTGGAACGTTACGGTGTGCGGGCCGAAATGACGGCCACGGAACGTACCGCCTTGCATCGTTTCACTTTCCCTCGTGCCGACAAAGCCGGTTTTATTCTTGATCTGGATTATGCCATACAGGAGCAATACAATCTGGAGATGGATGTGGAAGTGGTCGATTCCTTCACAGTCCGTGCCCGTCGGCGCAGCCTTTGGTGGGCTTATAACCAGGAACTCTTTTTCGTGGCCCGTTTCTCGCGGCCGTTCACTTACGACATTCTGCGCGATACGGTGAAGACGGAACGCGGCGATGAGCCGCGCTGCAAGTTGTTGCTGCATTTCGCAACCCGTGAGGGAGAACAGGTATTGGTGAAGGCTTCCGTGTCGGCGGTGGACTATGTCGGCGCAGAGCGGAATCTGGACTCCGAGCAGCCCGCATGGGATTTTGAAGGAACGCGCAGTGCGGCATCCCGGAAGTGGAACGAAGCATTGGCCTGCATTGACGTACAGTCGAAGGATTCCGAGGATTGTCCTTCCAAGGAAACCGTTATTTTCTATACAGCCCTCTACCACTCTTTGTTGGCTCCCTCCATTTTCTGCGATGTGGACGGCCGTTTCCGGGGGATGGACCTGGCCGTTCATACAAAGGCTGCCGGCGAGCCGGCCGAGGCTAACTATACCGTATTCTCCCTGTGGGATACCTTCCGGGCGCTCCATCCGCTTCTCTCCATCATTGATCCGGCGGCCAACGAGGCTTATATCCGCAACCTCATCCGTAAGGGCGAGGAGGGTGGCATTGTGCCCAAGTGGGATTGTGCCTCCAACTATACGGGTTGCATGATCGGCTATCATTTTGCCTCTCTCGTGGCAGATGCTTACGCCAAAGGCTACCGGAATTTCGATGTGGAAAAGGCTTACAAAGCCTGCCGCCGCATGGCGGAGTACAATCCCGACGGGCTCACCGCTGCCATTCCGCGTTGGAAACTCAAGACGGAAATCATGCCTGCCGCCCGTCTGTATAAGAACGAGCGCGGATATATTCCCTGCGATCTGGAGAACGAGAGTGTTGCCAAGGCTCTGGAATATGCCTATGACGACTGGTGCATTTCCCAGCTGGCCGAAGGTCTGGGAGACCGTGAGGGAGCCGCCCGTTATGCCGGACTGTCCGGAGCGTGGAAAAACTATTATGACGATGTGACGGGATTCATGCGCGGTGTGGACAGCTTGCGCAACTGGCGTACGCCTTTCGACCCCTGCCGCTCCACGCACCGTGCCGATGATTATTGTGAGGGCAACGCATGGCAGTGGACATGGTTTGTGCCGCACGATGTGGAAGGATTGATGCGGCGCATGGGCGGTAAAAAAGTTTTTCTCTGCAAACTCGACTCGCTTTTTTCCGTCTCTTCCGAACTGACGGGCGAGAATGTCTCGGCAGATATTTCGGGGCTTGTCGGGCAGTATGCCCACGGCAATGAGCCGAGCCACCACGTCATACACCTTTATAACTATGCCGGCCGTCCCCACCGCACGCAGGAACTGGCCGACAGCATTCTGCATTCTCTTTATGCTGCCGTTCCCGACGGACTTTCCGGCAACGAGGATTGCGGGCAGATGTCGGCCTGGTATCTGCTCAATGCCATGGGCTTTTATCAGGTTTGTCCCGGCCGTCCCGTCTATTCCATCGGCCGTCCGTTGTTTGACAGGACGGACATCCGGCTATCCCACGGAAAGACATTCTCGATACGTACTTCCGGAAATTCGCGCGAGGCGAAATACATCAAGAGCGTCCGCCTTAATGGGAAACGTCTCCGCCGTCCTTTCTTTACTCATGCCGAACTGACGGAAGGCGGAGTTATGGAGATTGAGATGAGCAGGCGGCCTACGAAGTGGGGGCGTTAGGATCTTTCGTGCCGGTCCGTATAAAACTATTATTGTCCGGTAAACTTTTTGTGGAAAATGTCTATGACGACCGGAAAATAGAAATATGTTGCCGTTTTTTTACAAGGCGTGTCAAAACATTTACAAGGCATGTAAAAATTTTTACATGCCTTGTAAATGTTTTATGTGTATTCTGTGAAAGCGGAATCGCAATTCCCCTTCATCTGTCCGTGCTTTTATTGAAAACTATTGCTTCTACATAACAAAAGACAAGACTATGCCTGTCCGCTTGAGGACAGCAACCGTTCACCCTGCGCTTCCTCTTCAGGTCCCAGATTCATATATTTCAGCAATGCCTTCCGTGCCGCCAGTTTCAGGGCCGGCTCGTTGCCCGCCAGTTCGGCGGCCAGCTGGTCCTTTACCTCTTCGGCATCTCGTGCGGAGGGTCGCAGCCCCTGCATGAACAGGCGCGCCAGCAACAGCCATCCGCACAGGCGGAACATGCTTTCTTCGCGAGCAATCCACTCGAACACTTTTTGCGAGGCGTAGGGGAGGTGGCGGAAGAGGTAGAACACCGTGCATTCGGCCTCTTCCGTAAAGCGCATCTGTTCCACCCAGATGTCGGCCACTTCGGGCAGCAGTTCGTTGGCAGGCTGTAACATGGCTGCCAGCAACCGGCACTCGCGTATGTCCTCATGGCGCAGGGCCGAGGCCAGTGTCGCGGTATGGGGCAGCTCTTCGGCCAGTTCGCCCAGTCGCGGCAGGTCCACTCCGAAATTCACCTTATAGGTTAGTCCCTTCTCGCGCATCGAGGTGCTGACGATACCGTTCATCACTCCACGCAGGCGGCGTTTCACATCACGCACCTGTGCGGCCAGCGTCTCCCGGTCATCTGCCGGACGACCGGAGCAATCGGATATTTCTTCTTTCATGATGGCAAATGTTTTGTGACTGCAAAGATACGGATAAATGTGACACCTTGCCGTTATCGCTCGGGATGAAATCTCCGGTTGTAGAGTCGGAATGTTAAAAAGAAAAGTTATCTTTGCAGGGCGTGGTGTCTGTTCCGAGAGAAACGACATACGCGTCAAATAAACCAAACGAAAAGACCTGTATGAACGACAAAAGTTTTTGGGCAAGACCCCGTGTCAGGAAGAACATGACTTTGGGCACGACGCTGACCGTGGCGCTGGCTCTGCTCCTTTACTTCCTTCCCCGCGAAAGCAAGTTCGGATACGAGTATGAGCTGAACAAGCCTTGGCGTTATGCGCCGCTGATTGCCTCGTATGACTTCCCCATCTACAAGAGCAACCGGGAGATCCTGGCCGAGCGCGATAGCGTCATCAAGGAATTCATGCCTTTTTTTAAGACCGATTCCCGTATCGTGAAGCAGCAGACCGAGGCCCTGCGTACAGATTTCTACAAAGGGAAGTTCAAGGGCATCCCGGCTTTCTATCTGCCTCATTTGGTGGAGAAACTCCAAGAGGTGTATGCGGCCGGGGTTATGGGAACGGAGGACTTCGCCAGTATGTCGCAAAGTCCGGCCCGAGGTATACGGGTGGTAGAGGGTACCGAGGCCCGCACCTATCCGTTGGGCGAGGTCTATTCCATAAGGTCGGCCTATGAATATATCATGTTCAGCGATACGGCCCGTTTCTCGCGCGAACTGCTCACACGTTGCAATGTCAACAATTATCTGGTCCCCAATCTGACCTACGACAGCGAGAAGACCAACTCTGCCCGCGACGACCTGTTGGCTACCGTATCGCCGGCCAGCGGCATGGTGCAGAGTGGACAGAAGATCATTGACCGCGGGGAGATTGTGGATGCCGCGAGAGTGAAGATTCTTGACTCTTTTGAGAAGGAGAGCGAACGCCGCAACGACCCGACGGACGATTTCTGGATTCTGCTGGGCGGACAGGCCCTTTTCATCACGGCCATGTTGACGTTGTTCGTGGTTTATCTGAACCTGTTCCGTCGCCGCTATCTGGATTCGCCACACAGCATACTGTTGCTGTTCTCACTCATAACGATCTTTCCTCTGTTGAGCTATCTCATCGCCACGGATAACCTGTTCAGCGTCTACCTGCTTCCCTTTGCCATAATTCCGATGTTCGTGCGTATCTTCATGGATTCGCGTACAGCCTTTATGGCGCTTGTCACAGCGGTGTTGCTCACGTCGCTGCCCCTTCACGGGACCTTCGAGTTCGTGCTGGTGCAGATCGTGGCAGGCCTTACGGCCATCTACTCACTGAAGGAACTGACGGAACGTTCCCAACTGCTGCGTGTGGTGGCGACGGTTACGGCTTCGAGTCTGCTCATCACGCTGGCCTACGAACTGTCGCAAGGCATAGCTCCTGCCGATTTGGACCATTCCCATCTGGTGCATCTTGTCATCAGCGGAGCCTTGCTGCTGCTTGCCTATCCGCTTCTTTATCTGATAGAGCGTCTGTTCGGCTTCACGTCGAGTGTTACGCTGGTCGAACTTACCAACATCAACAACAACATGCTGCGGAAAATGTCGAAGGTGGCGCAGGGTACGTTCAACCATTCCATGCAGGTGGCTAATCTGGCGGCCGAGGTGGCCAATAAGATCGGCGCCGATCCGCAGTTGGTGCGTACCGGCGCCCTGTATCACGACATTGGGAAAATGCTCAATCCGGCCTTTTTCACGGAGAACCAGAGCGGTGTGAATCCGCACGACAGTTTGCCCGAGGAGCGCAGTGCGGAGATTATCATCAGCCATGTCACGGAGGGGGCTAAGTTGGCCGAAAAGTATCATCTGCCCAAGATGATCCGCGACTTCATTACCACGCATCATGGCCGCAGCAAGACGAAGTATTTTTCCATTCAGTGGGAGAACAAGCATCCGGGTGAGGAGATAGACGAGCGGAAATTCACTTATCCCGGTCCCAATCCCTTTACGCGCGAGCAGGCCATCCTGATGATGTGCGATGCCGTAGAGGCCTCGTCGCGCAGTCTGAAGGAAATAACAGAGGAGAATCTCACGGAACTGGTAAACCGTATCATTGACGGACAGATCAAGGAAGGTTTTTTCAGGGAGTGTCCCATCACGTTCCGTGATATTGCCGATGCGAAAAGGGTGTTGGTAGAGAGTTTGAAAACCATTTATCATACACGCATTTCTTATCCTCAGCCGGTGCGCGAGGAGGAAAAGGCCGGTTGGAAGAAGGAAGATGCTCCGCGCGGAAGTCTTTTCGGTACTGGCCTGCACCGTACGTGGAAACGCTGACGTGCGGCACAAGGCCGGAACGCGCTCATAGCAGGTCCCGATAGGCCTCTATGGCGCGTTCAGCCGTTTTCAGAGCCTCTTCGAGCGGGAAGGGCAGTTCCCCGCCTGAAGCGTTGAGATGACCGCCGCCGTTGAAGAACCTCTCTGCCATTTGGTTGCAGGGAAAGTCATCTACCGAACGCAGGGATACACGTATTACGTCCTTTTCCGTGTCTTCGCGCAGGGAAATGCTGACGCGCATGCCTTTTACTTGTAGCGGCATGTTGACCAGTCCTTCGGCATCGCCGCGGATAAATTGGAAGCGTTTCATCTCTTCCCGTGTCAGGGTGAAGATAGAGGCGCGTCCGTCTGCCAGGAATTGCAGTTTTTCGTATAGAATGTATCCCGTCAGCCTCATGCGTTGTTCCGAGTAGTTGTTATAGACGTTGCGGTATATCTTGTCCTTGTTGATGCCTTTTGTGAGCAAAAGGCTGATGATGAGATAAATCTCCGGGTCTGACGAACTGTAGGTGAATCCGCCCGTGTCTGTCATCATGCCGGTGTAGATAGCTGCCGCTCCGTGTGTTGTCATGTTTTCGAAGCCGCCCAATTGATGGATCAGGCGGAACACAAGTTCCGATGTGGAACTCTTCTCGGGGTGAGAGATGATGAAATCGGCCATTTGGCGGTCGGGGTCCAGATGGTGGTCGATGATGACTCGTGTGGCTTTGGTGGCGGCAATGGCCTCGCCCATTTCCTGTAAGCGGCTCAGCGCGTTGAAGTCCAGACAGAAAATGAGATCGGCGTCTCTGATGATTCTTTTTGCGCGTTCCTGTTGTCGGGCGTAAAAGATGATGGTGTTGGTGCCCGGAATCCATTGCAGGAAGTCGGGGAAGGGGTTGGGCAGTACGATATTCACCTGTTTGCCCAGTCCGGTCAGGTATTCTGCCAGACCGAGGCAGGAACCGACGGCATCGCCGTCAGGACCACGGTGGGCGCAGAGAAGTATGCGGCGCGAGTTCTGTATGATGCGCATGAACTCGAAAGTTTCCTGAGGGGAGAGCAGGGGAGCAAGCATGGGGCAAGAGTTGTTCATGAGGGTAGGGGTTCCGAAAATCAGAGTGAACGCAAGATGTGGATTTCCTCTTGAGGGTTGGGGGCATTGAAAATGGCGCTGCCGGCCACCAGAACATCTGCTCCGGCTTTCGTCAGGCGCTGCCCGGTTTCCCGGTTTACACCTCCGTCAATCTCTATGAGAGCCGCAGACTGTCTGCTGTCCAACAGTTCGCGCAGGCGGCGGGTCTTGTCCACGGCATTCTCTATGAACTTCTGTCCGCCGAAGCCGGGGTTGACAGACATGAGCATCACAAGATCAAGGTCCGGAGCTATCTCTTCGAGGACTGATACGGGAGTGTGTGGATTGAGGGTCACACCGGCCATCATACCTTCCGATTTGATTTGTTGTACGACTCGGTGCAGATGGGTACAGGCCTCGTAGTGTACATTCATTACTTTTGCGCCCAAAGCCTTTACCTGTGGAATGAATTTTTCGGGTTGGACAATCATCAGGTGCACGTCCAGAGGTTTTTGGGCATGGCAGGCCATAGCTTCCATGACAGGGAAGCCGAAGGATATGTTGGGGACGAACACACCGTCCATTACGTCCAGGTGGAACCAGTCGCATTCGCTCTTGTTGAGCATTTCGATGTCACGTTGCAGATGACCGAAGTCGGCCGATAGCAGTGAGGGGGAAATCAGTGGCATAATAGTATGTGAGTTGTAAAGGTTTGTGTTGTCAGGAAGGAGTATTGTTTTCTTTTCTGAGCCGTTGTATACGGGCCAGTTCGTTAAGGGCGTAGTCGCTGCAATCCGGATCGTCGAGCATGGGTTTCAGTATTTCCTCGGCCAGTTCCAGACAGTTCAGCCGGAGATAGATAGATATTTTGCGACGGCGCAGGAAGTTGTGGAAGGAACGGATCTTTTCGCTCGGTTCTTCATCGCTTTCTTCGAGTTTGCCTTCCACCTGTTCCAGCAGATTTGTCACGAGCGGCAGAGATCTGAAATCGTCCGAGTAGACCAGACAGTTGACATACTCTTCGGTGTAGCGTATGTTGTTTTGCGGGAAGGCTATGTCCAGATAGTAGTAGGCCAGTCTGTATAGCCCCAGCTGGCAATAGCATTGTCCTATGTAATGGCACAGTTCGTAGAATTTCTCTTTGTAGGACGAATGCAGGATGTGGAAATTGTCGTTCAGAATTTTCTGGGCATTTTCCAGATGGAGCAGGGCTTCGTAGAAGCGTTTCTGCCGCATCAGGCTACGGCCCCGGTAGAGGTTGGCAGCCACGTCAGGGTAGGTGCAATATTGTATGATCCGTTGTTCGTCCGTAAGTTCGTCGGTTTTTCCCTCGGTAGTCTTTTCCTGTGCGTCCTGCCACATGTATTGAAACTCGTTGCGGAGCTGTTCTGCCGGGATTCGGTCGTATGCCGCAATGAAGCTGTAGGCTGTGGCTTTGTTTTCAGGATTGAGCAGGGAGGAGCTGATGTCGGGGGCAGTGGCAGGCAGGCAGACGGTGAGACGCACGTAAAGCGTTTCCTTCGTAAAACCTTCCTTGTGCAGGGCAATGTGCAGTGTGCGGGGTTCCGGAAGTGCTGTGGTCTGATAAGTCAGTATAAGGGTAGCATCGTTCCGTACGAAAACGGCATTTTCCCCTTCTCCGAAAATAAGGGGAGAGAGAAGATCGAAGTTCTGGATGTCTTCTATTTCAGTCAGGAGTTTCAGTTCATGGGTGATAATTTCCAACTGGATGGGGGCGCCTGCTTTCTCTTTGAAGAATGTGGCTATGAGCTGGCCCAGTGTGAGGTGTTCCGTCTCGTTGAGACGGGGAAGTCGTTTTTTTTCGTAATAGGCTATTTCCAGTTCGTTGTGCAGGAAATCCTCGCGTTGCCTGTATATGTTTTCGGCTTCGGGATCGCTGGTATCGGTTCGGTCCGTTTCCTTTTCCATGTCTTGCATGAGTGAGGAAAATAGGTTCCGCATAGAGAAGCATTCCTGTAGCCGGAATTCCAGATCCGGCAATATGGTATCGGCGCTCGTATTGAGCATCACTTCGCCCAGAATGTGGGCATACGTCTTTCCTTCTTCCGGATTGAAGGTGTAGGCCACCTTCAGATGCTTGTCGTGCAGGTTACAGTTGTTGCATACTTGACGCATGCAGTCCAGTTTTTCCAGATCGCATTCGCCGATATACAGGAATTTGAGGTAAGCCTTGTGCATGTCCGGCAAAGGCTGTAGGATGAACAGCCCGCTCTGATACTTGAATTTGTAGCTGCGGATTTCCGAGTCTTCGCTTATTTCGGGCTTGCAGTTCAGGCGGTGCAGGAGCGTTTCTATAAGAACGTTCGCAGACAGGATCTCCTTTGGTCCGGATGAGTGGCGGCTTTTCCGAAAGTAATATAAGTTGAGGACCAGCGAGGACAAAAATAATGGCACGAAGAAGTATAGAACCGTCATGTAAATTCTGTATTGGAAGAAGCAAAGACAGGGCTAATGAACGCAAGGCAAGTTTACTCGTAAATTGCCGAGCGCTGCCTGTCTTCTGCAAAAATACAAAAAAAACGTCAAAGGGGATGTCTTGATTGTCTGAAAATAGAAAAAGCTTCTGTGTGTAGAATCCAACTTACTCTCAACTGGTATAATCGGCAAAACGAAAAGTGCAATTTTGAAAAACGAAAAGTACATTTTTTGGTGTTTTCCGGCCATTTCGGGCGCGTCTGTTTGACCGCCGTTCAATCATCGCTCAAACGCTGTTTAATCGGTTGAAAAATAGTTTGTTTTATGGCAAAATAATCCCTCAAACTTTTTGCAGTTTGAGGGATTTTTCTTAACTTTGTATTGTTATCTTGGCCGCGTTCACACCGAATCTGCGGCCATTTTGGTAAGTATTCCCACGCATCTTTCAATCATCTTCGGACGGTCTCGTTTCCATTCGGTCGCTTCCATTCCTTTGGCGTATGCCGGATATGGTTGCTGCGGCTTTATGTAACGAAAACGCTTGTCGAGCGGGTAAATGTAGCGGTAGGTCTTGACGTGGAACACCTCAAAATCGCCGAGCAACATTCCGACATTTGCGCGGAGAAAGCATGACGGCGAGGCTGAGTTGGTGAATATCTGCTCATGTACTATCTCGCCGCTGCGCCTGTTGCGCAGAAACTTGGTGATATGAAAGCCGTAATACTGAAAGTTGGCGGCTTTGTAGATGGTTCCGCAGCCAAGCCGACCATCGGCGAAACTCTGCACGGCCACGAGATCGGGGTCAAGGCGGCGCAGCAGCTTGATTGAGGCAGCTATCAGAATACTTTCGGCATTGTGACCGAGTTCATCATCTATCCACATGCGGTTCAGTTCACACATCCACGCTTTCGGGTTGGGGTGTGTGAATATCCTGGCTTTGGGGTTCTTCATGTAGCCGTAGACGGCCACTCCGAGGCATCGGTCGGGTTCTTCAGCGCGGAAGATTCCGAAGTTGTAGACACCGAAACCTCCGTCGTTCCATTTGTGGGAGTAGTGGTTCTTGACAATCATTTCCTTTGCGGTGGCCTTGTCAACAGGCTTTATCAGAAGCCGTCCGAGCGAGGAGGTCTCCTTGTAAATCTCCGTGGGGAGACTGTTGCTGTCATTCATTCAGCATAAGATTGGGGGGTTGATAGTTTGTGAAACGGTTGGTTATCTCGCCCCTTTTGCGTAATTTTGCAGTGCCAATCACATACTAAAAGCAGCGACACATGGCGGTCAAAAGGCTATAACAGCCCTCGACTGCGCGGTGTGCCGCTGCTTTGTGATTGTATGTGATTGGCGTCCTACAATCAAGTCGGGGGCTGTTTTTTTCATCGGCTATTTCATTGGGGTTAAGATTTTAACATATATCTTTGCGCCATGCGTTACACCCTCGACAGTTTTGCGATTTCGATTTCAAGATAGTGTATGGTGTGTGCGGCATGTGCGATTCCCTCTCACACTAAGTTATCGCGGCAATGGCCGCGTCCGACAGCAGGGATTGAGCGTCTT
>Ga0209694_1000534_pt1 | contig 59439 bp, 70 predicted proteins | sample GluameincwithD2O_FD_187499 | JGI IMG/M metagenome (GOLD analysis project Ga0209694, IMG submission 187499) | Mouse cecum microbial communities from Vienna, Austria - Glucosamine amended microcosms incubated with D2O (SPAdes) (version 2) | ecosystem: Host-associated > Mammals > Digestive system >... | reverse complement strand
CTGAACAAGTATATCAGAAATATACACCTGAAGAAGAAAGGCCTCCTGACCATAGAGGAATACTTCGATACGGTGGCAGAAAGGTTCATGAAATCATTTGTACGAACCGCCCAGTGCCGAACGGCACGCTGGGTGGTGTGAGAGGGTCAGATGACACCTACTCGATTCTGTGCCGTAACGGCTGCTGATCGGATTCTGCTGCCTGACTGCCCCTGAACCGGAGGGATCTACGAGGACGGATATCAGGCGTCGTGGTCCGGATTTTCCGGGGAATCTGCCAGCATCTCCTGCAATGTACTGCCAATGGCAGCAGCCAGTCTTGCGTGGTTTTCCTCATCCATATGCAGGCCGTCCAGCGAAGATGCTTCGGCGAAGTCTGCTGCATTCAGCAAAGTGACCGGATACGGGGCAAGGGCAGCCTGCAGCTCTTCCCACAGAAGTCTGGACTGCTCCATGGAATACCGGTTGAAGCCGCCGCCTTCGCCTTCCAGGTCCGCCAGATTGTCACCCAGGAGAATGGGGGAGACGACCAGCAGCTGCGGCTGTTTCGTTCCTTCATACAGCGTGGGGTTCATCCACTCCCGGACATATTCCCGAAGCCCGTTGGCAATGTAGCGCGCAGAGCAGTGGTAGGTGGATTTCAGGTCGTTGGTGCCCAGCATCAGGACCACCGCATCCAGCGGCTTGTGGGACAGCAGCATCATCTTCCAGGCATCATAGCCGCATTTTTCAGGCATGTGATGATCCCGGCAGACCGCGTTCCGGCTGTTGAGGCCCTCTTCCAGGATCTCTGCATCCAGAGTGCCGGCGGTGTTGAGCAGCCGCGTCCAGCGGTGATCCATCCGCTGTCCGTCAGCCGGGGAGAACCCCCAGGTGTTGGAGTCTCCGAAGCAAAGTATTCGTTTTGTCATCAGATTGCAGTGTTTCCTTTCCAATACGCACCGTCAGCCGCCAGAAGCGGGTGCAGCGGGAACCCGAGGGGGTTTATCACTTCGGACAGTCATGAACCATCCCGATGATTTTTGTGCAGCGCATCCAGTGTCTGCCGGTGCAGGTTATTCTTGAAGTCCCGGTTCTGCCGCATGAATGCCGCATACAGGATGTCGATCATCACCAGCAGCGGAAACTGCGGGGAGATGAAGTGCCCGTGGTTCATGTGAAGCAGGGAAGGCACGAGAATGACCTCGTCTGCTATGTGTGCCAGGGATTCCTGGCTGGTGGACGTGACCAGCAGCGTCCGGGCCCCGCGTTCTTTTGCGACTCCCAGATATTCCCGGAATTCCTTGCGGGCTCCGGACAGTGACAGACCGATCACAAGATCGTCGGCAGACCGGAACACCGAAAGCATGCGCATGGTGTCTACATCCGTGCAGCATTCGATGCCGACACCCACCCGCATGAAACGGCTGGCCATTTCCCTTGCTGCAATGCCCGAGGATCCAAGGCCGCTGACAAACACATGGCCGGCGTCAGAAATCATCTGCGCCACACGGCAGATCTGCTCCTCGTCGATCAGGCTGTAGCTTTTGGTCAGCAGATCCTGGTAGGCATCCAGCACCTGCAGGGTCGATTCATTGATCCGGGGATCGGGTTTCGATGCAGAGAGACTGCGTTCGTACTGATAGATGAATTCCCGGTAGCCCTTGAAGCCGCATTTCTTTGCGAACCGCACAAGCGTGGCTTCCGAGACAGCCAGTTTTCTGGCCATGACCTTGAGAGCAGAGTCTTCCGGCTCGTTTTCATCCAGAAACCACTTTGCGATGGTCTTCTCTGTCTGGGTCATGCCCGGATAGGCCGCTTCGATCAGCGGGATGGCGGATTTTTCTTTGTATTGCATGGAGATCACCCCTGTACCCAGCATTGTACCCGAGAGAGCACAGGCCGCACCATGGTCAGACAGCCAGGGGCACTCCGCGATCATGCCAGTTCCGGATGTCTGTTCAGGAAATTCACCAGTGCCCCTTTCATGCCCGCGGCATTCTGGTGGCTGGCAAATTCGATTCGGGTCGCATCGGCCACCAACGGGATGGAGTGTTGGGCGAAGGCTGTTTCAATGGGGGACCGCAGCACGGCTTCCTGTGCCATGATGCCGCCGCCGAGCACCACGACCTCGGGATTCAGGACAAAGCACAGCGCCGCAATCCCCTTGCCGAGGATCTCGCACATGGTATCGATCGCCTCGCGGCATTCAGTGTCTCCCGCTGCGGCAGCTTCGAAGATCCGGCGCCCGGTCCATTCCTCCGGGGTGCCGCCTTTGACCGCTGCCACAGTTGCAGACAGCACACTGGTGGCTGCCAGATCCTGGAAGGCTGTGCCATCCACCGGCAGGTAGCCCACTTCGCAGGCTGAGTAGGTGTGTCCGTTCAGCAGCCGGCCTTCCTCGATATAGCACCCGCCGATGCCGGTTCCTATGGTCATCACCAGGGCCGATTTTGCGCCCTGGGCATTACCGCTGATGTATTCCGCCAGACCGGCGCAGTTTACATCGTTTTCCGCTTCCACCGGCAGGCTGAACTCCGCCAGTTCGTTTCGCAGGCTGGTCCCCTTCCAGCCGGGGATGGCATCCGTGGCATGCAGGATGGACGCTTCATCCGAGTTTACCACCCCGGCGGTGGAAATCGCGATCCCGCGGGCATCCGGGCACTCTGCCAGCAGCTCCCGGGTGATGTGCCGCAGTTTTTCCGTCAGGGCAGCGGCACCCTTCTTTGCCTCTGTGGGCGTTTCCCTGGTGCACTGCACGTCGCCTTCCGTGTTGATGACACCGTATTTGATGGCGGTGCCTCCGATGTCTATGCAGATGATGTTGTTCATGACTGTTTCCTCCTTCTGAAGTCTCTGTCGCCATTGTATTTCCAAAAACGGCGCCTTTCAGCATGAATCTGAAAGGCGCCGGGGATCAGCGGATCCGGACCTTGAAGATGGCCTTTTTCACCGTCTCCGGTTTCCCGTCGACAGCCACAGCCGTGCGGTGTGCATCTTCGGGATAGCAGACCAGGAAGTCACCGGTTTCCATGACAACCGAGGCGTTCTTTTCGCCATCCGCCGGCTGGAAATCACCCTCCGGCTGATAGACGCCGCAAGCCAGGTTGCCCAGAAAGTTCAGGTCGATCTGTTCCTTCCCGGAGATGTTCACATGCACATCCAGATAGTCTTTGTGTGCTTCCCAGAACCGGTCTTCCGGTTTCTTCGTCTCGTATTTCACGATATTCACAAACAGGCGGTCCCCGTCGATCGGGTGCTGCCCGCAGGGCAGGGAAGCCAGGTCATGGGACGACGCCCACTCCAGTGCTTCCCGGACATCGGCACTGACCGGTGCGAAAGCAGCCTGCAGGGAATCGCCGTCGTGATTCTTCAGCGTTCCCCAGATCATGCTGCGTTGCCTCCGGCAGCCGGACGGGAGATGGACTGCACATTGTCTGCTGTCTTCTTTTTCCGGAAATCACCGTATACCGTGAAGGCAGGCGCATCACTGACATGACCCGTCACCTTGTCGTAGATCCAGCTTGCGGGCAGCCCCACAGCCAGGCAGACAGCAATGGAAATCAGGGAGTAGGACCAGATGGATACATCGGCGCCGCCGTACTTGATGGCAACCATGACCACCGTGGAGGCGATGAATCCCGCGAAGGCACCGCAGGTGTTGGCCTTGCGGAAGAAGACACCCAGAATGAAGATGCCCACCAGGATCCCGAGAACGAGACCCATGAAGCCGTTGAACCATTCATAGGCAGATGTCACGCCGCCCTGGGCCAGGACTATGGCCACGACAATCGAGAAGATGCCGACGAACAGGGAGACATACTGACCAATCCTGGTCTGCTTCTCGAAGCTGAGTTCCTTTTTCGACAGCCGGGACTGAATGTCAAGAGCCCATGAGGAAGCAACGGAGTTCAGGCCGGTGGACAGAGTGGACTGCGCAGCTGCGTAGATGGCAGCCAGCAGCAGGCCGGTGATGCCCACAGGGAGTTCAAAGGCGATATAGGAAGCGAAGATCTGGTCCTGTGCCGCTGCAGGAGGCAGGGGGTTCTGCTGATAGAACACATACAGGCCGGTTCCAATCAGGTAGAACACAGTCGCCAGGCCAATGGAGAGGATGCCGTTGCCGCGCATCATCTTGTTGAGCTGCTTTGTGTCTGTGGTAGTGGTGAAGCGCTGTACGATATCCTGGCTGGATACATAGGAGCCCAGGGTGTTCAGGCCTGCACCGAAGATCATCAGGAAGACAGAGTCACGCAGGATGTTGGCGTCGAAAACCGGCTGGTCGGGCATCAGGAACTTGTGCTCGGTCCAGAAGGAGTTGAAGACTGCGCCAATGCCGCCGTCGATGCTGCTCATGAGGTAGATCAGGGCGAAGACAATGCCGACAATCAGGACAGATCCCTGGATGAAGTCCGTCCAGAGCACGGATTTCAGGCCGCCTGAATAGGAGTAGATGATGGCGATGACACCCATGATCAGGATCAGGATGTTGACGTTGATGTTGGTGAGAGATGCCAGCACCATGCAGGGCAGATACATGATGATGGACATACGGCCCACCTGGTACACGATGAACATCAGGGCGCCGAGAACACGCAGTGCCTTGGAGCCAAAGCGCAGTTCCAGGTAGTGATAGGCAGTGTCGATGTCCAGCTTTGCATAAACCGGCAGGAAGAAGCGGATGGCCAGAGGAATGGCGATCAGCATGCCGAGCTGTGCAAACCACATCAGCCAGGTGCCGGCATAGGAGTTGCCCGCCAGGGACAGGAAGGAAATCGGGGACAGCAGTGTCGCGAAGATGGACACGGATGTTACCCACCAGGGAATGGTTCCGTCGCCTTTGAAGTATTCCTTGCCCTTCATGTCTTTTTTGGCAAAGAACAGGCCGGCTACGAGAACGGCGCCCAGGTAGACAACCAGGATGATGAGGTCAATGACAGTAAAGCCTTGCATGTTGGTTTCTCCTTATACTCATTATTTTCTGTGGTGCTGTTTCAGACTCAGGTCGGTCTGTGATACGGGGCCGGAAGGCCCGTCGGATCAGAGGTATTTCTTCTTTGCCTCACGGATCATTTCAGCGGCTTCGGAAACGATTTTCTGGTCAGCCTCGCAAAGCGGTGCCAGGGGAGCCTTCACGCTGCCCAGTTCCAGGCCTTCGTTTTCCTTCAGGATTGCCTTGATCACCGCATACATGTTGCCGTGGGCGGAGCACATCTTGTAGATGATGGCATCCACGTCGTACTGGATGGCTCTGGCCAGATCCAGGTCTTTGTTTTCCAGGGCTTCGTTCATCTTCAGGAACAGCTCAGGCATGACACCGTATGTGCCGCCGATGCCGCCTTGGGCACCGATCAGACGGCCGGAAATGAACTGTTCGTCCGGTCCGTTGAAGACGATGTAGTCCTCGCCGCCGTCCTGGCAGAACATCTGGATGTCCTGGACCGGCATGGAGGAGTTCTTGACACCGATCACACGGGGGTTTTTGCGCATTTCGGCATACAGGCCGGGTGTGAGGGCAACGCCTGCCAGCTGGGGGATGTTGTAGATCACGAAATCTGTGTTGGGTGCAGCATCGGAGATGTCGTTCCAGTACTTCGCAATGGCGTGTTCCGGAAGCTTGAAGTAAATGGGGGGGATGGCAGCAATGGCATCCACGCCCAGGCTCTCTGCATGACGGGCCAGTTCCTGGCTTTCGGCTGTGGAGTTGCAGGCAACGTGGGCAATGACTGTCAGGGAACCATCGTTGGCCTTCATGACGTTTTCCAGAACCTTTTTGCGTTCATCCACTGTCTGGTAGATGCATTCGCCGCTGGACCCGTTGACATATACGCCCTTGACGCCTTTGTCAATGAAGTACTTCGTCAGGTCCTGTACGCCCTGCTCGGAAATGTTGCCGTTCTCGTCGTAGCATGCATAGAAAGCGGGGATGACGCCTTCATACTTTTCCAGGTTTCTCATGTTTGTTTCTCTCCTTTTTTCTGTTTGTCCCGATGTCCGGGAAGCTGGCGGGAATTCGTGCCATTTCAGGGAGCCAGGCAGCTGTTCTGAGCCGCTGCGCCCTTTGCAAGACTGAGTATACGGTGCAGGAAATTAATTTCAAGACACGTGACATAAACAGAAATTACTTTCACGCGGTGTGACGGTACCGCGGTAAATGTCCGGTCAAACAGTGAAATCCATACAAATTTAAGCGGAAAATCTGAAATCCCTTTCAGAGCAGGAAAGTTGCACAAAAAAAGAACTTCTGCATGCAGGTTGCACCGGAAGTTCTTCTGTCACACAAGCTGTATAATCGATCCAGCACCGGAAAGTCTAAAAACCGAGTGAATTCGTCCGCCACGGCTGGTAGGCGGAACTGCCGAATCCCAGGATCACCGTGAAGATGAAGGGGAAAAAGCAGAGTCCCAGGCCGTAGAGCAGTCCATGGCCGAAGGCAAAAGACAGCCGGTAGCAGCAGGTTACCTGGATGAGCATCTGGACCAGGGACAGAACCATGGCAATGATGTAGGCAAAGCCGGTGGTGGTTTCCGTCTGGAACCCGAAGACCGCGGCGAAGACAGAAATGCCGAACCATACCCAGAACAGGGAAGTGTTCCAGCAGATTTTGTAGACAATATACATATTGTAAATGGGGATGATGGCTTTCCATCCGGCTTCCCCGGCTTTCTGGAACATCATCCAGGCACCGGCAACCACGAGAATATACCAGATCACGGTCAGCACCCAGAATACGGGTGAGGCGATCAAGGGCATCAGAAACATAATGATCCCTCCTTGTTTCTTTCATTGTAGAAGCCATGCGGGGGCAGGGCGAACAGGATGACCTGTGCAAATGTGTCCAGATGCCTGAAGGGTGCATTGTGTGATGTGTATCCGACAGACAGGAAGCCTGATTTCATCCAGGTTCATGCCGGGACCCGGCGGTTCGGATATGGTGAAGTATGATACTATACAGGTGATATGAACGATGGGAAACAGAGGTTTCCAAAGGAGGATCTATGATCAAGCGAATCGGAATCCTTACATCCGGAGGCGACTCCCCCGGAATGAACGCTGCCATCCGCGCCGTGACCAGAGTCGGCATCAACAGCGGTCTTGAAGTCTTCGGAATCTACAACGGATACAAAGGCATGGTTGAGGGATATATCGAACCGCTTACAAAGGAAAGTGTGAGCGACATTGTCAACCGCGGCGGCACCATTCTCGGGTCTGCCCGTCTGCCTGAATTCAAGGACGAAGACGTGCGAAAGAAAGCCGTGAAGCAGCTGCAGAAGCGGGGAATCGAGGCAGTCGTGGTCATTGGCGGCGACGGTTCCTACCGCGGTGCACTGGAACTGACCCACATGGGAATCAACTGCATCGGTCTGCCGGGAACGATTGACAATGATATTACCTGCACAGATTACACAATCGGCTTCCAGACAGCGCTGGAAACGATTGTAGATGCCGTAGACAAACTGAAAGATACATCCAACTCACATCACCGCTGCTCCATTGTGGAGGTGATGGGAAACCGCTGCGGCGACCTGGCTCTGTGGTCCGGAATTGCCACCGGCGCGGAAATCATCGTCACGAGCGAGACCGGATTTGACGAGCAGGAAATCCTCGACAGACTTCGGGACTTAGACTTGATTCGCAAGAAAAAGCATGCGATTATCGTCATCAGTGAGAAGATCACTGATGTCCATCAGCTTGCCAAGAAAATCTCCCTGAACACCGGGTTCTCCGGCAGGGCAACGGTGCTCGGTCACATTCAGCGCGGCGGCTCGCCGTGCCCCTTCGACCGTATGCTCGCAAGCCAGATGGGAGAAAAGGCCGTGGACCTGCTCATGCAGGGCATTGGCGGCCAGTGTGTGTCAATCAGGGAAAACGTTGTGCAGGCATTCCCCATCGAGAAGGCCCTGTGCATGCCGGCTGAGAGCCGAAAGCCGCTGACGAACCTGTTTGAACGGCTGGGTTAGGAAACAAAAGTTTTATATAAGGGAATCGAAGGAAGGAAGAGGTTTTATGGAAAAGAAAACGAAGATCGTCTGCACGATCGGACCTGCCAGTGAAAATCCTGAAATGATCAAAAAGCTGGTCAATGAAGGAATGAACATTGCCCGTCTGAACTTCTCTCACGGAAGCTATGAAGAACAGGGCGCCCGCGTCAAGATGGTACGCGATGTTTCCAAGGAACTGAAGAAGCCCATCGGCATCCTGCTGGATACCAAGGGTCCGGAAATCCGCCTGGGAAACTTTGAAAACGGCGGCGTGGACTTTTCCGAGGGCGATAAAGTCACCATCGTGAATGAAGACGTCCTGGGTACGCGGGAAAAATTCCAGATCCGGTGCCCGGAACTGTTCAACGACGTGAAGGCCGGCGACTATATCCTGATGGATGACGGCAAGATGCGCGTGGATATCACGGATGTCGTGCCCGGCAAGGAAATTCTCGGCGTGGTGGCCAACCCCCACTTCCTGAAATCCAACAAGGGCTGCAATGTGCCCGGTGTCATTCTGTCCATGCCCTTCATCTCTCCCAAGGATGAGGCGGATATCCGGTTTGGTGCCCAGAATGATGTGGACTATATAGCCGCATCCTTCGTACGCCGCCGGGAGGATGTGCTGGCAATCCGGAAGATCCTGATCGATGAAGGCAAGGACCGGATCCAGATCATTCCGAAGATCGAGAACCAGGAAGGCTTTGACAACCTGCGCGACATTCTGGAGGTTTCCGACGGTGTCATGGTGGCCCGTGGTGACCTGGGTGTGAACGTATCCCTGGAATATGTGCCCATCTACCAGAAGCAGATGATCAAGATTGCCAATGAAATGGGCAAGCCGGTCATCACAGCGACACACATGCTGGAAAGCATGCAGGGCAACCCCCGGCCGACACGTGCCGAGGCGAGCGACGTGGCCAATGCCATCATGGACGGCACGGATGCGATCATGACCTCCGGTGAAACCGCTGCAGGTCTGTATCCGGCGGAATCCATCCACACGATGACCAAGATTGCCAACGCCATCGAGCCCATGATTCCCTACAAGGACATCCTGAAGAACTCCATCAAGACCAGTGCGCGGACCAACAACGATGCCATCGCCATTTCTGTTGCCGACACAGCACTGAACCTGGACATCAAGGCGATTGTCTGCTTCACGCAGTCCGGAAACTCCGCCAAGCGTCTGGCGAAGTTCCGTCCGGAAGCACCGATCATTGCGGTTTGTTTCGACGAAGTCACACAGCGGTCCCTGCTGCCGACTTTCGGCGTATTCCCCTATGTATCCGAGATCCAGAACACGCCGGAAAACGATGTAAACCTGGCAAAGACCATTGCCCAGGGCTACGGCTTCAACAAAGGCGACCAGATCGTCGTTGTGGCCGGCTATCCGGTAGGCTCCGGTTCCACCAACATGATGCGGATCGTGGAGATCTAGTCAGATAGAACCCGACTATGACAAAGCGGCATTCCCTTGCGGAGTGCTGCTTTTTTGTGCATGGCATGACAGAATGTCTGCTGTCGGGTGGATGCAGCGGGGCCCTGTCCTGCGGTGTTCTTTCCGTCTGTTCTCTGGTACACTATCCCATGACCATTCCTGCACAGGAGAACACAAAGGAGGGGGAAATCATGGTAAAGGCAAGCAGGGTGATGAATGTCCCCGCACAGGCACTGTTCGATATGCTCATCGAGAGCGTCCTCTACGATATCAAGCAGAGCACCGGCAAGACAGTGCGGCCGGCGAACTTCAAAAAAGGCACCAACTACCGCAAGCGGATCAAGACCAATGCCAAGGGCCAGAAGGGTGTCTCGGTGAAGGTCACAGTGACGGAGCTGGAGCCTCCCCGGATCTATGAGGCGAAATTTGAAGGCGGCAATGACAGCTATACGGTGATCCGGTATGAAATCGAGCAGCTGAGCGAAGAAGGGGACGAGGATGGAGACTACATCCGGGTAACGTACACCGAGGACTATAACGATGTGTCCAAAATGGCGAAACCGGTCCGCGGGTTCCAGAAGCTGATTGCAAAAAACAACTTCAAGCGGACGCTGAGGGGCATGGAAGAGTCCGTGAAGGAAAACATGAAGCTCAAGGAAGAGCGGGCGGCCGAAAAAGAGAATGCAAAAAATGGAGACAGTTCCTCAGACGGGGAATAGTCTCCATTTTTTTTCATTCACATCCAGACGGGAAAGATGGACGATCGCAGGCAGCCATCATCGGCTGTCACATAACCTCACCGTGAAAACTTGCCACGATCGGCATCAATCCGCACTGCCACGATCTCATTTGGCGGCGAGTATCCGTATCCTACTCAACGGCTTTCAGGGATTCCACCATTTCCACTTTCCGCAGGCGGAAGCGCATCACGAAATTGACCAGGAGTGCGAACAGTACCGTCAGGCCGAAGGCGAAGAGATAGGAGAGCGGGGAGATGATCCGTCCGAACATCACGTCATCCAGTTCGGCCAGGTTCATGATCAGCCGGTGCAGCCAGATCCCCAGAATCAGTCCGGTCGCGCCGCCGATCATGGCGAGAATCAGCGATTCGCGGTTCACATAGGCATCCACCTCCCGCTCGGTATACCCCAGGACCTTGATCGTGGCGATTTCCCGCATGCGTTCGGAGATGTTCACATTCGCAAGATTGTACAGCACCACGAAAGCCAGCATGGCAGCGGAGATCACCAGGACCACGACCACCATTTTGATGGATCCGATCATGTCCAGGAAATTCTGCTGGAGCTTTGAGTAGAAGGAAACAGACCGCACGTCGTCCAGCAGCATGATATTGCCCCCCAGAGCCTCTTCAAAGTCATCCGACTGATCGGATGTCTTCAGCAGATAGACATCCTGCGGCTGTTCCGCCACATGCCAGTCGTCAAAGGTTTTCTGCGATACATAAACCTGGTGTCCCACGTACTGTGAGAAGACATCTGCGACTGTGGTTTCCAGCTTCTGGTCATCGGCTGTCTCCAGGGTCAGTTTCGACCCGGCTTTCAGCCCCAGTTTTTCCGCCATTTTCTGCGACACCAGAGCGCCTTCTTCCGGAACGGTGAGCGGCTCTTTGTCGAGGCTGTCCAGATGCACGAAGTCAGTGAGTTTCTTCCCCTGTGTTCCATCAGGAATGATGTGCAGGGTCGCTGCCGCCTTATTGCCATCCATGTCCAGCGTCACGGGCAGATCCTGCTCCTCGTAGACTCCCGTCACGCCTTCCAGTTTCTTCAGCGGATCAGACAGGGCATCGTTGTCTGCTGTCACCGCCGCATCATACTGGTAAATGGCGCCAAACTGCTCCGATACAATGCTGGAAATCGAGTCGTTGATCCCGAATCCCGCCACCAGGAGGGCACTGCAGCCCGAAATGCCAATGACGGTCATGAAGAACCGCTTCTTGTACCGGAAAATGTTGCGCAGGGTGACTTTGTGCAGGAACGGGATCCGCTGCCAGATAGCCGGCACTTTCTCCAGCAGGATCTGTTTTCCTGCCACACCGGCTTTGGGCCGCATGAGCTGGCTGGGGACTTCCCGGAGCTCCCGGCCGATGGAAAACAGCGTGGTGACAAGGATCACCAGCGTCACACTGCCGGAGGCCAGGAGCATGAGTCCGGGCTGCCAGACGGTTTTGATGGTGTCAATGGTGTACATGGTGTTCCAGGCATAGAAGATGATGCAGGGGAACACCACCATGCCCACGGCGCAGCCCAGAATGGACCCCAGGATGGACGCGAGCAGGGAATACAGGATGTATTTCATGGCGATCTGCCACCAGGCATAGCCCAGAGCCTTGAGTGTGCCGATGGTGCTGCGCTGTTCGTCCACCATGCGGGTCATGGTTGTCATGCAGACCAGGGCTGCTACCAGGAAAAAGAACACCGGGAACACCGAGGCGATGCCATCCATGCGGTCGGCACAGGACTGATAGTCGCGATAGGAGTAGAACGAGTTGCGGTCCAGCACGATCCACTGCGGCTCCAGCTCATCAAGTTCCTTCTGTGCATCTTCGATCTTTTTCTGGCCCTTTTCGGTTTCTTCCTTCAGCTTTTTCTCCCCGTCTGCCAGCTCTGCCTTTGCTTTCGTGAGATCCCTGCGGCCCTGTTCAAGCTTCGCCTGCCCTGACTCGTACTGCCTTTCGTGGATGTTGAGCTCGTTCCGGGAAGTCTCCAGCTGGCTGCGGGAGGCATCGATCTGTGTCTGGGCGGCTTCCAGTTCCGGGAGCCGGGCTTCGGCTGCTCGAATCTGTGCCAGGCCGTCACTGACCTGCTTCTGCTTCGCGTTGAGATCCGCAATGGCTGCATCCGCTTCCTCCAGTCCGGCCTGTGCCGTCTGTTTCTGTGCTTCCAGCTGTGTTTTCTGCGCCTGCAGGTCTGCCGCTGTGTCCAGGGCGCCCTGCACCTGCGCAAGGGATGCCTGCAACTGCGCAAGCTGTGCTTTCATGGCCTGGGCAGCTTCCGGGTCAGTGCCTTCCACCGCTTCGATCTGGGTCTGTAGCGAGGCAATGCCGGTCTCCAGCTGCTGCTTCTGTGCTGCCAGCGCCGCTGTATCGATCTGCGCCAGCCCGGCATCGATCCGGGTGAGCCCTGCATTGATCTGGTCCAGCCCGGCCTGTGCCTGGTCCCGGCCTGTCTGTGCCTGTGTCAGTCCATCCCGGATCTGTGCCTGTGCCTGTTCGAGAGACGCCTTCTGTGCCTGCGCCTGGCGGATCTGGGCAAGACCGCTGCTGACCTGCTGCTGCGATCTGTCCAGCTGTGCCTGCCCCTGGTTCAGCTGCGCCCACCCGGCATCCAGCTGTGACCGGGAATCCGTCAGCGTTTTTTCGCTGTCTGCGATTTCAGCCTCGCCATCCCGGATCTGCTGTCGGGCATCCGCCAGCTGTTTTTCGCCCTTTTCCGTCTCTTCCTTCAGCTGCTGCCGGGCATCTGTCAGTTCCTGCCTCGGATCCTTCAACCGGGCCTCGATCCTGGCATCCGCGATGGCCTCCAGCTTTTTCACCACCGGATCCGTCACATCGAAATAGGCATCCGAGTAGGCGTCCAGCTCCCTGGCGCCGCTCACCGTCACATCCGCTTCCGTATAGTAGCCGGATTTCACGGCTGCTTCCGGCACAAACAGGAATCCGTCCACAGACCCCGAGCCGATGGCGGAAGTTCCTTTCTCGAAACTCAGGTACCGGGGCGTGAACCCTGTGCCAACAACGGTGTATTCTTCATGCTTCAGCGTATCCGACAGGGGATCCTTCGTGCCGGATTCGATGCGCACCTTGTCGCCGATCGCAAAGGTGCCCTTCAGGCCGCTTTCCATGCTGCCGCCTTCGATCAGGCACTCATCCGGTTTTTCCGGCAGCCGTCCCTCCTCCACCCGGATCAGGTTCATCTCCGGGTTTTCCGGCAGGGAAAACAGCTTCCATACCTGTTCTGACTTGTCGATCCGGACCAGGACATCCTGGTTGTACAGTCCCTGCACCGACTCGACGCCGGGAACTTCACGCATGGCATCCAGATCTTGCCGGTCCAGTCCCAGGGTGGAGAAGACCTGGATGTCCTGGAGGCCATAGCGGTCGAAGTAGTCATCCGCACTGGCCTTCATATCCGGCGGACTGGCCTTGACCCCTGCAAAAAAGGCCACGCCAAGGGCCACAATCAGGAGGATGGAAAGAAACCGCCCCAGAGAGCGGCGGATCTCCACCAGTGTTTCCTTCAGCAGTACCGGCGGCATCAGTATTCGATCTCCCGGGCATCCACAGGATGAGGATTCATGGTCACGGACTCGATTTTTCCGGATTTCACATGAATGATTTTGTCCCCCATGGGCGCCAGCGCGCTGTTGTGTGTGATCATGACCACGGTTTTGCGGTTGTTCCGGCAGGTATCCTGCAGCACCTGCAGCACCTGCTTGCCTGTCTTGTAGTCCAGTGCGCCGGTTGGTTCGTCACAAAGGAGAAGCTTGGGATTTTTCACCAGTGCCCGGGCGATCGCCACTCGCTGCTGTTCGCCGCCGGACAGCTGGCTGGGGAAGTTGGAGGCTCTGTCCGACAGGCCAACTGCCGCAATGGCCTCGTCGATGTCCAGGGGATCCTTCACGATCTGGGCCGCCAGTTCCACATTTTCCCGCAGCGTCAGGTTCTGCACCAGGTTGTAGAACTGGAACACGAACCCCACATCGCTGCGGCGATAGAGCGTCAGCTCCCGGTCATTGCAGGACTCGATGTTCTTTCCATCGACGACGATCTTCCCCGATGTGGCGGTATCCATGCCGCCCAAAAGGTTCAGGACCGTGGATTTCCCGGCACCGGAGGCACCCAGGATGACCACAAATTCTCCTTCATCTATGGAAAAGGAGACATCGTCCAGGGCATGGATGGCGACCTCTCCCATTTCGTATGTTTTTGAAACGTTTTCAAATTCTATGAAATCTGACATTTTCTCACGCTCCTTCTTGTATAGTAACAGCTTTGCCTGTATCGTAACAAGTTTACCAGTGGTTTGAGCCCGTGAACCAAAAAGACTATCATGAAGGTATAAAAGGAGTATCAACTATGAATGTACGAGTAATGACCGACAGTGGTTCCGGACTGACCAAAGCACAGGCCGAAGCCCTTGGCATGGACTATCTGCCCCTGCAGGTGACTGCTGGTGACAGTACATATCTCGACGGCATCGATCTGACGACAGACCGGCTCTACGACATGCTGGAGGCAGGCGACATGCCATCAACCAGCCTGCCGCCTCTGGGCATTGTCGAGGAACTGGCGGAAAAATATGAAGAGGAAGGCGTGACGGATGTGGTGCTCATCACGCTGTCCAATGGATTGTCCAGCACCAATTCCACCGTGACTGCGGCCTTGAAATCCCGCGATATCAACGTCCACACCCTGGATCTTTACACCACACTGGGCGTGGAGTGGTATGCAGCCCAGGCCGCGGCACAGCTGGCAGCCGCAGGTGTGGCTCCCCAGGAAATCGTGACGCGCATCGCCGAAGCCATTGAAGACTCCAAAGGGTTCCTGATTCCCGAAGATCTGGATCACCTCGCAAAAGGCGGGCGTCTGACGCCGATGGCCGCAAAACTGGGCGGCCTGCTCAAGATCCGCCCGATTCTGGAAGTGTCGAAGGCCTCCGAAGGAAAGGTGGATGTGTGGGACAAAGTCCGCACCACATCCAAGGCCATCAAAAAAGCAGCGGAACACATCCAGGAATCCCTGACCCCCGGAAAAGACTATGTCTTCTTCGTCCTGGACTCCCGCAATCCGGAAGGCGCAGGCCTGGCCGCAAAGGGCCTGGAAGAAAACGGGCCGGTGAAGATCCTGGAACAGCCGCTGTGTGCAGTCATTGCCAGCCACACCGGCATGCAGGCCGTGGGACTGCAGTACATCCCGAAAATCGAGGGGGTTGAAGTATGAAAAAACTCGCATTCGTGACCGACTCCGGTTCCGGATTCTCCGCAGAATACTGGTCCCGGGAAGGTATTTACTCTGTCCCTTTGCAGCTGGACATCGATGGCACGACCGCCGGGGACTATGAAACCGTGCAGCCGTCTGATATCGTGGAGAACCTGAAGAAGCAGATCCCCATGAAGACCTCCCTTCCAAGCCTCGGGGCGATCGAGGATCTCTTCGAAGACCTGAAAGCCCGAGGCTATGACGGTGTGTTCTGTATCCCCATCTGCCGGGGGCTGTCGGGCACTCTCAATGCGATGGAACTTGCTGCCCGCAACCAGGACCTGGAATTCACGGGATTCGACACAGGCAGCACGGCGGTTCTGCAGGCTTACTGCATCCGCGAGGCAAAAAAGCTGTATGAAGAAGGGAAGGACATTCCGGACATCCTTGCGTTCCTGGACAAAGTCTGTGAAAAAGCCGACACCATTCTCCTGGTGGATGACCTGCAGCACATGAAGCGCGGCGGCCGTCTCACCGCCGCTGCGGCTCTGCTGGGCGGTCTGCTGAAAATCAAGCCTGTTCTCCACGTCAACTGCCAGACAGACGGAAAAGTGGATGTCCTGGGCAAAGTCCGGACCGTGTCCAAAGCCCAGGGGTTCGTCATTGACCGCCTCAAATCCCTCGGTGCCGGACCGGGATGGGACATCACGATTGCCCATGTCGGGGTTCCTGAACCCGCCGAAGCGTATGCGCAGAGGATCCGCGAGGCCATTCCGGGGATCACCACCCGCATCATTGACCTGGTCAGTGCGGTGGCTGTCCACACTGGACTTGGGTGCCTGGCGGTGCAGGCCTTCGATTCCCAGGGCCAGGCCATCGAATACGACCTGACACAGGCCTAGACAATACAGCTGAACCAACAGAAAAAGGAGCTTCCGTCAGCATGCGGAGGCTCCTTTGTGCTGGTGTGCCGAAGGCAGGGGAAATAGGCGTCAGTGCAGAAAAAAGCGGAGCCGCAGCCCCGTCTTATCTGATATTGTATTGATTCGCTGCAGCTGTCAGTCGTTTTCCATGCGGGATGCCTTTGCAAAGAGGAAGAACCCCAGCAGGAACAGAATCGAGATGCAGGCCACACCGAAGGACTGGTTGCCTGTTGCCTGAGTGACAATACCCACCACCAACAGTCCCAGGAAGCTTGCGCCCTTGCCGCAGATGTCAAACAGACCGAAGTACTCTCCGGAGCGCTCCTCCGGGATGATCTTGGCGAAGTAGCTCCGGGACAGCGCCTGGATGCCTCCCTGGAAACAGCCGACACAGAATGCCAGGAACCAGAACTCCCAGAGCTGATCCAGCTGCACTGCGAAGCACGCAATCAGGAAGTAGGCAATGATGCAGATCTTGATGAGCTTCGCCGTATCCTTTTTCTTCGAGAGCACCGCAAAGATCAGACTGGCCGGGAATGCCACGACCTGTGTCAGGAGCAGTGCCAGCAGCAGACCTGTTGTGTCCAGCCCCAGACTGGCCCCGTAGGCTGTTGCCATGTCGATGATGGTGTATACGCCATCGATATAGAAGAAAAAGGAAAGCAGGAATATGAAGATCTTCCTGTGGTCCTTCACACTGCTCAGGGTGTGGCCCAGACGTGCGAAGGAATCGGAAATGATGTGCCGTTCCGGCTTGATGGAAGACTTCTGTCTGTATCCTCTCAGCAGCGGCAGCGTGAACAGGATCCACCATGCGGCGTTGAGCAGGAACGTGATGATCATGGCTGTGTGCATCGTGATGCCGATCTTGTCGTAAAGCAGCACAAACACCAGAGAGATAAGGAACGGGATCACACTGCCGATGTAGCCCCAGGCATAGCCTTTGGTGGAAACGGCATCCATCCGCTCGGGAGTGGTGACATCCACGAGCATGGAGTCATACACGACCAGGGACAGGCTGTAGCAGACCTTGCCGGCTATGTACAGCACCAGGAAGGAAAGCCAGGAGCCCGGCATCCAGAAGCAGGCCAGGGCCAGGGCCCCAAGCAGGGCAGACCCCAGGAAGATTTTCTTCTTGTTGCCCTCGAAATCCGCAAGGGTTCCCAGGACCGGTCCGGCGAAGGCCACGATCAGCGTGGAAATGCTGGTGGCGTAGGACCAGTAGGAAAGGTAAGTGGATTCGGCCAGGCCCGCGGACGTGGCCAGAGAATTGAAATAAATCGGCAGTATGGTGGATACCAGCAGGATGAATGCGGAGTTGCCAATGTCATAGCAGACCCACTGCAGTTCCCTGCGTGTCAGTTTTGTATTCATGCGCTTTCACCTTCTTGTCCTTGTCGGTTTGAGTGTAACACGGTTCGACAGGCTGCCATCGGAGCGGGGAACACAAAAAGACCACAATGCGGCAGGAAAGCGGTTAGATGGGATGAGAGTGGTACCACTGTCACCCACTGTTGCCGAAAGGAGGCAGTCTGTGGTTGAAGCGGAGGGCTTGTTCATGTATGATAATCAGGCAAGTTTATGTGCTTGCTCTCTGTCTTTCATGAAAGAAAGACCAAAGACCAAAGGGAGGTGTACCAAGTGAAAAAGTACGAAATCATGTATATCGTGAATGCGAACGTGGATGATGCTGCATTTGATGCCCTGGAAAAGCGTCTGTATGCTCCCATCACCGAGAACGGCGGTTCCATTGACAAAATCGACAACTGGGGCCTGCGTGAATTCGCCTACGAGATCGACCACATGAAAAAAGGACACTATGTTGTAGTGAACGTGACTGCAAACAATGCAGGAATCGAGGAATTCGAGCGTCTGAGCCGGATCAACCCGAACGTCATCCGCACCATGGTGATCAAGACAGAAGACGAAGAGTAAATCATGGTCAACAGCGTGGTTCTGATCGGCCGGCTGACCAAGGATCCCGAGCTTCGCACCACGGGGTCCGGCACGCCTGTCGTATCCTTCACCCTGGCGGTCAACCGCCGGTTCAAGTCCCAGGGACAGCCCGAAGCTGATTTCATCAACTGTGTGGCATGGAACAAAACCGCCGAGACGATGGCCCGCTACCTGCACAAGGGAAGCCTGATCGCCATCACCGGCCGGATCCAGACCCGGAACTACGAGAACCAGCAGGGGCAGCGTGTGTATGTGACTGAAGTCGTGGCCGACAGCTTCGATTTCCTGGAATCCAAGAACGCCGCAGGCGCACAGCAGGGCCAGTATGGTCAGAATTCCTACGGCCAGAACAGTTACAGCAGCCAGAACTATGGCGGCATGCAGGGACAGAATTATGGTGCCCCGGATGCAGGCCAGACCAGTTATTCAAACAATCAGGGCGGTTACGGAAACGACCGTTCTTCGGCCGGATACAGTTCGGCTTCCAGTTTCGGAGGCGGGCGCCAGGCCAACCCTTATGCATCGCAGGCAGCTGACGATCTGTCCAGCGGGTACGGCAGTGACGAGACCCTGGACGTAAGCGCCGACGATCTTCCCTTTTAGAAAGGAGAACCAACATGGCATTCAAAAAACAGCGGATGGGCCGCAAGAAGGTCTGCTACTTCACAAAGAACAAGATCAAGTCCATCGACTACAAAGATACAGAGCTGCTGAAGCGTTTCATCAACGCCAACGGCAAAATCATTCCGCGCCGCGTGACCGGTACCCGTGCAAAATATCAGCGGATGCTGGCTACCGCCATCAAGCGCGCACGTCAGATGGCTCTGCTGCCTTACGTGGTGGACTAGTCCCGAGAAGACAAACCAGGTCCGGAGAAATCCGGGCTTTTTTTATGGATCTGCCTTCCATGTAACAGATGAGCCGGAACATGCATCCGGCTCATTCTTCTGGCCAGACCACAGGCAGTGAGAAAAAGAGCGGGCAGAGACGGTTGCGTCATCCATCAGTGCTTCCGGCTGAACAGACTGTCCTGGACCTTTCTGCCTTGTGCCGCCTGCCGCCGTGTCCGGCAGGCCTGTAACGGAAAACCGCCTGTTTGCGGTTTCTCGGCACTGAGTTCCATATTATAATGCTGTCCATGAATACTGGAAAACACGTGCAAGTCACCACACGCAATGTCACACGGGGAGCCATGGCCGCTGCAATTTACGCACTGCTGCTGTTTTTGAACCAGCAGACGGCCCTGGGAATCGAGACAGCCATGCCCTGGCTGTTCATCTTCCCCATTTATGTATATTCCGCAGCTTCACCCCTCCAGGCATCCTTTCCCTGTGCGCTGGCCATGATCCTGGAAACATTCCTGTTCGGGGGATTCACCACCTGGTTTTATTCCTGGACAGGCATCCTCTCCGGATTCCTGACGGGTGCTGCCATCCGGAGGGGACTGTCCGGTCAGCTGCGGCTGGGGATCCTGTTTGTCTGTCAGTTTGTCGGCAATCTGTTCACGATGTTTCTCTGGGCGGGAATTTTTGGCATGGACATCACGGAAGATTTTGCGATGATCCGGGGATTCATTCCCTGGCTGGACATGAAGGTGTTCATCGTGATTTTCTGCGCCGTGCTGTCGGTCATGACAGCGGTCTGTGTGAATCTGCTGGGCGCCGCACTCCTGCAGCGGCTGCACATTCCATGCCCTCCCATCACCCCGGTCTCCCGGATCCGGCCAAACCGGACACTGGTCTGGCTCTCCATTGCCTCCGTGATCCTGTTTGTCGTTTGCCCGAGTGTGATAGTATGGAAAGAAGAGGCCAGAAACTGGCTCCTTCCTGCGGTGATGTGCGCCATGATGTACCTGGACTATCTGGGATGCGTGCGCTTCCTGCAGAAATGTGTGGCTACAGGTCACCGGAGCTGGGCTCCCGTGGCCGTGATCGGCGCCTTTGTGCCCGGACTCCAGCTGCTCTGGGTGATCCAGGGCATGCTGTGGGGGCTGCAGAAACCGGGCGTGAATGCCTGACAGAGGGATTTTATGAAATATTACACCAAGTGGCGGGACGGCTTTTTCACCGCTTCCACTCTGGCGGCGGCACTGGCCGTGTTCCTTATATATCAGAAGCTGTATGTGTCGGCGGGGGTGGTCCTGCTCGTGGCTGCCGTGTTCCTGGGCTGTTTTCTGGGGTTCTGGAAGGAACTGCGGAAACGGGGCGTGCAGACAGAAATCGGCATCACGCGGGTACTGGGCAAGGACGCCAAGGATGCCCTGCGCTTCGGCAATATCGGTATCCTGACCTACAACGACGAATTCGTATGCACCTGGGAGTCCGATTTCTTCACTGACCGGAAAATCAACCTGGTGAACCGGAAACTGACTGCCTGGATGGACAACATCCGGGACCTGGTGGACGAGGAAGTCGATACAGTGACCGGCGAGGCGGATGGCTGGATCTACGAAGTCAGCCGCAAGCAGGACGGGCAGCTGCTCTATGTGCAGGATGTCACGGAACTCTCCACGCTGCGCCGCAAGCTTCATGACCGGCAGGTGGTGGTGGGTCTCATGCAGCTGGACAACTACCTGGAATATCAGTCCTATGAAAACGAGGATATCCTTGCCGCCATCAACACTCAGCTGCGCGGACCCCTGGTCACCTGGGCCAAGGACAACGGCATGCTGCTGCGGCGGGTGCGGGCAGACCGGATTTTTGTGGTCTGTGACCGCAAGATCCTGCGGAAGGTGCGCCGGAACAACCTGAGCATCCTGCAGGAAGTCAAGGACAAGGCCAGGGCCATGGATGTATCCATCACCCTGTCCATGGCCTTCGCCTATGGAACGAGACACTTCACGGAACTGGACAACATGCTCAATGACCTCATCGAGCTGGCGCAGAGCCGAGGGGGAGACCAGTGTGCAATCCAGGAAGCAGGGAAGGAAATCGAGTACATCGGCGGAAACTCCGAGTCCAGTTCCCAGCGGTCCAAGGTCCGCGTGCGGATCATGGCCAATGCCATTTCCGATGCGATCCGGGACTCCGGATCCGTCTACATTGCCGGACATGTCAATACGGATTATGACTGCATGGGGGCAGCCATGGCTGTCTCCAACTGGGTGCGATCCCAGGGAAAGCAGGCCTTCATTGTCCTGAAGGACATTCCCAGGGACCGGCAGCTGCAGGAAACCATGGACCGGTACGCGAAAAGTAAAACGGAACGGGATGTGTTCCTGACCCCGGAAGAGGCCCGGGAGCGGATGGACATGGAAAAGGACCTGCTGGTCATGGTGGACCACTCCGTGCCGGAAATCTCCAGTGCCAGGGACTTCCTGGAAGAGGCAGGCCGCATTGCGGTGATCGACCATCACCGCCGGGGGGATTCCTTTGTGAAAAACCCCATGATCACGTATGTGGAGTCGCAGTCATCCAGCACGGCGGAGCTTGTGACGGAACTGCTGCAGAACATTCCGCGGCATGTACCGATTTTCGAGGCGGAAGCCACGATCATGTACCTGGGACTGCTGGTGGACACCAACCGGTTCAAGATGCATACATCGGCCCGCACCTTCGAAACCGCGGCCGTGCTGCGGTCCTGGGGGGCCAATGTCCAGGAGGCGGAGGAAGCCCTGACAGAGGATATGGATCTCTATCTGGAAAAGGCGCAGCTGGTATCCGGAGCCGAACAGTATCTGGACAAGTACATGATCGCCGTGGCCAGCCAGCCTACGGACCGCACCATGATTTCTCAGACCTCGGATGCCATGCTCAAGATCCGCGGCATCGAGGCCAGCTTCACCATTGCACCCGATCCGGATGAACCGTCCACATCCCGGATTTCCGCCCGAAGCATCGGCCGGGTGAACGTGCAGCGGATCATGGAAAAAATGGGCGGAGGCGGCCACTTTGCAGCAGCTGCCTGCCAGCTGGACAACACCACTGTCCAGCAGGCAAAAGAACAGTTGATGAAAACGATAGAGGAGGATACAGACCATGAAAGTGATCCTGCTTAAGGATGTAAAAAAAGTCGGCAAGGCCGACGAGCTGAAGGAAGTCAGCGATGGCTATGCACGCAACTTCCTGATTCCGAAGGGACTGGCCATGGCGGCCAGCCCGGCAAACCTCAAAGCCTACGAACAGGAAATGCAGAAACGCGCTGCCAATGAAGCCGAACTGAAAAAGCAGGCAGAGAAAACCGCAGAGGAACTCAAGGGTGTGACGCTGGAGTTCCAGCTCTCGCAGGGAGCAGGCGGCCATGTCTTCGGGACCATTTCCTCGAAACAGATCGCCGTGGCCCTTGCACAGAAGGGCTTCCCGGTGGAAAAGCGCAAGATCATGATGACCGACCCCGTGGATTCCCTGGGAACCACGAAGGTGAAGATCGACCTGTATCACGGCCAGGTCATCGGTGAAGTGGACGTGCACGTCAGCGCAAAGAACTAATGGCAGACAGAATGCCCAACGCCCAGGTCATGGAACAGTCCCTCCTGGGCTCTTTGCTTGTGTATCCAAGCGTCATGACCGACTGCCAGGACCTGGGACTGCAGCCGGAGGAATTCTACATCCCCGGACACCAGACGCTGTATGCGGCGATGCAGGACCTGGATGCCACAGGCAAGGCACTGGATCTCAACAGCGTGGCTCTGCGCCTGCAGGAAAAGGGACAGCTGGAGGCCGCCGGCGGGCTAGACTACATCATTGCCCTGGTGGATGGTGCCGTGAGCAGCGCCGGGGTGAAGACCTATATTGAAACGATCCAGGACAAGTACCAGTTGCGGCGTCTGATCGAGACCGCCGACGAGATCCGGGAAACCGCGATGGAGTCGGCGGACAGCCTGGATGACATCCTGTCGCAGAGCGAATCCGCGGTGATGGATGTGACAAGACGGACACGCGGCACGGACTTCCTGTCTTCGCGGGAGATCGTGGACCGGGTGCTGGAACAGCTCAAGGAGCTGCGCAACACATCCGGGATCACGGGAATCAAGACCGGCTACACGGATCTGGACCGCATGACCAACGGCTTCCAGCGGGGAGACCTGATCATTCTCGCTGCCCGTCCTGCGATGGGAAAATCCGCCCTGGCCCTGAACCTGGCGGTCCAGGCAGCCAGACGCAATCCCGGGGCTGTGGCTGTCTTCTCCCTGGAAATGCCGGCGGATTCCATCATGAAGCGTATGCTGTCCAGTGAATCCAGGGTCCAGTCAGGCAAGCTGCGGGATGGCCGGCTGTCCAACGATGAAATGAACCGGCTGTTTGAAGCCGGCAACGGCCTGGCGGAATCCCTGATCTATCTGGATGACACCGGCAGCATCAAGGTCAACCAGATTTTCTCGAAATGCCGCAAGCTCAAGTCCGAGCAGGAGAGCCTGTCCATGATCGTCATCGACTACCTTCAGCTGATCACGGGATCCAGGTCGGATTCCCGCCAGCAGGAAGTCTCAGAGATTTCCCGGAGCCTGAAGATCCTGGCCAAGGAAATGGACTGCCCGGTGATTGCCCTGTCCCAGCTCTCCCGGAAAGTCGAGGACCGGACCGGGCATGAACCCCAGCTGTCGGACCTGCGTGAATCAGGATCCATCGAACAGGATGCGGACATCGTTATGTTCCTGTACCGGGAAAACTACTATGACAAGGACAAGGAAGCCCAGGAGCAGATCGAAGTCGTGGACCTGTCCCTGGCCAAGCACCGGAACGGTGCCATCGGCCGGATCCAGCTCGCCTTTGAAAAAGGCGTGTCGCGGTTCACGAATTACGCCAGTTCGAGGGGAGATGATGTGCATGCGGGTTGATGTGCTGTGTTCGGGCTCGAAAGGCAACAGCTGTCTGGTGACATCAGGCAGTGCCCGGCTCCTGATTGACTGCGGAAGCACTAAGCGCTACCTCACCCAGGCACTGGCACAGGTGGACGTGAAGCCGGAGGATCTCATGGCGGTGCTTATCACCCACAGTCACTCTGACCACATCTCCCAGCTGAAGATGGTGCAGGATCTGCCGCTGTTTTCCTGCTGCGATCTGAAGGAAGGGCAGAAAAAGCACCGGATCATGCCTGGGGACTGGTTCATTCTCGGACCCTTCAAAATCACGGTAGTGGGCCTCTCCCATGATTCCCCTGGCGGGTGTGTGGGATACGTGATCGACGATGGCATCAGCCGGCTGGTCTACGTGACCGATACCGGGTTTGTGCCCAATGCAGCCCGGGAGCTGCTTTCGGGGGCCGATGCCTATGTTTTTGAGTCCAATCATGATGTGGCCACGCTCATGGCCACAAACCGGCCGATGTACCTGAAACAGCGCATCCTCTCGGATTCCGGTCACCTGAACAACGAAGACAGTGCCCAGTGCCTGTCACAAATCGTGACAGGAAACACGAAGCACGTGATCCTGGCCCATCTCTCGGATGAAGCCAATACACCGGAGATGGCGCTCGATGCCTTTCATGACGGCTTCCAAAAGCGGGGACTGAATGATTCAGCCATCGATGTCCGGTGTGCAAAGCAGAAAATCATCACGTCCACCAAAGAGTTCTGAGGCTGCAGCTGTCGGAACTTTTTTCTGTCCGGGGAGGGAGCGGGCATCTGGAAGGAGACTGGCCTGAAACAGTTGTAAAATATCCGCGTTCATCTGCAGTGATGGACTAAGTTTCACACAGACCGCATCGGCCGGATCTGCCGGCCTGCAGCCAATGCGGTCTGTGTATTCCACAAGGCACTCTGGTATAATGAGACCGGAAAATCGAGGTAATAAGTATGCTTCATGTAATTGATCATCCTCTGATCCGTCACAAGCTGACGGTCATGCGTGACAGGAACACGGGAACCAAGGATTTCCGGGAGAACCTGGACGAAATCGGAAGCCTCATGGTGTATGAAGTCACCCGGGACCTGCCTGTGGCGGATGTGGAAATCGAAACCCCCATCTGTTCCTATACAGCCAAGACACTGGAGTCTCCCGTGGTCGTCGCTCCGATTCTTCGTGCCGGCCTGGGCATGGTCAGTGGCATCCTGTCCCTGATCCCCACGGCAAAAGTCGCACACATCGGTCTGTACAGGGATGAAAAGACCCTGGAACCCCACACGTATTTCGAGAAGTATCCCCCCAACATCGAGGAAGCCACGGTGCTGATCGTGGATCCCATGCTGGCCACCGGCGGCAGTGCCAACGCCGCCATTGACATGGTGAAGCGCCAGGGAGCGAAGAACATCAAGCTGGTGTGCCTGGTGGGTGCACCGGAGGGTGTCAAGGCAGTGGAACGCGAACATCCGGATGTGGACATCTACCTGGCGGCTCTGGATGAGAAACTGAACGAAAACGGCTATATCGTACCGGGTCTCGGCGACGCCGGCGACCGGATCTTCGGCACGAAATGAAGCCCGCGAAGTTTCCCGGGTTTCTGCTTGCGAACATCCTGGTGGCGCTGCTGGTCGGCTACCTGCTGGATTCCTGGCTGCACACCTCTCCGGTGTTCATCGTGGCGGGTGTCCTGTATGCGGTGATCGGCTCCATCATTCTGCTTGTGTGGCATGCCAGACAGAACAACGGATGAACTGCGGCAGCAGTTCGGCACCATCTCCCGGATCTCACTGGTCCTGGGGGCTGCAGGAAGCCTGGCGGCCCTGTTCTGGGGCCTGAAGGCAGTCTGCGGCGTATGGGCCGGGCTGTTCATGTGCCTGGCGGGACTGGCCATGATCCAGACCTGGGCTGTCCGGGGCACTTTCACGAAAATGTCCGGTTTCAAAAGCTACGCCGGGCGGTATATTTTTTATGGCCTCGTCATCGCCGCCTGCCTGTGGCTGGGTGTGCCGGTGCTGAGTCTTGTCGCGGGCATCGCGCTGCAGAAAGCCGCGCTGGTGATATACCCGCTGCTGGGAAAGGAGGATGTTGATGGACCCCGCTATGATTAGCGCCATTGAGATCCATTTGGGCGGCTTCACACTGGAAATCCAGCAGTCGATTCTGGTCTGGCTGATCCTCTGTGTGCTCTTCGCCTTCTTCTTCTGGTTCGCAGGCAGGAAAATCGAACAAGCCGATCCGTCCAGGGCCCCGAAAGGCCTGGTCTATGTCTGCGAGGAGATCTACAATCTCATTCTGTACGTGGTGCAGGGCAACCTGAAGGAAACCACTGCCCGCTACATTCCGTTTTTTGGCACCCTGATCATCATGATGCTTGTCAGCAACCTGACAGGCCTTGTGGGCCTGCAGAACCCCACGAGCAACGTCAGCTTCAATGCCACGCTGGCCCTGACGCTGTGGGTCATGATCCAGGGAAGCGCCATCCGCAAGGCTGGTCTGAAGGCCCGGATGAAGGAACTCACGGAACCCATGTGGCTGTTGACGCCGCTGAACATCATCGGCGAGCTGGCCCTGCCGATTTCGCTGACCATGCGTCTGTTCGGCAACATTCTGGCGGGTTCTATCATCACGCTGCTGGTCTACACGCTGATCAAGAACATCGCGCCCTGGGGTTATCTGGGGCTGACGCTCACTCCCTTCCTTCACATGTATTTCGATATTTTCTCGGGTGTGATCCAGACATACATCTTCTTCACCCTGGGGTCCTATTTCCTGGGACAGCAGGTATCGAAGGAAGCGGACTGAAACACAAATCAAGGAGGACAATGATTTATGGAAGTATTCAATGAGTTTTTCGTACAGGGCATGGCACTGCTGGGTGCCGGCATAGCCATGGTTGCCGGTCTTGGTCAGGGTATCGGACAGGGATTTGCAGCGGGCAAAGGCGCGGAAGCCGTAGGCCGCAACCCTGAAGCATCCGGCAAGATCCAGTCCATCATGGTACTGGGTATTGCGCTGGCTGAAACCACCGGCATTTACTCTCTGGTTATCGCGATCCTGCTGATTTTCATCAAGGGATAAACCTGAATGGTCGACTTCAATATTGACAACTATCTGCGAATCTCGCCGACGGATGTCATTCTGGTTCTGATTTCGACCGCCCTGATCATTCTGTTCGCAAAGCATTTCTTCTGGGACAAGCTCACGGCGTTCATCAAAAAGCGCCAGGACCTGATCCAGGAAAACATCGACAGCTCCGAACGCCTCAGACAGCAGGCGCTGGAGGAAAAGGCTGTCTATGACAGAAAAATGCAGGATGCCGGCAAGGAGGCCCATGCCATGATCGAAGAGGCGAAGGCCCAGGCCGGGGAAGAGAAAGCCGAGATCCTGGCCCAGGCAAAGAGCCAGGCCGACCGGATGCGGCAGGCTGCGGCGGAAGACATTGTCAGGGAACAGCGCAGGGCGGAAAAGGACATGGCCACAGCCATCAGCAGCGTGGCTCTTTCCGCAGCGGAGGCTCTGGTGAAAAAGGAAGCAGACGACGAAGTGCGTGCGGATTTTGTCGCAGACTTTATCCGGCAGGCGCAAGAGGATGACAGATGGCAGACTCACTGATGCCCTATGTGCAGGCGCTGTATGAGTCAGCTGCCGAGGCAGGAAGCACAGAGGCGGTGGAAAAGGATCTGGAGCAGCTGGATGCTGTCCTGAAACAGAACCCGGACTACACGGCCATGCTGGGTCATCCGGGTGTGACCAGGGAGCAGAAGGCAGCCTGGCTGACGGAACTGACCGCCGGTGCAGAGCCGCTGCTGACGACGTTTCTGACGATCCTGGCCCATCACGGTCTGGCGGGACAGATCTCCGGTCTGTATGCCGCCTGGAAAGACTGTGTCAGACAGGCCAACGAAATAGAGACGGTGCTGGTGGAAACACCTGCATCGCTGTCCGCGAAAGACGAAGCGGCTCTGACAGCCATGCTGGAGTCCCGTCTGAAGCGAAAGATCGAGCTCACGGTCCGGGTGGAACCGGATCTCATCGCGGGACTGCGTGTCAGGGCCCGGGACCTGGTCCTGGACAACACCGTGCGCAGCCGTCTGAATACGATGCGTGAACAGCTCGTGGAAAGCAGGTGAAGGTATGAGTTTGAATCCGGCAGAGATCACAAAGCTGATCAAAGCCCAGATACAGAATGCCGGGCAGGACCTGGAGATGTCGGAAAGCGGCACTGTGCTCAGTGTCGGCGACGGCATAGCCACGGTTTACGGCCTCAAAGACGCCATGATGAGCGAACTGCTCATCTTCCCGCATGATGTCTATGGCATGGTCATGAACCTGGAGGAAGACCAGGTCGGTGCCGTGCTCATGGGTGAAAACTACGACATCAAGGAAGGCGACCTTGTCAAGCGCACGGGAAAAATCGTTGAAGTGCCCGTGGGCGACGGCATGATCGGACGGGTGGTCAACGCCCTGGGGCAGCCCATTGACGGACAAGGTCCCATCGAATACACAAAGGAACGCCCGGTTGAGCGGGTGGCTCCCGGTGTCATGACCCGGAAGAGTGTTTCGGTCCCCCTGCAGACGGGCCTGAAAATCATCGACTCCATGATCCCCATCGGCCGCGGCCAGCGTGAGCTGATCATCGGCGACCGGCAGACAGGAAAGACCGCAATTGCCATTGACGCGATCCTGAACCAGAAGGACCAGGACGTGCTCTGCATTTATGTCGCCATTGGCCAGAAGGCCAGCACGGTGGCACAGATCGTGGAAAAGCTCAAGCAGTATGGCGCCATGGACTACACGACGGTTGTGGCTTCCACGGCCAGTGAACCGGCACCCCTGCAGTACATTGCACCCTATGCCGGCTGTGCGATCGGCGAAGAGTGGATGGAAAACGGAAAGGACGTGCTGATTGTCTACGACGATCTGTCCAAGCACGCCGTTGCCTACCGGACCATGTCGCTGCTGCTGCGCAGACCTCCCGGACGTGAAGCCTACCCCGGTGATGTATTCTACCTGCATTCCAGGCTCCTGGAGCGTGCGGCGAGGCTGAACGAGGAAAACGGAAACGGCTCCCTGACGGCGCTGCCGATCATCGAGACACAGGCGGGGGACATTTCGGCGTATATCCCGACAAATGTCATTTCCATCACCGACGGCCAGATCTTCCTGAAGACCGAGCTGTTCAATGAAGGCATCCGACCGGCAGTGGATTCCGGTCTGTCGGTATCCCGTGTCGGATCTGCCGCCCAGATCAAGGCCATGAAGCAGGTCTCCAGTTCCCTGAAGCTGGAACTGGCGCAGTTCCACGAAATGGAATCCTTTGCGAAATTCGGGTCCGACCTGGATGCTGCCACGACGGAAGTGCTCAACCAGGGTGAAAAGGTGACGCAGCTGCTGATCCAGCCGCAGTACAAGCCCATGCCGGTGGAACAGCAGGTGCTGGAACTCTTCACATCGAAGTACCGCTACCTGAAGAAGGTGCCGGCCCACCTGGTTCAGAAATATGAAGACGGCATGATTTCCTACATCAAGCGGGAATATCCCTATATCATTGACCAGATCCGCCGGGACAAGGCGCTGGACAACGAACTCATCGCGCAGACAAAGACCGCGCTGGATGCCTGGACGCAGTCGTTCCTGCAGACAGAAGGCATCGCTGATGGCGGCAAGTAGACAGGACATCAAGGCGCGCATCGCTTCGGTGGACTCGACGAAAAAAATCACCAAGGCAATGCAGCTGGTGGCCAGCAGCAAGCTGACCAGACAGCGGGAGCGCATGGAAGCAAACCGGACCTATGCCAAGGCCATGCATGAACTGTTTGACAGAATCTGCGAGGGCATGGGAAAACGATCTGTCTGGGTGACCCCGGCAGAAGGAAAACCGGCGGTGGTGTTTGTGATCACGAGCGACATGGGGCTTTGCGGCGGCTACAATGCCAATGTATGCCGGACTGTGGCTGCGGATCTCGACCCCAGGGATGAAATCGTGGTGATTGGTTCCAGGGGCGCTGCCTGGTTTGGCTCGCATCCCGGATATCACATCCTGGATACTGTTGCGGATCTCAATGACGATGACGCCTATCTGGTGCTCTCCAAGCTCATGGATGACGCCCTGCACCGGTATGAAGCAGGCGAGATCTCGAAGATCCAGGTCCTGTACACGCATTACAAAAACACGCTGACCTTTGTCCCGACTCTGGTCACGATCCTGCCGGTCGCACCGCAGGCGGCAAAAACCGGTGGTGCGGATACGATCTATGAACCGTCCCAGGCGGCAATGACGGACAAAGTCATTCCCATGGCAGCCAGAAGCCTGCTGTATTCCCTGTATCTCGAGAGCAAGACCTCGGAACAGGCGAGCCGGCGCATGGCCATGGAAAGCGCCACAGACAACGCCACGGAGCTGCAGGAACAGCTGGAGCTGGAATACAACCGGATCCGCCAGGGTGCGATCACACAGGAGATCACGGAGATCGTCAGCGGCGCCAACGCGCTTGTATAAGAAGGAGTACGAATGGCTGCAACCAATATTGGAAAAGTATCACAGGTCATGGGACCTGTTGTGGATGTCAGGTTTGAGCAGAACCATCTGCCCGATCTCCTGACAGCCATTGAAATCAAACGCCCCGGAGAACCGGACCTGACAGTGGAAGTGGCACAGGGCATTGGTGCGGACACAGTCCGCTGCATTGCCATGGGCAGCACAGACGGCCTGGTGCGGGGCATGGAAGCCGTGGATACGGGCAAGCCGATCCAGGCGCCAGTGGGCGAAAACATTCTGGGGCGCATGTTCAATGTCCTGGGACAGCCCATTGACGGACTGGGGGATGTGCAGACCGAGGAAAAGATGCCCATTCACCGCAAGGCGCCGTCCTTTGATGAACAGTCCACATCCAGTGCCGTTCTGGAAACCGGCATCAAGGTCATCGACCTGCTGTGCCCGTATGCCAAGGGCGGCAAGATTGGTCTGTTCGGCGGTGCGGGCGTGGGCAAGACCGTCCTGATCCAGGAGCTGATCCACAACATTGCCAAGGAACACGGCGGGCGTTCTGTCGTCGTGGGTGTCGGCGAACGCACACGTGAAGGCAACGACATGTACTGGGAGATGAAGGAATCCGGTGTACTGGACAAGACCGTCCTGGTGTATGGCCAGATGAACGAATCTCCCGGAGCGCGCATGCGTGTGGGCCTGACCGGCCTGACCATGGCAGAGTACTTCCGGGATGTGGATCACCAGGATGTGCTGCTGTTTATCGACAACATCTTCCGGTTCACCCAGGCGGGATCCGAGGTTTCGGCCCTGCTGGGTCGTGTGCCTTCGGCGGTGGGCTATCAGCCGACGCTGGCCACGGAAATGGGCCAGCTGCAGGAGCGGATCACGTCCACGAAAGACGGATCCATCACCTCCATCCAGGCGGTCTATGTACCGGCGGATGATTTGACAGACCCTGCTCCGGCCACAACGTTCTCGCACCTGGATGCCAAGACTGTTCTGTCCCGTGACATTGCAGCCCTGGGCATTTATCCGGCGGTGGATCCCCTGGATTCCAGTTCCCGGATCCTGGATCCGCTGGTGGTTGGCGACCGCCACTACAAGGTGGCCCGCGACGTGCAGTCACTGCTGCAGAGGTACAAGGAACTGCAGGACATCATTGCGATCCTGGGCATGGATGAACTCTCGGAAGAGGACAAGAAAGTCGTCAACCGCGCGCGTCGTGTCCGCAACTTCCTGTCCCAGCCCTTCAATGTGGCCGAGGTGTTCTCCGGCATTTCCGGTACCTACGTGCCGGTGGAGAAAACCGTGGATGACTTCGAGAAGATCCTGGCAGGGGAGTATGACGATTTGCCCGAGCAGGCCTTCCTGATGGTGGGCACCATCGAGGATGCCATCGCCAAGGCGAAGGAAATCCAGGGTGAGGCTCAGTGATTGAACTGAAGGTCGTCACACCCCGGGGTGTCTATACCGATCTGGACTGCCAGAGCGTGCACCTGAAGAGCAGCGAAGGCGAGTTCACGATCCTGCCCCACCACATGCCGATCATTACGGACGTTGTTCCCTGCCGGCTGGTGGTGAAGACCGATGGCGGCGATACACTGGAGTATGCCATGTCCACCGGATTCATGCAGTTTGCGGATGACAAAATGCTGATTCTGGCGGATGCCATCGAGGGCAAGGGAGAAATCGATCTGGAACGTGCCCAGGCTGCCTACAAACGGGCAAGGGAGCGTCTGGAGAAGAAGGATTCCCATACAAACATGAAACGGGCAGAGCTGTCCCTGCAGCGTGCGATCAACCGGATCCACGTGGGCAGCTGACTCTGACCGTCCAGACAGCAGGTGTCAAAAGGCACCTGCTGTTTTTGAGCCTGAAAACGGGATAAGCCGCAGCGGCAGCAGAAAGCACAGAGAAACTGATGCCTTTTTCTATACAGCAGCAGAAACGGCAGTCTGCAGGAAAGCGGACGGTGCCGATATCCGTTGCAGGGTTTCCGGACAGCCGATACACTGAAAGCATCAGGAACCGCTTTGTTCAGGGGACAGGCTGCAGACAGATGCTTCCGTGAGCCTGCAGGTATCCTTCGGCCGCCGTCTGGAGGTGGATGAAAGGAGACAGACATGATTCGTCCTGAAGAGAAAATCAGAGAGCTGTGCCGGGCTGTGATTCTGGAGACAGACCGTCTTGTGCTGCAGGCGCTGACCCTGGATGACCGTCCGGCTCTGTGCGCCATCCTGCAGGATGACAGAATCATGATCCACTATGGAGGCGCATTTGACGAAGCAATGACAGATGCATGGCTTAAGCGTTAGCTGGACCGGTATGAAGCCTTCGGGATCGGTCTCTGGGCGGTCATCCGCAAAAGTGACGGCGTGATGATCGGACAATGCGGCCTGACCTGGCAGCCCTGGAAAAACCGGCAGGTGCTGGAAATCGGATACCTGTTCAACCGGAAGTACTGGCATCTTGGGTATGCAGCAGAAGCGGCAGCAGCCTGCCGCGATCTGGCACTGGACCGGCTGCAGGCAGAAGAAGTCTGCTGCATCATCCGGGATTCCAATGAGCCTTCGCAGAAAACAGCCCTGGGGATCGGAATGAAGCCGCAGGATGGAGAAGTCAGGCATTGCCGCGGGCAGGACATGCCCCATACCCGGTGTGTTCTTTCACGAAGGCTGCGCGAAGGACAGGAAGCTTAGAGAGAGAAAATACTATGAAACTTGAGACATTTCTTCAGATCCTCGAGCCGGGTCATCTGGTTCGTCTGGACACAGGCCAGGAAGTGGAGAGTGCCGGTGTGTCCGATTATGAGTGGATGATTCCCGAAGATCTCCTGGAACGGGAAGTGACCGGCATCCGGTGTTTTATTGAACCCGATGATCCGGGGATCCGCCTTGTGATGGAGACCGCAATCGGCAATGCGACCCGTGACAGGGGCTGCTTTCTGGATGACTTTCTCGGTATCCTGACCCTGGAGGAAGAAGCCGAGGTGCATGTACGCCGGGGCAGTGAAAAACTGGGTCATGCCAGTGCGCAGAGGATCGAAGCCATGCTGTCGAATTCGGTCCTGGATAGTTCTGTGGAACGCATCAGCCTGGACCTGAACCGGGAATGGGACCTGATCATGACGGTCCACATCCGGTGACAGGATACATCCTCCAGTCTGTCAGCGTTGTAAGAAGACCTGTGTGCTCTCTCTGGTAAAATGACCGGGGAGAGTTTTGTCTATGTTTGTTGTTGTCAGTCTGTTTCTGGCGGCTGCCTCGATCTGGTTTGCGGCTGTCATGATCAAAGAGCCCCGCAGTCTGTGGAGCGGGGCATCGTTTCTGTTCCTGCTGCTGCAGCTGGCCATCTGGCTCATGACAATCCTGTTCATGAACTCGGAGAAAATCATGAACAACCGCATTGTCATGCTGGTCCTCGCCATTTCGCTGATACTGGTCATGGTGGTGCTGCTCATGTTTCCTGCTGCATTCATCGGCATCTTTTTTGTGGAGGGAATCAAAAACATCCGCAGGGAAGGGCTGCGACCCGCCAATGCCCTGTCGCTGCTCTTTGCCGCAGGGCTGGTGGTCTATCTGTTCATCTGGCCGGCGATCGTGTCGCAAATCCGCAACACCTGGATGTTTGCCTTCTCGGTCATCCTGTCTATTGCCGTCACCTGGCTGCTCGGCATCTTTGCGGTCTTCTGTTTCTCCGCCCTGCTCAATCTCATTCATGTGAAGAAAAACCGTCATCTGGACCAGGTGGTGGTACTCGGATCCGGGCTCATGGGAGACAGACTTACACCGTTGCTGAAGGGCCGCATTGACCGGGGGATCCAGGTGCTGGGATACAACCCCGATGCCATCCTGATTCTCTCCGGGGGACAGGGACCGGGGGAGGATCTGCCGGAAGGACAGGCCATGGCTGCCTATGCGCTGGAACAGGGGGTTGACCGGGACAGGGTGCGAATTGAAGACAAGTCCCTGAACACAGAGCAGAACCTTCTGTATTCCAGACAGCTGTTTCAGGGACCGAAAACGGCCATTGTCACCAACCGCTATCATGTATTCCGGGCGCTGGTGCTCGCACACATGCAGGGAATGCCTGCCATTGGGTATGGTTCCCCGACAAAATGGTATTTCACGCTGAACGCCATCCTGCGGGAGTATGTTGGATACCTGAAGCTGACATGGAAGCGCCAGCTGCTGGTCATTGCCGTCCTGTCGGTTCCTGTGCTGATGGTAGCCTGTGTTTCTGCGTGATGCGGAGGTTGCCGATGACGAAAACGCTGGAGGATATGTCGCTGGAAGAGCTCTGGCAGCTGTTTCCCATCGTGCTGACATCACACCAGGACTGCTGGAAGGACTGGTACAGCGAAGAAGCGGCAGCGCTGAAACAGCTGCTGCCGGCAGGAACGAAGGTGCATCACATCGGCAGCACTGCGGTGCCGGGCATCCGGGCAAAGCCGATTGTCGATATCCTGGCCTGTCTTCCGATGGCTGCGGAGTTTCCTGCCTGTCGCCGGGTACTAGAGAAAACCGGCTGGATCTGCATGTCGCAGTCAGACAGCCGGATGTCGTTCAACAAAGGATATACTGACACTGGATTTGCCGACAGAGTCTTTCATCTTCATCTGCGGCTGCCCGGAGACGAGGATGAACTGTACTTCCGGGACTGGCTGACTGCCCATCCCGAGGATGCTGCACTGTATGAGGCACTGAAGCTGGATCTCTGGAGGAAACACGAACACGACCGGGATGGATATACAGCAGCCAAAACCGGATTTGTGGAGCGCATCACAAAGCTGGCCAGGGAGAGGGCGGGCCTGTCAGCCAGAGATCTGCCATGAACAGACGCAGCCGGCAGGGATCGTGAGAAACTGCCGGCATGGGAGATGTCATGTCACGGGAGGATCTGCCGTGAAGAACCGGAAAAGGCATACAGGCAGAGTCCGGGTGAATCTCAGAAGACGGACATGTATCTGCGCTGCGCTGGACGCCGGATCATGGACGCTGCATATATTGTGGAGTGCAGAAGGAGGGAAGCGCATGCTGTCATGGAAAGAGAGTTTCAGCCCATTCAGCCCATTCAGTACATTCAGGGAAAATGCTGCAGGTGACGTTGTCCGCAAGACCGAGGACCTGATCCATCATGATACATTCCAGGTTCTGGCGCTGGCGCTTGCGGAAGTCGTCGTGGCCTGGGTGATCTCGGATCTCGTGAAGCGGTTCTGCGACAGGGCTGCAGGGAAATCTCTGAACAGGGGAATCGTGACGTTTCTGGGCTCGTTTCTGTCCATCACCATCCGGATCCTGGGGGTGATCGTGGCCCTGGACCAGCTGGGTGTCTCCATGAATGTGATCATCGGCGCCATGTCCGGCCTGGGTGTCGGGGTGGCCCTGGCACTGAAAAACAACATGGCCTCGGTGGCCAGCGGACTGCAGATCCTGCTGACCAGACCGTTCAAGGTCGGGGATTTCATTTCCATCGACTCCAGTTACGGCACGGTCCTGGCCATTGAGCTGACATACACGACGCTGCTGACCAGTGACAACGAGGAAGTGGTGGTCCCCAACAACACATTTCTGACAGACAACATGGTGAACTACACCGCACGGGATACACTGCGTTGTGTCCTGGATTTTCCCTGCAGTTCAGCGGATATCCTGCGGTATCTGCCGCAACTGACAGCCTGTGCCGCCGGATGCAGCCTGGTGCTCCAGGATTCGCCTCCGGTGGCGAGGGTGAATCAGTTTCAGTCAGGCGGCCAGGCGGATCTCAAGCTGATCTATTACTGCAGGACAGATCAGTACTGGCTGACACGCGACCAGGTCGCCAAAGCGGTGGCGGGCCTGTTCGAAGAGGGAACCGGGCAGACTGAGCCGGCCAATACCGGCATCACTGCATCGTCCTGTGCATCAGCGGCCGGCTCACCAGCGGCGGAAAACCAGGGATGAGACAGCTCGTTTTGGAGGGAAAGCCAGGGAGACCTGGCTTTATTTCGTTAGATAAATTGTGTCTGTATGTGACTGAGTCTGCTGATTTGTCAAACTGCAGAACCGGTCCGGGACAATCGACAGGAGAAACCGCGGGTGGTTTCCCGGACATCATTTACATTTGATTCTGACAATTGTACTATTTAAACGTTGAAAAGGAGTTTACAGCAAATGACTATTTCACCGTTACAGAAAGCCCGTTATCAGTACGAGCCCAAACTGCCCGGCATGCTGCGCAGCGGCGTGGACAAAATTGCCGTCAAGGAAGGCGAACCCACACAGAGTGTTGCCGATCAGGAAACCATCAAGTCCCTGTTCCCGAACACATATGGAAAGAACGAAATCACGTTCGTGGAAGGCGAGAGCACAGCCAGCCCCGACAAACAGGTGGTCGGCGTGATCCTGTCCGGTGGCCAGGCCCCTGGCGGACACAACGTCATCTGCGGCCTGTATGATGCCCTGAAGGCAGCCAGCCCGGAGAACGTCCTGATCGGGTTCAAGAACGGCCCCAGCGGTCTGATCGACGACGATTTTGTCGTGTTCGATGACGAGTTCATCGACAAGTACCGCAACACCGGCGGCTTTGACATCATTGGTTCCGGCCGTACGAAGCTCGAAACCGAAGAGCAGTTCAAGGTCGCTGCAGATGTCGCCAAAAAGCACGGTATGAACGCCATTGTCATCATTGGCGGTGACGACTCCAACACCAATGCGGCGGTCCTGGCCGAATACATGGCAGCGCATGACACAGGTGTCCAGGTCATCGGTGCCCCGAAGACCATTGACGGAGACCTGAAGAACGACGACATCGAAGCCTCCTTCGGGTTTGATACAGCCACCAAGACTTATGCGGAACTGATCGGCAACATTGAGCGCGATGCCAACTCCGCCAAGAAATACTGGCACTTCATCAAGGTCATGGGCCGTTCCGCTTCCCACGTGGCGCTGGAAGCCGCTCTGCAGACACAGCCCAACATCTGTCTGATTTCCGAGGAAGTGGCTGCGAAGAAAATGTCCCTGTCCGAAATCGCCGACTACATTGCTGATTCCGTTGAAAAACGTGCGGCCAACGGTGACAACTTCGGTGTGGCCATCATTCCGGAGGGTGTGGTTGAATTCGTTCCCGAATTCTCTGCCCTGATTGCCGAGATCAACGAACTGCTGGCCGGTGCAAAGGCAGACGAATTCAATGCCCTGCCGACCTGGAAGGAAAAATACGAATTTATCAAGAACGGCCTGACAAAGGAATCCTTTGAAGTGTTCGACATTCTGCCGGAAAACATTCAGCAGCAGCTGTTCCTGGAACGCGATCCCCACGGCAACGTGCAGGTTTCCCTGATCGAGTCCGAGAAGCTGTTCTCCGCCCTGGTGGCCAACAAGCTGAAAGAGCGCAAGGAGAAAGGCACCTACAAGGGCAAGTTCTCCCCGCTGCACCACTTCTTCGGCTATGAAGGACGCTGCGCGTTCCCGTCGAACTTTGATGCAGACTACTGCTACTCCCTGGGCTACAACGCTGCCCTGCTGATCCAGAACGGCTTCACAGGCTATCTGTCCAAGATTTCCAACCTGTCCAAACCGGCGGCTGAATGGGTTGCCGGCGGTATGCCCATCACCAAGATGATGAACATCGAGCGCCGTCATGGCGAGGACAAGCCGGTTATCCGCAAGGCACTGGTGGAACTGGACGGAAAGCCCTTCCAGTTCTTCGCAGACAACCGCGACAACTGGGCTGTGGAGACTGCCTATCTGTATCCGGGTGCGATCCAGTACTATGGACCGGAAGAAGTCTGCGACCTGACGACAAAGACTCTGAAGCTGGAACAGGAATAATCATTTTTCCAGTCCAGAAAGAACATGCAAGGAGAAGCGGGAATGCCTGCTTCTCCTTTTTTGGAAAGGAAGTGTGTATATGAAGGAAATGCATATTGAGGCAGACAGACAGCATCCTGTACAGCTGGAAACTGATCGTCTGATCCTGCGGCCCTGGAAGCCGGAGGATGCCGAAGAGCTGTTTGGACTGGCCTGTGATCCTGAAATCGGACCCGCAGCCGGGTGGTCCCCGCATCAGACTCTGGAAGACAGCCGCCAGGTACTGGAACATGTGCTGATGGTGCCCGAAATATGGGCTGTGGTGCTGAAAGCCACAGGAAAGCCCGCAGGAAACATCTCGCTTCTGCAGGGAAAACAGGCCAATCTCTGTCTTGCTGAAGGCGAGGCGGAAATCGGTTACTGGATCGGCCGCGCGTACTGGGGCCAGGGACTGATTCCGGAAGCGGCTCAGGCCCTGATTGCTCATGGCCGGGAGGATCTTGCGCTGACCAGGATCTGGTGCGGCTGGTTTGACGGCAATGAAAAATCCAGGCGGGTGCAGGAAAAACTGGGATTCCGGTATGACCGGACGGAGTCGGATGTGCCCTGTGCGATCCCTGGCGTGCTGCATACCGTTCATGTCAGCCGTCTGGACCTGCAGCCCTGAAACCGGAATGGAAATGTTGCCGATTCTCTGAAAACTGATGTAAAAAATTCTGTAAAAATTTCGGTTTTTCCTTGCATCCATGAGAGAACAGGGCTATAGTTAGACCATCCAAAGACGTGAAGCAAAGGCGCTTCAAGTACACCGGTCGCACCGGGTATTTGAGGCGCCTTTTTCTTTGGGGGTCGATCGAAGGGAGAGAGAGATATGATCGAAGAAGCAATCAGCCAGATCTTTGGTATCTGGTACCTGATCGGAGCCGCACTGGTATTCTTCATGCAGGCGGGATTCGCCATGGTGGAAGCAGGGTTCACACGAGCCAAGAACGCCGGCAACATCATCATGAAGAACACCATGGACTTCTGTCTGGGCACAGTGGCATTCCTGATCCTGGGATTCAGCCTGCTGTGCGGCGCACAGGGCAATGCATTTGTGGGATGGGGCGGTCATCCGCTGACAGACTTTGCCGGCACTGACTGGAGCACCTTCACCTTCAACCTGGTATTCTGCGCCACTGCAGCGACCATCGTATCCGGTGCCATGGCGGAGCGTACCAAATTCATTTCCTACTGCGTCTACTCCTTCGTGATCAGTCTCCTGATCTACCCTGTGGAAGCCCACTGGGTATGGGGACCGGATGGCTGGCTGACAGCTATGGGCTTCCACGATTTCGCAGGCAGCGCCGTGATTCACTTCGCCGGCGGCCTGTGTGCCCTGATTGGGGCATCGATGCTCGGCGCCCGCATTGGCAAGTTCAAGGACGGAAAGCCCATGGGCATTCCCGGTCACAACATTGTCATCGGTGCCCTGGGTGTCTTCATCCTGTGGTTTGGCTGGTATGGCTTCAACGGTGCGGCTGCCACAAGCGGTCTGCAGCTGGCCACGATTTTCGCCACAACCACCGTGGCACCGGCTCTGGCGGCCTGCACAGTGATGTGTTTTACCTGGATCAAGTACGGCAAACCGGATGTATCCATGACACTGAACGGTGCGCTGGCCGGTCTGGTGGCCATCACCGCCGGATGCGACGCCGTCAACGTATGGGGCGCCTGCATCATCGGCATTGTGTCCGGCTTTATCTGCTGTTTCCTGGTGTGGCTGCTGGACTACAAACTGCATGTGGATGATCCCGTCGGTGCCGTGGCCGTACACTTCGGCAACGGCCTCTGGGGTACCCTGGCTGTGGGACTGTTTGCCTGCGGTACAGAAACCATGCCCGAAGCAGCTGGTCTGTTCTACGGCGGCGGATTCCACCAGCTGGGTATTCAGGCTCTTGGTCTGCTCTGCATCGGCGCCTGGACGGGTGTCACGATCTGGCTGACATTCTTCTGCATCAAAAAGACCATCGGTCTTCGTGTCACGCCGCATGAAGAAATTGAAGGTCTGGACAAGGAAGAACACGGTCTGGAAAGCGCCTATGGCGGATTTGTGTTTGAAACCGAAACAGCGCCCTATGCGGATGTGGAAGTCGCCATTCCCGCGGATTCCAGGACGCCGGTGGTTGAGGTCCGGGATGCTGTTCCTGCCCGCAAAGTGGCCGGTGAAGGCGATATGTCAAAGGTGACGATCATCACCAAGCCCGACAAGTTTGAGGCGCTGAAGAAAGAAATGGACAAGATCGGCATCGGGGGCATGACGGTGACCAATGTCATGGGCATGGGTGTTCAGAAAGGCCAGAAGCACTATTATCGCGGAGCAGAGGTCGAGAGCCGTCTGCTGCCGAAGATGAAGGTCGAAATCGTGGTCTCCGAGGTGCCTGTCCAGGCAGTGGTGGATGCTGCAAGACATGCACTGTATACCGGCAGCATGGGCGATGGCAAGATCTTTGTCTACGACGTCAACGACGTGATCCGGATCTCCAGCGGCGAGACCGGCAAGGATGCCCTGCAGTACGAAGACTGACATCGGTTCTTTGCTGATTTGATTCCTCCTGTAACTCCAATACGTCAAAAAGCGCACGGGATGAGCTCCGGGCGCTTTTTCGGGTATGGTCTGCGGGCTGAAGTCAGGTCGGGCCGTCATCATCGGCAGAAACCGGTATCAGACAATCGTCACGCACAGGAACTTAACTGTCAGCGCATGCGTTCCTACATGTTCCATCCAGGGTCGGCAGTTTGCGCCAGACCGTGAAATACATCGTCACGTAGCAGGCAATGCCGCCAATCACGTTGGAGACAGGCTCTGCTGCAAACACACCCAGGACCCCGAACTCCCGTGGCAGCAGGAGGGTCAGGGGTACCACCAGGATCACTTTTCTGAACAGCGAGAAGAAAATGGCCTGGCTGCGTTTTCCCAGGGACTTGAACACCGTCTGTCCGGAAAACTGCAGGGCCTGGAACACGAATGCAAAGAAATAGACATGCAGGCCGGTGACAGCGGTCTGACACAGAACTTCGTCGGAGGAAAACAGACGGGTGAAAAAAGCGGGAAACAGCAGGATCATCCCCCAGATCATGAGGGAATACCCGATACACAGCCCGGTGAGGATGGAGATGGCACTGCGCAGGCGCCGGTACTTCATGGCACCATAGTTGAAACTCAGAACCGGACTTGCCCCGTCGCCGACACCGCTCAGCGGGGTCTCCATGATCTGGCGGACAGAAGCCACGATGGTCATGACAGATATATACAGATCTCCTCCATATACAGCCAGAGTGCTGTTGGCAACTGCCTGCACAAGGCTGTTGGTGACCTGCATGATGAACGTGGCTGTCCCCAGGGACAGGATCTGCATAATACGGTCAGCTGCAAGACTGGCTTTCATCCATGTCACAGAGAGAGTCTGTGTGGCATTGGGGCCTGTCAGAAACCGAAGGACAAACAGGGACGAGACAACCTGGGAGATCACGGTTGCAGCAGCGGCACCCTGTATTCCCCAGCCGGCAACAAAAATGAAGACCGGATCCAGGACGATGTTCGAAAGGGCGCCAATGAGCACCGTCATCATGCCGATCAACGGAAACCCCTGTGCGTTGATATACGGATTCATGGTCAGGGCAACCATCGAGAAGACTGTGCCGGCCAGCACCGGCTGCAGATAGGCAATCCCGGTTTGCAGGGAAGAGCCGTCTGCGCCAAACAGGGTCAGGATGGGACGGGCAAAGAGTTCCCCGACAACGGTCAGGACGATCCCGGTCAGGACGGTGAGCACGAACGACGCATTCATGTACAGCCTGGCTTCTTCGTGATTGCCCCTGCCGTTTTCCATGGCCGCCAGCGGGGCTCCTCCGCTGCCATACAGGTTGGCAAAGGCGGTGATCAGGGATATGACCGGAAAACACAGACCGATTCCCGCCAGGGCTGAAGCACCCTGACCGGGGATCCGGCCGATGTACATGCGGTCGACAATGTTGTAGAGCAGGGACAGGACCTGCGCAAAGACCATGGGACCGGCAGCGAGCATCACGGCTTTGAACAGGCTGCCGGACCCATAGTCGATCTGTCGGATGGTGTTCTGTTTCATGTCACAAGTGTACCGCTGATTGACAGGAACGGAAACCGGTCCTTCCGGTCCGCTGTATCCGGACGCATGCAGAAAAAGCGGACAGCCGTAAACGTATCGGCTGTCCGCTTCCCTGTTTCAGGTAAAGAACCTGGTCAGATCATGATGGGCTCAAAGTCGCTGGCCGGGTGTTTGCACCAGGGGCAGATGAAATCGGCAGGCAGGTCTGCACCTTCATAGACATAGCCGCAGATGATGCACCGCCAGGCTTTCCGGCCTTCTTTTTTCTCTTCCTGCCGGGGCTTGATATGCTCGTGGTAGTAGGTGTAGCTGGCAGAAGGCACGTCGCTCAAAATGCCGGCATTGGTCACGAACCCGATGTACATCAGGTGGGTGCCCAGATCGATTTCTTCATCCACTTCGCACTCGATCCAGGCATTGGCGCCCCTTGTCTGATAGGGAACACCATCCGGTGTTTCGGCCTTTTCCTTCCAGTCGGCAAACTTGTCAACGTCTTTGCCGGACTGGAAACCAAAGTGACGGAAAATGTCAAAATCCGCCTTTTCGTCCAGCACCGAAACAACAAACCGGCGTGATTTTCGGATCAGCTGTCCGGTAAAGCTGTTCTTGTTGACACAGATTGCCATCTTCAACGGGGTGTCTGTCACCTGCATGGCAGTGTTGATGATGCAGCCGGAGCTTTTTCCATCGGCAGCGGCACTCAGAACAAACAGTCCATAGGTCAGATTGCGCATTTCTTTTTCGAACATGATATTCCTCACTGTTTCTCTCGTTCCATTATCTTCCAAACCGTGGACAAAATCCGGCGGCGTGCCTCAAAGTTCTCTGGCAGCGGTTTCATGGAGAGGCACAGATTGACACCTCCCCAGAGAGTTAGTTACTATTAACCGGTATTAGGAGGGGCTAACTATGCTGAACAAAAAACTGCTGCAGGCTGTACCCGAAGCCATGCCGTACATCAGACGCACTGTGCTGTTTGAGTGGCTGTCCATGCTGTGTGGAATCACCGCCTATGGCGTACTGGCGCTTGTGTCATCGCAGCTGGTCCTGGAAAGGTCTTTCACCGGACTGGGTTTCCGGCTGTGCATTCTTGCGGCTGCTCTTTTCGGACGATGGTTCTTCACTCTGCGTGCAGTGCAGGCGAGTGCGGGTGCCAGCGAGAGTGCCAAGCGCACGATCCGGAAGCGCCTGCTGGCGAAACTGGCTTCGCTTTCCTGGGATGAGAGTTCGGCCTGGAACACGAGCGAACTGGTGCAGCTGGCCGGAGAGGGAACCGAGCAGCTGGAATCCTATTTTGCGAGCTATATACCGCAGTTTTTCTATGCCCTCCTGGCTCCTCTCACGCTGTTTGTCATCACACTGTTTCTCAATGTGCCTGCGGCATTCGCGCTTCTGCTCTGTGTACCGCTGATTCCTGTCAGCATTGTGGCGGTGCAGAAGTTTGCGAAGAAACTCCTTGCGAAATACTGGGGGCAGTACACCACGCTTGGGGATTCTTTCCTGGAGAATCTGCAGGGGCTGACGACACTGAAAATCTATCAGGCGGATCAGGCGCGGCACGAAAAAATGAATGAGGAAGCGGAGAATTTCCGGAAAATCACCATGCGGGTGCTGATCATGCAGCTGAACTCCATCTCTGTGATGGATCTTGTTGCCTATGGGGGAGCTGCCCTTGGGATGCTGCTGGGGATCCTGGCATGGCGGACCCACACCATGTCCCTGTTCCGGGTCCTGTTCCTGATCCTGATCGCCTCGGAATTCTTTCTCCCCATGCGGGCACTTGGCAGTTTCTTCCACATCGCCATGAATGGACAGGCCGCTGCCGAGAAGCTCTTCACGATTCTGGAAACCGTTTCCCGGGTCCCCGGAACCGGGATTCCTGACTCTCTGGACATTGAAGCCCGAAATCTTGGCTGGGAATACGAACCGGGCCACCCTGTGCTGCAGGATGTGTCTCTGCATATCAAGCCGGGGGCATCCATTGGCATTGCGGGACAGTCGGGCTCCGGCAAAAGCACACTGGCGGCTCTGATCCGCGGACGACTGTCGGACAGCGGTGTCACCATTGGCGGCGTACCGGTGCCTGACATCGATCCGGCCTGGCTGCAGGAGAACCTCACAGTGCTCGACCATCATGGCTTTCTGTTTGAAGGCACCATCCGGGACAACCTGTGTCTGGCGGATCCCGAAGCAGAGGATGAACAGCTTGTGCGGGCCATGAAACAGGCGGGAATCAACCTGCCGCTGGATGCACCGGTGCGGGAAAACGGGTCGAATCTTTCGGGAGGACAGCGACAGCGGATCGCACTGGCCCGGGCGCTGGTTAAGGATGCACCGGTCCTGATCCTGGATGAAGCCACCAGCGCGGTGGATGCGCAGAGCGAGAATGCCATCATGCAGGCGGTCAAAGGCCTGAAGGACAAGACACTGATCATCATTTCTCACCGGCTTGTCAATCTCCAGGATACCCAGGAGATCCTGGTCCTCGATCATGGCAGACCGGCCGGATGTGCTTCACATGACAGTCTGCTGAAAGAATCCCCTGCTTATGCCTCGCTCTGGAATGCACAGCAGGAGCTTGAACGCTACGGAAAGGAGTCCGCATGAAACCGTTGACGATCCTGCGCCGGCTGATTGGTCAGGTCCGGTCCATGACCGGCTGGATGGTCCTGGCAATTCTTCTGGGTGTTGCCGGATTTCTGGCTGCCATCCTGATACCGGTCCTGGCGGGAATGGCACTGATTGAAGGTGGGCCCGCCCTGCTGTGGATCATGGGTCTCTGTGCTGTGCTGCGGGGGGTGCTCCGGTATGGCGAACAGGCCTGCAACCATTACATAGCATTCCGGCTCCTGGCCAGGATCCGGGATCTTGTGTTTGGAAAACTCCGGGCGCTGGCCCCTGCAAAACTGGAAGGCCGCCGAAAAGGCGACCTGATTTCTCTGATCACCAGTGATGTTGAGCTGCTGGAAGTGTTCTATGCACATACCATCAGCCCTGTGGCCATTGCGCTGATCGTCAGTCTGATCTTTGTGGCCTGGCAGACATCGCTGAATCCCTGGCTGGGTGTGGCAGCTGCGGGGTCTTATGCATTTGTGGGGGTGATCCTTCCCTGGATGCAGTCCAGGTCTGCGGCTGCGCTCGGCAAGACATACCGGGAGGAATCCGGCAGGCTGACGGCTGTGGTGCTGGAAACCATCCGCGGGCAGATGGAGCTGCGTCAGTACGGCGCGCAGGAGCGGCGTCTGCAGGATGTGGAAGCCCGGACAGCAAAGCTGGCGGAAACAGAGGACAGATTGAAGAAACTGCAGGGCAATGCCCAGGGTACAGCGGGAATGGCTGTGATTCTCTGTGCAGCAGGACTTCTGCTTCTGGGCGGATGGCTGCATCGCGGGGGGCTGCTGTCAGCCAGAGATCTGGTGATTTCGTTTCTGGTCCAGATTTCCAGCTTCGGGCCGGTGATCGCTCTGTCAAATCTTGGCACTGGTCTGTCCCAGACACTGGGGGCAGGGGAACGGATCCTGTCCCTGCTGGATGAATCCCCTGCAACGCCGGACATAGCCGGTCCGGCAGACGATCTGTCGGACATGGCGCTCGAGAATGTTTCGTTCGCCTACGAATCCTGTCAGACACCGGTACTGGAGAACATGTCGCTGCAGTTGCCCGCGAGCGGGATCCTGGGGGTATGCGGTCCTTCCGGCTGTGGAAAAAGCACCCTGGTGCGGCTGCTGATGCGGTTCTGGGATCCCCGGTCGGGACAGGTGACTGCAGAAGGCAGAGACCTGCGGAATCTGCCCACAGCCACCCTTCGGCAGGCACAGGCGTTCGTGACCCAGGATACAGATCTGTTCCATGACACCATTGCGGAAAACCTGTGCATTGCGAAACCGGACGCCACTCGGGAAGAACTCGAGGCAGCCTGCCGGAAGGCCGCCATTGATGATTTTATCCGGACCCTGCCTCAGGGCTATGACACCATGGTGGGAGAACTGGGGAGCACGCTTTCCGGAGGGGAGCGTCAGCGCCTCGGGCTGGCGAGGGCTTTCCTGCGGGAGGGGCAGTTCCTGTTTCTGGATGAACCCACCAGCAATCTGGATTCCCTGAATGAAGGCATCATCCTGCAGGCTATTGACCGGCAGATGCAGGGTAAAACCGTGGTGCTGATCACACACCGGAAGTCCACACTGGGATTCGCGGATGAAATCCTGCAGATGCATCCGGTTCACAGCGATCACAGTGACCGAAATGCCGGTCTGGTCACAGAGAAGAAACGCCGGCTGAACAGCGCAATGCAGAAAGGAATCAGAGGATGAACGGGAAACTGAAACCGCAGACGGGCAGCCGGAGAACGGGCCTGGAGACAGAAAACGGACAGCGGCAGGCTGTGGAAGAAAAACGGCAGCTGGAGAAGGACACTGTATCGACCATGATCGACATCCGCTACAAGGGAAGCGCAGAGGGGGAAGCCCTGAAGGCCTATGCCTGTGCACGCATTGACAAGTGTCCGTTCATGGCTGAAAAGACATTCTGTTCCCAGTGCCGTGTTCACTGTTACTCCCCTGAACAAAGACAGCAGATCCGCGAAGTCATGAAGTACAGCGGTCCCCGGATGCTGTTTCGCAAGCCCGGGATTGTGATCCGTCATGCCCTTGCAGGAAAGGATCCCAGGAAACTGCTGTATCTGTGCCTGGGATTTGTGGGACTTGGTCTCGGTGCCATTGGTGCGATTCTCCCTTTGCTCCCCGCATTTCCCTTCCTGCTGATGGCGGCCTGGGGATTCGGGAAAAGCAGTGACCGGCTAAACAGCTGGTTCTGCGGGACCAGACTGTACCGGGAAAACCTCGAGGACTGGGTCCGGGAACGGGGAATGACCAGGAAAGCAAAAATCCGTGTCATGTGCGTCATTACAGCGACCATGCTGTTCGGGTTTGTCATGATGGGAAGAGTGCCATGGGCGCAGGCAATCCTGCTGATGGTCTGGATCGGTCATGTGGTGTATTTCCTTCGCGGGATCCGTACATTGAAGGTCCCTGCAGCTGATTGAAGCTGTGAGGGCGTTTGACGAATGTGTCAGGCAGGCTTTGTGCCTGACTTCCGGCTGCTGCGACTGTGGATGGTGCAGTGGGGTGCCGCTTTGCGGGCTGTGAAAGCAGTCTGCATTTTTTTGTATCCGGAAACGGCAGGGTGCCGGCCGTGATGGTTTGATGACAGCCAGACTGAAGAGAGGGGAAAACAAAAAAACTCCCCGAGGGGAGCATTGAACTGGCAACTTCCTATTTTTGCCTTTCGGCTATCGTCGGCGTTGATGTGCTTGACTTCTGTGTTCGGGATGGGAACAGGTATTTCCACATCGCTGTCGTCACCAGAGCTGGGGCATCATTTCAAACGAAATGCGAACGTTTGCCGAATTCAAAGATACACCGCAGTCTTCTTCATTGCAAGCAGAAACGCAGGAATTTCCATAGACCTCGGAGAAATCTGAGGTCTTTTTTCACGATTTCTCTTGTCGCGTACTGCGTTATGCAGTGCACTATAAATGTAAAAGGAAGAGCAGAAAGAAGGACACACACATGGAAAACAAAAAATATTTGGTCAACGCGACAACTTACTTCCTAGCAGCTTACGCAGACAAGCAGGGAAAAGATTCCACTTTTCCGGAAGGATATGACACATACTACAAGCGTCAGAAAGCTATCACTGACGCTTGGGAAACCATCCGCTGGGGATGGATCTGCGGTGGACTCATAACGAACCATGAATCAGAAGATTTGCGGTTCATCTGGGACTGGGAGATCCCGGAATACGGTGAAGTGCTTGACGAAGCACGAGTAACCAGGTTCCCAATTATGATCGGGAACAACGAATGGGCAGAGGTCTATCTGGACTGCTACGAATACGAACACTATTACAGACTAGCCGAAGAAATCTTCAGCGAAATTGAAAAGGAGGACTAAATCATGAAACGAAAAGAAGCGAGACAAATGATCTACAACATAGTTCGGCAGTATTACGGCAAGCAGCCGAAGAAGATGTCCCATGAGGATGAAATCGACTTCGAAAATGCCGTACACTGCGAGCCTTCCATGCTGTCACGTTTAACCCCAGGACTTTCCCTGCCGGATCCAACGAAACGTTGCCATACATAGCGTTGTCAGAAACACTGTCCCTGCCAAATGTGGCTTTTTCAAATACCCTCGGAGGTCTGCCGGCCTTCGTTGGGGGATTGGTTACGAACTCGACTCTCGTTAGCTCGTGAATATCGATCGGGTAAAAGCTCTGTTTTGCAAGTTTGCAGGCTGTTGCCAAGATGTCATTGATTTGCGTGACATACGTTGAGAGACGGGCAACGTTTGGATCCGAAACAGGAAGGTACTGATCTGTCAGCACTTGTGGGTGTGGCGGGATATTGGGTTGATTGTCGTTAGGTGCTGATTCTTTTTTTAAAAGCCAGCTTCTTATCTTGTTTTTGAGTGACATAGGATTCTCCTATATAAACGGCGAACAAATAGACCAGAAGGATCTGTCAGATCCTTCCTCAGTCTTTTTTTACAGCTTCAGTAGTTCTGATTTCTTTTTATCGAACTCATCCTGCGTGAGAATTCCCATATCCAGAAGTTCTTTCAGTTTCTTCAATTCTTCGTAGGGATCCGACGGAATCGACGGCAACGGCTTGGCTTGTTCGTTTTCGGCGCTGGATGCAGCTGCCTGCGAAACTGTGCCAAATGCAAATTGAGACAGCGTTTTATCGGCTTCACTGAGGCAGTCGAAATCCAGACGGATCTGCACGCCGCTCTCCACTTCTTCCAGAACAAGGACTGCAGGCATCGCTATTTCAGCCATCCCGACTTGAGAGACTGACTGCGACACCGTTTTATCGTTTGTTTTCTTGTTTCCGGTTCCCGCCATTGCTCCAATTGCGGTTCCGATTCCAGGAGCAACTATGCTCCCAACAGCAGCTCCCAGCAGTCTGCCTTTTCGTTTTGTTTTCCCTGTCGTCTGAGAAACGGTCTCTGTGCTTGTTACCGGCTGATATTGCGGGCCTGACCAGGAATAGCTGATCAGACGGTAGAACTTCTCTTCGTTGTTGAAGTAAATCAGACCGTCAGCCTGCTGGCGGATGATGACACCGTTCAGTCCGCCGATGCCCAACACCTTTTTTAACTTGTGCGGTTTTATCCGTGTGCTCAGCTCAGATTTGTGCTTTTTCCTTGTCTGGTTCCAGTTCTGGATAGCGGATTTTCCGGATCCCAAAAAATCACCGACCATGGAAGTGTCTTTACCGGTGAATTCCTCTTCTTCTGCTTCGTCAAAATCTTCTGGCTTCACGATCCTGACTTTTGGAATATCTTCACCTATCACTATTTTGATTTCATCAGCATGGTCCACCAGATATTCTGTTGGCCCGTGGGTCCAGCCCACCACATGATCGTCGTGAATCACATTCCAGATTCCCGGTTTCTTAGACTTTTCCAGTTCTACGTCATCTCCGTTGATATTCATCGTCGGAGATGCGTAATGTTCGATATCAAAATCAACTGAACGAGCCAGTTCATCGGCTTCGGCCTTCGCGGCGAGTTTTAAAAAAAGTCCCATATTCTTGCGTTCCTCTCTGAAAGAATAATAAATATCTTCCATACAATCGTACTAGGTACGAAACAGAAGAGCAACGTCCAAGAACAAACTGATACCACGTGAAAAACATTTCGCAAATTTTTTGTTAAATGGTTTGAAATTGCGTATAGATTTCATATAATCATATTGTCAACAGGGTAGTGAAGGAGGGATACAGTGAAGGAAGACATAATTTCTCGTATCATCTGGATGCTCAGGCAAATAGATGACACCAGGACCCTCACCAAAATCATGGAATTAGTTCAGCATTTCTTTATCCGACAGTAAAAAAAGCCGACATTAGTCGGCCTTTTTTTTGTTTTCTGACTGGATCATGCCATTAACAAATGCATGGATCCCCTCACGCTGCGCATCCGTGAGGCTGAGGTACATTTGCATGATTCTGCGGTCCAGGTCCGAGAGATTGTACTCATCAACGAGCATGTCAAGAATGGTGTTTCCGACGTTGGAATAGGGTTCGCCTTCGCCTTCTGTAAGCCATGAGTAATTAACACTAAACACAGAACAAATCTGTTTCACCGTTCGTTCAGCCGGACTGTTCACCCCGTGCTCCAGCTTCGCTATCGAGGATGAGTTGACTCCAATTCGTTTTCCAAACGCATCCATCGATAGATCTGCGTCGGTTCGAATCTTTTTGATCCTTTCGCCGATTGTATTCATAGGGCCTCCTTTCCAAATATATGATAACCGTTTTTGCGTCTTAAGGCAATAAAAATCCGTATTAAGCCTTGCAAATACGTCTTTAAGACATTAATATATGTATGTAAGACGCAATAGCGCATAGAAAGGACGTAAACCACATGGATAACAAGCTGCAAGCAGAGAAGGAAAAAGCCTTCGATTTCCTCAGTGAGCAAGTCCAGAAACTGGACGATGCTCAGAAAGAAAAGCTCGCATATGTCCTGCTTGGCGCAACATTGGCACAGCCGCTGGTAGGAGCCACAACCGGTCAGGAATCGCAGACCGTTAAGGGATAAGCAAAAAAAGGAGACACACATGAACATCATCGAAGCAACAAAGGCCGCCGCCGAAAAGCGCATGGCGATGCGCCGCCCTCACTGGGACACGGACCTCTGGGATGGAGAGAAATACTATCCGAAGTGCTTCTATCCGACCAACGGATACGGAAGCACTCTCCAGACGGTAGACAGCAACAGTGCCTGGCTTGACCACGCTGAATTCAGCACAAATGACCTGCTCGCCGAAGACTGGGAACTGTGCGAACTTCCATTCGACCTGGATGTGACCCTCGGCCTGTGGGACGGAATACCGTTCGACAACTCAGAGGAGTTGATGGCGGCATGAAACACAAATTCAAAATCGTTGAATCCGTTCCGTACGGGTTCGAAGTCTGGAACATCCCAATGGATGACATGCCAGGATACCTGCCGCTTTGCGAAGAGATCCCCGGCACGAACCACAAGGTGAACCCGGACACACTGAAAATCATCGCCTGCTCCAACCCGGAGCCTGTGCTGAAAGCCGCAGGGCTGGGGGCACGGACCCAGAAAGGCTGTGTCCACCAGATCGAACGGCTCCGCAAAAAGGCGGCCAAGGGAGTCTTCACCAGTTGGGACCGGCTGAAACTCCGGGCCTTCGAAGAGGCTTATCCGATTCTGGCCAATCTGAGATGGGAAGCGAGGCCGAAATGACACTGGATAAGGCAACCATCAACGCGCTGGCAAGGGCCATCACACCCCAGAAGCTGGCGGCCTTCTACTCGGATCCGGTCAATCTTGAGGGATTCGAAGCCTGGAAGGCAGAGCGAGACAGAAAGAAAGAGGAAGGGAAATGACACGACCAATAAAAGACTTGTTTGGAAACAGCAAAGCCATGAGCGTCTGTGAAGCAGCGTACATCATGGGAATTTCCGAGGATGCACTCAGGGTCCTGCTGCAGAGAAAGGATATGCCATGGGGCATGGCATGGAAAGGCCGGGGCAGAAATTACCAATACTACATAAACCGCAAGAAATTCATGAAGGAGTTCGGCGATGACTGAGGCGAAGCAGTTCGGCGAATTTCGGAAGGTCCGTGACTGGCTGGAACGCCATCAGATCGAGTTCGCCGCAGAACACCTGGACTACTTCGGCGGATACAGACTGTTGGCCTTCACCCCAGCCGGAGAGGCTTCCGTCATCTGTCACGAAGGCAGCTACGGTTTCCCGTACGGTCTGCTCGAGTTCTGGTGTCAGAAAGAAATGGCGGAGCCGAAAGGCTGGCAGACAGCCGAAGATGTAATTTCCTGCTTCCGCAGGATCCTGAAAGGAGAACAGAAATGACGGAAGACAAAAAATGGAGCGTCATCGAGTCAATCAAAGACATGGCGCAAGCCTTGGTTCAGGCAAAACGGGAACTCAAAGATGGAGTCGAACTGGCTGATGAAGCGGCTTCGTATGCCCAGTCCGCATCAGATAGGGTTTTCCAGCTGGTGGAAAGCGTCGGAGAGGCAGAAAGAAAACTCCGGCAGCTGATGGACCTGCTGGATGATGAGGTTCGGCCATGATTCCCGATTTCTACGAAAACTGGCGCGCAGAAACGGACCGCCAGATGATACTTGACCGGCAGGAAGCCGAACGCCGGCAGAAGCGCGAGCTGATCGACGACATCATCCGCTATGTCGGAGTGCCTCTGCTGGTTGCGGCTGTTCTGGCGGCTCCCGCAGTCATGCAGGCGGTATTTGGCTGATGTACCGGGTGGAAGTCACAATCGACGGCGTTGTGTATCCGAGCTACGAGCCGGCAGCCAAGGCGTTGGGCTGCACCGTCGGAAACCTGCGGTTTGCCAGAAAGGCCATCGGGGACGAAGTGGTGCTTTTCGGGAAGAAAGTCACTTTCCGGGATACCACAAGAACTACACCAAACTCAACGGCAAAACCGGTTCGCTGTCTTGAAACCGGCGAGATTTTTCCGAGCATATCAGCTGCAACGCTGGCATGTGGTCTGCGCTGCCCGCACAACATGAGCGAGGCCATCAAATGGGGACGCCGGGCCGGCGGATACCATTGGGAATTCGTGGTTAAAGAAAAGGCCTGACTCAACAGGGAGCCAGGCGACACACACAGCCAGATTTTAGCACAAAGATCCGGTCCTGATGAGAGAGGGCACCCCAAAAGTAAAGAAAGTGAGGTGTCTCCGGATCAGCAAATTCATTCTCGTTCACGCCCTCTCGCATGAGGGCCGGATCTAAGACACAACGGCAGGCCGGTAAGGCCGAAGGAGTCAGGGATGACGTTGGAGTGCGCCATTACTGTCATCGAAATAGGCATTGTCCATTTTGTACGTAATTCTCCTTCCAAAAGTTTACAACCGTCCCCCTGGGCGCCACTCCTTCGGCGTTACAGGCCTGCCGAAGAAAGGACACACATGAATATATCTCAAATCAAGAAGCACGCCATCGCCCACAAGCTGGAAGACAGCAGGGATGAATGGCTGAAGCAGCGAAACAAGGGACTGGGTGGTTCCGACGCCGGGTCGGTTCTCGGTCTGAGTCCCTACAAATCCGCCTACACCCTGTGGGCGGAAAAGACCGGGCTTATGGACTCGCACATCCCGGACAACGAGGCGATGAGGGTCGGGCGGGACCTGGAACAGTACGTGGCGGAAAGATTCACAGAAGCCACAGGCCTCAAGGTGCAGCGATCTGGGTACAGTTTCCAGTCGAAGGAACACCCGTGGATGCTGGGCAACGTTGACCGGCTGATTGTGGGAGAGAACGCCGGCCTTGAGTGCAAGACGGCAAACGCCCTCACGAAAACAGATTACTCCGGCGGAGACATACCCGCTGCCTATTATGCCCAATGCTATCACTACATGGCTCTGACTGGGGCTGATGCCTGGTACATCGCCATTCTGGTCATGGGCAAGGGATTCCACTGGTTCCGCATTGACCGGGACGAGGACGAGATACAGGCCCTTGTGGCGGCGGAAAAGGAATTTTGGGACAGAGTCCAGACAAAGAACGCTCCGGCTCCTGACGGCTCTGACAGCACGTCACAGACGCTGGAAAAACTGTATCCCGAGTCCTTCGACGAAGAAGTCGAACTGGACTACATGGAAGACACTCTGCAGACGAGGGAAGCGCTGGAAGACAAAATCAAGGACCTGACGGCCCAGAAGAAGGAACTGGATGCCCAGCTCAAGGAAGAGATGAAGACCGCTCAGAAGGGCGTCTGCGGGCTGTACAGCATCAGCTGGAAGACCCAGAACAGGACCAGCTTTGACAAAGACAGCTACCGGGCAGACCACCCGGATGAATACACGGACTATCTCACAACGACCACAACAAGGCCGTTTGTCGTCAGAAAAAGGAAGGGAGCAAGAGCATGACAACAACCACAACAGCAAAAGCGCCGAACCAGGCAGGAACCATCCAGAAGGCAGCAGCACACAACGCTGTCAAGGCAGGTGGACAACCGACGACCATCAAAGGCTGGCTGAAAGCCTACACATCGGAAATCGCGCGGGCGCTGCCTGCACAGATCGGGCCTGACAGATTCAACCGGATCTGCATGACAGCGCTTACTACCAACCCGAAGCTGGGTGAATGCACCCCCGCATCGTTCATCGGCGCCGTCATGAATGCAGCACAGCTTGGACTGGAACCCAACACCCCGCTGGGGCAGGCTTATCTGATCCCTTACCGAAACAAAGGCCGCATGGAAGTGCAGTTCCAGGTTGGGTTAACTCTTTAGGCTCAACTAAAACTGCGTGAACCCTGATGCTCAGGGGTGTCCTTAACAGGGCTAACGGTGAAACCCTCCAATAAATCGGGCAATACCGTGCCATTTTCCAAACCGTGGAAAGGAACCATGGTAGGAATTTACAAAATTACGAACCTTATAAACGGCAGGAAGTATATCGGCCAATCACGAAATATAGAGCGTAGAAAGAAAGACCATTTTGCAAAATGGAACATCTTCCACAGCACCCTATTTGCCGAAGACATCGAAAGATATGGCAAAGAAAATTTTCGGTTTGAAATGCTCGAAATACTTCCTGACGACACAACCAGAAAAACACTCAAAGAAAAAGAACTCCGATACATCCACGATGAGGCCCCTGAATATAACACACTGGGATTGCCTAGATCGGATGAGACCAAAGCCAGGTTAAGTGCGGCCAACAAAGGCAAGAAGGCGTCTCCAGAAACCAGAAAAAAGCAAAGCGAGAGCCTCAAAAAGCGGCACCTGACCCACCCGCAAACAAATGCCGGGCACCGAAAAAAGGTCAGTACAGATGAGAGAACATTCGAGAGCGTTAAAGAGTGTGCTGCGTATTACAAAACGGACGCAGCAACCTTATCGAAGATCCTCAAAAGGGGCGGAACGATAAGAGGTCATAAGGTTTGGAAAGTGGTGTAGAGACTACTGGTGATGAATGTAGCCAGGTAGGGCGGAAGATGAGCTACCGCTCGAAGTGCGTGGCATCCAGTAATGGATGAAGAGATAGTCCACTCCTCCGGGATGGGAAACCGGAGGGCTAAGTGATAAAGGTTTAATTCAGCTGGCAAGACGCTCCGGAGAGATCACCATGCTGCAGGCTCAGACAGTCTATGAAAACGATGAGTTTACATACGAACTCGGTCTGGATCCTGTCCTGAAGCACGTCCCCGCAAAGGGAGACAGAGGCAAGGCAGTCGCCTACTACGCCTTCTACAAAACCAGATCCGGCGACTACGCATTCGAGGTCGCCTACAAGCCTGAGATGGAACAGTTTGCCCGCACCTACAGCCAGGCTTACTCCAAAGGCTATTCGTCCCCGTGGAAGACCAATTTCGACGAAATGGCGAAGAAAACACTGCTGAAACGGGTGCTGAAATACGCCCCCATGAGTACCGAAATCGCAATGCAGGTCCAGTCTGATTCCACCATCAAACACTACGATCCGACGGCTGACCAGGACACGATGAAGGACCTTACACTGGCTCACGACGAGACGGAGTACATCGAGGCAGAATACGAGGAAACCCCGGAGCAGGATGACCTGGACGCAAGGACAGATCCGGTGACAGGTGAGGTCAAGGACGCATGAGCATCCTTGCCATTGACCCGGGGAACATCGAATCAGCCTTTGTGATGGTGACAGACGACCTGTCCAAAGTCATCGCCAAAGGCAAGCTGCCCAATGCGGATCTGGAAAGGTGCATTTCCTTGCTGGTTCACGAAAGGTGGTACTGGGATGACCCTGTCCGGCACGTGGCTGTGGAAATGGTCGCCAGCTACGGAATGCCAGTCGGGGCAGAAGTATTTGAGACCTGCGTGCAGATAGGCCGATTTGAGCGGCATATCGAGATCGTCTGGGGGAACGTCATCAACTACCAGCGCATTTATCGCATGGAAGAAAAGACGGCGATTTGCCACAACTCCCGGGCCAGAGACAGCAACATCCGCCAGGCTCTTATCGATCGGTTTGGAGTGGTCGGGACAAAGAAAAATCCCGGATATTTCTACGGTTTTAAAAAGGATATCTGGGCCGCAATGGCCGTCGCTGTCACCTATCACGATAAGTATCTGACGGATTCGGAATAGGAAAAAAGAGAGGGAATTTTGATGGACAGCGGATGGATAAAACTCCACAGAAAAATGACTGATTGGGAGTGGTATACGGATGTTCCGACCAAGACGCTGTTCATCCACCTTCTCCTGACAGCCAACAGCAAGCCAGGCAAATGGCGGGGGATTGACGTGCCTGCCGGAGCGAAAATCACCTCCCGGGAAAAACTCTCCAAAGAAACAGGGTTATCGCAACAACAGATACGGACAGCGTTAAACAAGCTGGAATCAACCAACGAAGTAACCAAGTCAACAACTGCGACATACACCCTTATTAAGCTGACAAACTACGAAAAATATCAACTGAGCAACCAAGTCTCCAACCAGCAAGCAACCAACGAGCAACCAAGCATCAACCAACCAGCAACCACTAACAATAAGAAAAGAATGAAAGAAAGAAAGAATGATGATGATGATGACTCATCATCTGAGGTCGCTTCTTCGCTGTTCGGGAAATTCCGGAACGTGCCCCTCACCCAGGTGGAGTACAACACACTGATGGAGCGGCACCCGAAGACCGGGATGGATGCAATCGAGACGGTCAGCGAAATGCTGAAAGAGAACCCGAACAAGCCGATCAGCAGCTTTCCGGCATACCTGAACAAGATAGCCTCAGGAGAAAAGCCAGCCTACCGTAAGCAGTCTGCCGCACGACAAAAGACCGGAGTCTATTCCGGTCAGCTGCCGGACTGGTACTCGGACACAGGAAGCCAGTTCGCAAGCGAGCAGGAACGTCAGCAGATGCTGGCGGAAGTGGAAAAAGCCCGGGCGCAATTCAGCCTGGGAGAGAAAGGGGAAAAATGAACGAAATTCAGACATTTGATTTTGACGGATCCGGGATCCGCACACTCACCATCGACGAGGAACCGTACTTTGTCGGGAAGGATGTTGCCCAGGTGCTTGGGTACAGAGATACAGCAGACGCATTGAAAAAGCATGTTGATGAAGAAGACAAGCTGACCCGGCAATTCGCCGACTCAGGTCAAAGAAGAGAAATGAAAATCATCAACGAGTCAGGACTCTACAGCCTGATCCTCGGATCCAAACTCCCGGAAGCGAAACGCTTCAAGCGATGGGTGACTTCGGAAGTGCTGCCCAGTCTGAGACGGAACGGCATGTACGCCATGGACGAACTTCTGGACAACCCGGACCTGGCAATCAACGCACTGCAGAAACTCAAGGAAGAACGGGAGGCCCGCCGGCAGCTCGAACTCCAGAACGCACAGATGAAGCCCAAGGCCCTGTTTGCAGAAGCTGTGGAGACATCCAGCACGAGCATCCTGATCGGAGATATGGCGAAGCTGCTGCGGCAGAACGGCGTGGAAGTCGGACAGAGACGGCTGTTTGACTGGCTCAGGACAAACGGCTGGCTGATGAAGACCGGGGAAAGCCGGAACATGCCGACACAGAAGGCCATGGAGAAAGGCTACTTCGAGATCAAGGAGCGGACCATTCAGAACCCGGACGGATCCGTGCGCATCACCAAAACGACCAAAGTCACGGGCAAAGGCCAGGTGTGGCTGACAAACGAATTCATGGGAGACAGAGCATGAACATCACCAACCTTACAGGACGCCTGACAAAGGACATCGAACTTCGAACCACTCAGTCCGGAAAGACAGTTGCCAACTTCACGCTGGCAGTCAATCGCCGGTTCAAGTCACAGGGACAGCCTGATGCAGACTTCTTCCGCTGCCAGGCATGGGGGAAGACAGCAGAAGTCCTGCATCAGTACACCCACAAAGGAAGCCAGATTGGAGTGACCGGCAGGCTGCAGAACCGCAGCTACGAGAACCAGCAGGGACAGAAAGTCGAAATCACAGAGGTCATCGTTGAATCCATGGACCTGCTGGACAGCAGGAACAACGGCACACAGCCCGCTGACAGGCCGCAAAGCACTTACGGCGGATATTCACCCGTCCAGACACAGAATCGCTCCTACGGGGCTGGAAATGGCTGTCAGAGCGGCGGTTATCAATACGACCAAAACGTCAGACCAAGCCACGACAATCCCTACAGCCCGGATGAAATACTTGACCTGGGCTCGGATGACCTGCCGTTCTGAGAGGTGACGAAATGCAGAAACCGAAAATCGCAGAGCAGCACCCGATGGTGCTGAGACAGCGGGCAGCCATGAGAGCGGTCCATCAGGGGATCCGGCAGGCTGAGCAGGCCGGCAACATCTTCCGGAAACGGGACCTTGAGACAAAACTCCGCTTCATGCGCAGCGAGCTGTCGGAGTGTTTCCGGAATCTCCGGAAAGCGGGGTGGAAGTGATGGACAAATTCAAACCAGTCATCACCTACGAAAAGCCGTGCGCACTGTTTGATGTTCCGGGACAGTTTGAAAAAGTCTACAGCTGCCCGGAATGCAAGCGGCGCCTGGCTTTTGGTCAGATGACATGCAAGTGCGGACACCCAATCGTCTGGGAAGGCACGAAGGAATGGGACAGGCGACAGGCAGCCAGAAAGCGAGGCCGGAAGTGATGGACGTCAAAAAAGGCATCATGCATCTGCTGACAGAGATACGGCAACTGGAGCATGAGCTGGATGAAGCGAAATCGTCCGGAAATGATGCCGAAGTCAAACGGATCAGGAAAAAACTGGAAGTCCTGCGGGACAGTCTGAAAAAGTGGTCGCATCTGCTGCAGCTGTTCCAGGACCAGTGGGGAGGCGAAGGATGAAGAATCACGAGAAATACGCCAAAGAAATCGCGGCGGCACTGGCCGATGCAGCAGACGGACCTCACGGAGTCCAGGAAATGACGCTGCTGACTTATCTGGAATCCGGATGCGTAGCTGCATTCGACGACTGTGACACCTGCCCGGTTTTTCTGGGCGGGGCCTGTCCTAG